>JAABUJ010002853.1_pt1 | contig 20387 bp, 20 predicted proteins | sample 5559131 | NCBI WGS metagenome assembly JAABUJ01 (sample SAMN10711875, study PRJNA513366) | rock metagenome | isolation source: Antarctica rocks | place: Antarctica: Victoria Land, Mt New Zealand nord | collected 2016-01-07 | reverse complement strand
ACGACCGTCTCTCCGGTGCCAATCGGATGCCCTCCCTGGCCGACCTCATCACCCAACGCGCGACTGAGGCCCACGCCCCCGTGGCGCTCGCGGCGGCCTAGCCCCCGACTTTTCGATAAGATACACAGAGGGGGCATAAAGCTCCCCCATCATCCCCCCTCGCGCCGGACGCGACACAACACTAGACAAACAGCCTGTAGGGAGATTTTTATGGTACAGTTGGCGCCCGATGCTCTTGTGCTGGACCGCTATCGGGTGGTCGCCTCGCCCGCGTCACCGTGCGCGTGGGGCGATGTCCTGCTCGCGACCGATTGCCTGCTGGGCCGCTACGTCGATCTGGTCACCGCGCCGGCCCCACTGGGAACCCCGGTCGGCGGCCACTTCGCACGGCGCGCGCATGCCGTCGCCGGTATCCGCCACCCCGCGCTGCCCCTGGTCTACGACGTGGCGACACACGACGACTATCCCGTCCTGGTGGGGCAGCATATCGAAGGGCGGACACTGGCGCACACCATCGCCAACGGCGCGCCCTGGACAGCGGCGCGCGCGCTCCGTCTCGTCGCGCGCCTATCCGCCGCGCTGGGGGAGGCGCATATACAGGGGTTATGCCACGGCGCGTTCAGCGTGGACAGCGTCGTCCTGGGCTGGGGCGATGACGCCTACATTCATGACCTGGCCTGGCCTAGCGGAGCCGCCGCCCACGCGCTCGACGCCGCCGCGCCCGAGGTACGGGCCGGCGCGGCGCCGACGTGGCACAGCGATGTCTTCGCGCTGGGGTATCTCCTGAGCCAACTCCTTGGCGGAGCGCCCCGTACGTCTGACGCGGCCGGCGTGATAGAGCGGGCCGGGATGCCCGTGGGCGTGCGCGACGTCCTAACGAAGAGTATGGCGCCCGCGCCGGACAACCGTTATGACAATGGCGCGGAGATGGCGCTGGCGATCTCCGCGGTGTTATCCCGCCCGCGCACGGTCGAGCACACCCAGGCGTTGCCGGCGGTCTCTCTCGCCCACACGCAGGTCATGCCCATCATACGTATGAAAAAGCGACGGTCGCGCCCGGTCGTGGGCGCGGCCGTCGTCGTCACGGTCCTCGGCCTCGGCATGGGGCTCACGATGACTGGAGCGCCCGCGCGGGCCGCGCGTTTGGCCAGCGCGGCGCTCCCGCCGCACGGGTCGTTGGCTCAGGTGTGGCGGATGCTGCGCACGGGCGCGACCGGATTGGATGTTGGTCGGGTGCCGGTCGGACACGGACGGGACACGGTCGCCCTCCGACATACAGGCACGCCGACGATGGACGCCCTATCCGCGAACGCCCGTGCGACGCCGCCGCTCGCCGCGCCCACGAGCCCGACGCCCGTGCTCACCGTCACCAGCGTCCCCAGTCCCAGCCCGACCCCCACGCAGTCCCCAACCGCGACCAACCCAAACGCGGCGCTACAGGAGACAGCCCCCGCCCCTGCGGCGACCGTCGATACCAGTGGTGGCGCGGCAGGCGGACCGCTGACGGGGGGCGATCAGACGGGAGGAGGCTTTGCCGGACCAGGACCGGGGCCCGCAGGGGGTCCGCACGGAAGGCACCATGGCTGGGACAACACGATCAACCCGCCGTCCAGCGGGTGAACCTCGCCCTGCCCCTTCTCTCGCCCCGTCCCCTCCGGGGGACATGGGACACCCCCGCCCCATCCACGGCCATGACGACGACGGAGCAGGCGACGCGATCCGGCGCCGCTGGCCGCCCGTTGTGTTCCTCAGCATATTCTCACCGTCCTTTCAACAGCCTCTCAGATAACTCCGTCATAGTAGAGACACAAGGAGGAAGCGGGGGGAAGACGCTCGCCCGGCTATAGAGCCCAATTAGCCCCAACTGACACGACGGAACACGAAGACAACGACGGATAGACAACACAACGTCATGCGCAACTAGTTATCGCGACGTAGCTTACACCAAACTAGAAGGAGTCATCATCATGGTTCGATCTCGCTATCTCGCGACCGGCCTCGCCGCCAGCGCCCTCGCCCTGAGTTCGCTCGGCCTCGCCGCCCACGGCGCCTCGGCCAGCACGACCCAAGCCGCCAAGAGCGGCGCGGCGGCCGCCAGCACATCGGGCGCCGTCCCCGTCAACCCGCGCTCCGACGTGGGCCAGACCACCACGATCCAGAACCCCGGCGTAGTCAGCTGGGTCCACTTCGGCGACCTACACATCACCACCGGCGACCAGCAGAACTACGCCGACTTCAAGACCATCATCTACAACACCAACCACTACCTCAAGAACGGCGTCAACTTCGCCGTGCTGCCCGGCGACAACGCCAACGACGACGCCGAGAGCGAGTACCAGCTCATCAAAGCCGCTACCGACAACCTGCAGGTACCCCTCTACGCCGTGCCCGGTGACCACGACCACAAGGTCGACATCGGCCTGTATCAGAAGTACATGGAGCCCAAGCTCTACCAGAGCTTCAACGCGGCCGGCTACCACTTCGTCTTCCTTGATGTGATGGCCGGTATCAGTTCCGACGAGCAGAGTTGGCTGCAGAGCGACCTGGCGACGGCGTCGGCTGAAGGGCGCAAGAGCGTGCTCTTTATGCACTCGTACGGCTACGCCTATCAGCTGCAAAACCTGATCCAGAAGTACAACGTGCTCATGGTCGACACGGGCCACACCCACACCAACCAGATGGCCAACGACGGGCACACCATCTACGCGGCGACGCGCTCGACGGGCCAGATCTCGGAGGGGCCGGTCGGCTTCTCCATCACCAACATCGACAACGGTGTCGTGAGCTGGAAGTTCAAGCCGCTGGGCAGATGGCCGTTCGTGATGATCACCTCGCCGTCCGACAAGGGGCTCATGACCAGCGGTTCGCAGGTGGTGCACGGCGTCGAGACCGTGCGCGCCAAGATTTGGGACGACAAGGGCGTGGCCTCGGCGACCTACCACGTCGATAACGGGCAGTCGTACGCGCTCACGCGCATCGGCTCCACGCAGATGTGGAACGCCACGTTCAACTCGACGAAGTTGAGCAGTGGGACGCACACCATCACCGTCAACGTGCGCGGCGCGGGCGGCAACACGTCGCAGGACACCATCAACGTGCTCGTGAACCAATCCGGGAGCACGACGCTGGCGAGCCGGCCCTTCGGCCCCCTCAACAACTCGCTCGGCGTGTACACCGAGAAGGGCCTGCTCGGCACGGCCAGCGGCGGCGGTCCCGGCGGTAAGGGCGGTCCTGGCGGCCCCGGCGGCCGTGGTCATGGTCCCTGCGCCGCTACCACGACAGGTACATCCACGACGCCAAGCGCCACGCCCACCCCGAGCGCCTCTCGCTCGTCGAGCGGCACGACCTCAACCCGCCCGGCCGGCCCCTGTGGCGGACCCGGCGGTAAGCATGGACGTGGCGGACCCGGTGGCCCGGGCGGACCCGGTGGCACGATCGTGAGCGTCAGCGGCGACCGCCTCACCGTGCGGGAGAGCGACGGCTCGACGGAGCAGGTACTCGTCGGCAGCGGGACCCAGGTCACCAAGATGGTGTCCGGGAGTATCAGCGACCTGAAGGCCGGCGAGACGATCAGCATGCGCGGCGCGCCCGGCGCCGCGACGAGCGGCAGCGCCGTCACGGCGTCGCAGATCTACATTCAGGCCGCAAGCCGATCGTAGACCAGGGGAGGCATGCGCCGCGGGCGCATGCACGGACAAGGCGACTAGCTTTCGCCTGCCTGGTCTCCGATCCCCACAGGATCCAGCCGCGGCTGGATCCTGTGGGGATCGGTTCTTGTAGAGAAAACGCTGAGAATCGGACGGAGGCGCGATCACCCCTACTTTTCGCCGCCTGGCGCGCCGCGTCCGCCTGCTAACGACGACGCCCGGTGCGCCTTGGCCGCCCCCGTCCCCCTCAACCCGGCTCAGCGGGAGCGCCGGGCCCGCCGCCTGGCGGAGGTCGCGCACCGCCTCGGTCCGCGCGACGCGGGCGTGGCGCGCACGGGCCATCCCTGCCACGCGCTGTGCCACTGCCTACCGCGTCACTAGGGCGCGTCGGTCGCCTTCGTGCGCGTCGATGGGCTTAGAGCCCCGACAACAATCTGGCTGAGCGCGGCCCGCGCCCGCTCGTCATCCAGCGCACGGTCAGCGGCGGAACCCGCAGCGAGACGGGGACCGACACACACATGGCGCTCGCCATCCTCTTCGAGACCTGGCAGGCCCGCGACCGCGACCTCTTCGCCGCCTCCCTCTCCCGCGGCACTCTCCTTAACCCTCGCGATGTGGCACGTTGCCCACGCACGAGGGGGATACATCCGCTCAAGCAGATGAAGCCCTGCTATCCCAAAGCTTGAGCAGTGGGCTGTACGGGCTATCGCCATCACAAAAACGGCGACATTCTCAGCATATTCTCAGCCTTTTTCCGCCTTCGATCCTGATTACGCTCTCACAGCTTGTGTATATATTAAGGAGGGATGAGGGCGCTAGACGACACGACATGACAAGCCTACTCACACGGCCTGACGGATGCGCCATGAGCGGGGCGGGGTAGCGCTGACGCGAGCGGGGGACAGTGCCTGCGCGGGCCACGGGGTGACGCTCCAGAGCGATCGTGGCGCCGTGTCCGTCGTTGACGCAGCCTGGGGCGGCGGGGGAGGCTACGACGCCTGGCGCCGCGCTCCCACTGCACGCGCGGTCAAGCGCTCTCGCGACCCGACCGAGGCGATCCAAGCCAGTCCGCGGCGGGTTGCGCGCCATGGGATGGAGGAGACGACCGAGAGCTGAGACACGGCCGGGTGCGACGACGCACGACGCGCGGGTTGAAAGGAGGGGCACGGACAGACAATGACGGGCCGGTCATGGCAAACAAAACCTGTTGATGACGACAGACACCGCATAGTCGCAAAGGACAAGCTATCATGATGCGCAGCCCTCGCTTATCCCTCGTGGCCGCCCGTTCCTGCTGCTCGCGCTGGTCGCCAACCCGCACGCCGCGACACGGCTGCGGGCGACGGTCCAGTCCTCATCAATCCGTTATGTCGCGATGTACAACGGCTACTACACCCCGCGGACCATCTACATCACGCCCGGCACGACGGCGGTGTGGACGAACTATGGCGCCAATGACCACACCGTGACCAACGACGCTCGCTACGTCTACAGCTACGGCATCGCCCCCACCGGCTCGTACGCCCGCACTTTCTACGATGCGGGGACCTACTGCGACCACGACCGCGACTCGTCGGCGACCGGCATGATCGTCGTTTCATCATAGATTGTCATGATCCACGGCTCGCCCCCACTGGATGTACACAGCCAGCGGACGGCGCGTTGTGGCACTATGTACACAGCAGCGACAGGGGCTACAGGACAGTCGGTAAAGATGACGCATCACGAACCCTATCACGCGGTCGTCGCGGCTCTGGACCGCCTGACGGATGCGGAGTTGCGCGCCATCGTGGCGTGCGCTCAGAGCCTGCTCCTCGATCGCCTCGACGCGGCGGACGGGATAGCGCTCCTGACGGTGGAGGTCGTGGCGTGGGACGAAGCCTGGATGCTGGCCCGCTATCGGGCGTTGCCCCAGCGCGCGCAGCGCCGCCTGCTCCAGTCTCTGGACGGGACGGGGCGTGACGCGGCGCTGTCCACGTCAGGGCCAGGGGACGATGCATAACGAGGAAAAGGGGCCAGCTATGGAGGAGAGGCCAGCTATGGAGGAGAATTCTTCGACGCGCGCCACTGGCGAGCGTGTTATGACGCACCGGTCGCGTCCGCACGCGTTGCCGTCGTACATCGTGCCCGAGGACGGGATAGAGTTTGGCGCCAGCTTGGGCAACAGCGCCCTGTGGGTCACGACCAAAGACACGGGCGCGATCGACGGGGTCTTCAGTGTCGGCAGTGGGCAGAGCCTCACGAACGCGATCTCAATCCGTTACGCGGGGCCCGGACGACGCCCACTCACGGGCGCGGTGGACGACCACGACCCCGCGGTCCCGGCCTACGTGGCCCTGCGCTCCGACGAACCCGGCACGGTCGAGTTTCACCCGGCCTACCAGCGCCGGCGCTTCTCTATCGGCGGCTGCCTGACCATTGTGGAGACGGTCTTCCTCCCACTCACGGGCGCGGACGATCCTCCGGTCGTCTATCAGACCGTCGAGCTGCACAACCACAGCCCCTTCCCGCACGATTTACGCGTTTTTGGGTTCGCGCGCTTACGCGGGACCCTCACCGATGATGTGGCGGCGCGCTATGACGCGACCCTCCACGCCCTCGTCGCGCACAACAAGAGCCAGCCCCAGGCGGTACGCGTCTTCGGCCTGACGGAGGCGCCCAGCGGCTTTGCCGCCAGCTTCGACTATGGGCGTGTCTACACCCCCATGCACATCCACCCGTTGGATAATCGGACCGACGCCAGCGGCGACATCCTGGGCTGCCTGCAACTCGACGCGCATCTCGCGCCCGACGAGACCCGCCGCTTCGCCTTCGTCACCGCCGTCTCCAGTCGCGGCGAGGACGCGGCCATGACCGTCTATCGGGACGCGCTCGACTATGACGCCGCGCTGGACCGGACGCTGGCCTACCTCGACGAAGCGCTGCGGCGGGCGCATGTGCTGACCCCCGACCCGCTGATCAACCAGGGCGCGCTGTGGAGCAAGGTCAACATGCTGCGCGTGATGGCCCGCTACCCCCAGGGACCGGCCTTCACCAACGAGCCCGGCGTCTCCTCCAACGTGGTCGGGCGCGACGTCGCCTGGTTCGTCTACGGCAACGACCACTTCCGGCCCTCCTTCTCGCGCGCCCTGCTCGACACGTTCGCCGCCAAGCAGTACGAGAGTGGCAAGATCCCCGAGTACTATAGCGCGTTCGACGGCCGCGTCGAAGACTACGGCCTCACCATCAACGACGACACCCCGCTCTTCATCCTGGCCGTCAACCACCACTATCGCGCCACCGGCGACGCGGAGTGGCTGCGCGCAATCTACCCGGCCGTGATCAAGGCCGCCCGCTACATCATGGCGCAGGAGGACGCGCGCGGCCTGGTGTTCTGCACGGCCAAAGATCCACGCGGCAACGTGTGGGCCATCGCCGGCTGGCGCAACGTCATCCCACAGTACAGCCTCAACGGCGCCGTGACCGAGATCAACGCTGAGTGCGCCGCGGCGCTGCGCGCGACCGGGCATTTGGCGGAGAACATCGGGCGCCCCCACGAAGAGGCGCGGGAGTTCTTTGACGCCGCCCAGACACTGCGTGACGCCATGAACACGCATCTGCTCAACCCTGAGAACGGGCTGTACTACCTCAACATCGACGCCGACGGCAACACGCGCACCGACGTGACCGCCGACGAGATCTTCCCCGTGATGTTCCGCGTCTGCGACGAGGACACCGGCTTCCGTATCATCAGCCGTCTGAACTCCCCCGACTTCTGGACCCCGGCCGGCCTGCGCACGGCCTCGCGGGACGACCCGCTCTATGATCCCTTCGCCAATGTCGGTCTGATCGGGGGCGTGTGGCCGGGGCTGACCTGGTGGTACGCCTTCGCGGCGGCGCGCTACCACCCCGATTTCATGGTCACGGCGCTGCGCTCGTCGTTCGCGCACTACGCCGCTGACCCCAAGGCCAACAACACCGTGCCGGGGCAGTTCAGCGAGTGGTTCGACGGCGAGAGCCTGGTCAACCGCGGCATGCGCCTCTCGCCGTGGGAGCCGCCGCGCTTCCTATGGGCCGCCGTCGAGGGCGTGTGCGGCCTGACGCTCACGCCCACCGCGGCGCGGGTCAACCCGTTGATACCCCCTGACTGGAAATGGGTCGCCCTGCGGCGCCTGCCGTACCACGGCCGCGAGATCACGTACTTTGCCGCGCGCCAGGGCGAGCGCTTCCACCTCTACGCGAACGCCGACATAGAGACGACGCACCACAAAGAGATCTACGACGAGGATATCTCAACGCGGGTCCATGCGTTCTCCGCCTCGGCCGAAGTTGTGGCGCTGCGCCGCCCCGGCGAGATCGTGGCGCTCGTCGGGAACGTGGGGGATCAGACGAGCGTCGTCCCGGTCAACCTGCAAGAGGTGCTGGACGCGGACGCCTCGTACGACCTGCGCATCTACAACAGTGAGCGCGAGGAGTGGCAGATCGGCGCGCGCGAGACGGGCCGGACGATCGCCTCGCTCGCCGTTCCCATCGAGAGCACTGGCTTCCGCGCCATCGAACTCACGCAGGTTCGCGCGTGACCACCGCTACGTCGAGCATCAGCCGGGGCGTAAGAGGGGAATACCAGCAGAAGAAGCGTCCACAGGCTGCGAGGGGTTTGCGCACGCTGGCCCCTCCTCATGGATGCTGTGCTCATGGATCCCGACCGGTCAGGGGCGCGCGGGCCTGGGACACCGGACGGGGCGCTTCAGGGGAGCTATAGGATAGAGGACGAGGCGATATATGAGCGGCCTACGTCGGATCGAACGGCGGCGTCCATCACGGGTGATGGGGCGCCGAGTTGTGTACCTGCTCACCTGGTGGATCGTCCTGCTGGGGCTCTGGCTCCTGTTCGTCGATTCGTTGGCGCGCCCCGAAGTATTGGTGGGGCTGGCCGCGGCGGGGCTCGCCACTCTCGCCGCGCTGGGCATACGTGCGCGGGGTGGCGTGCGCTACCGCTTCCGCTGGCGCTGGCTCCTGCTGCTGCGCGGCGTCCCCGCCGACGTGCTGCGCGATTCCTGGCTGCTCACGGCGCTCTTGTGGCGCCGCCTCGTCCGTGGGGAGCGGCCGGCGACCGCCTTCCGCACGGTCCCTTTCCCCATCGGCGGCGACGATCCCACGTCGGCGGCCCGGCGCGCCTTCGTCGTCACCGCCACGTCGGTCGCGCCAAACACCTATGTAGTCAGGGTCGACCGCGCGCAGGGGACGGCGCTGATCCACCAACTCGCCCCCGATCCGCCCGGCCAGACGCGCTCGCCCCTGGTGGGAATGCCATGAACGTCTGGCTCATCGCCGCGCTCGTGTTGCTGGTCGGGTTCGTGCCCTGCCTCCTCGTGCTGTGGCGGGCGCCCGTGGCCGACGCGCTCGTCGCGCTCAACATGGGCGGGACGCTGGCGACCCTGGAGATCGCGTTGCTGGCGGAAGGATTCGGCCGCCCCGAACTGTTCGACCTCGCGCTGGTGCTGGCGCTGCTGTCGTTCGCGGGCGGATTGGCCTTCGCGCGCTTCCTGGAGCGCTGGGTATGACGTGGCAAGACCCGCTCATCGTAGCGCTGCTGGTGTGCGGCGTGGGCGTCGTGTTGCTGTGCTGCCTCGGCCTCTTGCTGATGGATGACGTCTTCACGCGGCTGCACTATGTGGGACCGGCGACGACCCTGGGTCCGGTCGCCGTCGCGGCGGCCATCCTCGTCGCGGAGGCGCTCACGGCGGCGGGGATCAAGGCGATCCTGATCACGGTCGTCATCGTGGCGACCAGCCCGGCGCTCACGCACGCCACGGCGCGGGCGGCCCGCGTGCGCCAGATCAGATATCGGGAAGCGCCGCCAAGTAATGAGGCCGAGCAGGAAGAGGAGATGGAGGAGCGCCCATGACGACCTTACAGGCGCTACAGGGCGCGCTGCTGACGCTCGTGGCGCTGGGCGGCCTCGGCGTCGTCACGGCGCGGGACCCTTTGCGCCAGACGATCATGGTCAGCCTGTTCGGCCTGCTGCTGGGGCTGCTGTATTTGACCTTGCAGGCGCCGGATGTGGCTCTCTCCGCGCTCGTGGTGGGGGCGGTGGCCTTGCCGCTGATGATCCTGCTGGCGTTGGCTAAAGTGAAAGGACAGGGGGAATGAGCGCGCGCGGGCGGCTCTCTATTTTCGCGCTAGGAGCGGTGATCCTGGCAGTGTTCCTGCTGCGCGGCGTGGGCGGGTTACCGGCTTTCGGGCATACCCCCGGTCTGTACGGGGCCATCCTGAATAAGGTCGCCGTGCCGCAACGGCACGTCACCGATGTCGTGACCGCCGTCAACTTCGATTATCGCGGCATCGACACGGTGGGGGAGGAGTTCATCCTCTTCGCCGCGGTCGCGGGCGTCGCCCTGTTGCTGCGCGCCGAGCGGGACGAGGTGGAGGAGGAAGCGCCGCGCCGGGTCGTGGACCTGGACCGGGAGGCGCGCGCGAGCGACGCGGTGCGCGCGCTATGCCTGGTCTTGGTAGCGCCGACCGCGCTCTTTGGGCTGTACGTGGTCACGCACGGCCAATTGACGCCGGGCGGCGGGTTTCAGGGCGGGGTCGTCCTGGCCACGGCCCCGCTGCTGATCTACCTAGCCGGCGAGTACGGCACGCTGCGCGCGCTCAGCCCCACGGCGGGGGTCGACCTGCTCGGCGCGCTAGGGGCCGGCGGCTTCGTGGCCGTCGGGGTAGTTGGGCTCATCGCGGGCGGGGTCTACCTGCAAAACGTCGTGCCGCTCGGCCCGGTGGGCACGGTCTACTCGGCGGGCACGATCCCCTTGATCAACCTCGCGGTGGGGCTTGAGGTGGGGTCGGGCTTCCTCCTCATGCTGTCCGAGTTTCTCGCGCAGACCTTGCGCATTCGCGCACGGAGGAAACAATGAGCTTCTTCCCCTACGCCGTGGCTGTGTGGCTGTTCATGATCGGGCTCTACGGCATGGTCACGAGCCGCAACCTGATTCACCTGGTGATCTGCCTCGTGGTGACGCAGTCGTCCACCGACGTGCTGCTGCTGACGATCGGCTACCATAGCGGCGCGGGCGCTCCCGTCTTCGCTAGCGTTCCACTGGGCACGCCCGCGGTCGATCCCGTCGTGCAGGCGCTCACGCTCACCGACGTGGTAGTCGGGGCGGCGGTGACGGCGCTGCTGCTCTCCATCGCGGTGCAGACACACAAGAAGAGTGGCACGCTCGATCCCGAAGACCCGCGGTTGCACTCGGTGCATGGATAGTCGATGGTCGATGGTCGATGGTCGATGGTCGATGGTCGGAAGTGCATAGCAAGGTAGAGCAATGTTTTTTGTCCCCGCGCTGGTTCCGCTCCCGCTGATCATCCCCCTGCTGATGGCGGTGTTTCTAACCGCGACCTCACCCCTGACGCGGCGGCGCGTCGTGGAAACGTTGGCCATCGTGACCGCGGCCGTCGTGACGGTTCTGTGCGCGCTCCTGCTCGTGCAGGCGACGCGGGCGCCCATCGTCTACTGGTTCGGCGGTTGGCGGCCGCGGCACGGCTTCGCCCTCGGCGTCTCCTTCGTGATCGATCCCCTGGGAGCGGGGCTGGCCACGCTGGCAGCCACGCTGATGACGGCGGCGCTGGTCTTTTCGTGGCGCTATTTCGACGCGCCGCGCGACCTGTACCATGTGATCATGCTGATATTGCTCGCCGCCATGTCCGGCTTCTGCCTGACGGGCGACCTGTTCGACATGTTCGTGTTCTTCGAACTCATGAGCGTGGCGGCGTTCTCGCTCACCGGCTACCAGATCGAGGAGAGCGGCCCGTTGCAGGGCGCCCTGACCTACACCATCATCGAGAGCGTCGGCGCCCTGCTCATCGTGCTCGGCATCGCGCTGTTGTACGCCCGCACCAGCGCCCTCAACCTGGCGCAGATCGGGCGCACGCTGGCGGGCCATCCCCCCGACACCCTCGTTATCGCCGCCTTCGTGCTCCTGACGGCGGGCTTCTTCGTGAAGGCCGCCGTCGTGCCCTTCCATTTCTGGCTCCCCGATGTAGAGACGGTCGCGCCCAACCCGGTCTGCGCCATCTTCTCGGGCGCGCTGGTCGCCCTGGGCGTCTACGGGGTGGCGCGCGTCTACTGGACCGTCTTCGCGGGGACATTCGCCACACACCTGATGGACACGCGGGCCATTTTGGTGGCCGTCAGCGCCCTCACCGCCCTGCTGGGCGCGCTGATGTGTCCGCTCCAGCACAACCTGAAGCGCCTGCTGGCCTTCTCGACGGTCTCACACGTCGGCATCTTCATGATGGGCGTGGCGCTGCTGACGCCGCTGGGCTTGGGTGGGGCCGCGACCTACATCCTGACGCACGGCCCGGTCAAGGCGGCCCTGTTCCTGTGCGGCGGCATCCTGGCGCGCCGCTTCGACAGTTACGACGAGGGCCAATTGCGCGGGCGGGGTCGCGACATGCCCTGGACGGGTCTCCTGTTCGCCCTGGGCGGTCTGGCCCTGGCCGGTTTCCCGCCCTTCACCATGTTCCTGGGCAAGGGCATGATCGAGGACGCGGCCAACGCGGCCGGCTATCCCTGGGTCACGGCCGTCCTCCTGGCGGCATCGATCATCACCGGCGGGGCCGTGTTGCGTGTCGCCGGCGGCGTGTTCCTCGGCTGGGGTCCCGACACGCCAACCGCCCGGCGCGAGCGGGAACCGGCCCGCTACAGCGGGCGCACCTCCGCGGTCGTCTTTATGCCGCCGCTGATCCTGATGGCCGTATCGTTGGCCCTCGGTCTAGTCCCGCACCTGGGGCGCGCGATGGAGGTGGCGGCGGCGCGCTTCCAGGATCGCCCCGCGTACGCCGCGCTGGTCCTCGACGGTGTCACGCGTCACACGCCCCTCGCGGCGCTCGCGCCGGCCGGCCCCACGCTGTCGACGGTACTGACGGGGCTGGCGTCGGCGGCGTCGGCGGTTGGCGTCGCGCTGCTGGCCCTCTACTGGCGTCGGCTGCCGGCGCCGCTACGGCGCGCGGCGGGACTGGCGGCATCGCCGGGGATCGCCCGGCTCAGGCGCCTGCAGAGCGGCTCCATCCGGGACTATATCGCCTGGCTCACACTCGGCGTCGCGGTCCTGGGCGCTGTCTGCGCCATCACATTGTAAGAGTGGCTTTGTCAGTGCCGATCGACCCGCGTGCCGTCCTCGACGCCCGCGACGCGCAATGTAGGCAGGCCCACGACATCGTAGGTCGCCGAGGCGATGCCAATGCCGGCCGCGTCAAACGCCGTGAGGATGTCGCGGCTCATGGCGTCTTTGAGGTCGCGGATGCCGTGGACGTCGACCACGAAGCGGACGGTGAGCTCAAGCCAGTTGTCGGTGATGCGGTAGTACACCTTTGGCTCCAGATCGGCGTGCCGCACATTGTAGCGCCGCTGCATCGCTGCCAGGGCGTGCTGGCTCATGTCGCTGATATGCATGGTGTGGCGCTCGGCGCACTCCAACAGGATACGTTCGGCGCACGCACGGTCGGCTGCGTATGGAATGGGGATGTCCATCTCCTCCCAGACGTAGGGGAACTCGCGCGTATAGTTATAGACGGGCTCATCGAAGATCTTGTCGTTGGTGATGGTGACGATCCGCCCGGTGTACTGGCGGCTCTTGACCCAACTCGGTGGCAGCGCGCTCTGCATCTCGGGCGGCTGGCCCATCTCCAGAATGGTCGTCTGGATGAAGTCCAGCGCGATGACGTCGCCGCGCACCCCGCCCATGCTGATGCGATCGCCCATGTTGAACGTCTTGCCGCGCAACAGCACCACGTAGCCGGCGAGGGCGGTGACGACGCGCTGCAGCGCGAAGGCCAAGCCTGCGGCCAGCAGGCCGAAGACAGTGGTCAGTTGGCGCGGTTGGTTGAACCAGAGCGAGAGTACACCGAGCAGCAACAGAAAGGCGGCGGCGAGGTTGAGCGACTGATGCGCCCAGAAGCGCGCCCGCGCATTGACACGTCCGCGCATGAGCACACGGATAAGCCGGTGCAACGCCTCGCGCACCAGCCACAACACGAGCAGGAATACGAGCGTGAAGAGCGCCTTCTTGCCTGTGTCCGGGCCGATACCGACGAGCTTGACGCCGAAAACGTCCACTCTTCCCACCCCCTACCAGCGCCATCATTATAGCCCGGATCGCTCATGGCGCGGGCCATTCAGACGGGGAACGGTGGGGCAGGCGCGCGATACGGCCTGTCTCTCAGCGCTTTCTCAGCTTTTTTGGCCCGCGCACACCCCATACTGAAAACATAAGGACCACACGAGAGCCGTCCGTCGGCCTGACTGTAATCGGCATGACCTTTTACAGTCAGGTCGCGTCTCGCTATTGTAGGGTACACCCGATACGCGCCTGCGTCGGCGTCGTCACGATCGGGTAAAATGACGAGGTTTACGGATCCCGTCGAGGAATCGAGGGGTAATGAGGGGTAGACGACATGCGGTGGGGAACCATCCTGGGGATCATTGGGCTCGTGATCATCGTAGGCAACGTGGGAAATACGGTATGGCAGGACATCCAATCTGGGTCCGTCATCGTCACACGCGTTTGCATAGCGAACCACTACAACATCAGCCAGGGCTGCACGCAAGCCGACCACACGCTGTCGATGCCTCAGGCGGGCCAGGCTTATGTGGTGACGAACGCGGCCGGGGCCGCCAACGGTGTGAGCGACTACATGGTCGTGCAGGATAATGCTAATGGGACAACCACGGACATCGCCACCTGGTCGACCGATGTGTCGAACGGGCATCATTACGTCGTCGAACTAGCCACCCTGTGGGGGGAGAAGATTCAGGCCGGCTCGTACGAGGTGGTGACGCAAAGAAGCAATGGCCCCTCATTGCACTACAAGCTCACGATCTATCAACCTATCCACCCCCCGCACGCCGCCACAGCCACTCCCACGGCTACGTCCGGCACGCCTACGCCCTCTACGACTACGTCCGGCGCGGCTACTCCTACACCCAACTGACCATGAATGACGGTGCTGCAAATAGGCGATAGCGCCAGCAACCACGCGGATCGGGCCCGTGAGGGCCATAACTACTATGACAACCATAAGGAAACGGTGACATGCACGCCCTGTCGGAAAACCAATTGTTGCTCGTACTGGTCGCGCTGGGTGTGATCCTGCTGTGCGGGCGCGCGGCCGGTGAGGTGGCGCGCCGAGTCCATCAGCCCGAAGTGCTCGGCCAACTCGTGGCGGGGTTCGTGCTCGGCCCCTCGGTCCTCGGCGCGCTGGCGCCCCTCGTCTATCGCACCCTCTTTAGTGAGCCGGCCGTCGGCAATGGGCTCTCGCTGTTTTCCTGGGCCGGCGCCATCCTGCTGCTGTTGCTCGCTGGCATGGAGGTCGACCCCGCCATCTTGCGGATTCAACTCAAGACGGGGGCGCTGACGGCCGTGGGAGCCATCGGGGCATCCCTCGTGGCGGGGACGCTCTTCGCGTGGCTGGTGTTGGGCCAGCCGCCGCAGTCGGGCATCTTCCTGGGCATCGTGCTCTCCGTCACGGCCGTCACCGTCACGTCCACGATCCTGCTGGAACGCGGCGTCATGCGGCGGAGTTACGCTCAGGTGATGCTGGTCGCCGGGGTCAGCAGCGAGGTGCTGGTGTGGGTCTTTGTGTCCGTCATTTCCTCGGCGCAGGGCTCGTCCCCCCTGCTCGCGGCCGCTGAAAGCGTGGTCTCGGCGCTCGGCGTTTTCCTGTTCATGCTGACCTTGGGGCGGCGCTTCACCTTCTGGGCCATGCGCCGCGTCACCGACGCCACGCACATCACGCGGGGACCAATCTCGTTCGTGCTCGTGCTCACGTTCCTGGTCGGCGCGCTCACACACGCGATGCGCCTGCACCCGCTGCTCGGCGCGTTCATCGTCGGCGTGCTCCTGCGCGGGGCGCCGCGCGTCAGCCCGCCCTTGGCCCAGAGCGTGCAGACGATGACGCTCGGTCTGTTCGGTCCCGTCTTCTTCGTGCTTGCCGGCATGCGCGTCGATCTTACTCAACTCAGCGGTCCCTCGGCGATCGTCACGATCGTCCTGCTGCTCGTCGTCGCCTCACTGGTCAAGATTGGGTTTGGCGGACTGGGCGCCCGCCTGGGCGGATTGAACTGGTGGGAAGCCGCGTCGGTGGGCGTGGGATTGAACTTGAAGGGCGGCACGGACGTGATCGTCGCGGTCGTCGGCTCCGAGCTGGGCTTTCTCTCGGGCAGTCTATACACCACGTACGCCGTGGTGGCCATGCTCACCGTGCTCATCTCACCGCCGCTCCTCACGTTGCTCGCAAAGAAGGCGCCGCCGTCGACGGCCGAGGCGGAGCGGCTGGCGCGGGAAGAGGCGGCGGAGCGCGCCTATCTGCAACGGGTCGAACGCGTGCTGACACCGGTCGCGCCGCCGCTGTTCCCCGCGCTCGTCGCCGATGTCGTGGCGTGCATCGCCACGACCAAGCAGGCGCACAACCAGGTCTTCGATGTGACGCGGTTTGACGTGGACCATCGCCCCGAACTCGAACCGGTTCTAAGCAACGGGCGGACGCCCGGCGTCCCGTACACGGACACAGCGGCGCCGGAGGCACAGCCGGCCCAGCGTCTCGCGGATGCCCGGCAACAGCCGCGCGACGTCCTCGTCGCTGCCAGGGGCTACGATCTCGTCGCGATCGGCGCCCGGCCGCCACAGCCAGCGTCGCTACTTTCGCTTGGGTGCCTGAACGATCGCATCATCAACGACGGTCAGACAGACGTCCTCGTCGTCGTCAGCGTGGGCAAGGGCGTCTCTTGCGGCAACGCGAACCGCATCCTCGTGCCCATCAATGGTCTGGAGCATTCCATGGCCGCGATCGACGTGGCCGCGTGCCTGGCCCATCATAACGAGGCCGAAGTGGTCTTATTCCATGTGGCGCGGCCCCTCATCGCCACCTGGGCGGATTCCCCGCACGATGGGGGGGACGATCAGGCGCTCACCGCCATCACCGGCGTGATGCGTGGCCTGGCGAAACAGATCGGCGGCCAGGGCGTGCGTGTGACCCACCGCGTGCGGACAAGCGACGATCCCGGCGCCGAGATCCTACGCGAAGCGCGGCGCGACGACTATCAGTTGATCGTCCTCGGCGCGACGACGCGCGGCGTCACCGCCCATCTGGCGCTGGGGGCGACAACTCAGGAGGTCCTCACGCAGGAGCACACGCCCGTTGTGGTCCTTATTTCTCATTGATACTGATGGCGAAGTCCGGCAACCCTGTTTTTGTTCGGCCAGCGAGGTCAAAGGCAGGGGGAAAGTGGAGCTTTTGGACCTCTCAGCCGATGCTCATCAGGGTCCGTGCCCACCGCAATCGACTTCGCCATCAGTATCCTCATTGATCAAGGGGCTGGCCCAACTCTCAGCCCGTTTTCAGCCCCCCCCAGCGATCTTTCAGCTTGCACCCCACCATACTGGACAGCGGGAGGGGGCATACGCCCTACCACGCATCATGCGACGTTGACAGACGGCGCGGCGGAGTGGGTCGGAAGCCCTCGTAAACGAGGACGTAGCGGAGGAGGACCGCTACCCCTTCCCATGGCTTACCAGGCTGACAGCCTCCGCGAAGGCCGGAGCCAGCTCCGGCCTTCGCGAAGCTACGTTTATACGCAAGGAGCCGTACACTGGAGGAGGAGGAAGGAATGACGAGCAGTCACGAGGGGCGCGTGTGTTAGTTGTCGAGGATGAGCGTCCCATCGCTGATTTTATACGCCTGGGCTTGACGCACCAGGGCTATACGGTGCAGGTCGTGACCGATGGAAGCGAGGGGCTGCGGCAGTTCCGCGCTTTCGCGCCCCACCTCGTCATCCTTGATCTCATGCTCCCCGGCATGGACGGCCTCACGCTCTGTCGTCGCTTGCGCGAAATCAGCGCTGTGCCCATCCTTGTCGTGACGGCGCGCGATGAGGTGAGCGACCGCGTGCGCGGCCTCGACAGCGGCGCCGACGACTACCTCACCAAGCCGTTCGATTTCGCGGAACTCTCCGCGCGCGTCCGCGCCCTCCTGCGCCGCGCGCAGGGGCCGACCGCCGACGTGCTGCATGTCGGCGCGCTGACGCTCGACCACGCGGCGCGCGAGGTGACGATCGGCGATCGCGCCCTCGCCCTCACGGCGCGCGAGTTCGACTTGTTACACTACCTGATGCGCCATCCGGGGCGCGTGCTCACGCGCGAGGCTATCCTGCACGCTGTGTGGGGACCTGGCTTCGTGGGCGACGACAATGTCATCGAGGTCTATATCCGCTACCTGCGTGACAAGATCGGCGACCGCCCGCCCCGCTACATCCAGACGGTGCGCGGCGTCGGCTACGTGCTGAAGGGCTCGTGAGTCGGGTGCGTGTGCGTAGTCTACACGAGCGATGAGGAGTGGCGATGCGTCTAGCCGTTTGAGCGCAAAATCCTGTCCAAACAGAGCACGTTTCACGGAATGATCGGCACGCCAACGTAGGTGAGCACGAGGGTATAGGGGGGCGGAGCCGTCATCGAAGGTGACACGATAGCGGCCGACCTTATTATCCGCAGGTGTCATTGATCTTCTCCCCTTCCTTTTCCGGGGGGCGGGGACGTGGCCGTATCACGTCCGTGTCGCTTTCGTTGAGCCGTCGCCTGGCACTTACAAAACTTCCAAGGCTGCGGATGCGTGGTAGTCAGTGTGCCCGTGCGCGTCTCCCCTACGGGTAGGATATATCACGGGGCGCGCGCGCCGCAGCACGCCCCGTGGCCCTGCCGTACCTGGCGGTAAGCGCTGCTGGACGGCGCGGGCGGCCACAGGGGCTGTGAGCGGGGGAGGCTGGCTCAGACCGTCTCGGCCTCGGTAGGGGGCAGCGTGCCGGAGGTGTCGGCACGGTCCTGAGCGGACAGGGCGTCGGCATAGTCCTGGGCCTCGCGATGGGAGACGAAGATAACGGGGAGGGGCGGCTGGCCGGGGGGGACGATGACGAAGCCGCCAGCGGGCCACTCCTGCACGATGTAGCGCACGGTCTCCTCCACAGTCTCTACGATCGCCCGAGCACGAGGCGTAGCCGGTCGTGGGAGCGCCCGCTGACGCCGTCCCATGTTTATGTATACACAGGGATAGTGGTACCCGTCTACATCGATGGACACATCGACCAGGCGGCTGCGGGAAACCAGCGGGTGCTGGTAGAACGGATGGGTCGCTGTGTGCCCGTTGGGGCCATGGCGTTAGGGCTCGTTAAGGAATAACTTCCCGTTTTCGCCGCTCCGCCCTTCCGTCAGGCGACGCAGCGAGGATAGAATGAGGCATCAATCCAGTGTCTGTTCCCCAGGAGGTCGGCCTGGTGGCGTCAACGATCGCGGAGTGCCCGTGTGCACACTGCCCGCAAGAGGGCGCGCATCCTGATCGCGCGCTGCATCGGCGGATAACGTGTTCATGAGTCGGTTGGACGAAGCGCAGCGGCGCTGGTACGTCGCCCTAGAGGCGCCACGCAGCGGCCATGGGGGCGACCGTCTCCTGGCCCAGATCAGCGGGATGGACGAGAAGACCATCCGCCAGGGCCGGGAGGAACGGGGCGCGGAGCTGGCGGATCGCCCCGTGGAACGCGTGCGGCAGCCGGGGGCGGGCCGTCCCCTCACCGAAAAAAAGATCCGGCGGTAGTCCCCGCCCTGGAGGAGATCGTGGCCCCGGAAACGGCAGGCGACCCGATGAGCGAGCAGCAGTGGGTGCGCAGCAGCCTGCGCACGTTGAGCGCCCGCTTGCGCGCGACGGGACACGCGGTGAGGCCGCCGACGGTGGGGCGCCTGCTCAAGACACTGGATTATGCCCTGCACGTCAACGCCAAGAAGATCGAGGCGCGCGCCGACCATCCCGACCGCGACGCCCAGTTCGGCCATATCGCGGACCAGCGGCAGGCGTTCACGGAGGCGGGGCGGCCGATCGTGAGCGTGGACACCAAGAAGAAGGAACTCATCGGCGCGTTCAAGAATGCCGGACGGGCCTGGAGCCCGGAGGCGGAGGCGGTCAACGTGCATGATTTCCCGAGCGACGCGCTGGGGCGGGCGGTGCCCTACGGGGTCTACGACGTGACGTACAATCGGGGCACGGTCTACGTCGGCTCCTCGGGCGATACGGCGCCGTGCGCCGTGGATGCCCTTGCACGGTGGTGGGACACCGAGGGACGCGTGATCTACCCCATCGCCGCCCACCTGTTGATCCTGGCCGACGGTGGGGGGAGCAACGGCTCCCGGACACGCCTGTGGAAGCAGCAACTCCAGGAGCAGTTGTGCGACCGCCGCAGGCTGACGGTGACCGTCTGCCACTATCCGCTGGGCTGTTCCAAGTGGAATCCGATCGAGCATCGCTTGTTCGGCCCGATCAGCCTGAACTGGGCCGGCAAGCCCTTGCGCACCTGGGAGGCGCTGCTGGCCTTCATCCGGGGCACGACCACCGCGACGGGCCTGGACGTGCAGACGGAACGGCTTGAGCGCATCTATCCGACCGGTCTGCGTGTGTCGGACGAGGAGATGGCCACGCTCAATCTCACGGCCCATGCGGTGTGCCCTCCCTGGAACTACACGCTGCAACCCCGTTCCGGGGTGCCCTGCGCCCCTGCCGCCCCCGCACCAAAGCGGGAAGTAATTGTTTAACGAGTCCTGAGCTAGACTTTGGCGTGCGCCCTTTAATAGTATGAAAGATTGCTCCATTGAGGAGCCATCTCTGGACAACGAGATGAGGACTACGCAGCAGGCGTCGAGGGGCGGCACCCGTCGAGGTCTGAAGCCT
>JAABUJ010002852.1_pt1 | contig 20389 bp, 16 predicted proteins | sample 5559131 | NCBI WGS metagenome assembly JAABUJ01 (sample SAMN10711875, study PRJNA513366) | rock metagenome | isolation source: Antarctica rocks | place: Antarctica: Victoria Land, Mt New Zealand nord | collected 2016-01-07 | reverse complement strand
TCACCTCAAAGAGACGGAGTTCCGCTTCAACCACAGAAACAAAGACCTCAATCAAGTCTTGTTACAATTTCTCAGAAAGGACCCACTCTGAGCCCTTTGCTTCCTAAGCCCCACGCAGATTCCCTTCAGGAATGACAACAGGAAGGTTTGGGCTGCTCCGGTACGCCCTGGCAATGACAACAGGAACGTGCGCTGCTCCGCTGGCTGCGGGGTATGACAACGGGAATGTTTCCGCTGCTCCGGTACACTTGGAGGACAGCTAGAACAAGGGAGAAGAAAACGTTGTCACAGCGTACATTCAGCATCATCAAGCCGGACGCCGTCCGCAAGGGGCATACTGCCGCCATCCTCGCTGCCGTCGAGAAGGCTGGATTCAAGATTGTTTCGATCAAGCGCCTCAGCATTTCGAAGGCCCAGGCAGAGGGTTTCTACCATGTTCATGCGGCGCGCCCGTTCTTTGGTGAATTGACGGAGTTCATGAGCTCGGGTCCCATCTTTCCGATGGTGCTTGAAAAAGACAACGCCATTGCTGATTTTCGCAAGCTGATGGGCGCGACTGACCCGGCGAAGGCGGACGAGGGAACGATTCGCAAGCAGTTCGCGGATTCGATTGGCGAGAACGCAATTCATGGCTCGGACGCTGAAGATACGGCGGCGTTTGAAATTGGCTACTTCTTCGCTGGACTGGAATTGAAGTAGCGAGGCGGCATACATAAACGCGGCGAAAAGTCCGCAGCTCACGCGAAGCACCAAGGCGTGTGCCGCGGGCTTCTGGCGTGCGCGAGACTAGATTTGTCAGGCTGATTTCGTAGTGGTGTAAAGTGTTGCCGCGTTTGGCAAATACAGGGATCCTTCACTACGTTCAGGATGACGACTCTACAGAATTGGCAATCAGCTCTCAATGGAGCTGGGCTAACGGCGTGCGCTGAAGAGTTTCAAGTCGAAGGCGTTCGCCATTGCACTGTGACCGGCGGGGCTGGGATGCAGTTGATCGCCAGCCTGGTCTGCCTGCTTCCAGTGGGTGGTATCGCTTGGATCGCGTGTGGCGGCGGCGAGGTCGACCACACCGTCGCTGGATGGATTCGTCCTGATCCAGGCGTTGACCTGCTTCCGGATTTGTTCTCCCTCGGGCGAATCGTAGTTGGCCCCGGCATAGGGGGTCAGCGTTGCCAGGATGACCTTGACGCCTTTGGCGTGAGCTTGGTCGATCAAGTGCGTTATCGCCTGCGTGAGTTGATCGGCAGAGATGTTCTGGCCGGGGTGGGCCTGGTCTTTTAGGCGGCCAATGTCGTTGATCGACTCGAGCAGAATGACGTAGCGAACGCCGGCGATCGAGAGCGCGTCTCGGTTGAAACGAGTGAGCGCGCTCGGACCCGCGCCTTCGTTCAGCACGCGATTGCCGCCGATGCCTTCGTTGACCAGTGCGAGACCTGACGTGCGCTTGTCTTTCTGAAGGCGTTGGGCGAGCACATCGACCCAGCGGTTGTGCGCGTTCGGCGTGCTGCCAGTGCCGTCGGTGATGCTGTCTCCGAACGCAACGATTGCGCCGTCTTTTCCAGGAGCCTTGACCTGGACCGATTTGAGGAAATACCAGGAACTGATCTGCTTTGGGTTGCGCAGGCTGATGCGACCCGCCTGATCTCCGTCTGCCATGTAGCTGGTGGTAAAGGCGTCGCCGTGCCGGGAAAGGTGCGTGAGCGTCTGGGCCGGGAGGAAGATGCTGATGGCAACATCGCTTGCCGGCTTGGCAGAGAGCGCGGCGGGGTCGCTGAGCGCGACGGCACCCGGGGCAATCGTCACGGATGATTTTCCGTCGAACGTCAACGCGTTGGCTGAGGAGAGCAGGATTGCATCCTTGCTGCCCGCCAATGCGAGGTGAACCGCGCCGACTTGCAAAGGCTCGGTGCCGAACTCGTTGCTGAGTTCGACGCGAACCAGCGAGCCGCCAAGCGTGGTGTGGACGATCTCGCGCAGGGTCGTGTCCGTGTGGGCGATCTGGGTGCGGGCGTTATCCGCCTGCCAATTGGCTGTGGCCCAGGTTGCCACCCAATGCGGAGGGAGAGGCTTGGAGGCCGCGGCTACGACGACGTACTGAAGCGGCAGGAGCATTGGAAGCGCAACGGTCAGGAAGCGGATCAGGCCGCGTGTTGATGGACGTGTGTTCAAGCGTTTGTTCCCCTGAGCTATCTTCCCGCCCTCTGGTGCATTACGCAACTGAATTGCAACGTGAGCATTTGAGTTGCGAGCGGTTCCGCTGCGATATGCTCTATGCTGCTACGGTTGCAGCTGACGTGCGATTGCAGGCGCTGCGTTTTTAAGCGCCGGCTAAGAAACAATTTGGTGCGAGGAGATTGGATGACAACGAAGGATAACTCGCAGGGCGCCAGCATGTTGATCGGCATCGATCTTGGCGGGACCAAGATTGAAGGCCTGGCGCTTGATGCTGAAGGACGTGAGCTGATGCGGCAGAGGGTCGCAACTCCACGCGACTATGACGGAACGATCGCTGCATTGGTCGCGCTGGTGCAGCGTCTCGAAAGTGAGACGGGAATGCGCGGGTCGGTAGGGGTAGGGATACCAGGTACGGTGAGGGCAGCAACCGGGTTGGTGAAGAATGCCAACTCCACGTGGCTGAATGGCCGGCCTTTACCGCAGGATCTAAGCCGCGCAATGGCACGCGAAGTGCGGCTCGCCAATGACGCCAATTGCCTGGCGGTTTCGGAGGCAACGGACGGGGCTGCGCGAGGCCGCAAGGTCGTCTTCGGCGTCATTCTGGGGACCGGGTGCGGCGGAGGCGTGGCGCTCGACGGGGTAGTTCACTCCGGGCCGAATGGTGTGGGCGGAGAGTGGGGACACAATCCTTTGCCGTGGGCCAACGCCGACGAGACGCCGGGCCCGGACTGTTATTGCGGGCGGCAGGGTTGCATAGAATCCTGGGTTTCGGGCTCAGGCATCGCATGGGAGTTCGCGGCGGTGACAGGACATCAGAAGTCCACGGCCCAGATTGCGGCAGCGGCAGAGCAGGGGGACGTCGACGCCAGTGCGGCGCTGGACCGCCTGGAAGACAGGCTGGCGCGAGCGCTCGCGGGCGTGGTGAACGTGCTCGACCCGGACGTATTTGTCCTGGGTGGCGGAGTCTCGCGCATCGAGCGACTCTACCGCAATCTGCCCGGTTTAGTTCGCAAGTGGACCTTCGGTGGGGACTTTGATACGCCCATCGTTCCGGCGCAGTTTGGCGATTCGAGCGGCGTTCGCGGTGCGGCGTGGCTCTGGAATGATCGGGCAGCCAACCTGTAACGCCTTGGAACAACGCGACCGGTCAGGTGGACTGTGCGGGTTGATCGGCTCGCGGTTCGGAAGATGCGCGCCTGGCGCAGCGTTGTGGCGCAGCGTCGGGCTATAGGCGACTTTCTGGGCTACGTGTGCATTCGGCGCATAGAATGTGCGACAGCAGAATTCTTTCAGAACGAGACAAGCTACATGAAACGCCCATGATCTTCGTGCCGCGAGCCGTTCCCGGCCCGCTGGTCCGCATGCGCGAAAACGACGTCAGAGATGCGTGCCATGAGTGAGTTGAGACGCTGGATTCCGGGATGGTTTGTGGGCCGCGTGCGTCGGCTTCCAGCCAGCCGTTTGACGTTGCTGCTCGACACGTTCAACCTGCTGGTGTGTGCCCGCGTGGCGCTGGCTATTGTTCCTGTGCGGTACATCTTCGCGTGGAAGCAGCGTCCCTTGCGCCAATCGATCGCGTACTCGCCCGCGGAGCTGCGTTACACAGTCAGGCTGGTTGCGTGGTCGGTAGAGCGCATCAGCCGTCGCTTGCCGATCCGTTTCGTTTGCTTTCCGCAATGCCTGGCTGCGATCTGCTTGCTGCGCCGCGCAGGCGTGGAGAGCCGGCTGCACCACGGCGTGTCGCATATCAACGGCAAGTTGATGACCCACACCTGGCTGGAAGCTGGCGGGGAAGTGCTGGTAGGCCTGGAGGCGTGCATGCCCCACAACACAGCCGAGACAAGCTGACCTGCAAATCCCCGAGGAAGGTCTCGCGAAAGTCCTTCTTGCTTGTTCAATCTCCATTGGCGCCAGGACCTCACTGTGCAATACAGGATCATTCCGCTACTGCTAAAGCTGATTGCGTAATGGTGTACAGCGTCACGGCGTTCCCGAATACAGGGATCCCTCACTGCGTTCAGGATGACGACACTACAGAAACAGGAAATGGGATTACAACAAGTGAGTAAGTGGATGTAGCAAGGCTCTTCCGTCTTCTGGTTGTCATTCCCGAAGGGAATCTGCGTTTGTTCTTGCGCTACACCATCTCTAAATCCGCTTTAAGCAGACGCAGATCCCCTTACGGAATGACAACAAAAACAACGGAGAGGGGCAGAGTTTTCCAGAGTGCCGGGTTGCTCACTGTGGTGGCTGAGAGGTGGTGCGCAGATACGGCTTGACGGTTTTGAAGCCAGGGAAAATTTTATTGGCTTCTTCGTTGGAGACGGCACCGGTAATGATCACGTCTTCGCCCTGCTTCCAGTCCGCCGGAGTAGCGACTTTATGCTTGGCGGTCAACTGCATGGAATCGAGCACGCGGATGATCTCGTCAAAGTTGCGTCCGGTGGTCATGGGGTACATCATCATCAGCTTGATGCGCTTGTCCGGACCGACGACGAAGACGGTGCGCACGGGTGCATTGTGGGCGGGTGTGCGTCCGGCGGAGGTTTCGCCAGAGTCTGCGGGCAGCATGTCGTACAGCTTCGCGACCTTGAGTTCCGGGTCGCCGATCATGGGGAAGTTGACTGCGCTTCCGCTTACTTCCTTGATGTCAGCTTCCCACTTGAGATGATCTTCTACAGGGTCGACGCTGAGTCCGATGACCTTGGCTCCGCGCTGGGCGAACTGCAACTCGAGCGAAGCCACGGCACCGAGTTCGGTGGTGCAGACCGGCGTAAAGTCTTTGGGGTGCGAGAAGAGTACGGCCCATTTGTCACCGATCCACTCGTGGAAGTGGATGGTGCCCTGCGTTGTTTCAGCAGTGAAGTCGGGAGCGAGATCGTTGATGCGAAGGGACATGATGATTTCGAAGCCTCCAGCGGGGTTGATTTGTCTGATCAACGGTTTGTCAATCAGTTTGATGTTGGGCAAACGCGGTAGGGTGCGTAACGGCAAGTACAAGGGCAACGACAAGTGCAGCTGCCAATACAGGGTTTCTTCGCTGCGCTCAGGATGACGCGGTTTGTGGGGGAACGGTGAATTAGAAGTAGAGCCTGTTATGAACTTTGACCGCGTCCGAGAGCTGAACTTCCTGGAAAAATGACCTGTTTCGCTGTAGATCCTTCCTCCGAAGCGCGTCTGAGGCACCGTCTGAGGCCGAGCAGTTTCCTTGAGAGCTAAGCTGTCAACATCGTTTACTGATTCCAAAGGACTTGCAAACACAAAGTTCATAACAGGCTCTAGAACGGCAAGAGCTTTTCAGTTCGAAGTGTTCGATAGTTTCGATGATATGCATCCAAGATAAGACCCGCCACTGGCCCCCCGCCGTGATGTGGGTTAGAAAAGGGCCACTTGAGGTGCACTCGTTGATTGAATGGATGGAGATCAGCCGCGACAGGTGTAGAACAGCGAAACGAGAAGGGTGAACGCTCGAAGGAGCATTCGCGAAGTTGTACCGCCGCCAGCCCAGGTTCGATTTTGGCTGGCATTATGGAGCAGTTGGCCCCAACGCGGCTGGCTAAACTTTCTCACCGCCGGAGTCTGAATGTCAACACGATCCCATGGCCTTACGCTCGACTACGCGTTGATGGATGTGTTCGCCGAACGTCCTCTGGAAGGTAACATGCTCGCCATCTTCACGGATGCGCGCGGCCTTTCCGATTCGCAGATGCAGGCGCTCGCACTGGAGATGAATCTTTCGGAGACGAGCTTTATCATTCCGGCTGAGAATGCGCGGCAAGAAGCTGAGTCGGGAGTTCGCGTCCGCATCTTCACCACGCGTGAGGAGCTTGCGTTTGCAGGCCATCCCACTCTGGGAACCGCCTCGTGGCTGTACCGCAACCACCCAACGTTGAAAGGGCAGGAGACGATCACGCTGGCACTTAATTCCGGGCCCATTCAGGTGCGTTTCCGGCGTCCGGAACCCGGCGAATTCCCGGCATCTGGCGACTTTGCGATCATGGCGCAGGGTGAGCCGTGGATGGGTCCGGTGCTCCCGCCTGCGGACATTGCGCGTGCTTTAGGGCTGAGCGTCAATGATCTCGATCCGGAGTATCCGGCCCAGCTCGTTTCGACGGGAATTACCTACTGCGTGGTCCCGTTGCGTTCGCTTGAAGCGCTGAGCAAACTGGAGATTCCGCAGGCTGTGGCAGAGACATATCTTGCATCCGTAGGCGCGAAATTCTTTTATTGTTTGACGCCGGCCAAACCGGGCAGCGGACCGCACTTTCGAGCCCGCATGCAGTTCTACAACGGTGAGGATCCGGCAACGGGTTCTGCCGGCGGATGCGCCGCTGCGTACCTGGTGAACCGCAAGGTGGCTGCTCCTGATAGCACGATTTTGATCGAGCAGGGAGTCGAAGTCGGGCGCAGATCGAGGTTGCATGTGCAGGCCAGTCTCCGCAACGAACGCCCGTGGAACGTGTTTGTGGGGGGGCGCACCATTCCTGTTGCATCGGGACGATTTTTGCTGCCCTGATTCGAGGGTTTCCCACAGGCCCGATTCATGGAATTGCAACGTTCATGCGGGGTTAGCAGAGGGCGGTGGATGAGCAAGTCTGAACACGGTGCGTTTCGCTTCATTTTCGCCGGTTGCCAAGTAGGGTTCCACTTCGTAAGGTTGGGAAGCGTTGAGGGAGTGGAGAGGAGGACCGGCAAGTTCGGCGGCCTCGTAAGCTTTCCCAAATATGTGCTTTCGCCTGATTTTATCGACAATTTGAGTTGAGAGATGCTCGTCTGGCAGCTACAGACGCTCACCCTCTGTGCGTACCTTGCGCTGTATCGCAGGTGCATTTGGACCAGGATTGCCGGTTGCGCTTGTCGCTGCCGTGCTTCCAATCCCTGTGCAAAGCGGTCCCGGAAGAACTGCGTACACGCTCCGAAAGGGGTTCTGGGGAATGCGTGGCAACCTGCGGTGATGCGGGACATGCCTCTCTTCAACACTGCGGCTGGGTTAGGGAGTTTCGCGTGGTGCGAATCGCCTGATGCCCATCTAAAACCTGCTTTGGACGGGCTTTGCAAGGAGCGGCCGGAGAGCAGACAGGAGAGCCACGTCTCCCTGTCAGCCGACCTGCTTGGGCAAGTTGCTGAAGTTTGTACCAGGTTTCGATGAACGCTCTCTTGATGGCTTGCGCCATTGGGAGACGGAAGCCGCAGTGAACTTTAACAGGCCTGAGGCAGATACTCAGGTTGGATGTCACTGTTTTCGCCAGAGTTCGGCCGTTGTCCTCGAAGCGTTAGAACGCAACGGCGGCAATGGCAAGGTAGCCCCGTAACGAGCCGCAAAGCCACAGCAGCAGGCGGCCAGAAATGAGAGAAGCAACTGATGCGTCCAAAAAAAGTAATCCTGTGTGTCGATGACAACGAACAGATTCTTTCGGTCAGAACCTTTCTGCTGGAGACGCGTGGATATCGCGTTCTGAGTGCCGGCACGGCGCAGGAGGCTCTCGAAATTCTGGAGCACACGGCATCCGGAACGCTGGATCTGCTGATCTCCGATTTGTTGCTGCCCGGCATGGATGGTAACGAGCTGGTGCGCAGGGCGCGACAGATGCATCCCACGTTGCCGACGCTGATCGTTTCAGGCACGGTGGTGGCGCATGACCGCGCGTTGGCGGCGGATGGTTTTCTTCCCAAAGGTGCGGGCTCGGCGGCGGAGTTGCTGGAGCGCATCAAGGTGATGGTGGCGCGCAAGCGAGGGCCTCGGAAGCACGTTGCCCCGCAGCCCATGCAGCCGCAGTTGGTGACGAGTGCGGCTGGCCGATCAGAGTCCGTTCAGATGGAGCATCCGATTGCCAGCTAACGTGAATTTACAGATGCTGTAGAGGACCGGAACAGCAAGAACAACGCAGATCCCCTTCGGGAATGACAGCCAGAATACGAAGGACGGCGGGGAGAATTACGCTTCTACCAGGCCGTACCGGCGTTGCCACTGTAGCTTCAGGCGCTTCCATACGGCGTCAATTTCGTCGCTGGAAAGCGCGGGGTCGGGACGCTCGGTAAAGCGAGCGGCTTCGTCTTTGGCGAGTTCGAGTAGAGCGCGATCGCGAAGAAGATTGGCGACGCGGAACTCAGGCAGGCCGGCCTGCCGGGTTCCGAAAAATTCGCCGGGGCCTCGTTGGGCCAGGTCCAGCTCGGCCAGTTCGAAACCATTCTGCGTACGCACCATGGCGTCCAGGCGGGCTTCAGCCGATTCACTTACTTTGCCGCCGGTCATCAGGATGCAGAAGCTCTTCGCGGCTCCACGGCCCACACGTCCTCGGAGTTGATGCAACTGCGCGAGACCAAAGCGCTCGGCGTGATCTACCACCATGACGGTGGCGTTGGGAACATCGACTCCGACTTCAATGACTGTGGTGGCGATCAGGACATCGGTATCACCGCGTTGAAAGCGGCGCATGGCAACTTCCTTGTCATCGGCTGGCATTCTCCCGTGCAGCAGACCCAGGCGCAGACCGGAGAGCGGACCTTGGCGAAGTTCGTCAAACATTTGCGTTGCTGCGCGGAGCTTCGTCTTTGGAAACAGTTCTTGCGCGTGTGCAGCGCTTTTCTTGTTGGCGATACTTTTCTTGCTTGAACTCTTGCTGGCTTTTGCCTCGGTTTTTACTTCGACTGCTTCGTCGTGAGCGAAATCCAGTTCCGGCTGGTCGTCATTCGCGCCTTCGATGACGGGATAAACTACGTAGACCTGGCGTTGCTGCGCGACCTCTTTGCGCACAAACTTCCAGACTTCTTTGGCCTTCCCCTCGTTGACACGGCGGGTGACGATGGGTGTGCGCCCGGGAGGAAGTTCGTCGATGATGCTGATATCCATGTCGCCGTACACCGTTAGCGCCAGCGTGCGGGGGATAGGAGTTGCAGTCATCACCAGTACGTCCGGATCGGAGGTTATGCCTTGGGCGTTCGGCTTCTTCATCAACTTGAAGCGCTGCTGCACACCGAAGCGATGCTGCTCGTCCACGATGACGAGGCCGAGGTTGCTGAAATCCACCTTGTCTTCAATCAGCGCGTGCGTTCCGATGGCGAGCTGAGACTCGCCGCGCAGAATGCGTCCGCGGCTTTCACGTTTGCGCGCTTCGTCCAGCGAACCCGTAAGTAAGGTAACGCGATACGGTTCACCGGTAGACGGCGAGCGTTTGTCTTGCAGCAGCTTGCGGATGCTGAGGTAATGTTGCGTGGCGAGGATTTCGGTAGGTGCCATCAGGGCTGTCTGGAAACCATTCTCGATCGCCACGAGCGCGGCCTGAAGTGCAACGATGGTCTTGCCGGAGCCCACGTCCCCTTGCAGCAAGCGGCGCATCGGCTGCGGCTGTTTCATGTCGCCGACAATTTCTGCGAGCACACGCTTCTGCGCTGACGTGGGGTGGAACGGCAGTACCTGCTTCAGAGCTTCGCGAACGTGTGCGCCGGTGGTGAATTGCGTTCCAACACGCTCGCGCAGGCGGCGGCGTTTCAGCTCAAGGCCGAGTTCGAGGTACCAGAACTCCTCGAAGATGAGGCGGCGGTGCGCGGGAGTGGAGGCTGAGGCGAGTTGATCGAGAGAAGCGCCGGATTCCGGAAAGTGAATGGCGCGCAGAGCGTCCATGCGCCCAGGGAAGCCGAGGCGTTCGCGAAGTGCCCTGGGCAGGGTTTCGTCCGCTTCGACCCCGGCTTCAGTCAGCTCTTCAAAGACGCTCCACATCACGCGCCGGGTCCACTTGGAGGTGAGCTTCGCGCCCCAGGCCGTGGTCCCGCCGAGACTCTCGTAGACGGGCACAATGCGACCTGTCTCGAGACGTGAGAACTCAGCGTCGAGGCCGGTTGTATCGGGGGAGGGAAGCACTTCAAACTGGGGCTGCAGCAACTTGTACCGGCCTGCTCCGCCGGATCGTGAAGCTTCGAGCTTGCCGTACACCGCAATCTGCTGGCCCAGGCGAAAGCGCTCGCGGAGATAGCTGCCATTGAACCAGATACACTTGATGGTGCTTTGGCCCAGGCGCGGTAGGCCGCCGGTAAGGTCGATGCCTGGCGCGGCGAGCCCGAGGGTCAGCTCGAACATTGCGCCGCCGCGCGTGGACAGCAGCGTGGAACCGCGCACATCGCCGACCAGCGAAGCCATTTCACCAGGCTTCATCTCCGCGATTTGGCGCGGGTTCGCGCGATCTTCGTAGCGAAAGGGCAGGTGGTACAGAAGATCCTCGACGGTTTCGACGCCGCGCTTCGCCAGATTTTCAGCGATGCGTTCGCCCACGCGTTTGACGTACTTTACGGGCGTCGAAAGTTCGAGAGACACACTGCGATGCTAACAAGGTTGCGCTGTCGAACAAGCTGACCCGGTCAAAGCTTGGCAAAAGGTACTGCTAGACTGAGCTATACCTTTATGCCTATTGTAGAACTTGAAAATATACGCAAGGTTTACGACACCAAGGTTGCGGTCGAAGGCCTATCGCTGACAATTGAGGCTGGTCAGATGTTCGGCCTGCTGGGACCGAATGGCTCGGGAAAATCGTCCTCCATTCGCATGATGATCGGGATGACGCGTCCAGACTCCGGGTCTGTGCGGCTGTTCGACAAGCCCTTCGACCGGCTGGCGCTGAAGCGCATTGGCTATCTGCCGGAAGAGCGCGGGCTTTACAAGAAGATGAAGGTGCTGGATCAGCTTGTCTTTCTGGGGCAACTGCATGGATTGACGGCGGCTACCGCGTCGACACGCGCGTCCGCATGGTGTGAACGCATGCAGATTGCGGAGACGTTGGATAAGAAAACCGAAGAGCTATCGAAGGGCATGCAGCAGAAGATTCAGTTCATTGCATCGCTGCTGCACGACCCCGACCTGATCATCATGGATGAACCGTTCAGTGGTCTGGACCCGGTGAACGCTTCGCTGCTGATGGATACGCTGCTCGACCTGCGCAGACAGGGAAAGGCGATTCTGTTCAGTACGCATCGCATGGACCAGGTGGAGAAGCTTTGCGATGCGATTGCGTTGATCTCGCAGGGCAAACTGGTTCTGCATGGTGCAATGCGGGAGGTGAAGTGGCGCTACCCAGCGAATCGCATTCAGGTTAAATTCAGCGGAGATGCGAGTTTTCTGAATCATCCGGCGATCGCGTCAGCCAAGAATTACGCCGGCCTTGCCGAGATCAAGCTGGCGGACCAGGTCGACAGCGCCGCGGCGGCGCAGGAAGTTCTCGCCTACGCAGTGGCCCGCGGGACGCGCATCAGCCGCTTCGACGTTACCGAGCCAACGCTCGAAGAAATTTTCATCGATACTGTGGGGGAGAATGTGGATGCATAACATCCTGCTGATCGCACGGCGCGAGTATCTGGAGCGAGTTCGCGCGAAGAGTTTTCTGCTGATGACGGTTCTGATCCCGCTTCTGATGGGGGGATTGCTTTACGGTGCGGCCATTATCAACGGCAGGAACGGCTCCAACGCACACATTGCGATTGTGACTCAGGACGCGCAGTTCGGGCAGGATCTGCAGACGGAGCTTAAGAGCGAAGGTCGCGGCACAATGTCCGCCGAGGTGTTGAGTCCTACGACGACGCGTCGGGCTGAGCTTGAGTCGCGGCTGGATCACCGGAAGCTTGATGGCTATCTGTGGATCACACCACCAGCGCAGCCGGGCGGCGCGACTCGTTATGAGTGGGTGCCGAAGTCGCTTGCTGACATTATCACCAAAGCCAACATTGCGAGTGCGATTCGGGCGGTCCGCACGCGCGAACGGCTTACGCAATCGGGCATGTCGCAGCCCGACGTCGACCAGATTATGAAGCCGGTGAATCTGGAAATCTCAAAATCTGCGCGTGGCGGCTCGATGGGTGCGTTCGCGAGCGCGTATGCATTGTTCTTTCTGATGTACTTCGTAATTCTTTTTTATGGAATGAATGTCGCGCGTTCGATTATTGAAGAGAAGACCTCACGCATCTTCGAAGTGATGCTGGCTACGATTCGTCCGCGCGAGATGATGGCGGGCAAGGTGCTCGGCGTGGGTGCGGTGGGTTTGACCCAGGTCGGCATCTGGATCGTGGTGGCCGGGATTCTGGCTCAATTGGGTGTGATGGGCGCAGGAATCAGCTTCCCTTTGACATTGGTGCAGGTGGTGTTCTTCATCGTCTTCTTCGTGCTCGGGTATTTGCTGTACTCGAGCATTGCCGCCGCGCTGGGTGCAATGACGAGCTCAGAGCAGGAACTACAGCAGTTGAATATGTTCCTAATGCTTCCCTTGATCGCTTGTTCCGTGGTGATCTTTCGTGTGGTGACCGACTCGGATGGGTTGCTGGCACGAGTGTTTTCGTTCATCCCGTTCTGCACACCGCTGATTATGTATGTGCGGATCGCGGTGCATCAGCCTCCTGCGTGGCAGATTGCACTTTCTGTGTTCGATCTAGTGCTTACGATTGCCGCCGTGCTTTGGTTCGCGAGCCGCATTTACAGCGTCGGAATCCTGATGTACGGCAAAAAGCCGAACCTGCCGGAGATCATGCGCTGGCTGCGGTATACGTAGGCCGTAGGCGCCGCGATTGCCAGGTACAACGGCAAAAGAAGACGCACATTCCCTTCAGGAATGACAACCAAAAGGACAAGGCCCGTGACAGCCAACCCATGCGGAATTGCGCGCACCTAACGGGCAACGACTGAAATCAGGTTCATGGAAAAGATCAAGGTTCCGCGTTCTACTTACCGGTTACAACTGCATAAGGGCTTCACCTTCGACGATGCCGCCGCCATCGCAGGATACCTGCACGATTTGGGGATTTCGCACGTTTACAGTTCGCCCTATCTGCAGGCCGCGCCGGGAAGCATGCACGGCTACGATGTTGTTTCCCACCAGAAGGTAAATGCAGAGCTCGGGGGCGAGCAGGCGCATCGCAATTTTTCAATCACACTGGGCGAGAACGGGTTGGGTCAAATTCTCGACATTGTTCCCAATCACATGGCGATTGGGCGCGAGAACCGTTTCTGGTGGGACGTGCTCGAGAATGGCGCTTCCAGCCGCTATGCCTCGTTCTTTGACATTGATTGGCACCCCTCTGAGCGTCGTCTGCGCAACAAAGTTCTTGTTCCGGTACTGGGAGATCTCTTTGGACGCGTGCTGGAGGCGGGTGGAATCAAAGTGGTGCGAGAGAGCCCGACCTTTCTGGTCCAAGCGGCTAGCCAGGGCTTTCCGGCTTCGCCCCAATCGATCGCAATCTTGTTGTCTCGTGCCACACGCCATGAGAAATCGGACGCGCTTGATTTTATTGCGGATTCGCTGCGCCGCTTGCCGCATCCTGCGCCGGAGGACCGGTCTGCGCTGCTTGGACGCAATCGCGATCTGGGCGTGATCAAGGATCTTCTGGAAAGAGTTTGCGCAGAGAACTGCGCCGTGTGCCTGGCCATCGACCGCGCGGTAGAGGAACTGAATGCCGATCACGATGTGCTCGACGAGTTTCTGAACCAGCAGAACTATCGTTTGTCTTATTGGAAGAGCGCGGATCAGCAGCTTGGGTATCGACGGTTCTTCGATGTGAATAGTTTGATTGGTTTGCGCATGGAGCGTGCTCACGTCTTTGAGGAGACGCACGCGCGTGTGTTCGAGTGGCTTCGCGACGGTGTTCTGGATGGTGTTCGCATCGACCATCCGGATGGTCTGCGCGATCCTCTCGAATACTTCGAACGTTTGCGTGCGGCCGCGCCAAGCGCGTGGATTATCGGAGAGAAGATACTGGCTCACGGCGAACTGCTGCGATCCGAATGGCCGATTGATGGAACCAGCGGATACGACTTCTTGAATATGATGCTGGGTGTACTTGTGGATGCTGACGGCCTAAAGCAACTGACCGAAGTTTACGCTGAGTTTACGGACGCACCCACGCACTTTCCGACCATCGCGCACGATAAAAAGGTTGTGGTGGCGAGCGGAACTCTGGGGTCCGATGTTAATCGCCTGGCGTCGATCTTTGTCGATCTGTGTGAGAACCGGCGCAATCAGCGCGACTATACGCGTGCGGAGATTCGCCGTTGCATACGCGAGCTTGCGGCTTGTTTTGCCGTGTACAGGACGTACGTCGCACCGCAACGCAGTGAGGTGTGTGATGAAGACCGGCGGACGATTTCGGCTGCCGTCCGCTGTGCGAAGGACAACCGCAGCGATCTCGATCCTGGTCTGCTGGACTTCTTTGAACAGGTGTTGACCCTCGAGGTGACGGGCCGCCTCGAAAGTGAATTCGTTTTTCGCTTCCAGCAATTTACGTCACCTGTGATGGCGAAGGGTGTGGAGGATACGGCGTTCTACTGCTTCAACCGGTTAACCGCGTTGTGTGAAGTGGGAGACGACCCGGGGCGTGACGGTGTCAGCCTTGAAGAGTTTCATGAGTATCAGCAGACCATGCAGCAGACGCATCCTTCGACCATGACAACGCTCTCGACGCATGACACGAAGAGGTCTGACGATGTGCGGGCGCGGCTTGCGGTTTTGAGCGAAGTGCCCGAATTGTTCGCAGCAACCATCAAGCGTTGGAGTACGTTGAACGCTGGACGCGAATCGCACAAACTTGTAGACCGGAATACTGAGTATTTCTTGTATCAGACTCTGATTGGCGCATGGCCTATAGACGCCGAACGCACCAAGGCTTACATGCTGAAGGCGATGCGCGAAGCCAAGCTGCAGACGAGCTGGGTTGAAAACAATAAAGCTTACGAGGATGCACTCTGCGGCTTGATTGACGAGATGCTCGCAGATGCAGCGTTCATCAAGGAGTTGGAGGCCTTCGTTGGGCTGGTGTCGCACGCAGGCCGGGTAAATTCGCTCGTTCAGACGCTGATTAAACATACGGCGCCAGGTGTTCCCGATCTTTACCAGGGGTCCGAGCTGTGGGATCACTCGCTGGTAGATCCGGATAACCGCCGGCCGGTAGATTATGGGCTGCGGCGCAGGCTGCTGACCGAACTTGGAACCCTGAAGGTCAGCGAAATTTTCGCCCGGATGGATGAGGGTTTACCGAAGCTGCACGTAGTCCATACTGCGCTTTTGTTGCGACGCGAACGCCCTGAGTGGTTTGCGGCAGAGGCAGCCTACACTCCGCTGCATGCGATGGGAACAAAACGGGAGCATTTAATCGCCTACCTGCGTGCTGATGATGTGCTGACGCTGGCTCCTCGGCTTAGTTTCGAACTGGATGGAAAGTGGGATGATACTTCACTTGCAGTGCCGCAAGGCACGTGGCGCAATCGGCTTACGGGCGAGGTGGTGTCGGGTGGATCAAACATGCACGTGCGCGATCTGCTGCGGCTATTCCCGGTCGCGTTGCTGACACGAGAAGAGGAGAAGGACCGTGCATGAGTTCAGGGTATGGGCGCCGCGCGCCGGCAAAGTCTCGGTCAAGGTTGAGGAATCGGCTTACCCAATGCAGGGACCTGATGAGCGGGGCAACTGGCATTTGGGAGTGGAAGAGGCGCAGGCGGGGACGCGTTACGGCTTTCTACTGGATGACGACGCGACGGTTTACCCTGACCCGCGCAGCCTGGTCCAGACCGGCGGAGATGTGCATGGCTGGTCGGAGGTTTACGATCACAAGACGTTCCACTGGGATGATGCGACGTGGCAGGGGCCGCCTCTGACGGGAGCGGTGTTGTACGAGTTGCATGTGGGTACATTTACGCCGCAAGGCACATTCGATTCGGCCATCGAGCGGCTTCCGTATCTGTTCGATCTAGGGATCACGCACGTTGAGGTGATGCCGGTGGCGGAGTTTGCCGGCGATCGCGGGTGGGGCTATGACGGCGTTGACCTGTTCGCGGTTACGCATCATTATGGCGGAGCCGAGGCGTTAAAACGCTTTGTCAATGCGTGCCACGTGCAGGGTCTGGCGGTCATTTTGGATGTGGTCTACAACCACTTTGGTCCGGTAGGGAATTACACCGGCAAGTTTGGTCCGTATCTCACCTCGAGGCACAACACGCCGTGGGGCGATGCGGTCAACTTCGAGGACGAGGGCTCGGATGGCGTACGTCTGTTTTTTCTGGACAATGCGCGAACGTGGATGCGCGACTTCCATATCGATGGTCTGCGGCTGGATGCGATTCACGAGATCATGGACCGTTCGGCAGTGCACTTTCTCGAGCAGCTTTCAGCCGATGTGAATGTGCTCTCGGCTCGGCTTGGACGGCGGCTGGTTTTGATTGCGGAGTCTGACCTGAACAATCCGCTGATCGTGCGTCCGATCGAGTCGGGCGGCTTTGGTATGGATGCACAGTGGTCGGACGATTTTCACCATTCGCTGTTCACGCTGCTCCATGTGGAAAAAGGCCGCAAAGGGTATTACGAGGACTTCGGCGACTTTGACTGCCTTGCGAAGTCGTTGAAAAACATGTTTGTGTACGACGGTATTTATTCAAGCTACCGGCATCGCAGCCATGGGCGGCCCGTGGACGGGCTCTCGGCACACCACTTTATCGGGTTCATCCAGAACCACGACCAGGTGGGGAACCGGGCGACCGGCGATCGCCTGGAACACATCGTAAGCGTGGATCTGGCGAAGGTCGCGCTGGGTCTGGTGCTGACAGCGCCGTTTATTCCCATGCTCTTCCAGGGTGAGGAGTATGCGGCTTCCACTCCTTTTCTTTACTTTGCTGATCATGAGGATCCGGAGATGGCTGCGGCCGTTGCTGCGGGTCGCAAGAAAGAGTTCGCGGCGTTTGGGTGGGACGAGGCGCAGATTCCCAACCCGGAAGAACGCTCAACGTTCGAGAGGTCGCGTTTGAACTGGGATGAGGCGCAGGCCGGCAAGCACGCAGACATGCTGGCGTGGACCAAGGCGCTAATCCATCTGCGGCGAGGCTCCACGTCGTTGAATGATGGCGACCGCGGCCATCTCAAAGTGAGCTTCGACGAAGAGCGGCGCTGGCTGCGCATGGATCGCGGACAGGTGAGCGTGTTCGCAAATCTGGGCAGCGGCGAGGTCGAGTTCAAACTGAAACAGGAATTTTGGCTGGCACTTGCTTCGAAGCCCGAGGCTACGCGTCTCGAAGGAGAACGCCTGATGGTTCCTGCACAGGGATTTGTGGTTCTTTCGACGGAGCCGCAGGACCAGTAAGCGGCTGTTTGGGCGCGAGTTGCATTGTGAGGGCAAGGCTGCCGGGCTGAAGCTGGAAAGCAGGCTGCGTGTGCCCTTGCTGTTGCCCTTTGGATGTCATTCCCGAAGGGAATCTGCGTCTATTTTTCGCATTCCTGTAGAGTCGTCATCCTGAACGTAGTGAAGAGCCTGCCCTGTAAAGGATCCCTGTATTTACCAAAAGCCGCAACGCTGTACACCATTACAGAATCAGCTATAAGGCAGACGCAGAGTCCCCTTCCGAAATGACAGCTGGGGAGAGGGCAAAGGTAACGGCTGGCCTATTCAGGTGCGGGCGCGTTCATGGGCTTTGCGGATTTCGGCGGCGGTGAAGAGAGCTTGGAACGGTGCCTCAGGGACTGCGGCACTGATGTTGGCCGCCCCGCCCTGCTCGCGGTCGACGAGCGCCAGGACACCGATGACGTTCATTCCAGCGGCTCGTGTGGCTTCAACGGCTTGCAGGGTTGAGCCACCCGTGGTGCAGACGTCGTCGACGATAATGACATCAGCGCCGGGCTTCAAAAAGCCTTCGATCAGACGGCCCGTACCGTGGGTCTTGCCGGCCTTGCGGACCAGAAAACCATTCAGCAGGGTAGGCTCGGGGCCGTGGTCTTCGTCAGGGTCCAGGGCGAGGAACTCGCGATGGTCGGCCAGTTCCCAGGCGCTGGCTGAGGCGATGTTCGAAACCAGCGGGTCGGCTCCCATGGTGAGGCCACCTACGGCTACGGCTGAGGGGAAGCGTTCGCGAATTTCGTCCAGCAGAACGATACCCGCGAGTCGTCCGCCTTCGGCGTGCAGGGTGGTGATGCGGCAGTCGATGTAGTAGTCGCTCTTCTGGCCGGAGGCGAGGGTGAAGTCCCCCAGACGGAACGAGAGAGAGGCAAGCAGGTCGAGCAGCGATTCGCGAGGGTCCATGGTTCCAAGGTAAAGCAGATGCGGAGGTTCAGGGTAACCGGATGGGAGGAAGCTCGATGGCATCCCGGCTGACCGGGCGCTCAGAGCTTGTTCATGTGGCGGAAGCCGTCGGTGGTGATGGCAAGCGAGACGAAGACGGAGAGGTTGTAGAAGCAGTGGACAAGGGTGGAGGCGGCAAGCGAACGGAAGTGCAGACGCACCCAGCACAGGACGAGCGAAATTGCGGCCAGCAGCGAGACGCTGGGCCAGCTGAGCCCAAGTTGCGGAGCGTGAACCAGCGCAAACAGTACGCTCGTAACGATGGAGGACGCCACAAGCGCATGGGTCGAGCTCGAGGGAGCGACGCGCCACTGTTCCAGGTTGACGAGGGCTTCGTCTCGATCGGCACCGCGCGGAAGACGCAACCAGTCGATGGCGTTGGCGAAGGCAGGCAGCATGAAGCCGCGGAAGACAATTTCTTCGATCAGTGGCCCCGCAAACACGGCGAAGGGCAAGAGCAGCCAGATGAGATGGGGTGCCTTGAAGATCTCCTCAATCGGCATCTTCGCGGGAACCGGAAGGAACGTTTCAATCTCCTGAGCGGCAAAGCCTACGGCCAGGCCGAAGACGATGAGCCAGGGACGCACGCCAGGAGCATTCCACGAGATTCCCTGCAGGAATGGGCGCTTCCACAGGAGCGCGAAAATGGGCCAGGCGATCAGCAGGAAGAGTCCGTACGCTGCCGCCTGGGCGACGACGCCCTGCCGGGCTGTAGGGGCCGAGGCTCTGGCTAGAGGCAGGACGCACAGGAACAAGGCAGTTGCGAGGATGGCAAGCAGCAGTGCCAGGTGGCCGATGTGCGGCGCACGTGGGTTGTGCGCGGACGCTTGAGTGGAGAGCACGGTTTTATGAGTTTATCGCGGCTGTGGATGGCTGGCCGGGCAAATGTTTCTCGCACCCAGGTGCTTCGGCGTGGGGAAGTTGTGTTCGAGCAGGGTAGTTGACCTGAGAGTGCGCTGATGAGGCGAAAGCAAACGGAAATTCCTTCGGAATGACAATAAGTAAAGGCGAAAGCACAGGCAGATCCCTGGCGGGAATGACAACAACGCGGTTTTAGCGTCCTCCTCCGGACCAGAGGCGATGCGGCAGGAGGTAGGTGAAGCCGAGCAGGCCTTCCCACGCCGTGGAGGTGGAGGTGAGGCCGTGGTCGATGCCGGCGTCGAAGACCAGATTGGGACGCAGCGAGTAGGCCGCGGCGAAGAGCAGGCCCACAGCGTTGGCGCGCGCGATGGGCTTGCCTGCGCGGGAGGTTGCGACGAAGGGCTGGGTGAAGTGCCATAGCTCGCCGGTGAACGAAAGTGGTTTCGTCACCTGGCGTGTGAGCGAAAGGGACTGGCCGAACTGCGCGCGGCGAACGTCTGCTCCGGTGGCGTTCTGCCCCTGCTGCTCGTTGAAGGTGGCGTTGGTGTCGTAGTGGATACCGTGCAGGCTGCCGCTCATCAAGGCGAGCGCGCCTTGCGAGAAGCCGCCGGTGTCGAGGTTCGCCGAGGTGCCTGAACGGACGCGGCCGTTGTAGCTGAAGGCGACGGTGGGGGTTGCGGAGTAGCCTTCGTTTTTGTCGGTAAGGAGTACCTGCGCGCCGAGCACCAGGTCGCCAGTATCGTTCGACGGCGAACCCGGGGCAAAGCTGGTGCGGGCGAAGGGCTGGTCCGCAGCCTGGATCATGAAGTAGTGACTGAGTGCGAGCTTGGTGGTCTGGACGATCGAGAATTGCCGGTCCACGCGGGGCTGACCGGGGGAGTCGGCCGCTTCGACGATGCCTTGTTCGAGTTGCAAATAGCCGGGCAGCGGGATGTGGGCCGGGTTGGTAACTGTGGGACGGGCGGGTACGGCGGGCGGTGTCTTTTCGGCTGACTGGCTCGTGCTGTCGGAAGGCTGAGCGGCGTGAGCGTCTTGCGCGAGCGCTGTGGACGCCCCAATTGCGAGCAGGGAAAGAATATAAAGGCAGGAAAGACGGTGCATGATCCCTTCGATGCGGAGTGCGGTGGGTAGGCGGGTTGGCGTGGCTTAGAGCGAAACAGCGAGGGGCTTAGGAAGCAAAGGAGTCTTTGGTGGCGCTAAAGTGCAGTGATGGCGCTGGTAAATCGTTATTTAAGACGTTCCAAGCTGAGTGAAGCTACATTTCGCCGTCTGGTGCGTTGTTTTTCGC
>JAABUJ010002850.1_pt1 | contig 20398 bp, 20 predicted proteins | sample 5559131 | NCBI WGS metagenome assembly JAABUJ01 (sample SAMN10711875, study PRJNA513366) | rock metagenome | isolation source: Antarctica rocks | place: Antarctica: Victoria Land, Mt New Zealand nord | collected 2016-01-07 | reverse complement strand
TGGAACCCATGACTGATATTTTAGTAATTGGCGGCGGGGCGGCGGGAATGCTCGCGGCGCGGCGGGCGGCGGAGGGCGGCGCGCACGTCACGCTCTTGGAGAAAAATGACCGCCTGGGCATGAAGATACTCATCTCCGGGGGCGGCAAGTGCAACCTCACCCACGCGGGAACCATGGACAGCATTCGTGCGCAGTTTCGCCGCGAGGAAGGCCGCTTCCTCAAGCCTGCGTTTTACCGCTTTTCCAACACGGACTTTCTAGACATTCTGCATGCGCGCGGCATGCAAACCTACGCCCGGCCCGATGGACGCATTTTCCCCGTGGAGCCTGCCAATGCCAAAGACGTGGTGGCTCTGCTCACGCAGCACGTTCTGGATGCCGGTGTCACCGTCCGCTACGGAGCAAGTGTCACGGGCCTGCATGTCCAAAACAACCGCCTGTGCGGCGTGCAGATAGGCGAGGAGTTTATGCCTGCCGACCGCGTGGTGGTTTGCACCGGCGGGTCTTCCTATCCCGCGACAGGCACGACCGGCGATGGCTGGCGATGGCTCCCAAATGCGGGCCACTCGCTGGTTCCCCTGCGCGCGGCCCTGGCCCCTTTGTATCTGCACGAGGCGCAGACAGATTGGTCGGGCGTGGCCTTGCGCGGGGCGACTTTGCGGGCGCGCGCTTCTAGGGAAGGCAAAGAGTATGCCCGCTGGACCGGCGACCTGCTGTTCACCCACAAGGGCGTGTCCGGCCCCACCGCGCTGGGCGTGTCCCGCGACATCGCCGAACGCGAGAACACCGGCGCGATAGAAGCCGACTTGGTTCCCGATACATCGTTTGAAGACTTGCGCGCCCGCCTGCAAGCCGAGGCGCGCGCCCAGCCTCGCAAGACTGCCGCCGCCCTGGTCGCCCCATTCCTGCCCGCCCGTTTGGTGGAGCCGCTGCTCGCCGCCGCCAGTGTAGACCCGTCTACACGGGGCGCGTACCTGCCTGCCAAAGCCGTCAACAAGCTGGCCTCTACCCTGAAAGGCTGGCCGCTCGGCGCTGTCCGGCATGTGCCGCTGGAGCGCGGCGAGGTAGTCGCAGGCGGCGTGCCCCTGTCCGAAGCAGACCCCCAAACCATGCAGTCTCTGGTCATGCCCGGTTTGTACTTATGCGGCGAGGTTTTAGACATTGCCGGGCCGGTCGGCGGCTACAATTTGCAGGCCGCGTGGAGCACGGGCTGGGTGGCCGGGGAAGCCGCCGCCCGCGCCTTGTGAGAAAGGGAAAGGCCCCTCCGCCCCAATTCTGGGGAGCCGGATAAAGATTAGGAAGGGCATGAGCCAGACCTTTCCTCATCCGGGTTCCCCAAACTTGGGGCGGAGGGGCCTCCTAATCCACTCCTAAACACCTGTCAGACTACTCGCTGCGCCTGTATGGCTCAGGCTTTCCCCGCGCGTTCCTCTCTCGGTGCAAGCGCGTGGCAACGACGGACGGAATTGTTCCGTCGTTGGGACAGGCTTGCAATGCGTTTACGCTGCCGGGGCAACCCCCAAAGCGCGGGTTGACAAACGCCCTGCCGCTGGGCTACAATGCCCGTGAAAATCATTCTCGTGACTGCTGTCGGTGCGACGCGATCAACGCGCGCATAATTGGGGAAGTCCGGTGCGTCTCTTTTCAAGGGGACAATTCCGGCGCTGTGCCGCAACTGTGATGAGGCTTTGCCTCTCAGCCAGAATGCCACCCGATGGCTTGGATGACGCTTTAAGTGTCGTCCTTCTGCACTGCCTGCGCGCGACAGGCGGAAAGGAACCTCGGTCTTGCCCTGCCTGTTTTGGCACGCCCCGCCCTCGGCGGCGCGTCGCCGCCCTTCTCCCCAAGCCCGCGCCTGCGGCTGTTCCCCACCCTGTTTCGGGTTCACCCTGATTGAGCTGCTCGTAGTCATCGCGATTATCGCGCTGCTCGCCGCCGTTTTGTTCCCCGTCTTTGCGAAAGCACGAGAAAAGGCACGCCAGACCTCGTGTGCCTCTAATCTCAAGCAGTTGGGTTTGGCCTGGCTGATGTACGCGCAGGACTACGACGAAACGGCCTGCCCGTCGTACTACTTCGCCAACGGCTCCTTTCGCACGGAACTCGGCTGGGACTTTACCCTCGGCCCTGCAAGCGGGCAGGTACGGCCCGGCCTGCTGGGCGCGTATGCCAATAGCAGCGCAATCCATCAGTGCCCGGACTTCACAGGCCCTGCGTCCGGTCGTCCCTACACAGGCTATGCCTACAATGCGACCTATTTGGGGGGAGACGATTACCGCTTCGGCACTGATGGGCGGCTTTGGCCTGCCTGCCGTCTCGCGCAGATTGGGCTGCCTGCTGCCACCGCCGCCTTTGCGGACGGGGGCTACGGAACCACCACGCCCAATGCGGAAAACTACCTGCGCGCGCCCTCCGACACATTGCTGCTTCCGGGCGGGCTGGTGGACTTTCGGCATACTTTGACCGCCAATGTCGCCTATGCCGATGGGCATGTCCACGCCGTGCATTCGGCGTTCGCCTATGACTTCCATTATCCTGAGTTTGGCACACTGTCGCGGGACGATTCAGCCTACGGGCCGGAGATGAAGCCCGCGTCCGCCTATGCCTATTAGTTCATTGACAGATTGCAAACAGAAAGAAAACACACCATGAACACACGTTTTGCGCCCGGCCTCGTGGCCGCGCTGCTCTTGCTTGGCGGGGCGAATGCCGCCCGCAGCCAGTCGTTCGCGAGCGGCTACGACCCCAAAGGCACGTATGATTTAAGCGCCAATGCGAACTACAGCGACCCCACCAATGCTGTCGGCCAGCCCACCACGCTGGACAATGGCGGCTCCGGCTACATCTACCATGCCTCGCTCGTGCAGTCTGCCTTTGGGCAGGACGCCAATACCGGCAAGAACCTGCTGACGGTGCTGGGCGGCGATGGCAACGGCGCGCTGACTTTGACGTTCAACACCCCGATTGTCCACAGCGACGCGCACTATTTTGGGCAGGACTTCATTGTCTATACCAACTCGTTCTTCCAGGGCGTCAATGCCGCGACAGGCAGCCCGTATGTCAGCGAAGGCGACGACCTGAGCCAGTATATTCTGAATGGGATGATCAACAACCCCTTGCCGACGGTCAGTGTCAGCGCCGACGGGGTTAATTTCGTGACTGTGCAGTCGCAGGATACGCTGACGTTTGCCGAGAACCCTTACCACTGGAACGGCATTTCGGGCGGCAACACGTCCGGCTTCGGGGCCTTGCAGGACTTCAGCAAACCCGTGGACCCCAGCCTGACAGCGGCCAGATTCACCAATGTCTCGGCAGCCGATGCCATCAACCGCCTGTACAACGGCTCCGCAGGCGGGGTTTCGTTCTCCATCGCGGGCACGGGACTGAGCCAGGTGAACTATGTGCGGTTTACGGGCAAAGGCAACATTGACGGGGTTTCATTGGTAGGCCCCGCCGCCGCGCCGGAGCCTGCGCCGTGGGTGGTCTTCGCCTTGGGCGCATTGGGATTGGTGTTCCTGTGCCGCCGCCGCGCCCAAGCCTGACGAACACGGCTCCCTGCGTTTATTTTGAAATGCTTGCAAAAAGGCTTGGAGTGTGCTATACTCCTCTTGCAACCGGGGTGTGGCTCAGCTTGGTAGAGCGTTCGGTTCGGGACTGAAAGGTCGTAGGTTCGAATCCTATCACCCCGACCAGTGGCAGGAAGAGGGGACGGAAACTCAATGTTTCCGTCCCCTTTTTGCGTTTCGCCTTGACAACACACGGTTCTCGTGATAGAATGCCGCTCGGCATCGTTGTTGTGCCAAGTTCTTTTTGGACATTGGAGAGCGAATCTATGCGTCCTCGTTTCCTGCCCTGCGCCCTGCTGCTCGCGCTTGCGGCACAGTCTGCGCAGGCATCCCCGGCCCCGCCATTGCTGCGCATTGGGCTTGCGAAGTGGTTTGACCACGCGTCCACCTTGCTGCTGACTAGCGACAAAGCCTACACTATCCAGGATGCCGCTTCGGGCAAGCCGTTGATGCGCGTGGCGGCCCACGCGGTTTACCGGGTGACGCCCGAAGCGACAGGCATCACGCTGACGCGCACCATCCTTGCCGACGGCGAGGTTCCCATGCAGGCGCAGTCCCCGGTCACGGTCGCCCCGACAGGCGCGGATTATGTGCAAATCGCGCGCATAGACCCGAAAAGCCCCAGCCTTGCCGTGCATTGGCATCGGTATCGCGGCATTCTCACCGTGCGCCGAGACCCGGACAGCACCCTGCGCGTCATCAACACCCTAGGTTTAGAGCCGTATCTGTACGGGGTCATCCCTGCCGAGATCGGCACGAAAGTGCCCCTGGAAGCGATGCGCGCGCAGGCGGTCGCCGCCCGCACCTATGCGCTCAAAAACAGAGGCAAGTTCGGCAGCGAGGGCTTTGATTTGGATGACACCACACGCAGCGAGGGCTACCTCGGCGTGGACGGCGAAACCGCGCTGTCCAATGCCGCCGTGGACAGCACACGCGGGCAGGTCTTGACGTGGCATGGACAACTCATTGACGCCCCTTACTCCACCGACAGCGGCGGCATGACGGCGTGCGACAACAGCGGCGACTGCCCCTATTTGCAGGCCGTGCGCGATGCCCCCGGCGGCGGTGGCCCGGACTATGCCAGTGATGGCAAGTACCACACCTGGACGAAAGTCTTCACTGCCGCCGCCATTGCGGGCAAATTGAACAACGATCCCCGCACCCACGTCAGCCAGTTCACATCGCTGACACTGGACGGCGTGGATGCGTCAGGACGCATTACCACGGCGACTGTGTCCGGGGCGGACGGCAGCATGAAGACAGTCACCGGCCCGCAGCTTCGCCAGATACTCGGCTACGACAGCCTGCGTTCCACCCGTGTCACTCTCACCATGACCCCGGCAGGCGATTATCAGTTTGACGGCAAAGGCTGGGGACACGGCCTGGGCATGTCCCAGGATGGAGCGGTGGCAATGGCTTCCCGGCCCTACAACAAGTCGTGCCAGGACATTTTGAAGCACTACTATGTGGGCACGGCCTTGACTGACATCAGCCAGGTAGATTGGAACGTCAGCACGACCAAGCGGCTGCCGTAGCCTAAACTCTCCCCTCACAAACTGCGAAAGCGCCCTGGGTTTCCAGGGCGCTTTTGTTTTGCGCGCTTGTTGGCAGCTTATGGATTACTTAGCGCGGCTGCTCGGCCTGCCGCTTGACGGCTTCCAGCAGGCGCTGCGTGTTGTCCTGCATCAAACGGGCCACGACTTTCTTCAAGAGCGGGCCAATCAGTGGTATGTCCAGATCGTAATCTAAGGCAGAGGCGAACTTGGTTGTGCCGCCGCCTTCGTCTGTGAATGTCCACAAACCGCCGTACTGCGAGTAGTCGCCTTTCACCAGCGAAAAGCGGCACGTATGCGCGGCATCATCCCAAACGTCCTGCTCGGTCCAGCGCACCTTTAGCTTGAAGTCCGAGGCGACCCCGACCCAGTCCGTCACCAGGCGCAGGCCGTCCGGACTGCGCTCGGCGACATGAATGCTTTCCACGTCCGGCATGAATGTCGGGAACGACTCCACGTCTTTTGCCAGCGCGTACACCGTCGCAAGCGGCGCAAGCACCCGCACTTCGTTTTCAATATGGGGCATGGGTGTCCTCTTGACAGTTAGGCCAGGCGGCGGACAAGCCCGACCACTTTGCCGACAATCTCCACATCGTCAAAGTACATCGCCTTCATGCGCTTGTTGGCGGGCTGCAAGCGAAACTGTTTCTTTTCTTTGAAGAACCGTTTGACTGTGGCTTCATTGTCAATCATGGCGACGACGGTTTCGCCGTTTTCCGCCGTTTTTTGCGCGCGCACCACCACGAAGTCGTTCTCGTGGATGCCGTCTTCAATCATGCTGTCGCCCTTGACGCGCAGCATAAACCCGTCGCCCGAAATGAAATCGTGCGGCAGGGGAAACATTTCCTCCACTTCCTGCACGGCCAGCCGCGGGGAGCCTGCCGCGACGGTGCCGAGCAGGGGAACCTGAACGACCGGGCGGAGGAGGCTGGGACTGGCCGCAGACTGGCTCGGCATTACTTTGATGGCACGGGTCAATACGGCCTCGCGCTGGATGTGGCCGTGTTCTTCCAGCGTCTTCAGATGGGCGTGGACTGTGGACGATGACGAGAGGTTGACGGCCAGCCCGATTTCGCGCACGGTGGGCGGGTAGCCGTGGGCTTCCACATGCTGCGTGATGCAGGCCAGGATTTGCTCTTGGCGCTTAGACAAAGGTTTCGGCATTATTATGCTCCTTTCGGCGGGGGTGCTGTGTTGGAGTGCCGAGGCGTGCAAACCAACAAATGTTCGCCTTGTGCTTTCAGTATAGCAGGAAAACACGCAAAAGGCAACTGTCGTGCTGTGCAAAGCGCGTCGCGGCGGCTTGATAAGCCCGTTTCGGGCGCAAACCAACGACGGACGGTTTTGTTCCGTCGTTGGTATCGGCTTAACACGCTCTGGGTAAGCGTGAGAAATGCCGGAGAAGCGGCGTTAAATCAGGCGAAGCGAGCAATCTCCAGCCCGCTGAAAAGAGACGCTTTCTTTGTGCAGGCGGGGCGAAGTGTGCTATAATTAGCCTACGCACAATGCGCCCTCTCCTTTTCACACTGCTTGCCTTCTTGCTTGCCCTGCCCCTGCGCGCGGACGGCCCCATTGCCCCGCGCGAGGTGCCGCCCGTTCTTGCGCCGGTGGCAACGGTGGAAACCCATCGCATTCGCGTGGTCAACGCCGTAGATGGAGCCGTGCAGGTTTCGCTGGACAAGGGCGAAACATGGCAGCTAGTCGGGCGGGTGACCGCGCCCGCTACCGAAAGCCTGCCGGGGTATCTCGCGACAGGCTATTCGCAGGTCGGCACGATTGCGGCAACTGCGGTGCATGGCCTGCGCATCCGGGTCGGGGATACATCGCACGCCTACGCGTCGCTCGTCAACATTCTGCCGCGCGAGTTCTCGCAAACGCCGGTGCGATTCGGCGGGCACGTGTCGGGGCTGTCCGGCATCTACACCAACATTCCCACCGGCACGGCTATCTTCCGCGACCTGGCCCCGCTTGCGGGCAGCGCGGTGTTCCTGGAAGCAGGCGACGGGCGATTGTCTGCCCTGCCGCTGAACTACGTGCCGCAGGACGGCGATACCCTGGTGGTTGTCATGGAGCAGCCGGTGAACCCTCTGCGCGAAGTCGTTTTTGAGAACAGGGCAGGCGGCGATGTCACGGCAGCCTATGCCGATGGCACAAGCCATCTAGTCACCCATGTCCTCAAGGCAGTGACGGGGGTTGGGCGCTTTGACGGCACATCATATACCGGAGTCGGGGCGATCAACACCAACCACAGCGGCGTTGTAACCGTGTCCACGTCGCCGATCACCACGTCTACCCTGCTGGAAGGGACGGGGACAGAGCGGCGCGGCGGCTTCCAAATTGAGCCGGCGTACCATAACTCCCAGACTGATGAAGCAGGTGCGCCGTCTATATTAGTCGTCGGCAGTTTGGACAAAAAGCACCAGCCCGACCAGGAAGGCACGCCGCCGCTGTTTCATGGCGAGATTGGCCTGGCCTGGGATGCCGCCGACACTCGGCATTCGTGGCGCGCGCAAATCCGGCGGGGCGGCAAAGAAAGTCCCTGGCTGCCCATGCCTTCCCTGGTCGGCAACCAGCCGCAAGCACTGCTCGGTATTACCGCCATTCGGCTGATCCAAAGCGCTGCGGGGGATGACGCCTGGCGCGAGGCCCAACTGACAAAAGCCGTGCGGGCGTACCAAGCCCAGGCGCGCACCCTGGCCCGTGCGGGCAAAACACAGATTGTGCGCGGGCATATCACCCTGAATGCCGCGACAAGCGACCGGCGCACGCAGTTCGCGCAGTTTTATGTGGATGGCACGTTCAAGGCGATGAGCAACACGCGCCCGTTTGCCTTTTCGTGGGACACAGATACAGTCCCTGACGGCGAGTACGTGGTGGAAACCCGCGCCGAGGACGCCAATGCCAGCCCTCTCAGCACATCCCGCACAAAGATATGGGTGGACAACGCGCACTTGGTAGGCCCATCGCCATGACGGTGCAGAAGACAGGGACAGTGCAGGAAAAAGTGGGGCAGATGCTGGTGTGCGGCTGGTCGGATGTGGGGAAGGGCGACAGCGCAACGGCAAACGCCCACGCGCAGGCCCTGGTAGACGACCTGCGCATAGGCGGCATAATCCTGATGGGCCGCAACATCAGCCCACCGGAGCAATTGCGCACAGTCCTATCAAATATGCAGGCGCGCGCCCAAGCGTCTGGCCTGCCCCCGCTGCTTGTCGCTGTGGATCAGGAAGGCGGGCGCGTGCAGCGGCTTGCCCCGCCCGCCTATGCCCATCGCCGCAGCGCGTGGGAGATTGGGCAGGCAGGCGATGTGAACACGGCGCGGCACGAGGCGGCATTACTAGGCAAAGAGCTTGCCTCAGTGGGAATTAATTGGGACTTCGCGCCTGTCCTGGATGTGAACAACAACCCGCACAACCCGGTTATCGGCACGCGCTCCTACAGCGCGGAGGCAGACTTGGCAGCGCAGATGGGCACTAGTGCCGTGCAGGGATTGCAGCAAGACGCGCGTATCCTCGCGTGCGGCAAGCATTTCCCCGGCCACGGCGACACGGACACCGACTCACACTTCGCCTTGCCACGCATTCCCCACCCCCGTGCGCGCCTGGACAGCGTGGAACTTGTGCCCTTCCGCGCGGCTATCACTGCCGGTATTGGGTCGCTGATGACCGCGCATATCCTCTTTCCTGCCCTGGATAATGCCCTGCCTGCCACGCTGTCGCCCGCCATCCTCACGGGGCTGCTGCGCGAAGAGCTGGGCTTTCAGGGCCTTGTTATCACCGATGATTTGGAGATGAAGGGGGTTGCCGACCATTGGGGCGCGGCGGAGGCTGCCGTGCTTGCCGTGGAGGCAGGCGCGGACATGCTGCTTTGCTGCCACACTGCCCCAACGCAACACGCCATCCGCGATGCATTAGTACGTGCTGTACATGATGGCAGATTGTCCGAAGCGCGCCTGGACACCAGCCTCGCCCGCATTGCGCAGGCCAAGGCGCAGTGGCTGGGAGCCGTCTGATGCCCGCCAAAGTCTGCCCGCGCTGCGGCGAGCAATACGAGCACCTGCACTCCACGACCTGCCCGTCATGCTTCGCGAAGCTCGTGACTGTAGACGATGCCACTGCCGAGGCATTCGCGGCAGCCCGTGCCGAAGTGGTGCAGACGCCGGAGTTTCAAGCCGTCAAGGCCGTGGACGATGAGCGGTTTCGCGAGCAGTCGTTCGGCGCGTGCCTGGGGGTGCTGGCGATATTTCTCGTTACCGCCATCGCCACAGTCGCCCTTCTCGTCCATGCCGCGCATGACAAGAACCGTCCTGCCCGGCTTGCGCACTCGCCTGCTTCCGCCATAAGCACTCTCACTCCGGCCATGACGCTCCCTGCCCTCCCGGTTGCCGCCGCCACGCGCGACGATGTGCTTCCCGCAAATGTCGGCAGTTACCAGCGCTTGCGCAGTGACCAGGCAGTGAACATACCCGGCACGCTCACCCCAATCTTCCATGCGCAGTACGGCCCGGCCACGCCGCCCCTGGAAGCGTATGCCGTCCCTGCCGACCGCCCCACCCCGGAACTGAATGCCTTCCAATTGGGCCTGGCACTAGCATCGCAGTCAGGGGCGGGCCGTGCCGCCGCCCCGCCGCTCTTTTTCGCTACGGAGCACTGGCGCTATGCCGTGCTGGGCAGCACGCCCTCGTCCCTGGACACGTTCCGCACGCAGCTTGTTGCTCAGTTCGCCGCGCGCAGCCGCTAGGGTGAATTATACCAGCAAACACGGCCTTTGAGCGCGGGGAATAGGAGCGGTTCGCGCCCAACGTGGGTATACTGCGTCATCTAATCAACTGCCTTTTTTGGCAGCCGGGAGCATTTCCATGAACAAACCCCTGAAAACCTTGCTTTGGGCCGGGGCGGGCGCGGCAGCCATCGCGCTGGCAGGCAATGCCGTCTTTGCCAATGCCGAAGCGCTTACCAACTCACTCGGCGGCGAGGGCCGCTTTTGGCCCGGCCCGTATGGCGATGTCTTTTATGCGCGTCAGGGCAAAGGCACGCCAGTTGTCCTGCTGCATGGCTTGTATGCCGGGGCGAGCGGCTGGGAATGGCGCAAGAACTTTGACGCTTTGTCCGAGCATTTTCAGGTGTATGCGCCGGACTGGCTCGGCTTTGGCCTGTCCGACAAGCCGCGTATCCGCTACACTGCCGACAAGTATCTAGAGCAGCTTTCGCAGTTCTTGCAGGACGTGGTCGGGCAGCCTGCCACTCTTGTCGCTTCCTCTTTGGCGTCTGCCTATGCCGTGCAGGTCGCGTCGGAAAAGCCTGCTTTGGTGAGTGGCCTGGTCTTGGTCTGCCCGACCGGCCTGCGCGAGCTGGCCTCCCCGCCGGATTTGGCAGCCGAAGCCGCCTACCAAACTCTGCACGCGCCCCTGCTCGGCACTTTGCTTTACAACACCATGACTTCCCAGGCCAGCCTGCGCTGGTATCTGTCCAATATGACCTACTTTGACCCCACCCTGGTGGACGATGCCCTCGTTGCCCACTATTCCGCCGCCACCCACCAGTACGGCAGCCAGAATGCCCTGCCGTCGTTTATGAGCGGCCTGCTCAACCACAGCGTCGCCGATGCCTTCCCCAAGCTGACCCGTCTGCCTCTGCGCCTGATTTGGGGCCGCGAGGCGCGGGTAACCCCCTTGAGCGATGCCGAATCGTTCCTCGCTGCCAATGCCAATGCCGAATTGTCTGTGCTGGACCGCAGCGGCGGCGTCCCGCACGACGAGCAGGCGCAGGCATTCAACAAGCTCGTGGTGGAGGCCGTTTCCCAAACAGCAACTTCGCCCACGCCAAACCCTCTTTAACTCCCAATACCTTCACTACAAAGGAACTTTGATATGGCACGAAACGACAACGGCAATGCGCAGCGCAAGCCTGCGATCCCCTTGACCTTGGTCAACGACCCCACCGATACCGGCGATGAAGACGATGTGTATATCGTCTACGGCGAGGCGGGCGAAGACCTCGCCTTTGAAATCTGCGAGGATTTAGAGCTGGCCCTGGAAGTGCGCGACTCGATGCTGGAAGATGGCTTCAAAGTGCGGCTCTTTCAATCCAATGAAGTGGAAGTCGTCACTGACGACGAGCCAACGTCCGGGACGGGCGGCCAAGTGGCGTAGCCCACGCGTCGTCAAGCCGTTTCCCCAGCTTTCCCAGGGCGTACCAACGACGGAACAGTTTCTTCCGTCGTTGGTACACGCTTGGAACGCCGTCACTCGCAATAGGATACGCCTTTACAATGCCGTTTTGACCGTACCGCTCCATGAAATACTTCACCGAAGCATGGCTGAGTGACGAGATGGATAATGAGGCTCAGTGGGCGGTCGCCAAAGAATATCAGCGGCATCTCGCAGCTCTCATGCCGTATCTGCCGCCCGATGTCCAGACGTTCGCTGCCAGTGTTAGCCTGCATGACGGCTTGCTCTCGCGGGCCGTGGCGGATACGGAACAAGCCACTTTGCGGCTGACGCTCAGGTGTGGGGACAACCAAGTCGGCTACTTTGATCTTGATCTGCATTATATTCAAGTGCTTTTCACGCCGGAGGCAGTAGAAAGCTTAGCGGGACTTGCTGCCAGCCCAAGCTTTGAAGACATGCACAATATGTACCGTTGCAGCGAGGCGTTGTACGATGAACTGGACAGGGAAAGCGAGACATTTGTTCATCGCATTTTGTTTCTGCGTGGGCGCGAGTGGCATGAGATGACGGTTCGGTTTGGGCAGATGCAGTGGCGCACAACGCCGCGTGAGTTTCGTTACGACGTGGAGCTTTGGCCTAGACCCCCTTATGACGACGAATGAGCATGTGCTGTGGGACGCGGAGAGGAAGCAGCAAAGAAGTAACTGTCGTCGTATTCCACAAAGATTAGGGCTTGGTGAACCATGAAGTACTTTCCGAAAGGCATTCTCGGCATCTTGGGACTGCTTGCGGTTGGATTGGCTCAGGGAGCAATGGCAGCGCCTGTTGTTCGCTACCGCATCACGCTGCTGCCGGGCCTCAATCTGCCCTACAGCCCCGCGTTCATCAACAGCCGGGGGATGGTGGCTTGCGGCGATGTTGTGTGGCAGCGTGGCAAGCGGTGGACAATCCACAACCCTCTGCCTGGGGCGCATTACCATACTGTTGAAGCGGCAGGCATCAATGACGCCGGAACTGTGGTCGGCAGTTTTCATGGGGCGGAAGAACTTACATGGCTGGTTGGCTTCAGCCGAGCGTTTATCTGGCATAAAGGACAGACAACTTTGCTGCCGCCTGTAGGCAACATGATGGTCTCAGCGCAGAGCGTCAACAGCACAGGAGATGTCCTTGTTTCCGCATTGCTGGATGCCCCCAACCCCAACGATGAAGTCAATCGGGAGTTCCTTTTCCGTGCGGGCAAGTACCAGCCTTTTCCTGACAACAATGCAGAGCGCATAAATAATCGGGGGGAGTTTACTTCCAACGCCAGCCGAAAAGATGCTAAGGGCGTTTGGCAGTACCGCCGCTGGCTTTGCAAGAAAAACACGCGGATGCCGATTACTACGCCTTCCGGCTTTGACGACATCAATAGCATTGATGGCCTCAACAACTTGGGCATAGTAATTGGACGAGGCGACATCATGCGAAACGATTTTATTCATCAGCGTTCGTTCCTCTGGCACAACGGCAAGTCCGTTGAGTTGGATGCCCGCGCTGGAACAGATAACCGGGCTTACAGTCTCAACAACCGAGGGCAGGTTGTCGGGTCTTATAGCACCGGCAAAGCGTTCACGCAGGACGAAATCGGCCATGCGTTTGTGTGGCAGCATGGGCGCATGACCGACCTAAACCGTATGCTGGCGCACAAGTCCGGCTGGGTGCTGTACGAGGCGGACGCCATCAACGACCGAGGCCAGATTGTTTGCTGGGGCAACAAGGGAGCGTGCCTGCTGACGCCCATGCCACACGCTGCTAAGCTGCACTGAGACGCGGCGCAAAGAAGGAAGGAATCAGGGGCAAGCGCGGCGAACATCGCCCTGCACGTATGGTATAATACTTTGACCTATCAGCCGCCGCCCGAAGACTTAGCAGGCTTTCCGGGAGCGAGTAAAGTAAAGCGTAAAACGCCTGTTCAGGGAAAAGGCAGTCTGCGTAGGCGGTGGAAAGATGTGGACGGCATCATTTACGAATGGGACAGCCAGCACGGTACGGTGGAAAAGTACGACAAGCGTGGCGCACATTTAGGTGAGTATGACCCAAATACCGCCGAGCAGACAAAGCCTGCCGATCCGAGCAGAAGCGTGGAGCCTTGATTATCATGGCAGTCAACAGCAACAATTCATCTCTAGTAGCGTCCGCCACAGGCTCTCAGAGCGAGTATATAGAACTTGGGCTGCCCAAAGTTATCTGGGTTTTGCAGGCTTACCAAAAAGAAGGCGATGCATTTGTGGAAGAATGGCCGCTAAGAGGTATCAGCTTAGGTACGCTGCATAGCCTATTTCAGCAACCGCAAGATGACCCAATGTATGACGCCTACCCCGTCGGTGAGGCGCAGGCAGGGTGTTTGCAGGCTTACACAGACCATCCTATAGATTTGCAGGCGTATGACTACTTCGTGGAGTGCTACGCTGAATAAGTGGTTCGCAATGAAAGTGCAACATATTCATGGCAGATGAGCAGAAAACACCTTACCGGGTCAAAGTGCCCGATATTGATTATTGGCGCGGCAAGATCGGCTGCCAGACCGGCTGCCCGGTCAAGACCGACTCGCGCGGCTATGTCATCGCCATCGCCGAAGGGCGCTATGACGATGCCTACGCTATCGCCCGCGCGCCAAACCCGTTCGCCTCCATGTGCGGACGCATTTGCGGGGCGCCGTGCGAGGTCAAATGCACGCGCGGCAACATCGGCACGGACACCAGCGGGCCGGTTGCCATTCGGGCGCTGAAGCGGTTCGCCACCGAGCAGTATGGCGTGGAAAACCTGCACAATCTGCACAAGTCGCTGGAGTATTCCAATGCGCGCGGGTCGGCATTCCCGACCATAGACAAAGAAAAGATTGCGGTCATCGGCGCGGGTGCGGCGGGCATGACGGCGGCGCATGATTTAGCGCGTCTGGGCTACGCAGTCACGGTGTTTGAGGAACTGGAAACCGCCGGGGGGCAGATGGCGACGGGCGTGCCGATCTACCGCCTGTCGCGCGAATTGATGAACCTGGAAATCGCGGCTATCTGCGAGCTGGGCGTAGACCTGAAGCTTGGCGTTTCGGTCGGCAAAGACGTGACTATCCCTGAGCTGCGCGAGCAGGGGTACAAGGCGTTTGTCATTGCGGCAGGCTTTATGCTGGGCCGCCCGCTCACCATCCCCGGCTCGGACAAAGAAGGCGTACATATTGGGATTGACCTGCTCAAGCAGGTCAATTTGAGCAAGCCATATACGGTCGGCGAGCGGTGCGTGGTGATCGGCGGCGGCAATGTCGCGATGGACGTGGTGCGCATGACCGTGCGCACGCCGGTCATCCAGGGCCTGTCCAACCTCGCGAAGCCCAAGAACTACGCCATGACTGATATTGCCCGGTCATTGGCACTGACCGCCAAGAGCGTAGACTGCATCTTCGGCGAGTCGCGCGCGCAGATGAATGCCGACGAGTACGAGATTGAAGAAGCCGTTCTGGAAGGTGTCCGCCTGCACTCGCAGCGCCTGCCCATTGAGATTATCGGCAACGGCCATGTCACGGGAGTGGTGACCAAGAAGGTCAAGTCGCTGATTGATGCCCAGGGGCGCTTCAACCCGCAGTACCTTGAAGGCAGCGAAGAAACGTTCCCCTGCGACACGGTGATTGTGTCTATCGGGCAGATGGTGAACTGGAACTTCCTGACGGGCGTGGAAGACCTGAAGCGAAGCCCGCGCGGGACAGTGGATGTTGACCCCGAGACACTGCAAAGCACATCGCACCCCGACATCTTTGCGGTTGGGGACATCGCCTTGGGCGCGCGCTTGTTTATTGACGGCATCGCGTCCGCGCAGAAAGCCGCTGTCGGAATTGACGAGTATTTGACAGGCACGACCAACAAGGTGGTGCGGCGCGGGTACATGCGCGCCCTGCCGATTGTCAACTACGAGATGCCTACCAAGTACGACAACTTCATTCGTCAGGAGCCGCCGGAGAAAGAAATCTCCAATCGTTCGCAGGGCTTTGATTTAATAGAGTTTAACTACACGGAGAAAGCGGCACGGGAACAAGGCATGCGCTGTTTGCGTTGTCATGTTAATGTCGTGTTTGACGCGGAGAAATGCATTCTGTGCGGGCTGTGCATCAATATCTGCCCGGAAAGCATTCTCAAGATGGTGCCGGTCACCGATGTGACAGGCGATGCCGATGTCGCCGCATTGATTGAGGCCAAGTACGGCGTTCCGCAGGAAGAACTGCTGCCCGACGACGGCACTATTATGCTCATGGACGGCACTAAATGCATTCGGTGCGCCCTGTGCGCAAAGATATGCCCCATGGACTGCATCTCCATGGAGGCGTTTGAATACGAAGAAGAGCTGGTGCCGGTGCAGACACCCACCCGTTCCACGATCTCGCGCGAACCCACACTAGCGGGGTATAAGAGTTAGCACAAGCCCCGCAGCCCTAATCTTAGGGATTTGAATACAAGAGGAAAGACTTACCATGCCAGCCACATTAGAGCAGCCGACCCAAACGGCAATCACTCTCCCTATCTCCATGACCGAAGCCGCCGCGAATGAAGTGCGCAGCCTGGTCGCCCAGCAGGAGCGCGACGACCTAGCCCTGCGCGTGTATGTCGCGGGCGGCGGATGCAGCGGCCTGCAGTACGGCATGGCCCTGGACGAGAACATTGAACCCGGCGATGAAGTGTTTGAAGTCAGCGGCGTCCGCTGCGTCGTGGACAGCACGTCGCTGCGCTACCTGACCGGCTCGGTCGTGGACTACATCACCACCGAAATGGGCGGCGGCTTCAAGATCGAGAACCCCAATGCCACCAAGTCCTGCGGCTGCGGGTCGAGCTTCAGCGCAGGCGAAGAAGGTGCCGAGGGCCTGGACACGAGCACAGGCGGCGGCTGCGGCTCCTGCGGCTGCCACTAGTCGGTGGATAGAAAAGCGGGGGCGGCACAAGCCGCCCCCGCTTTTTCTTTGCGCGCCTTAAGGCAGGGGAACAAGACCTGTGCGTATGGGGTTGAAGTAGGTATGATACTGGACAAAGCAAACCTGCCCGCTCTCTCGCAGGGCTTAGAAAGCAAGACCCCGCAGGAGATACTGCGCTGGGCCTGGGACACCTACGGCTCCAAGCTAACGATGGCGACTGCCTTTGGGGCCGAAGGCTGCGTCATTATTGCCATGCTGTCCGAGATTACCAAAGACATTCATTTGTTTAACTTAGATACAGGCTACCAGTTTCCCGAGACATTGGACACGCGCCGGCGGCTGATGGACAAGTACGGCATTCCTATCCACCTGGTGCAGTCCGAGCAGTCCGTGGCCGATATGGAGCGTGCGCAGGGCGGCCCCATCTACGGCACCAACTCCGACCTGTGCTGCCATATCCGCAAGGTCGCGCCATTGGAAAACGCGCTGGTTGGCTATGAAGCTTGGATTTCCGCCATTCGGCGCGACCAGGCTCCGACACGCGCCCATGCCGCTATTGCAGGCTGGGATCAGAAGTTTGGCCTGGCAAAGATTAACCCCCTAGCGAATTGGACCAAGCGCGACGTGTGGGACTACATTCTCAACAACGACGTTCCCTACAACCCTTTGCATGACCAAGGCTATCCCAGCATTGGATGCTGGCCCTGCACGCGGGCTGTCGGCGCAGGCGATGATGACCGTGCGGGACGCTGGGCGGGGCAGGCAAAGAAGGAATGCGGCCTGCATGTCTTGAATAGCATGCCCACTGCCGCCTGCTAGACTTCCAGGCGATGGGCAGGCTCTGAGCAGAGGGAACGCGCGTGTCTTACTTGAATGTGCCGCTGGGCGATTTGGCCCCGACAATCGTCAACATGATTGTGGAAATCCCGCAGGGAAGCTCCAATAAATATGAGTTTGACCATGAGTTGGGCGTGTTTAAGTTAGACCGCACACTTTACTCCCCACTTTTTTATCCGTTTGATTATGGCTGGGTGTGCGATACGCTGGCCGAGGACGGCGACCCGCTGGACATTCTCGTCATCACGACGCAGCCGACGTTTCCCGGCTGCCTTATTGCCGCGCGGCCTTTGGGCGTTTTAATGATGCGCGACGACAAGGGGCCGGATGAAAAGATACTGTCTGTGGCTGCCGCCGACCCGCGCTTTGAAGGCATTGAGCGCTTGTCGGACCTTCCTGCCCACATCTTGAAAGAGATTGTCCACTTCTTTGATATATACAAAGACCTGGAGGATAAGCAGACCAGCGTGCTAGGCTGGCAGGATGTGGCGACCGCCCATAGCGTGATTGAAAAGTTCCACTGTGCGCCCCACCCCCCAGCTGCGGAGCATTAAGCATCAGCAAAAGTGCAGCGAACACCCTGTTGTTTATGCCGTAGCCTGCCGAATAAAAAGATGTGTCCACTGTGGACGCATCTTTTTCGTTTTGTTGGGAAGGGCACTGAGAGATGCAAAAGGGTAAGTGGTGGGTGAGCGTGGAGTTTATGCTGGGAGTGGTGTTTCTCGCTCTGGGGCTGGGCGCGCGCTTTGCCGTGCATTCTGCCGACCCGCGCGTTTTGGTTCTCGCTCCGTTTGGGGCAGGGCTGATCTTGTGCGAAGCAGTGACACGGCTGGCGAGGGGGGCCGTGGTCCGGATTGCCGAGCGGCAGCGCGGCGCGAGATAATCTTGGTTCTGAGTCAAACAAAACAGCCCGCGTCTTTGCTCAAGACGCGGGCCGTTTTGGTATCTAATTGACTACTGGGCCTGGCTGTGTTCTTTCCACAACTGCTCAAAGCGCGCCACTAAGCCTTCCAGAACGTCAAAGCCGCCCTGCCAGAACGCGGGGTCATCCAAATCAATGCCGACTTTTGCCATCAGCTGCTGGGGCGAAAGGCTGCCGCCTGCGCTGAGCATGTCTAGATAGTTCTGGGCAAACTGGGGGCCGCCGGTCTGGGCCTGACGGTACAGCGACAGGGCCAGCAGCTCGCCAAACGAATACGCGTACACATAAAACGGCGAATTGACGAAGTGCCCGATATACGACCACCATATCTTGTGCTCGTCGCCAAGCTGCACCGCGTCCCCAAACATCGCTTGTATCTCTTGCTGCCAGAAGTTGCCGAAGTCGTCGGGCGTAAGTTCGCCTTGCGAGCGCCGGTGCTTGTGGATAGCCTGCTCAAAGCGGTACAAAGCGGTTTGGCGCGGGATCGTGGCAAACGCGTCTTCAATCTTCTGCGCGTGCAGGGCGAGCTTGTCTTTCAGGTTGGCCGTGGACTGCACGCGCTCAAAGACCAGCATCTCGCCGAATGTGCTGGCAAGCTCGGCCAGTGGCAGCGTGCCGCGGAAGTTCAGCAGGCTCTGCGCCCGCGAAAGCGACGCATGGACGCCGTGCCCTAGCTCATGCGCCAGCGTCATCACATCGCGCATCCGGCCCAGATAGTTCATAAACACAAACGGGTGCAGGTCGGGCGTGACATACTGGCAGTACGCGCCCCCTTCTTTGCCTAATGCGGGCGGGGCGTCAATCCAGCCTTTGTCAAAGAACTCGCCTGCGCGTTCGCGCATGGCGGGGGAGAAGTCGCCGAACGCATCCAGCACAATCTGGCGGGCTTCGGGGAATGTGACCATGCCCTCGGCCTCAAACAAGGGCGCATAGCGGTCGGCATGGGTCAATGTGTCCAGGCCGAGTATCTCGCGCTTGACATGGTAGAACCGTGCCACTAAGGGATAGTTGCGGGCGACGGTGTCCACCACTAAATCCACCGTCTCGCGCGGCAGCTCATTTGCCATGTGACGGCTTTGCTCAGGGTAATCGTATTTGCGCAGGCGGTCGGACACGTTTTTGTCTTGCAGCAATGTGTTGAAGATGAACGTGACCTGGCGATAATTGGCTTGCAGCCCCTGCGTGAATGCGTGCCCGGCCTCGCGGCGCGTTTGAGGGTCGGCATCGTAGAGAAACGACAAAATCTTGGCCTGGTTCATCGTTTCCCCACGGAACGTGAACTCGGCATTAGACACGGTTTCGCTGAACAAACGCCGGAACGCCCGGCCTCCTGTGTTGGCGGTTTCTTCCAGCAGGCGCTCTTCTGTTTCCGACAGCAAATGCTTGCGGTACAGGCGCAGCTCGTGCAGAAAGTGCGCATACGGGGCGACTTGGGGCGAGTTAGCCAGAGGCTCAAAAGTTTCGTCCGGCAGGGCGGCAAGCTCCAGGTCAAAGAACAGCAGCGGAATAGCAAGCTGCGTGCCCCGTTCGCGCACCTTTTGCAGAAACGCGCCTCTGGCGGGGTCGCTGGTGTCGGTGGTGAACAGCAGGGAGGCAAAGTACGCGGGCTTGCTGCTGTCCTGCTGTAATGCTTCATATTCGCGCAGGGCGGCCCCCAGAATGTCCGGCGTCAAACCGGGGCTGTTGATGCGGCCTTTGTAATCGGCCTGGAACTGCTCGGCGCGGGCTTGGGCAGCCTCCAAAGCCTGGTCAATGCGCGGGTCATCCATTCCAGAATACAAATCACTGAGGTTCCAATGCACATCGTTGTGCAGGTCAGGCATGGGCGCGGTCTCGGGGACTGTGGTCAAAGCGGGGTCTCGTTTCTTGGATTACTTTGCCGGTATTATACCCATTTGAGGCGTGGCGGCGGGGGCAGTGTGTTATAATAGGCCATCACACACCCGAGGAAGGCGAACAGCTATGGAAGATGAAACAATGATGCCCGGTGGCGAAGAAGCATTGGCGCAGGCGGCCCCGGAGCAGGTGGATGCCCATCGCGGCCTGCTTGCCGAGGCCATGCAGATGCTGCAAGGGCAGGGAGTAGATGCCGGGGCAGTCGCGAGCGGGGCCGGCGCGGCCACCACCGACCCGCAGCAGATGTCCCACGGCGACTTGATGAGCACGACAATGGCGCTGGCCCGTCAGCACCCCGAAGTGCTGCAAATGGTGGCCCAGCGGTTTCCCGAAGCGCAGGGGCTGCTCGGCAGCGTTTTGGGCGGCGGGGGCGCGCAGGCGGGAGGCGGCGGCATGCTCGGCGGGCTGCTGGGCAAGCTCACCGGCGGCTAGGCGACACTGGCGCGCGAAGGGTCTATATGAAAAGCCTTGAAGAGGCCCCCCCGCCCCAATAATGGGGAGCAATACAGAGAGAAAGCACGAACCACA
>JAABUJ010002849.1_pt1 | contig 20402 bp, 21 predicted proteins | sample 5559131 | NCBI WGS metagenome assembly JAABUJ01 (sample SAMN10711875, study PRJNA513366) | rock metagenome | isolation source: Antarctica rocks | place: Antarctica: Victoria Land, Mt New Zealand nord | collected 2016-01-07 | reverse complement strand
AAGGCATGAATGGTTCTTGTACAGTTGAGGATGAGCTGTTTGGAGCGTATACTCCTCCAGCATATTCCGCCCGAGCTTCGATCAACTACCAACCTCAATGCGACGGGCACCGTATCCCTGGGCCATTTGTGTACGAGATTCTGGGTAAGACGACACAACCCGAACTTCTCATGGTCGAGGATGGCGCATCATAGGACCGTCCAGCAGGTCCCTCCACTGTAGCTATCAGTGCATTGCCTTGGTGATTTGACAAAGTACAGTAAGTCGAATGGAACCTATCCTGCGCCGTTTGAGTATTGTAAGGTAGCTTACCTACCTTACGGCCTCCCCGGTCTCACTAAAGAAAGCTCACCTAAGTTACCCAGCCCCTTCATACCGTACCGTTCCTCTTTAGTACGAGTACGAGTACCTGTAGGTCAGAAATAGGTCGCTCGTGCGGCTGAAAGACCCAGCCTCCTCGGTCCGCTAACTTATTTTTGTGCTGACAGGTAAGCCACATACGGTAAGGTAAGCCTATCACGATGTGGCGCCCTGTTTGGCCCAATGAGGTTTGTTAAACTTTTTTGACTAACGATAATAAGAGGGCTGTCAGCTCGTTTAAGGCGATGGTTTGTTTACGAGTGTTGCTAGGCACAAACACATGTAGGTAGCTGGGATGAGGCTGGGTTCCGATACGGCTGGCTGGGGATGCAGCGGTGATGGCAATAACGTTGGGAGTTTTGATATAAGTAGGTACTCAATCGAGGTAGGGTTGTGGTTTTATCGTCTCTGGGCAAGGTGTTCAGGCTGATATCATTAATCGTACTTCACTGCATGTTCATACTTGAGAAGACCTGTATATAGTGTTATTCACTTACTCGTCCCTACACTCACTCGTTTTTCATCCTCTCTCTCGGACCCGCGCACCCGCGCACCCACGCATCCTCACCTTCTTTTTCTACTCGCTCGCTCATCCACAACGACGACGACGACGACGACGACGACGACGACGACAATGAAGTCCCTCACCTTCTCCCTTGCCCTCTCCCTCCTCTGCTCGACCGCTTCTGTCTTTGCGCAATCGGATATGGTTCCCATGCCAGCATGTCTCGTAAGTCTTCTCCATTCCCTACATCTCCGTTCACGAACTTCTGAGTGCGGGCTGACCACATGCCAACAGACAACCTGTCTCCGCAACCAAGCCCCCGGCTCTGTCTCCAACTCCTGCACGACCGAGTTTGTCGCGGACGTCAATGCTTGTATACCGACGACGTGCGCGCCCAAGGACCAGACTTGTATGTTGCTCTTTTTTGTTCACTTCACTCCTTTCCAGTTCCCTCTCTTTCGCCATCCTAGATGCAACTTCCTTGCTAGAATTTTATTGTGTCATTGCTGATTAGTTTTCAACGGCAAAGACGTCCAAGCCTATTTCTATTCATACTGCACGGCCTACAAGCAGCCCAACACAACAGTCTCCGTGACTATGCCTGTCGTTCCCTCGTCCTCTGCCACTCTCGTTACGGCCTTCGGTACTGGGACGGCGGCATCGACCGCTTATCCAACGGCATATCCGACGGCTGGTGTGTCGTCGGGGGCGGGAGGCGCTGCTGCGGAAGGCAATGGGACGCTAGCGAATCCAATCCCGACTCCGACCGCGGCGGTGTTTCAGGGTGCGGCAGCGACGAGCGGTAGGGCGGGATGGTGGTTTGCGATGGGAACAGCAGGGGCGGCGGTTTTGTTGGCTTTGTAAGAGATTGGATACGCTTGGTGATGTGATAGTGCGGTTACGGGGTACGGAAATGCATTGGAGACGGAGTTCGGGATTCGAGGAACTGGATCTTCGGATTAGGAAAATTGGTCGAAGCCAGGAATAGCTAATAGATTTGAACGTAAATAGGTCCCGCTAATCTTTGATATCGAACATTACGAGTTCCATCAGAAACCCTGCGAATGTAAGAGGGTATAATTTGCCACTGGCATGCTCTGTGAGGACCGGATTCAGGCTTGGAGGTAAGTGGTGTCAAAGGTAGAAAACACTCGAGAGCTCCGAGAGGCCGAGACTGCCTTGATCAGCCCTCGATCGACTGCGTGAGTCAGTGACTAAACTCCTCACACAAGCCGTCCAATATATGCCTTCTCTCGAATACTGAGAAACCTCCCTCAGACTACCACACTCGAAGCTGTCGGAAATCTTATGAACTAGGCATGGATGAATATCTTCCAGTTGGCTGGGAAGCCTGAGGCTGATCTGTTTGCCATGCAGCCGTAAGCGCATGGTCCTCGATGACTGTGTCTGCAGTGGCCGCGATGAGGCTGGAGATCACCAGAAGGGGTTGCTGATGAAGCTCTTCTTGTGCAACCTGACGCCCTTGCTGATTCGACTAGCACGGCCGTGGCGAATATTGCAATCTTGGAATAGCTTACGCTACTCAATAAACATATGAGAAAGGCTGTAGAGTACTACCTCAACTCGAGAGAGTAGCCTGTCTAAAACGCAGGCGGGTCTGTCTTCATTAGGCAGCAGTGAATAGAAGAAAATGATCAGGCTTTGAATAACGGCAAATCAGACTTAGGGTGTTGCATCAAAGAATGAAGTGGGAAATGGAAATAAGATCAAAGCTTTGCAGATCATCCTCCGACCAGCAGTCGATCAATTATCCTATAGTAATTGAGAGCCTCAGCAGCTTCACTGCAACATTCGACACCGACACTAGGCGATGCTCGCAGCAGGTTGTCGATCACCAGAGCCTGAAGCGTGCGCTTAATCCTAACACCGCAGGGCCAGAGTACAGATCGTCGCCCTCTTCGGAAGATGGCACTGTCCCGATTCTGCGGTAGTCGTCTTAATCACTGGACGTATGAAGCATGGACCGACAACTCGTTCCCTTTTATTCCATTCTCAGGCAGTGAGGCAGTGAGAGGCGAATGGATTGGGCATCGAAGTAAGCGTTGGAGACTTCCACAGCCAGTGAATGACCGGTATCCCCCTGTCAGAATATGGCCCGCTTTTCCTCGTTTACTCGCCTGTGATGCAGATGGCCGGCTCGACGGCGAACTTGATTACATCTTAGTCTCACACATGTAACGTTATGTAACGTAAGCTATCTATGAAGTAACGACCCTCTCTTCAAATTCACCACCTCATAAACTTTTCTCCCTTCACCAATGTTTTGAGAATCTCTTTTCTTACCTCGATCCCCATACATCTATCAATCTGAATCTCTAGGAGGCGAAACCGGCAGAGGAAGAGGTCCGTGCTTGGCGTGCCACATCACGCTTGACTTGACACAGAACTGTGAGCTCTAACATCAACAGTACCCAACTCTGTCAAAGTCAAAGACTAACTATAGTGACTGCATAGTCTACAAGACATGTCACGGTACGGTGATGTTCGCTCCTCTGCTGGAGACTTAGGTTACGGTGGTGGCGGTGGTGGTCGTGGCGGCGGAGAACGATGGGATACTGAGCGCTTCTCGCGTGAACGAGAGCAATTTGCACGATCGGGACGCACAGTAGTTGCTGAGCGAGACCGCTTTGAGGAGCGCGATCGCTTCGAACGACCTCGTGGTGGCTTTGGCGGTCGGGCCCGAGAGCGCTCTGCTGATGAATTTTATGGCGGCGGAGGAGGCGCCGGCGGCGGTAGAGGTGCTCGATTTGAGGAAAGGGACCGCTTCATCGTTGAAGAAAAATATGGTCCCCCGGCCAGACGTGCACCAGCTCGATATTATGAGGAGGAAGAAATCAGCCTTGAAGCTGCACCTCAGCGTGGAGCTATGGTCCCATTCGATCGAAGTCGTCGACAATCCATCACTACGGAGAAGGGCTATGGTCCACCGGCCAGGCGCGGGCCTGCTCGACCATCCTTCATTCGTCGCCAATCCTCCCTGGATACGTTTGACCGTAAGCCAATGCCTCGGTATGGGGATCGCGAAAGGGAAGAGATTATCCCGATTCCTCTCCCTCCTAGACGGCGACGCTCGCCTCCAGCACCCCGGTATGTGGAGAGAGACTTTGAAGAGGTCAGAGTAGTGGAGCCCGAACCGTACCCAGAGGAGGATTTTAGAGAGATCCACGAAAGGACCACAACACGCCGTCGGGGTCCAGCCGGCAGTGAATACGAGTTCAAAGAAAAGGATATATACGAAGAAGAGGAGATTTCTGATCATGCATTCCCACGTCGTGGAAAGACTAGAATGCCGAAACGGTTGGTTAACAAGAGGGCAGTCATTGAGCTTGGCTATCCGTTCGAGGAAGAGGTGTGCATAGACACCATTCTGCACTTTATTGCTGTTGCTGACAATTCTCAGGCCGAGACGATTATCATTCTCAAGGCGCTTGGCAAAGAGCATATTGACGAGGTTGTCAAAATCAGTAGGGAGATGAATACAATGGGCGAAAGTCGGTCTTCATCCGGGAACTTCGTTGGTCGTTATTGATGCCTTCATTACAGACCGCACAACATATCTGATTGAAGCACCCGCGCCCACACCACCGCCAGCTACCATCTTCATTGCACCGCCAGAACCTCAGGTGATAGAACGCCGTACTGAGATCATCACGGGCCCCCCACCGCCCCCACCCTTCATCATGCCGATGGAGATCCCACAGTCAGTGCGCGACTGGGATGTCATGAGCAGTAAACTCGAAAGCCGGCACGAGAGTCGTCATGAGAGCCATCACGGAGGCCACCGCCGTTCTCCGTCCGTGAAGTCGCGCAAATCACGACGCACCTCCTCCCCACCGCCCCGCAGCGAATATAAAGAAGAAGAACAAGGCGAATCAAATGACATCGACGCTAGACCGCTCGCACTCTTCCTTCCCGAGCGCCGAAACCCGGAGCGCATCAAGGCGGAGATCAAGGCCCTCGAGGCCGAGAAGAAGGCACTCAAGTACGAGCGCGAGATGGACAAGGAGCACAAGAAGGCGGATCAGTACCGGGAAGGTGACATGATCATCGAGAAGGGAAAAGATGTGATCAAAGTGGAGAAGGACCGTAAAGGTAGGATGAGCCTGGTTCGTTGAGGCACGAGAGAGAGGATTCGGCCCTGATATGTTTTGGGCAAACAGCACCGCCTCCGGCACTCATCAAAGCTATGCTGGCCACTCTGACGTGAGAGTGCGCGCCACGGCCTACAGCTGCAACGCGACTTCAAGACTGGAAAAAAATCTGCTGTGCGAAATTGGTCGCTAGATTTTTGGGTCCTTGCATGTTGATCCTATCTATGGCTTGGGTTGTCTTGTTGGGGATGCTGTCCTTCAATTCCTTTGAGGATCATACCAAGATGGGGCCCTCCGAACTCGGCGAAGGGACACTTCCTTTGACTTCCTACATATCTTCACACAAGTTCGTTATTTTCTTTTTCCACCAGGCGGCTCAGCGACAGGAGGTTTCTTGATTTTGCTGTTTTCACTCAGTTTCATATCAGTCAGGCCTAATCTCACGATCAAATATGACAGCAAGTAACAATTTCATGAATTGTCGAGACATACATCTTCAACACTCCACCTTTGGGCCTTTGGAAACTGACTTTGTGTGCCATATGCAATCGGTTGAGGTCATTCCAGAGGACTTGTAGGCTTAGGTCTCGACGTCTGAATCGCCCGAAGTGTGACGTTGTCCTGAGCTTGCCTTGCCCTCGCATTGGATACCACCATCCTCACCACTAGGTAGTAACTTCGCCCCTAGCTCTGCGTGTGTATTGGTCATTGAGTTTTGTTTGACACGTCCAGATCAATCAAGGGCAACTCATAGACCCATGCAAGGCCATACCAAGATCTAAATGCCAAGAGAAATCTAAGAGCAACTTCTTTCATCCCCAACCGAGAGACCACTCCAAGCCCACCAGACATAGGAATCCCGCCCTACCACAAGTGCCGGACGTCATAACCCCCCCAGACCCCATCCCATCCACACCCGAACCGGTCCGCCCCTCCCTCCCTCAACCCCGTCCCGCGCCTCCCTCCCCCTCCCGCCCACCACCCACCAACCTCCCCCTAAGTCTTCCAAACATCTCCCACCCCATCCCAACCGCTACCCGCACTCCCCATCAGCTCACAGTCCCCATTATCACCACCCTCCGCACCGCGCACTCCCCACCCTCATCTCCCGCCCACCGTAAAGAACGCAAAAGCAAAAGAAAAAGGACGGAGGGCGAACTTACAGACCGCCAAATAAGGCACATACAACCACGCGAGCGCAAGCTTCTCGTCCGTCGCGGTCTGCGGCCACGACAGGAAGTCGGCGATGCAGGTTGCGGTCGTGACGGCGGTTTGGACGGCGTAGATGAGGAGGTGGAGGGGTATGAGGGGGGAATCTGGATATTCCCGGGGGATAGGTCAGCGGGTGAAGCGAGGACTGGTGATAGGGCTTTCCTTTCACTTTGTCTTTCCTTTGGCGCGTCACGCGTGCGTCTTCTTCGAAAGAAGGGGGAAAGAAAACCCGGAATGTCCAGTCAGAAAGATGGAGGACAAGCTAGGGGCTTAACTCGTATAGCACAATGAGCGATGAATAGCACAGGGACTGGACGTCTCAGAACGTAAGACCTGAGCCAGTCGAACGGAAACGAAAAGGTAGGAAACACGGCAAACGCACCCCTCAGCAACGCGCGCACGGCCCAGAAGCTTAGCGGGACGTGATAGAGCGCTTCCATGTACATGTACAGCTCGAACCACGCCGGCGTGTGGGTGAAGAACCTGTCGGCGTAGGTGGTGATGTACCAGGAGCGGATCGTGGTTAGGAAGGTGGGTTTGAGGGGGGTGGGGTAGAGGGGCGTGAGGTCGATTACTGTAGCGGAAGTACGGTTAGTAGATGGGGAAGGGAAGCTGGTGGGCGAAGGGAGAGGATGAGAGGGACGAGGGGGGGAGGAAGGAGAGGCTTACGGAACATGACGGGGATTTGGACGAGGAAGTAAATCAGGTAGAGGAGGTCATGTTTGCGGGTCCATATTGGGGTGGGTGTGGTGACGGGAGGAATGAGTTTGGAGGCGTGCTTTGGGGTGGAGGGGTCTGGCATTTGCAGGAGGGTTGGTGCCGGCGGAGGATGGAGTGACTTTACTTTGGAAGCGAAGATTTTGGAGGATTTGTTATACCGAGCCATCAACGTCGCTCTACGAGGTGATGGTGGTTCGTCTAATCTACATGCCTGCCAAGCCCGTATGCATACTCTACCAAAACAGGCACAACGCAATGCCGCAGACGCACCGAAATACTATCCCCTTCCCTGCTTTTCGCTATGTAAAGGAATCAACACCCAGAAGAGAATAACATGTCATCGAAGCATCTGCTCGATTCGTATCCGCAAGGACTGGCACTCCTCCGCCTTGTCCTCGTCCATGCCGTTCTGCTGCAGCATCAACAAAGTCTGAGAAATCGCTAACGCATTGCTATCGCCGCCAAACACCCTACCGCCTCCTCGGCCGCTGTCGTGGAACCATCGCTGAACAAGATAGAGCATGTCGTTGCCGATGTAGCGACGGTTGCGGCCTTGGAAAGGGGCCTCGTCGTTGTAGAACATGGCTTCGAGGACGCGCAAAATGGTTTCATGCGGGACCTGCAGGTCGAGGAAGATGTCAACCACCCAGGTCGCGGGGCCGACGCCTCGTTGGTATTCGAAGGCGTACTTTTCGAGCATGGGAACAAGATCGGAGATTGGGAAGGTGCTTTCGGAGAGGTGCAATCGGGTCCCTAAGCTCCGCACTTTCTCTGTAACAGCCTCGTATGGTTGTGGCTCGCCCCGTTCTGTGGTTTCCTTGTGCGTGTGCTCCAGGAGATTCTGCCAGGTAGTTTTGATGTCTGCTGGATTCCGGTGGTCCGCCGCTTGGTAGATAAGAATGCACAGATCAAAGTAGCTGGCTTGATCTGCATAGTTGTTGTATAGCTAAAGCGCGGAATGATCAGCGGGTGCGACAAGAAACTGGGTTTTCATTGGTACCTCTGTGAGACCCAATAATTGACCATTCAGCTCCTTCAAAACCGCCGGCCTCCGTTCAGGCGTGATCCGGGCATCCTCCTTGAGTCGTTGCAGGAGGTCATCTTGTATGTTACCTACATCTAAGAGATCTGAGATCTCATGTAACAGCAATTGTCGAGGCTGCCTCGCAATGCCGGGCGTAGAAGTTGATGCGTTCGCCTTGGCCCTGCTCAGATATTCTATCCGCTTGTCCAAGCCTAACGGAAATTCACTTTTCGCAAGTGCCAACTGGACCGCTGCAGCATCGTAGAAGCGGTTGCTTCTAGCGTAATAATTCCAAAGCAAATCGGCGTGTGCAATATCTTCCGATGACTTGCGCTGCAGATAGATGACGATATATGGGGACACAACCTCCAGTAAGCGCTCCGTCCAGCCCTTGGCAAGATACCAGTCGTAGAGATCCGTCTGAAAGACTTCATCGTTCGAATCATGTATCACATTGTAGGCTTCCGACTTCCGCTTCGCCGAAACAGTATACTGTCCATCAACCATCTCAGGAGCCTGACTTGAAGCTTGATCAACTGACAGTATGACCAGGTGCACCAGGTCGTAACACCTCTTGCGTGTCTGAAAGACGGCTTGACGAGGATCCTGTACGAGTCAGCTGAGCACCATCGTAAGCATTCAAATGCGTACCTGTTCCGGCCGTCCATCTTGAATCCACGCCAACGCCCGATTGCCCTTATCAAGTTCCTTCGCCACGCTCAAAGTTAATTGTATAGCACCAGCGTAAAATTGCATCGAAATATAGTGTTCAACAGCCCATGTCAAATGCTCCATGGATAGACTCCCTGCAACCTGAAGGAAAAGCCGCAAGCTCTCGTTCAGCAGATTGCGTCCGAACTCCGAGTTACTTCCAGCTTCAGAAGCCTTTTTCAATTGCTCTTGTGCTTTGAAGATCAAAACATCATCTGCACTGCAGAAACTACCGCATCGTCGTCGCAGCGCATCTGCAACGGTATCGACGTTGGAACCGTTGGCGATGTTTCTGTTGACAATGGCCTTGACTAGTTCCTTGGCAAGATCTTTTCCGATCCCCGTGCAGAAGAGACCTTCGTACGTTAGATTTCGCACTTGCTGTCTTATCTCGTTTGATAGAGAAAGCATGATCTCCTGGACCCGTTCCTCAAAGAGAACTAGTACGAATGAAATACCCTCAATGACATCCCCGATCAAGAGAACAAGGGAATGTAGCGCTCGATGCTCGGCTTGCAGAGCAACTTCTTCCTGCTTGGTTGATGCTCGTCGTAGTGCTTCGGGGCCTGCAAGTCCATCGATGAAGGTCTTGTTCGTGTTCAAGAACTCCTGCAATACTGACAAATCACGTTGGGTTCCTTGAAGTTTCGAGAGGCTAACGGTGGGTAATACTGAGAGGCCGCCGACCGGTGACAAGCTCTCTCGCAAGATAGGTGCCTTCCAGAAGGAGCGCACCAATCGTGCGATATATAGAGCAAGCCCCTCATGTCGAGGGGATGGTCGAACCATATCAATTGCTGGCACCGTCTGGTCCACTACGGAATTCTCGTTCAGCAGTGGCTTTCCACCAAACTCAATAAATGACTTTCGAGCGTATTCCAGAACTTCCGGGTCAGTAACCTTCGCCACTCGAGAATCTGATGTGATATCAAGCCCTTGACCGCACGCGACCGCTAGGGCTGTGGCTGTGGTCTCGCCACGACCGTACAGTCGAATAAATGTCTTGACCTCTCCTTCCAAACCCTCGTCCCCTCCACCGTATCGTATTGCGGCCGCGAAAACATCCACCAGTCGTCGACGCCTGATAGTATGAACTCCAGTGTTTGTGAGAATGGCAAGCTCTGTCACTGGCCTATCGTACTGGACCGCCAATTCGTTCCCAAACCCCAGCGGAGATGAAGCTGCCGAGAAGGGAGGCGAGACTAAACCGACATCTTCTGCGCGACTCCCTAAGCCGAGCCACATACCATATTCAGCGTACCGTGTGGATTGGGAGGAATCCTGTGGTCGTGCAATGCGACCGGAATCCGGTGCAGAGATGAAAAGCAAGTCCGTGACACCTTGGGGGTCTTTCGGTGCGAAGCACAAAAAGTAGCCAGGCGCAAATCTGTGAGCAGTCCGCGTCGGTTTCAGAGCCTTTGAAGATGTATTGATCCCAGAACCGCTCTGATAAGTCGTCATTTGTGTTGAAGACTGATGTTGGACTTGGTTTTTAACAAGTTCAGGTGGTGGAAACCTGATGTGCTGCACTTGCATACTGTTCGGAGCACTGGAGGAGTCGCTGGACGACCAACCGTAAGAGGAAGTAGCGCTTAGAAACATGCGACAACCAGTGGACGTGGTAGCCATCAAATGCAACTTCGAGGCTTCCTGGGATGAGATCGGACTTATGGAAACGATCGTCATACCAGGAGCGATGAGATCAGTGCGGGAGACCATGTGCCCGACATTGCCAAAAATCTGTCCGAGGGTCTTTGTAATGACAAGATCAAGGCCTCCATTGGGTCGTAGGTGGAAAGTTCGAATCGTGGAACGGGATGATAGTGTGTATAGCAGCCTTCTCGAATCATCTGTGACCATTTGTATGATGTGTTCCTGTTGTGGTCTTTTGCTGAAACTAAATGAAGGCGCCATAGAAGAATAGCCCTTGCTCGTGTGGTTCACTCTGTTGCAACGGTTTTGAAACCATTTTTCTTCTTGTTGATACGTAAATTCGTACACGTCGTCGAAATGCTTGCCGGAAAAGAATATTCTGCCAGTACTCGCCGATCCTTCGATTACATTGATGTCCAGACCCTTGGTTGAGACAGACATGCGTGTCTGGTATAATGCGACAGTAGTGGTGCCTCCGGGAGTTGTCTGGGACTCGATTCCAATGAGAAAGACATCCGCTGTGGTGGCCACCACAAGCAAATGTGTGATAGAGGGGACAAATACCCCTGCTCTCGGCACGACCAGCTTCACAGTTATGATGTTGTGCGGCTGCTCCTCAACACCGATCAGATCTGGATTTGGGTGCGTATAGTCCCAAAGGTATAGCGCATTATCCATCGTGACCCAAGCATGATTCAGCTCGGCGAACAAACCCATGTGCGTTGATACTTGAGCTCGGTTGTACTGTTCGAAGATCTGGTCAGGTATGTCGTACAGTTTGACCTTCTGGAACGGTGCCCATGCTGGTGAGGTCGAGATGTCATAATCCGAAGAGATGCCCTCTGCAGCATGGTCAGTACGCGCAGCCAGGTCCAGAGAAGAGGTTCACTTGCGCCCAACATAGCTGTCCAGCTCTGGATATCTTGCCTCCTGAACAAGGGTTTCATTGATTGTTTTGGTAGCACGCTCTATCGGCCTCAAGCTGTCTGGACCAGGCTGCGCAGCAGCTGCTGTTGATTGTTGCGACTGCTGCGCAGGGGCCTGACTGGAGTTCGACGGCGCATTGTTTTGTACTGATATAGAGCCATCGCTGCGAAAGTTGGGTTGACCGACGGTGACTGTCTGGTATCTACTCGTAGCCGGAGTCTGAAGGTATGCACCGGGCAGAGGTCGCTGGGGCGTCTGTACGGCAAAGGACATGCTTCAAGATCCCCAGCTACTGAGCAGGCCCCAACTTAATTCTAAGTCCGTAGTTCTCAGACTATGGATCTTATCCCTGCTGAGTATTCAATTGCCTTGAGTTCATCCGAACCGAACAAGCTCCAGTAGCTAATGCGACGCAAACAGCTGAGGATCCTGCAGGCCGTGATGTTGATGGGTGTCCTAGAACCTACAGGTCGATTCAAAAGATTTCGGCTCGAGCCCGAAGACACCAAACGCGCCGCGAGGAAGCTTGGGCCACCTCCGTTCTTAGCGAGCCTCGAGCTCCAGTCCCATCAATAACCATCAATAAGGTAAGGTAGGAAGCCACGACTCTATTGGTATCAAGCTAATGAACCAACGGTTATTGTCTAGGTAATCAGTCAGAGGATACCTTACCTAAGGAATTCCTTTCACGCCATGATGATGAGTGTGCGACCCTGTCTTCGCATCTCAAAACTATGCATGAGATGCTGCTACTCAACACCAGCTCCACCGCCGGCACCACCTCTATTGCTCAAGATGCGAGGAGATATGAAAGAAGCTATGAAAGCGAAAGATTCGAATCGGTATTTGCGCCCTAACGTTGACCCTGATGAGGGATATGCTGAAGCCCACGCTCGACAAAAGCTTGAATGTCCTTCGAGCCCTCCTCGCGGAATACACCAACGCAGCCAAAACCTCCTCACCAATCAAAACGAATATCCAGCTACTTTCACTGCTACGGAAACGAATAGCAGCTTCTAGGTCTGCAGCGGTGGAATTTAGCGCCGCGAACCGAAGCGATCTCAAGGACAAAGAGGAAGCTCAAATTACCGTGCTAGAGGAGTATGCTGGTGGCGTAGAAACGTTAGGGCAAGAGGAAATCACAAGAGTTGTTGGAGAATCTATAGGGAAGATGCGAACGGAGGGCCATAAGGTAGATACGGGCACTGTATTGAAACATCTTCTAGGGCCAGGGGGTGTTTTGGACGGGAAGCCGGTGGAAAAGGGAGAAGTCGCGCGGGTTGTGAAGGGTATGTTATAGGCCTAGGAAACAGATCCTGATCTGTGGAGGCTAGCCATGGCTCCGGGATCTGGATAGAAGTACACCTGGTACCCTCCTAAAGTCTAAGGACTTTGATGGTGAGAACTGTTCTGCAACGTCATCGTTGCGTACGGTCGTCTCTCGTACACTCCAGTAGAGCACTACACTCTGTCGCTGGTCAGTTTCCATTGCATACTTGGGTGCCGGTCAACATCGCGGTTCAAGGGCTAGTCTGGTCAGGTGATATGTCTGAAGAGAGAGTTCATATACCCAATTATCGCGAAGAGTTTGATCTTAGTTGAATGACGGTGCGCTACACTTCTCGTCAAGACACAAAGCCGCTAACAGACAATGATGGACTTGCGCTCCCGTTGATGCTGTATATCTATACACCTCACTTATAGAAATTGATATTCTTCATGCCGCTCTTACCGCATCTAACTGAGGGAATGACACCAGGGCTGTCTCCGTCCACTCCAACCAGGACTTCCAGCAATGTACAGTTGCAAATCCTGCACAGATATTTGGAACCTCACGTCTCAGCTACTACCTCCAGTGAATGAACCAAAAACCATGGCTTTTCCGGAATAATTGGCTTGCTCGATGAGTGACTGCTCGACGGCCAGGAGAAGATGCGTGGTACGGACCTGTAACTCTGGGGTGCTCACCCGTCAGTGGAGAACTCTACACACTCGGCGCTTGCTGACCTTCAAACCCAATTGCATAGCTGACCGCAACGTCTTCATCACGGCTGATCAAGATTGGTTGGTCCCTCCTCCACTTCCGTTCCTTCACCACAACCCTGATTCCAACATTTCTTCCGTTATCAATCCACATCATTCGCTCGTCGCCGGTATCAGTCATATTGCCGATCCTAGCATAACCGTTCGATCTTGTCTTCAAGAGAGGCTCTAAACTGTCGCCTCGGGATGAAGACGACGCATGACTTGTCATATCTGCAAGCCATTCCCGCCAGATCCTCATGACGCCCTCCCCAACACTAACGCAACTCAGGAACAGCCCACGCCTAGGGCCCACTTTGACGAGGTTCACGCAACCACACAGCTGTGAGAACAGCTCGTGCGCCTCGAGTGTGATACTGTGACTGACCAGATCCTCAGGTCTAGAGGAATCATCCGAAGCTCGAGATGGGTAAGTAGTGCTGGTGCCGGGGTGGCCGGGGACATCGCCTGCAGGGTGACGTCGAGGGCGCTTTTCCTCTGCGTCCATTCGAAAAGGGCGGAAGTGTGAGTATAATCCACTCAGCTTCCCTAGCTGTCCAGTGTTTCCACCATCATGGTAAAAGGAGCCTTCGCCCTCTGTGGAATCGGACAGACCATCAGTGCCAAGGTATTCACAGCCGAGGTAGGGTTCGCTGTACTTGGAGGCAGGCTGATACGCCTCGAGGATGAGTTTGTGGTCCTTCAGAGCGGCTGCAAGGAGAAGACGGTAATGCAGAACACGAAGAATGAGACTATGAAACCGATGGGATACGGCGGTTAGAGGAAGGAGAGATCTGGTCGAAAGAGGTGTGAGGAATTGTATGAAGAGCTAGGAAAGGTCAATAGGACTTAGTACACGTTGTCTGGGTAGGCGTACTTCATTAGGTAATGAGTACAGACCCACAGGAGCCGGCTTTACATCTCTTGTGACTGTCATGAGCGATATTTGGATGAAGGTCTCCGAAGTGTATTAGATTCAACCAGTTGATCTGACGAGCAATGGGCTCAACTCTCGGGCAGATGGAGAAGTTGGAAGGCACAAGTCGACCAGCAATCTAGGAGTACGCTCTGAATACTGGCTCGCCTATGAGCTGGTGAACTTTGTCTTGAGTAATAGGATATAGTGCAGCATGAGCATCAAGATAAACTCCCCATCCTGCCCCGAGGTATGTAGGTACCTTAGTTCGATCATATCGTTATCGATAGCTTAGCGGGCGATCCCCGTCGCGTGGTTGCTAGCCTGATATAAACTGGCCCCACCATGTTCTGAACATCATCCTTACTTGAACGTCCTCCTCGTACGTGTTAGTAATGCCGGACGCTGTACTTGACGACATCTCACATAGGCGTTTCAATCCATTGCGCGGTAGTTGGATACTGGTATCACCGCACAGAACCAAGAGGCCATGGCAGTCAGCGGCCATATCACGATTCTTCTGTGCAAGACTTACTGACCATCTCCGTGCGTTCTAGAGGTCAACAGGAAGCGGCATCACACACCACACTGCCAGACTATGATCCGTCATGCTACCTGTGCCCAGGTAATAAGCGTGCACAAGGGGACACCAATCCAAAGTATGACAGCACATTTGTCTTCGTCAATGACTACAGTGCCGTCAAGGAAGAGCAGGCGGAGTACAATCCTGACGGCAAAGATGGAGGTAGGCCATGAGTCTCCGTCATCATGACCTGACGCTTCAGTGGACCCGGTACTGAGGATAAATAGGTCTGGATTCCCTTCTCCTACACGCCGAACCAGTTACAGGCAAATGCTACGTGATCACCTTCTCGGCCTCGCACAACCTCACCCTTGCCGATCTTTCCCCCGCAAAGATTCTGCCTATCATCAACACCTGGACGCAACTTTACACGGCGCATCTTTCGCCCACTTCTCCATTGGCGGCAGTGGCTCCCCCAACAACACTCCCCCCACAGAGCCACGAGGGCAACAGTGCGATGAAGCCTAATGCGCAATACAGATATATGCAAATCTTCGAGAACAAAGGTGCTGCGATGGGCTGTTCGAATCCGCATCCGCATGGCCAGATTTGGACGACGACTAGCTTGCCAGAAGAACCAGCATTGGAGTTGGAGCAGCTCAAAAAGTACCGGAGGGAGCAGGGTGGTGTAAACCTACTCGAAGACTATGCCAAGCTAGAATCAGAGAGAAAAGAGAGGGTAGTCTTCGAGAATGAGTCTTTCTTGGCAGTCTGCCCGTGGTGGGCCACTTGGCCGTTCGAGGTCATGATACTCAGTCGGAAACACAAGAGGGCGTTGGTGGACTTCGACAGCAATGAAAGGCAGCAGCTTGCAGAGACTGTTTCGGAAGTCACACGGCGATATGATAATCTCTTCGAGACGCAGTTCCCTTACAGCATGGGCATCCACCAGGCGCCGCTTGAGGGTACCAACACCGAGATCGAGGCTAGCCACTTTCATATACATTTCTATCCACCACTCTTAAGAAGTGCAACAGTCCGAAAGTTCCTTGTTGGGTAAGTGAACACGCAGTGAAAGGCCTGCCAAAGTCGTACTGATGGAGATTGCAACAGTTATGAAATGTTAGCAGAACCACAACGAGATATAACGCCCGAGCAAGCTGCCGCGAGGCTGCGGAACTGTGGGGGAGACTTGTATCGGGAAAAGGTTCACTAATTTCCAATGCCGGCGTAAAGGAGCGGGGTCCCCTCCACGGTCTTATAGCTAATCAGTATGCATACAAGGCTCAGCTGTGTGCTTTCTTATGATCACAATGTTAGCCTACTGGGACTTGAGGATGATTTTAGCTGCCGATCTAAACACTCTCCCAAGTATGTACACTCGTGGAGTCCCATGTATGTATACTCGTGGAGCTTGATCAAGCTTCACAAGTTTTCCGACCTTGGGCGGAAAACCTTCGTGACCTTTTGTACACTGCCCACGACAGCCTCAGGTTCTCCAAGCAAACCTCTGTGCTCTGGGGCCAGAACCTTATTGCACATACCAACCCCACTGGCTGAACATCCATAGCATGCTCAAGCTAGACACCGTAATCGTCGAGCCGAGCCCCGGCCCTATCCTTACCGTCCCAAAGCCCAAGAACTCGCTCGCAAAATGCGCGAACGCGATTGCATAAGCCCACATAGCCAATTGATACATCAGTGGATCAGAAATATTGTACGCCGCATATAATCTTATGACTGAGGACAAGAAGGTCCATGTGCCGAATGTACGCGCCGAGAGAGGTGTGACAGGAGACGTCGCCCGTGGTTCGGACGGCGACGCGGTGCCTGTGTAGACGTGGCGGGGGAAGCTGATGTTGACGTAGCATTGATAGCTGTTGAGTACGGAGACGGCAGAGGTCTAAGGAGAGATGTCAGTGTGGATCCTGAAGCTCAGGACGGAGTTGACTGACAAGGAGAACCCATGCGGGGAGGTAGCCACCGTGGGAGGCTGGTAGATAGGCTGAGATGTTCATGTTTACGTAGGCTTGACAACACGTTCCACGAAGGTGGATCCTAAATGAAAACTGAGCGTGAGTTGGTCTTTGCACCGTCTACACAGAGTACTGGGGAGGTGTCAACGATGAGTGTGTGGATCAATGGTATCTGGTTTTCTACAGAGAAACGGCAACGGCAGATAAGCCGAACTCGAGGAGAACAGAACGCGGAAACATTTATATAGATGATCTGATATGTAGCTTCTGCAAAAGTGAATCCTTCGCGTCTGTGAATCAGTCCGTAGAAAGTTGTCCCTATTCATTTACACTATGTAGAGTATATATAGGAAATGATGACTAAGACATAAATAGAGATGCTTAATAAGAGATGAGTAAGCAATGATATTATATTCTTTTCTACTGCACAGTCACAACAGTTCACTGATGTGAGTGCAGAGATTTACTTAACATTCTGTAAAATTTCTGTCTGCAGTTTACATTCACATTGTGTTACTCTGCTTCACATCATTACTGTCATTCAAAAGCAGCTAAAAGTGCAGATTATTGTTGTTATGATAATGAGATGAATTATTCACTATTTATATCATTTATTTATATTATTAGTCACAACTTCTTAAAAAAAATTCTCTTCTTCTTTCTTTAGTTTTCAATTACACTTCAACTTTTAATTATTACTTCATCAACTTATTAATTTTTTATTTGCTCTATCATCATGTAAGCTTTCATAATATGTTCATAATATGTTATTAATGTTTTATAGATTATCTCTTAAGATTCATATTTTACATTATGCTGTTGTCACTTCATCATCAGATACAGATAACAACAACTTAAACTGAAAAAAGTTTACTTTTAATTATATTCATAAGATTACTGATCATTTCTATTTTAAAAAAAGCTTATAAAACTCTTCTCTTAATATGTCATTATTTTAATTTCAATTTAAAGATTAACAATATTTAAAGTTAATTGAGCATTCTGTTTTTAATGTTGCTTTCTTTTCTCTTTTTAATAAATTAACTGTTAATCAGCTCAGCTTCTCATTACTTAATGTTCTGATTAATCTACTTAAAGTGACCATCAAGTCAGATCAGGCTCAGATTTTAGAACTTAATCTAACTTATTAGACTCTACTTTGCAACTTAACTTGACTCTATATAGAATTAGATTTCAGACAAAGTCAGATTGAGCTATTCTTGACAGTTTAGACTAAATCAAAATTAATTAACTTCTGTTATTAAGCAGCTTTATATTGACAGCAGCTACTATTGCAACATTTTTGATTAATATTGTGTATAATTCTTTTTATTTAACTACATATCTGCTTTATAAGTGTTATATATAAGCATTATTAACTTAATTATCAGATTACTCATTCTCTACAGAGTAAAAATACATTAATTAATATACTTTATCTTTTTAATAAATCTGCAATGTATAAAAGATTGCTTTTATCTTTTGCAATTTTTCTAATGTTATCAGATTCTCTTTCTTATGTAGCTCAGCAATTATATCATAAATAAATCATGAAAAAGATTCTTAATATACAAGAGCTTATACTTTCAAAAAATATACAAAGATATATCTTACTTATTTTCTGCAAATTTATAATGACTAATTAATTTCACTTTAAGTTGTCATTATACTGATTAGAAATCTCTTCAATTAGCAGTGAAAAGAATTCTGAATTTAAAGTAAAAGAATGCAGTTTCTGTCAATACTGCTGCTGCTGCATTGCATGAACTGATTAGAGAGCATTAAAATTAAGCATTTTAATTTAATTTAATGATACAATCATATAATTCACTTGACTCTTTTTGTGCAGAAACTAATTTGAAAAAAAAAGAATTATTAATGATTTAATCTTCTTCTTTAAAGAAGTTATGCTTAACAACTCATTCTTTGTTTTTATTTCATGAACTTAATTCTGTCTTATACATCTTCATCTATAATTCATATTCTATTCTCTTCAATAAATCTTATGTTGTCAAATTCACAAGCTTTAAAATCTATTTAATATTTCTTTGTGACTTTAACTTTCATCATAACTTTATTATGCTATATAACATAATTTTAATGTCAGTTTCTCTACTGTGAGAAGATCTATACTTAATAAAGAAATTACAACTAACATGATTGAGATATTATACTTTACAAATTGTATATATTGCTTTAAATTTCTCAGATAGTAGCTTAAGAAGAAATGATTATAAATTAATAAATCTAAATAATTATGCAGCTTAATTTAAATTGATCTTAGTTATCTACAAATTCATTGATAACAAAAACACAGCATTCATGTAAATAAATAATAGTATAGAGACTTAGCAAGTTCATTTATCTTTAATACAATACATTTTACATTTTCTTTCTACAGAACATTTTACTTTTTGTATTAAGCTTTTTACATTTTCTTTCTGCATCATGTAAGTAAAGTAAGTAATGAAGAGATATGATGCTGACTTTTATTTTAGAAATACATCATTAAAATAGAGAAAACTGAATGTAAAGATAATCTTCATTAATATAGTAAGAGTATTAGACTTCACATTTTACATTACTGAATTAAATTAACTCATTAACATAGTAAAAGCATCAGATTTCACATCTCTCATCACTGAATGAAATTAACTCATCAGTAAGAGAACACATTCTACTGATACATTAAATTTCTCATCTCAATTTAAGAAGAAAAGAAAGAAAAAAATTAATGAAATCAATTTATCTGTCTTAAATATTGCTGCACATCTGAAGAAAAAAGACTTTGCTGATTAACAAAAAAGAATAAAAGCATTTATTAACTACTCTGAATTCATATTCAATGTTACACTGTTTCAAAGTACTTCAGCTGCTTCTTTCACTTCTTTTAACTTAAAATTTAGTATATAACTTCACTTATTATAACACTCAATTATAATGTACAAAATGTATACTAAATCAGAGAATAAATTGTATTCAAGAACTTAAAAGCTCTTTATTTATTTTTTTATTGAGTTCTTTATATTTTAATATTACTCAGAAATTGATCTCATCACATTCTTTAATGATTAATGCATTCATAGATGCTGATATTGAAGAGACTTAAGAGCAGAATGATATGACAATGAATAGATTGAATATAGATTTTAAACATGATTCAGAATATAAGAAGTTTAAGATAAAGATTTAAAGAATAAAATATGCAGTTAAGACAAGAGAGAAAATTGTTGCTAAGAGATATGCAAAGAATGAATATAATAAATATTAATAAATGATTATAATGTTCTGTATTAAACTTTAACTTCATTTGTAGTGAGCTTTCTTACAGATCAGAATGTAATGACTGAGCAAAAGAAGAATGAAGATACTGCTTAGCAAAACAACTTAATCATAACTGTTAAAGAAACACAAATTCTGTATAAGCTTCTTAAAGCAAAGAGTGCTTTCTCAATAATTAAAGAAGAAATATATCAACTTTATTTGACATTTAATCTGTATTAATATAATTAAATTGAAAAAGCAGACAAGTATATTTAAAGCTGTTGAGATATCTGTCTAAATAAAGTAGTTAAGCATAGAGTGGCTGTCAGGTTGAGTCAGGCCCAGATTTTAGGACCTGACCTGACCCATTGAGCTCAACTTTGAAACCTGACCTGACTCATAATATTAGGTAATTTTCATTGTTTCTCGTGTAATTTTGGTAATTTTTACATCGTTGAAAAGCCCTCACAATTCTCT
>JAABUJ010002848.1_pt1 | contig 20411 bp, 22 predicted proteins | sample 5559131 | NCBI WGS metagenome assembly JAABUJ01 (sample SAMN10711875, study PRJNA513366) | rock metagenome | isolation source: Antarctica rocks | place: Antarctica: Victoria Land, Mt New Zealand nord | collected 2016-01-07 | reverse complement strand
TTTATGTGTTTTAAGGATTTTGAGCTTTCAAAAAAAAGTGGTCTTTTTCTTTTTTTGTGAGCGTTCTGCGTGGCCCAGAATTACCACCGGCACTGTAGTGGATTCCTTATCTTAGTGGAGAATCGGGCTTGAGTGTTCATCACATGACGTCGTGTCACTCGCAACGCGTTCCGGTCGCGAACGTTGCATGTTAGATAGGAAAGCTAAATCTAGCGCACGACCCCTCGACATGGCCGACGTGAGTCCCTCAACTTTCCCAACTCGAGCAGGGCATAGCAGGTCAAGCCCAGCTGAAGGACCAAGTTCGACGACTGGTATGTCGCCGCAAGACCCAGCAGGCGGTGGAACGATTGAAGGAGCGAATGGTCCTAGTAATGAGACAACGCTTCAAGACCCTAGAGAACCCCTTGAAGAGTACAACTGGGAGGAGCTCGATGAGAGGTTTCGCGAATCAATGGCCGAGCGCCAGGCAGCTGAGACTGAGATATACAAGGAGTTCAATGCTCTATTGGCAGTACGTTAGAGGGGAGGCTTTTCGAAGTATTTCCCGGTGCTGATTTAGTGTCAGGCGTTCACGACTTGGGCACAATGCTCATCGGTTCACGAAGGTGACAGAGTCTTCAAACGGTGAGCTACCACACTCAGGGTAGGAGATCATCACGCTGAGTAGGGTTGCTAGATTGAGGACACGCATGAGCTACGTTCAAGAAGCCGAGCATGGCTTCGAGGAGAAAAGACAACACTGTTAGCACCTTGTATGCCCCAAACTGTCCTCAGCTGACCGGATATGTAGATATCAAAGTCGTGAAGGCCTTTGAAAGTGCACTTGCGCTTCTCGCTGAAACTTGACATGAAGCATTCCTGGAATGTCCAATGCGCCTAAGGTCCTTGCTTCGGCTCAGAGGCATCCCTTGGACAAGGCAATGTTCCATCAGCAATGTTGCCTTTCCCGCACCCGAGCCTGGAGCGAGTGACTAGCTTATATAGCTTGGAAGTGATAAGCGCTACACATCTGACACACCAGATGCTGTCACATGCGTCGCCTGTGCTAGCTCCAGGAAGGTCTCTCTGTGGTTCAACTGCTGAGGACATCCTCCTCCCCTATCCTGCGTCCTGGTTGTTTACGTCTCGGGCGGGCTTGTGCCAGAGATAGAAGCTGGATATGGATGCCTTGAGACCCCACCTGGGGCAGAGAGAGTGTCATAACCCAGGTATGATATAAGTCTGCGGCGGGGTCAAGTCATCGCATACGTTCATATTGTGGAATGACCTTAATTCCAAAACCCTTATTTGGCAGTCAGCCAGGGCACAGCATTCACACAATTCAACAATGTATTATAGATATGACTCTTCCGGATGTATTTAGATGATTTGTAGGCACGATCTGTTGCATGGTAAGAACCTTGCCTACAAGGATTTCCAGGGTATGAATGGCGGGGCGGGGCCTCCCGCCGTTCCGCCAAGTGATTCCGCTGTTTAACTTCACAATGGTCAACAGCTCGCAAGAGACTGACGATGCTCTGCTTGCCCGGCTGAATGCGCTCAAGAGATCAACGATCACACTTGCCCCATCCAAGTACGCCACTTGGAAATATCCTCCTTCGAGCCAAACTAATCAAGCCCTTTAGAAACACTCCGAGCCGACATGCAAATCAGCCAGACACTGGATCAACAAGCACGGCAGTGTCCAAGGAGGATGATCTTTCATTACGATTCCGCAAGCTTGGACATAGTACGGCGGCGTCTAGCAACCCAGCCCAAATCCTAGATGTTGAAGGCAAAGGCGAGAATTCAGCGCCGAGCGAAAACAATGAAGCAGACGACAAGTCTGTAGAAGAGCTCCTTGCGGAGCTCGCGCAGACCCGAGATGATTGGAACCTAGACCCCAACGATGCGCAAGATGTGCAGGCTCTCCTCGCCGAGGCGCGGGACATGTTGCCGTCCGCGCCGGAACATGCGCCCCAGGAACAGGGAGCAGATTCTCAAGGGGAGGAGAGCGCGCGAGGAGGAGACATTGACGTGCCAGCGTTCGAAATTGACGACACGAAGGATGCGAGGGAATCTCGGAGCGAAGAGCAAGAAGCGGCACTCTCCCTACAACAGATTCTCGACGAAGTCGACCTCGAGGACCAGAACGGAAAGCCCTCCCCTCACGACGTTGATGACCCTGACGCACCACGCTCGCACTCTCCTGTCAACGATCACCAAGCTCCCTCCATGACCCTCAAGCTTCCCTCAACCCCAACTACCCTACCCTCCTCGCCTCCGGCTCAGACACCCACCACATCAACCTTGACCCTCCCCTCCGCCCCAAATTTCTCGCCCGCCAAGAAGCCGACAAAGGTCACTTTATCCGACCTGCAACCGAAGACGAAGGGCAAGACTAGAGTGCAGTACACGGATGAAGAGATCGATAGCTGGTGCGTTATCTGCAATGAGGACGCGACGGTGCGGTGTGTGGGGTGTGAGGGGGATCTGTACTGTGCGGGCTGTTGGAGGGAGGGGCATGTTGGGAAGGAGGTCGGGATGGAGGAAAGGGGGCATCGGTGGGTAAGGTATAGGAGGAAGTTAGGTCCAGAGTAGGACGTGGGAAAGATGGAGAGGTGGGAATTTAGTGGGTCGACCTTTTCGCGTTTATATTATCTGGGGCTTTGGATTATTGGGAGTTTGAGTAAAAAGGCTGATAATGTGTCAACGAGTTCGCTACCTTGTTTTTACGCCGATAATCATCATGGAAAGAACGCCATGGTACGAAGCCCAAGCAAACGCCATGAAAGGAGAGATACAATTTATTCATGCATCGTTCATGATCGCTTGAAAGCGTTCAGTCGTCATCAGAATCAGCCCCACCCGCCGCGCCACTACCATTGCCTCTCGGCGTCTTTGCCGCTCGCCCTGTGACGTCTTGCCAGGTCGCACCAAACCGCCTGCCGGTACTGGCCAGGAGTCCTTCTTCCTCATCCTCCTCTGCGTCTTCATCCGCTTGGTATTGGTCAAGCTTCGGTGTACGGAACAGTGCGGTAATGAAGACGAGAAGATAGATTGCTATAGGTCAACTTAGTAATGATTCAATGCGAATCAAGGTATTTTGAGTGGCCTACCCAAGAAGACAAACTGAGCCCAGAAATCGACGACGCCGAAAAACGGGAAGTTGAGCGTCACGCGATTCAGGAATGTACTGACCACACTAGGCGTGCAGACATTCTTGGCCGCCGGATTAGCGGCGAGCTCGGAACACGGTCGAATGTGGCTTGTGTGGTTCCTGCAGTCTGGTTGTTCGCCAGGATGCCTCGGTGGATGATCGCAGAAGGTCTGGGGTCCGTATGTCGCATATTGAGGCGCTACCATCATTGCGAGCGAATAATTGATGGCGAAGGCGATCAGAGTTAGCATCACTGTGGCCATCAACAATGCCTGTGGTGACGTGTGACCCTTTCTGATCTGGAAGATCCGAAGCCAGAGGAACCGTATGCCAAGGCTGGCGATACCGACGATGGAGCTGGCAAAGAAGAATAGCACCAGGAGGACGAAGATGACGTAGTCAACGGGAAAGATTTTGGCCGAGTTGACAAAGACCCAGTTGATAGGGTTGAAAATGTTGATATGGCCTAGTACATATCCACAGTGACGCTTGCAAACTGAATTCTTTGCTTTGTCAATTCCGGTCAACAGCATAGAGACCCAAATGACAATAGCAACGAGCATCAGGAAGATGCCTCCAAGTAGTTTGATGGGTCGGAAGATGGCTTCGATCTTGATCCACGTCTTCATCAACCAACTCTGGCCCTCTCCGGTCGACTCTGCAGCTAAACGCTCGCGACGAACGAGCGTTCTCTCCTCTCGAACAAGGGCATCGAGCTCCCTGCGGTCTTTGGGTGTTAGCCCCTCGGACCGTCCAACGCTACGCATTTCAAGCTGCCGTTGCCTTTCGCGATTCTGCTCGAGTGCGGAGGTAGTATTTGCAGCCAATGTAGGAGCAGAGATGGCGGGTGCGGACTTGACGCAGGCGACTGGCAGAAGGGCAAAGCCGGCAGAGGTGTACAGGACATAGATAAGTGTGCCGAGCGTAATCAGGAGACCCAAGGCGAATGTCAACGCTCGCTCGCCGTCTGGTATAAAGTTCTGATTAGTAACGCATTGTTATCCCTGATGAGTTCATCCGCCTGAAACTCACGATTCTCCGTTAACAAATTCTTGAAGTAATCCAGATCAAAGTGTGCGCCCCTTCGGTCCCTCGCAACCGGTACAAAGAAGCCCACCACGAACAAGATGATCACCAAGGCAATGAAGACCAATGTGTATTTGAGCGCACCCCAGAGTCGTTTTGCAATGGTTTGCGTCCCCTGCTCCGTCGCGACTTCATCATAATCCTCGTACCAAAAGTACGTGAACGGTACCACGACCAGGCAGAGTAGCGCATCCAGAGAGTATAGAGTGTAGTAGACAATCTTTAATGTGAGCAATATGTTGTCCACTCGATCCTGGGAAGCCCAATCCTTCCTCTGGCCCAGTTTCGAAGATGTGGTGGAGGAGACGAGCGCAACGTCGACGGGTAGAAGCAGAACCGTCGCAAACAGAGATGTTAAGGCGAAGATGCACACGATAGTCACAGACGTGGATCGCTCACGGGCTGTCTGATAGGTGTATACAAAAATCGAAGCAATAGCAACCAACAGCACAACCACGATGGCATACACAACCCAGATAAGGGTCATTTGGATCAGCGCCATAGCTTCAGGTGGTGTCTTTCGTCCAGCAAGATGAGATCCTGCGTATAATCGCTGCTGGGGATTCTAGAGAGATATGGCAAGCTCTAGACTTGCATCAAGTCGGTAGACAAAGACTGCTCGAACTCGAGGCATCAGTTGGTGATGTATGGGAAACTCTATCGACTTTATCGTCGAAGCGCGGGGCTTAGCTTCCCCAGCCTTGCGGAGCTCCATGCCTTAATAGCAGCTGCTGAGTCAGCCACATTGACGCGAAGACCGATGCGGGCCAGTTTCAGCAGCAATAATAATGTAGTGACAGTTGAGGTCTAACGTTCTACCACCAATGATACCATCATGCAATGCCTCACAGAGCTGACACCTCCAACCGCGGTGACGCATGCACTATATCTACCATTTCTTGGGCCGTCATCGAACAATCTTGTCGTCGCTAAGACCTCACTTCTGCAGATATTCTCGCTCAAAACAGTCCAGGCAGAGGCAGGCACCAGAAGTCATGGGACGGCTATCGAGCATATACATCACACGACTCGGCGTGAGTTCGAAAACGATAGCCTCGATCAATCCTACCTGGCTTCCGATATAACCTTAGAAAAATCTGAGCGCCTCCAGAGTTCCAAACTCGTGCTGGTATCGGAACATACCTTGTCAGGAACGATCCTATCCATATCGCGGGTCAAGACATTAGGGTCGCTGTCTGGTGGAGAGGCTCTACTCGTTGCCTTTAAAGACGCAAAGCTGAGTCTTGTTGAATGGGACCCAATCCGGAACAGCATCTCCACGGTATCTATACATCTTTACGAGCGAGAAGACCTTCAAGGAAGCCCATGGACGCCCCCACTGAGTCAATGCGTCAATTATCTTACAGTTGACCCAAGCAGCAGATGTGCAGCTCTGAAATTCGGTGCCCGCAACCTCGCCATCCTTCCCTTCCACCAGGCTGGCGATGATTTGGTCATGGATGATTATGATCCAGACATTGATGGCGATCATCCCAGACATATCACAGCCGCGAAGCAATCAGAAGGGGCCCCTCTCGAATCGCAGACCCCTTACGCGTCTTCTTTTGTGTTACCTCTCTCGGCATTAGATCCAAGCCTGATACATCCTGTTCATCTTGCGTTTCTGTATGAGTACCGTGAACCTACATTTGGCATCTTGTCCTCCCGAACCGCAGCCTCTGTGTCTCTGCTGCATGAACGACGCGATATTGTGGTTTACACTGTCTTCACGCTTGATCTGGAGCAACGTGCCTCAACTAGTCTACTTTCTGTTTCGGGTCTCCCTTACGATCTTCATAAAGTCATTCCGTTGCCATTGCCTGTCGGTGGAGCACTACTTGTTGGTGCGAATGAGTTCATTCACGTTGACCAGGCTGGGAAAACAAATGCCGTTGGTGTCAATGAGTTTGCGAAGCAATGCTCTTCATTTGCAATGGCTGATCAGGCTGATCTGGCAATGAGGCTAGACGGATGCACGGTCGAGCACCTTGGGGCCGACAATGGCGATATGCTGATAGTCTTAGAATCTGGGCAGCTGGCTGTACTAGGATTTCGGTTGGATGGTCGTTCAGTTTCTGGGATCTCAGTCCGTCGTGTGGCGAAAGACCATGGCGGCCATACCATTCTAGGTAAAGGATCCTGCGCCGCTGCACTGGGACGTGGAAGACTATTTATTGGAAGCGAGGATGCCGACTCCGTTATTCTTGGATGGGCTCGTCAATCTGATCGACCAAAAAGAAAGCGATCACAGGCAGGACTGAAGAACGAAGATGGGAATGACTCTACTGAGGCAGACGACATGGATGATGATGATGATGATGACCTTTACTCTGCAGCAGCTGTGGACAGTCAGCATGAGCCTCATGCCCCGACATCGCAACCGAGTGTAGATGGGGACTATGTGTTTAGGATTCACGACTTTTGTTCCAACCTGGCGCCTCTTTCTGATATTGCTCTCGGTCGTCCCAGCCTTGTTTCGGACAGTGAAGATTCGAAGAGCTTAAAGGGTGCAAGTACCCACTTGGATTTGGTTTGTCCAAGTGGTCGTGGCCGCGCTGCAGGTTTCACCGTTTTAAAGCGTGAAATCGATCCAAAGTTCATTGGCCGTTTCGATTTTCGTGATGCACATGGTATATGGTCTGTATACGCTAAGAAATCAGGGCCCAAGGGAGAGATGACTCGACCACCAGCCAATAGCTCAGTGAACGATGCGCCTACTTTGGACAATGACCTTCACAACTTCATGATTGTTTCGCAGACCGCCGAAACAGGAGCGGAAGAGTCCAAAGTGTACGCTCTAGCGGCAACAGGGTTCGAAGAGCTGATGGAGACGGAGTTTGCGTCAGCAGCAGGCGGGACTATAGACGTTGGAACTTTGGCTGGTGGAACCCGAGTCGTGCAGGCCTTGAGAGGGGAGATTAGAAGCTATGATGGAGGTGAGTCGAGATCCTACGTCTTTCTGCCCATGTTGCATCTTGTCCAAACGCAGTGATCAGCTCCCATTTTACTGCCATCCCTAGCATGTCGCTATGCGCAGTGCAAGCTGCCTAAATCGTCCTGCCACACGTTGGCCTGGGGTCATCAGAGCGGTCCTGCCATACAATAACTTGGTTTTTCGTGACTGGGGTTGAACAATAGTCTGGACTCCAGTGTCTTTTGAAGGGCGTTCTTTACATTATGCAAGCAGGTCTTCAGCCCGACAAAGCCGGCACTCTATGGTGTTATGTTCTGCACATGTCTGATAGAAACAATACAAAATGCTACATGTTACCCAGTATTGTACAGTTGTGCCATATTTATACCACATATATTGCACATCCCATTGACCTGTGCTATCAACGGCTAACTTCTAATACCCTAGACTTTGGCCTGGCCCAGATATATCCCATGACAGATGATCTCACAGGTGCCGAGCCCAAGATTGTCAGTACAAGCTTCGCAGACCCGTATGTGCTCGTTGTTCGAGATGATGCAAGCATTATGGTTTTGGAAGTGGATGACAGCGGAGACCTGGATGAAGTGGAACGGGGCGATATACTTCTTGCTACGAAATGGCTCAGCGGGTGCTTGTACAAAGACAGTAAAGGGACGTTCAGCGTTCTGCAGAAAGACCAGTCTCGAACCGCAGACATGGATGTTTTTCTGTTCCTACTGGGTGCCACTGGTGGTCTGCAGGTAAGCGCTTCCAGTCTAGAACCATCTCTTCCAGAGATACTTGCGATCTGGTCTAAATGATATTTAACGCTTTAGATCTTCCGTGTACCTGACCTGGAAAAGCCTGTGTGCACGGCTGAGAGTCTCAGCTTTCTGCCACCCTATCTCTCTGCCGAATACACGGTCAAAAGATCCGTGTCCCGCGAAACTATAACGGAGATCCTCGTCTCAGATATCGGAGACCGGACCGCTAGCTCACCTTATCTCATTGTTGTATTCCCCAATGTACGAAATCCCAGTCGGTGTTGCTGACCGTCTCTAGCTTCGTGACGCAAACGACGACCTTACCATCTACGAGCCTTATAACTCACCAGTCGATGGCAATGGGGCTACCGGCGAGTTCGCTTTGCGCTTCCTCAAAATCCCTAATCCCTACCTGGCAAAAGCTCCGATCGAGTCTGCTACGGAAACCATCACAGCTGACGAACAAAATCGCAACCAGCCGTTAAGGGCTGTGTCTGACATTGGAGGCTATAGCACAGTTTTCGTTACTGGTGTATCACCGAGCTTCATCCTCAAGTCTGCCTCTACCCTCCCAAGAGTATTCGGTTTACGTGGCCAAGCTGTCAAGAGCATGAGCCCTTTCAATACTGAAGGATGCCACAAGGGGTTCGTATACATTGACTATAAGGTTTGACCACTTACAATCATAAAGCGTTTTAAAGTCGATGCTCTAACACCGACAAAGGGCATCGTACGTATAGCTCAGCTACCACTCGGCATACGTTTTGGGGAGACAAGCTGGGTGGCGCAGAAGAAAGTGCTTGGTGAAGAGGTGCAGGCGCTAGGCTACCTTCTTTCTATGGAGGTATATATACTGGGCACAAGCAGGAAGACTGATTTCACGCTGCCGAATGATGATGACTTCCACCACGAGTGGAAAACCGAAGGTACGCTTGTCTTGAGTATTTCACTATCAACCACCCTGTTACTAACCTTTTTTAAACCCCAGAAATCTCCATGAGGCCACAGATCGACCAAGGCTTCGTTAAGCTTCTCAGCCCTATCAACTGGAGTATTATAGACACGTGAGACTACTTATCAACTGAACCATCTAACGACACTGACACCTGCTCATAGATATGAGCTAGACCATGCTGAATTCATAATGTGCATCCGGACGCTCAATCTCGAGATTTCCGAAAACACTCATGAGCGTCAGGACCTCGTCGCCGTTGGGACAGCTATAATTCAGGGTGAAGATCTTCCTGCTCGAGGGTGCATCTACATTTTTGAAGTCATCACTGTCGTTCCTGAGCCAGACTATCCGGAGACTGATCGCAAGCTCAAGCTAATCTCCAAGGAGGAAGTCAAAGGAGCAGTGACTGCAATATCAAAGATTGGCACACAGGGTTTCCTGCTAGTGGCACAAGGGCAGAAATGTATGGTCAGGGGTCTGAAAGAGGATGGAAGCCTCTTACCAGTCGCTTTCATGGATATGCAATGCTATGTTAGTATTGCACGGGAATTGGAGGGAACAGGCTTATGTGTGATGGGTGACGCCGTCAAGGGAGTTTGGTTCATTGGCTATTCGGTATGGTATCCAGCGGGGGCACGTGCTCTGTTACTGGGCTGCTGACCTTCTGGCGATGTAGGAGGAGCCCTACCAGATGAGACTATTCGGCAAATATATGCAGGACCTAGAAGTCATGGCAGCCGACTTTCTACCGGATGGAAAGCAGCTATACATCGTGATCGCTGACGCGGAGTGCAACATCCACATACTTCAATTCGATCCAGAACGTACGTCCTCCACGATACTGTGAACCGATCATTCATAATACTAATAACAGTGCCAGATCCAAAATCCTTATCCGGCCAACGTCTTCTTCACCGAAGCATTTTCCACCACGGACATTTCACCTCGTCTCTCACCCTTGTCCCGCGTACTCCCACATCCTCTGAACTCAGCGCAGCATCAATGTCTGACGAGATGGACACGGAGACTATAATCCCCGAGTCACCGCCATACCAAATCCTGATGACAACGCAAACCGGTAGTCTGGCACTCATCACTCCCTTGAACGAGCAGGTCTACCGCCGACTCCAGGTTCTGCAAACGCAACTCGTCAACACCCTCGACCACGCTTGCGGGCTTAATCCCCGCGCTTACCGCGCTGCGGAGAGCGACGGCATGGGTGGCCGAGGAATGCTTGATGGCACATTACTGAGACGGTGGACGGAGCTGGGCAGTCAGCGGAAGGCAGAGATGGCTGGGAGAGTGGGCGTAGCCAACTGGGTCGTGCGCGGGGATCTGGACATGATTGGTGGTGGTGGCTTAGGATACTTGTAGGGGGCTGTCAGCTAGGTTGTTTCCGAGTGTGCAGAGAAGGTACGCCAGAATCGATCTTCGAGCGGCATGTTCTCGACATGCGGAATGACGTCCACCATCATTGCGGCTGAGCTTCGTAAATTTGGGAAGTCGGGGTGCAGCTAGGTAGCATTGTTGGCTTCGATGTTTTCTGTCCCGCTAAGGAATTTCAGCCGCACCACCACACGGAAATCATTTACATCATCTCGTCCGCATCTTCAATTGCAATAGCATACTGTTTCTGAAGGTCTCCAGATGACTCGGACCATTGTGTCAGGCTCACATCCAGTTGTTTATCGAGGACTGCCAAATATATCGCTTCACTGACATGGCATCTAGCCGACGCTGATCTGTAACCCAGGACACGCAGTACATGTTACTTGACTATATGCGAGCGAAGCAGCAAAGGACTCTCCACTCTAACGATCAACTGAACACTTCGACACCACTTCAAAATGTCCGCTCATCGGGTACCCAGCTTTGGGCAATGCAGCCGTGTCCCTCGAGCCCCGCCATCTATCGCTGATATCTCAGTGACAACACCTACTAAGCCCTACAAAGCCCGGATGCCAGGCACACCACACCTCAATGGACTCTGTTTCCGGCAGCCTACGCAGTACCCGCGCCACTGTCGTCGCAAAGCATGTGACTCGTGAGTCGTCACCTGGCTTTTGTCTTTTCTCCTTGATAGTAAAAACGTTTTAAACCTTACGGCTGCTTCTATACTATGATACCTTAGCTGCTTCATCGTCTACCAACCTTGGAAGGCTGTGCGTCTATGTTGGGCCGCCCCACGGAGTTCCATCCCGGGGTCGAGGCTCGAAGGACAACGCTTTAAGTCTGATGTCTGTCGTCGGATTCCCGACTCGATGTTGTTGTTGTCCCGTCCGTACTTGCTTTCATACCGACATCTTCCTGCATCCTCATCCACGTACTCGACACTATCACCATGGTCCACCACCGGCGCGATCTGTCCGTCCCCAGACATCTGATCCTGGTAGCAATGGCATTCGCCCTCTTCGTCTCAACTATAAGCTCACCCATCGAAGCACGATCAATCATCCTCGTCAGTTGCCCCCAACGCCAACCCACCCCCAGCCCATCCCTCACCCCATCTCCGCGCCGAACTAACAGCGAACCACCAGAACATGCCCTCATGCCCGCTCGAAGGCTCTCCTCCCACCCGCGACCTTCCTCCAGGCTTCCACTCCAGCCAATGGGGCTCCTTCCAGCACTACTGCACCGCGAACGATCCGGGCCCGAACTGCCGCTGCATGGAGGACCCAATCACCGGCTACACGACAGTCGAGTGCCTGCCGCGTCCGGGGAACCAGATGTTCGCGAACGGGCCCATCATCGCGACGAACGAGTGTCTCCTGTATTGCATGTGCATGCCTGTCCGCTGGATGGGGGTAGATATTCCTGCGCATGTGGCTTAAGGGACCGTAGTCTGAGGACGATGTGGTTTTTGGCTCCCGCCAGACTTAGGCAGGCAGAGGGTTGGCTGCGCAGGGCCGTGTCACTGAAGACTGACCAGTCTGGGAGATGGGGCAGGAAACCTGCGGGTAGTCGATGGCTGCGTCGGTATGAGACAGGCTGCGCATCGATGCGCGAGAATGAAAAACGCGGAGGAATCGAGGTGTACCTACCTATCAATTTACGATTACATCAGACTAATTCAATATCGAGAACTGATCTCGCGATCGTTCCTTCGATTTCGTCAAGGGTTTGGTCATATTTCACCAATAGCTAAATCTGTCACTGGCAGTGAACGTGCTAGAGAGCCCTAAATACAGCCTACTACTGAAAATCTTCAAGTCCAAGAGCCTCGCAAGAAGTTGTAACCCGATATGAGCCAGTCCATAATTCCAACCGAGCCCTACGCTTACTGATTCCCCTTCACTCGCCGCCGCGCTTGATACTCCCTTCTATCCACCAACGTAGCATGATTATCACGTTCCCTTCCGATGTTTGTACATATAAGGTGTGGACAGAGACATTGAGAAAGCATTGTCGTTCAGACTTGACGCGCACATTGATACGCTTGGAGACCCTCGAAGCCGTGACGTCGTACACCATCTAAAAGGCCACCCAGCCAAGGCTCATATAAGGACAACGTATGACCCCACACCATACCACCCCAACGCCATCACCCCTCCCACACTCTAATACCCATCACACTTGGCCGAACTCCAACCCTCCACCATCGCCATAACCTCCCCTCACCTCCTCACAATCCGCTCCTCCTTCCCGAACCCCCACTAACATTACTCGCATGCGCCAGCAAAAACTTACAGCACGTAAGCGTATACTTGCACGCCCTCGTCCAGTTCTCATCCTGGTTGAACCCCAGCTTAATGCTAGTGTCGCCGATCTTATCCTTCCTGATGGCGTAGGGCAACGTGAGGCCCTTTCCTCTACCATTACCGTCGGGATTGGTCCCTCCACGTGCGGACGCGGGTGCGGGTGTGGGCACGGAAGATTCGCGCTCGACGAACTCGCCCAGTTGGCGCAGGCATTCGAGGAAGGCGACCATGGCGCTGTCGAAGCGGCGGTGCATGAATTTGGCGAGGCCGAGGGGGAGCTCGCCGGAGGAGTAGAGTTCGAGGGTGGTGATCTTCGCCGTGTTGGGCGCAGTGGTGGTGGTGGTGGTGGTGGTGGTGGTACTGGCTGCGGAGGACGACGACGGTGGTGGTTGCTGTAGGTAGTCGATTCTTTCAATCCGCGAGGTCGAGCCCATCGGTTTGAGCCTGTATCCTTCAAACGTAAAGCCTAGCTTCTCTGCGACGGTGGCCAATAGGAGTAGGGTTTGGCCCCACGCGGCGTTGATCTCCGCCCACTCGACCGGCAGATTCGCGAGTCGACCGAGCCGGAGGCCATTGATGGTCCCGAAGAAGCCGTCGTGGCCGATGCAAAATGTGTCGTTGTAGACGTTCGTGCGCTGCAGCCGCTCCAGCTGCCGCGAGTCGTGGTCATACTGGAGGTTGACTCCGTCTCTTTCATTCTGGAATTCGGATAGCGTCAGAGCGAAAGCATTGCGATCACGCCAGAACTTCTCCTCTTCCAGATCCAGCTGTCTCGCTTCTTCCTCCAAGCTGGCGATCTCATCCTCCACGGCTGCTTTCTCCTGCTCCAATTTGACCAGCTCGGCGAATGCAGCGGCTTCGGCTTCTCGCGTCGCTTTGAGTTGTTCCTTTGCCTTTCTGACCTCCTCAGGCGACCTGACTTCCGCATTAAGCTTCTTCAAAAAGTCGACATAGGCGTCTCGTTCCCGTGTGGAGCTGGCTAAGCGTTTCTGCAACCCTTCGACGAGCAGCTCCGTGCATTCAATACAGATGGGATGGTCAATATCTGAGCGCGAGGAGAGTATTTCGAACAAACGGGTGGTGACCTCTGCTTGGTGGGAGAGTGACTGCTGTCGATCACCGTCGGGTCCACTTGTGGCTGTAGCAGGTTGGCTGCCCGTAGTGCCTAATGGTTTACCGTTCAAACTCTTGGTGGGCAAAGGTGGTACGAGTTGGGACTCGGTGAGCATGACGAAGGACATTGCTGGGTTGTCCCTACGTCCAAGCTTTGCTGAGGCTGCATTGATGACCGGCGTTGCCAGACCATGGCGCGGTGCCGGCACGACACGCTTGAAGGTTGGTGATTGAGCATCTTGAGATACTCTGTCGTAGACATCCTTGCGATCCTGAGCGTAGACTGATCGGGCTGAAGTACTGTCTTTGGGGTGCTGGTGATTATAGTTTCCAGTAGAGCCTGTGATTCCTTAGAGGTGACCTAGCAACAATCTACGATCAAAGGATATCAGACGTACCTACAAGGAGATCAAAAGCAGCGGGATTCAAACCCTCGAGTGAGCTGTCAAGTCTTAGTGGTGTTCGGCATTTCTGGCAATACATCGCTCTCCCTTCCATCCTCTCCACAGTACGGAGTTAAGGTGGGAGGGTTTCTTGATCCGCAAGCAGAATATGTGCATAAGGTTGTGCAAGTTTGTACTTATGCAAGCACTTTAGGCGCGTCTGTCAGCCAGCCACGCGATTATCTGTTGACTAGAGTAATTAACTTGAGTATACCAGCCCCACCCCAGATGGAAACATATCCAGCACCACCATGCTCTCAGGAGTTGTTTGAACAAGCCTCGGCGATGGAGCATCCGCGGAAACGTCCTTGCGTTTCACAAGTTATGGACAAGGACACTCTCGACCCAGACCTTGACCTACAGGAATCGCGAGCCCGCAACGACTTACGGTTGAAATCCACGTTTGAAGCCATCTTCAGGAAGTTCGAGCATGACTTCACTGGCATTGGCGATGAGATCGATTTCCAGACTGGAGAGATCGTTGTCAACAATGGCCACATAAAGGGCATGCGCAGCGAGCACGACATCGGAGATAGAAAAAAAGGCCCCAGCGAAGACTTGGGAGCGTCTACGACGGCTATTGGCGAAGGACTGAGGTTTAGAGAGACCTCAAGTTTACTGTCGGATGACTTTGATACGCTGAGCAATTGTGGGCATAAAGAGGTGAAAGTGTGCGCGCACATTGGAGTGCAGAGCGTCGACGACGATGTGGACAGCTTATTGGGCTCGGAGCAGGATCCAGACGTTCGAACAGAGCAGGATCCACAGATGGAGGACATTTGGAGCACAGGAGATGGCTTACGGGATAAAACGACTGTGAACAACAGCGCTCCTCATCAAGAACTGCCTTCGCAGCAAGCTATACTAGCTCAATTCGGACCTACGCTGGGGCTCCAGATTGCCGACCTTGCCTCCAAGATGCGCAACCCAAACGGCGCGCCGGTCGAAGAGGCTTGGCGTGTACCAGATCTGCCCGCACCTCCTCCCACTCAGAGACCTATTCTTAAATCACTGATCAATACGCGCCGGGAGCGGTCAGTTTCACCGCTGAAACAGATGTCCCTATGGGCCCCATCGAGATCAATAGGTAGGCCAAAGAAAGACCGGTCTGTCGCCTTGAGTAAATGGACACCGACTGGTAACAGTTCATTTACCGTCAGGGCCGAAGTTCCACTTCCGGACAACACACAGACCAATGGATCACCATCCCGACATACCCCTTCGCGTCGGGAGAAAGGATTAGATTTGTATCCTACCAAACACTTCAACACAGTTGGTCACCACCGGAACCAACCGCGATCAGTGAGTGAAAATGCGAGCTATACCACACCAAAATCATCGCCATTTGATAACCCGAACACCTCACGAAATTCCCGAGGTTCATCCCTAAAGAGGAAACGACTACAGCAATCTACGCAAAGGACTAAGACCTTGAACGAGGGAGGCCAATCTCCCAAGAAGCAGGGCATCAAACAACACATAACACCTGGGCAGATTACTACACATCATTGCAGAGCAGACTGTCGAGCTTTGGCGTCTCCACACTCCAATCCGTCACCGCTTAGCCAAAGGAAGCAGCTGACATACTGTGCTCGTTGGACACTCCAGGAAGAAGAGCTCCTGTGGCACCTTAAAGAGAAGACGGATCTGGCATATAATCAGCTTGTGGAGTACTTTCCAGGTAGAACCAAGGGCAATATAAGGGCACACTACCTCCTGATGGCGCCTAGTAGCACTTCGAAACCAGAAAACTCAAAAACGCTATTTCGACCCCTATACACACCTGCAGAGGACGAGTTACTGGTGGAACTCAGATCAAATAAAGCATTGCCTTGGAAGGAAATCATGACCTCGTTCCCAACCAGAACAGCAAATGCTCTAACACAACGATACTGCAGAATATTGCAGGTCACGACACCTTGCACAAAACAGACGACATCAGCAAAGTCTAGCTCTGCAACATCAGAAGATCTCTTGCATATTGACTCTGGAAACCCCAGCTTGGGAGCCACGCCAAGTGAGCAGAAGTTGCCTAAGGAACACACAAATACTGTTTGCTTGCATGGAGAACACGTAGCACGATCCTCACCCCAACGTACCGAAGCTGATCCGAGAGCTTTGTGTAAGGTAACAGACACAGCGCGGCCTCTGTTTCCCTCCAGATTGATGGAAGAGACGCCTTTAAGAGATCGGACGTCAAAGCTGGATCCTCCTCCGAGTGAAGCTTTCAAGGTCGTCATCCAGACTAGCACCTCCAAACAGCGGCAACAGATAGCGCATGAAGAAGGTGTTACGATGGTCATGGCCACTCCGGACTCCGATCATAGGCCTCAGTGTCAGAGCAAGGATATCAGTATGGAGCGGACACCTCCTCTCAATGAGAATATTTCAGGGCGCTCTGAGTCCTCGCACGTGAAAATTTCCCAATCGCGCGATGCAAAATCTACACCTACAGCAAGCGGGAAGCACAAGACTACGAAGTCACGAACGTCACAAGCGGCTGGAACAAGGGCATCGCTTAAGGCAATGACACCGCGGTCCCAAGCAGCTCTCGTCTCTTTACTCGGAGATGGCACAGATGATGAAGACGAGCTCAGCAAGTCTGCCAATGTCATTGGCGGTTCGAAAGACCGTCCTCTTGAATTTCCAAACCGGACGGTTGGGCAAGGCTGTATGGGCGGCAAGATCTGTGATCGGAGGTTCTGCTTTAAGTGCATGTGACAAATGCAGCATTGCTGCCTGGCTGATAAGGCGAGCTTCTACTTACGTTGCCAAGTCTCCGGAGCGCCTCTTGCTATCGTGTTTTGGTATTTTATAGATGCAACGAGTCTGAAGAGCGATACTTCGCTCAACCAAAACATTCAGAGATCCCCTTCTGCGGCGGTCAATACATCTTTCAAGTCAGGGGCTTTTCGCCCTCCAATGTTTCCTGCTTTCGCCCAGAACTTAGACAAATGCCTCGTCCCAGAGTCGCACAGTATAGTGACTACTCTGTGTCCCGGACCAAGAGAGAGCGCCGTCTTCGCTGCCGCAACACCTAGAATAAAATGATGAGCAATGAGTCGATCGATCCGAAGAGCACCGATATCTTACAGTTTACAGCACTACTGCTGCCTATAAAGATTCCATCCTTCTCAACTAGCCATCTTGCCATTGCCATGGCCTGCTCATCACTGACTCTAACAGCGTCATCAACTAGCTCCCTTCCAGCCTCGAAATTAGCAGTTACTCGATTGATCCCAATCCCCTCTACAATCGTGTCAACCTGACGTCTTCGTCTTGTCCCCTCCCGCTCCTTGGGATCGAACATGACCCCGTACTTGACCCGATTAAACAAGCCGCTACCCTCTGGATCTGCCAGAACAACTTTCATAGCAGGTAATCTTGGCTTTAGGAACAACGCAACCCCTGAAATCGTCCCACCTGTGCCCGCTCCCGCGACAAAAGCATCAAGCTGTCCGCCACATTGACGGTAAATCTCTGGACCGGTCCCGTCGAAGTGAGCGCGCCAATTCGCTGCCGTGTCGAATTGATCGGCGAAGAAGCCACGGCCGGGTCGGGATGCATCGGCAGTGTGCTCCGCGGCGAGGGTACGGGCGCGATTCACGAAATGCTCGGGATCGACGATGGGTGCTGGTGGGACGCGGTCAACCATCGCTCCGAGCTTAAGCAGGAGGTCGGATTTCTCAGTGGCCTGGTCGGAGGGCATGCAGCTATAGAGTCCATGAGCATCCTTACTAGAGAATTATATGCCTTAGGGCAAAGTTATAGCGCGTGAATTTCATACATGTGTGCCAAATATCCACGTGCTCGACAGATTGTAGCCAGAGAGATCCCCGTGGATCCTACGGTGCCTTCGTAGATCACATCACCGGAGTTGGGAGTCAGGAGACCTTGTTCTTCTGCCTGTAACAGTCTTCTCAGGCCAGATGCTTGCAGATATGGGAAGTTGTTCTACCAGTTGTATGATACTCATAGCCACTCTATCCTTTGTACTTCCTCCTCCGCCATTGAGAAACTATGACCAGTTAGACAGCGTTGATAGGTTGTCTGTCCCTCTTATCGGGGTACTTTACCTCAGCTTTCGCCAGTACCTCACAGCCAGTAGCCTCAGAGAGTGACTTGATCTTGATCAAGGGGGTGTTCCCAATACAAGCTTCAATACCCTCGAGTATTCTTGGCTCAAACGTTGCAGATGATTGTCCATCCGTGTTGTCCCTTAGTGCTACATTCTCCAGTCCATTTTGTATGACCACAGTCTTTCGCCGTCGCCGAAAGCGCCGCTCCAGATCTGGGTAGAAATCTTTGAAGCCAAGAGTCAAGACAATTCCGGCGACAAAGGCTGCAGTCACATAGAGTCTTGAGTAGCTACTCATAGTTTAAGGAATAACACGAATCGCAACTCCATTATTGTCGTCGGTTTACTGTCATGCTGGTGGGTCGTCGTGGAGTTCCCCTTACTCCACCGTTCCGAGCTTGATTGAGGAGCTCGGGCCACATCAATGAGGCATCTTCGCTTCAACCTCCACTTCGTGAACTTGCAGCTCCACCAGTAATGGACTCACCCATTGTCTCACAGCTTTTCAGGCAACTATTCCGCCATCGAACATGTCAGACATTACGGTCCCATTCAGCGCTGCCCTTTCGGATAGGTGGCGCTTCCACGCCGTTGAGACGGACCATTTCAAGTCGAGGCGACGGCAACAGTAGGCAGGAGAGTAACTGGCAGCAGAGGACGGATCTCTTCCCTCTGGACAGATCGGAAGAATTCAAGAAGTATCCAATGGTTACAGCAAATGGATTGAGAACGAGGAGGGAGAGACCTCGGAGAGTGAAGATGCTCACACGAGACTTCATAGAGGGTAGCTTCCCCGCATACATTGTGAGGACCGTACTGACTGCAGCTTTTAGATAGTCTGTATAATCCCAACTACGGATATTTCTCCAAACAGGTGATCATCTTCACACCAGGTGACCCATTCGACTTCAGCAGTATGCGCGATGAGCCTGAATTCCACGCCATACTGGGGCAGCGCTACACCGCTTTCGAGGACGCTTTGGATGAGAAAGAGCCCAGCGAGGCCCGTCAGCTCTGGCACACACCCACAGAGCTCTTCCGTCCCTACTACGGCGAAGCAATCGCACGTTACCTAGTCACCAACTACAAGCTTTCCTTATACCCTTACCATGACCTAATCATCTACGAAATGGGTGCTGGCAACGGCACCCTCATGCTCAACATCCTCGACTACATCCGCGACACCGACCCCGAAGTCTACGCCCGCACAAAGTTCAAAGTCATCGAAATCACCCCATCCCTCGCCTCCCTCCAGCAACAACACCTCCAGAAATCCGCGTCGTCCAGAGGCCACAGCGAACACGTCGAGGTCATCAACCGCTCCATCTTCTCCTGGGACACCTACGTCCCATCCCCCTGCTTCTTCCTCGCCCTGGAAGTCTTCGACAACTTCGCCCACGACAGCATCCGCTACGACCCCTTCGCCGAAGAGCCCCTCCAAGGCACCGTCCTCATCGACAACGAAGGCGACTTCTACGAATTCTACACCCGCACCATCGACCCCGTCGCCGCACGCTTCCTCCGTGTCCGCGACGCCGCCTGCTCCGCACCGTACAACCACCCTCTGCGCTCATCGAGGCTGCTCCGCTCCATCAAGTCTCGCCTGCCGCTGGCCGCGAACCTGACCCAGCCCGAATACATCCCCACCCGCCTGATGCAGTTCTTCGACATCCTCCACAAATACTTCCCCGCCCACCGTCTCCTCGCCAGCGACTTCCACAGCCTGCCGGACACCATCCCCGGCGTCAACGCGCCCGTCGTGCAGACGAGGTACAAGCGGCGCACGGTGCCTGTGCGCACGCCATTTGTACGCCGCTCCATCTTCCCTTCTCTCCTCTCCTCTCCTCTCCCCTCCCTTCCATCCCTCCTTCAAGACTCGACATCGAATACTGAACACTCGTGCGCAATTGTAGGTCCTACAGGGCTACTTCGACGTCCTCTTCCCGACTGACTTCGCCGTCATGGAAGACATGTACCGCGCCATGACGGGCAAGCTGACGCGCGTCCTGTCTCACGAGGACTTCATGCAGCGCTGGGCCTACGTTGAGGACACGCAGACGCACAGCGGCGAGAATCCCTTGCTCAGCTGGTATAAGAATGCGAGTGTCATTACGACTGTGTAGAGTAAACTGGGTTACAGTGCCGGTGGTAATTCTGGGCCACGCAGAACGCTCACAAAAAAAGAAAAAGACCACTTTTTTTTGAAAGCTCAAAATCC
>JAABUJ010002847.1_pt1 | contig 20417 bp, 14 predicted proteins | sample 5559131 | NCBI WGS metagenome assembly JAABUJ01 (sample SAMN10711875, study PRJNA513366) | rock metagenome | isolation source: Antarctica rocks | place: Antarctica: Victoria Land, Mt New Zealand nord | collected 2016-01-07 | reverse complement strand
CAGGATGCGCCGCGCCTCGGTGTCCGCGATCCCGCTCAGATCCACATCATCCAGCATACGCACGCTCCATCAGGCCCCGACTCAGTGACCTCAGTATACCTGCCCCCCGACTTTTTGAGAGGATACTTCAATTGTTCAATTGTTTCGTATGGAGTGCGGATTATTTTACCGCTTACCGCAAATTTAAAAAATATTCCATTATTATTTATATTTACGCAACAATATGATCGTCGCCCTGGCACATGTAGTCCTATTAGCCGCACTAACACCATTATCAAGGTGATTACTTTGCTAAAAGGCTATTTTGTGACACGATCGGCTGATGGAGGCGTGGGAGACTGGCACAACTCTTGTCTTATCACCGTCAAATAGTACGGGTTGCCCGGCTGCGGCTAATACGGGTTGCCCGGTTACGGCTAAGGAGACGATGGGTATGGGGCAAAGTACGACAACTCAGGGGACGTATGGTACTGGTACGAAAGGACCACCGTGCGCGGGCAGTGTCCAGGATATTATCAACATGCTGCTCACTATCGAACATCTTGCCATGACTTTCTACTATACAGGGCTTACCAGTCCCCACGTCATGCACAACCGGGCGCTGGGCGGACCATCAGCGGACCCCAACAATCCAGGGTTGCCGCCCGGCGGGAACCCCAGCAACGTGCGCTACTTGCAGGCCGCGTTGGATGCCGAAGTGAAGCATGCCGATGCCCTGGTAACCGCGGGTGCGCGCGCGCCTTATACGCATTTCTACTTCCCCTCACGTACGTTCGCACGCCTGGGCTCATCAACCCATCCGGACGGCTTCCTGGGGATTATGGAGACGATCGAGGCTCTGTGCGAGGGCCTGTACATTGCCGCCGTCGGCGAACTCGTGCGATGGAGGCGCCCGGACCTGGCGTCGGTCGCGGCCCAAATTATGGGTGTGGAGTCCGAGCATCGTACACTCGGCCGCGTTATCTCGGGAGCACGGCCGCCCAATGACCATATCCTGGTGCAACAACCTTTCGCCTGTGTCCAGAGCGCCGACGCGGCCCTCCACCCTTTTGTGTTAGGTAGATATGACCCCCATACCCGTGACGCGACGCGCGCTGTTTCCCTGCCAAGCAGGACTCATGTGCGGCGGGTGATCGGCAAGTACGGTACCCATCGTGTACAACGATTTCTATGGACATGACGGAAAGAGCGGACCTTATGATGATGCGTGACCAACCACAGGATGGCGCGCCGCAAGCCCCGCGCGCGTCTGGCACGACGCGCCGCGTCTTCTTGCGGCGCACGGCAACGATGGCGGCAAGTGTCGCCCTAAGTTCGGTTGCAAGGGGGCATGCCACCGCGGCGGAACGCTCGGCGGGTAAGCGGTGCCATGAGAGTGTGCGGACGATCATCGACACCGCTCTGACCTCCGAGCGTCTCGCGACCACATTCTATTACGCTGGCCTGACCACGCCGCGCATCGCGGGTCGCGCGGGTGATGCGCACGACGCCGAGAAACTTTCTTTCTTGCGAGCGACACTCGCTCAAGAACACGCGCACGCGGAGATCTGGCGACGCCTCGGCGCGACATCGTCGCATCGCCGCTTCTATTTTCCCGCGTCGAGCTTTGAGCGGTTAGGCTTCACCAACCACAGCGGCACGTACCTCTGGACGCTCGACCACCTGGAGACGGCCTTCGCTGGCATTTACATTGCTGCCCTGCGGCGTCTCGCTGTGCTCGGGCGGGATGACCTTGCCATACAGTCCGTGCGAATGCTTGGCGTCGAGTGCCAGCATCGTGCACTCTATCGTGTGATTTCGCAAGACGATCCGGCCGACAACATCACGCTTGAGGTAGACGAGTTTCCATGCGTGGATGACGCAACCAGGTTTCTCACTCCCTTTCTCACTGGCCGTGGGTTTCCACATGGCGCGACGGCGGCGCTTTATCTGCCGACATCGCGTCAGGTGGCGCACGTCACCGCGTAAGTGTCGCGGACATCCACCCTGGGGTCCTTCCCCCAAACGGGCTGGGTGTAAATTCCCCTTGGGCAAGCTAGCCTTTCTCGCTGAGAGTGTAACAGTTACGAACGTTGACACTCCCAGCGAGAAAGGCCATTTTCACTATGCCCGTGTTACAGCCCAAAGTTCTCCTACGTAGTCTGCTGGTCGTCTTGGCGACCCTTCCTTTTGTTGGATCATCCAATCAGCCCATTCTATCGGCGCGTGCGGCCAGCGCGGTATTCCCCGTCGTTACATCCGTCGACACGATGAAAGACAGCAAGGACACCGTGACCAACCGATTAACCGCGGCCCAGATCAGCGCGGAGGTACGGATGGCCGCATCGCTCAACACGACACACATCGCCGTCGACACGCCCTACGACGCCCCCGGCTACGCGCGCCAGTGGATCGATGCCATCCACGCGGCGGGCAAGCACGTCTGGCTCCGGCCACATTTCAATCAATGGGAAGGCGATTATGGGGCGACGGGCATCATGACACCCGCGCAGTATGAAAGGGCTGAGGTGGCCTTCCTCCGCGCCTATCCAACGCTCCTGCGACCCGGCGATATCTTTGACCCGTGCCCTGAGCCCGAAAACGGGAAGTACTGGGCGGCGACGTATGGGCAAAGCTGGGACTGGAACCCAATCGTCCCCAACGCGGCGACCAGAGAATACAACGCGTTCATTCGCGACACCACGACGATCGCACAGGACACGCTACATGGTCTCGGGATCGACGGCGTTATCACCACGATCCGCTCGGTCAACGGATGGATCGCCACACACGATCTCGAACCGGCAACCGTTAGCCTGCTTGGGCGCGTCACCATCGATAGCTACCCCGAAGGGTCCACGACCGACCCGGCTGTCGCCGCGCGGGCTCAAGTAGACGCTATCTCCTCCGTTGAGACGATGTGGCACGTCCCAGTCGTGCTGGGGGAGATGGGCTACAGCACGGCGGCGCTGGTCAATGACCAAACGCAGGAGGCGGTGTTGCGGGCCGAATTTACCGCGCTGCGACAACTACCATATCTTGAGGGGATTAACTATTGGGTCGGGGCCGGCAACGCACAGTACGACGGCACGCGTTTGATCACTGGGTCACGTGACGCGTGGACGTTACGTCCCGCCGCGCGCGACCTCGCCGCGTTATACGCGGCAGAGACGCAACAGACGATAGGGACCGTGGCCGAGACCACTCAACAGTCGCCGTCGATGGTAACCGTAGCCAAGACTACTCAACAATCGCCGTCGACCGTTGCCAACGGGGTGCACGTGGCCGGCAACACCCTCGTCAACATGGCCGGTCAGCCTGTCCGTCTCCTCGGCGTCAACCATTCCGGGTCCGAGTACGCCTGCATTCAGGGCTGGGGAATCTTCGACGGACCGACCGATAGCGCCTCTGTCTCGGCCATCTCGGCGTGGCATGCCACGGCCGTGCGCATCCCGCTCAACGAGGATTGTTGGCTGGGCATCAACGGAGTCCCCACTGCCTACGGAGGCGTCGCCTATCAACAAGCGATCGCCGCCTACGTCAAGACCATCACCCAGGCCGGCCTCGTCGCCATCCTCGATCTCCATTGGAACGCACCTGGCGTCGCCAGATCGACGGGGCAGGAGCCGATGGCCGATCGCGACCACGCCCCCGACTTCTGGCGTGGCGTCGCCAGCGCCTTCAAGGATAATGCGGCGGTCGTTTTCGACCTGTACAACGAACCGCATGATATCTCGTGGCAATGCTGGCGAGACGGCGGTACATGCGCGGGCGTCTCGTATCCGGTAGCGGGGATGCAGGATCTCGTCAATGCCGTGCGCGGGACTGGTGCGACGAACGTGGTTCTCGTGGGCGGCCTCGCATGGGCCAACGACCTCTCAGGATGGCTGAACTACGCCCCGCACGACCCGCTTAACAACATGGGAGCCGCGTGGCACGTCTACAATTTCAATGCCTGCAATACGCCGGTGTGCTACGATGCGCAGGCCGCGCCAGTCGCGGCACGGGTCCCACTTGTCGTCGGCGAGTTCGCAGAGAATGACAGAAGTACGGCATTCACCACCCCCTTGCTGACTTGGCTGGACGCGCACGGCGCCAGCTATTGTGCGTGGGCGTGGGCAGCGTGGGGCGACTGGCAATCGTTGATCAGCAGCTACAGCGGGACGCCAACGGCGTGGTTCGGCGTCCCGTATCAAACGCACCTGGCAGACATAGCCGCGTCGCGTCCGGGCGACGTACCCCTTCCCACGTCACCCATCAACACGGTGACAAGCACCGCCGTGCCGTCCACGGCGACAAATACCGCTGTCCCGGCGACGGCGACAAGCACCGCTGTCCCGCCAACGGCGACAAATACCGCTGTCCCGCCAACGGCGACAAATATCGCCGTCCCGTCTAGTACCGGCGGGGGAGGACTGAGTGTCGATCTAGCTCCCTTTATCGCTAACACCGGGACCAGCAGCGACGGGGGAAGCGGTGGGACTGCCCCCGGCGACTTCGATGGGCAGGACTACAGCTACTCGGCGCAGGCGCTGCAGGCGGCCGGCTTCGGGCCCAGCCAGACGGCGATGGTGGGCGGCGTGCCCTTCCGCTGGCCAGCCGCAGCGCCCAACGGCTCTGACAACGTCGTTGCCCATGGCCAGACGTTACCCCTAGCCATCCCTGTTTCCGGAGCCACGCTCGCCGTTCTAGGAGCATCCGACCACGGCCCGGCGATGGGCATAGCCACCTTGCACTACAGCGATGGCACGACGCAGAGCGCCACGTTGGGCCTGCCCGACTGGACGCTCAACGGAGGGAGTGCGCGGCCACCGGCGGGCGTCACTGTCGCTGCGGCAATGAGCTACCGCGACAACAGGGGACGACCGGAGCCTATTGGGACCGACGTGTTCGTCGCCAGACTGCCCCTGCTCCCCGGCAAGGCGCTCACCGGCGTCACCCTCCCTGCCTCCGTCAACCAGGGGCGTCTTCATCTCTTCGCCCTCACCGTCGAAGGCTCTGTGCCAGCGGCGACCGCTACCCCGCCATCCGTCCCTCCCGTGGCCACGAGCACAAGCACGCCCCCGTCTATCGCCCCCGTGGCCACGAGCACAAGCACGCCCCCGTCTATCGCCCCCGTGGCCACGAGCACAAGCACGCCCCCGTCTATCGCCCCCGTGGTGACAGCGACGAGCACACCATCCCCCCTAATCGTTGCCTACAATAGTGTGTCCGTGTCTTCGCAGGTGATCGCGTCCCCTGGAACGGAAACGTTCACTGCCACGCTCACGCTTAATGAGTCGCTTGACCATGAACTCGTCGACTTTGAAGTCTACAACGCGGCAGGCACGCGCGTATGGCAAGGCTGGCGCAGCCCCGTGGCTTTCACAGCCAACGAGCCCCAAACCTTTACCCAGGCTTGGCCCATAACGGTGACGCAGGCGCCTGGTATCTATACCCTTAAAATGGGCCTGTTCACATCGTCATGGCAAGGACAGCAGTGGAACAATGGAGTCGCCACGTTCGCGGTGGCGACTCCATCATAAGGGGTCGTGGCATAGATTAATGTGCCAAATGTAGGGGCGAGGACCAGCTTTATGTGCCCGTCCGTGCGACGACACCAGCCGAGAGGATCGCGGAGGGGAAGCGGTGTACCAAGGGGGCCTGTGTCGTCATATGGACGGGCCGCATGACACCACGTCCCCTTCTTCGGCCATAGTCACGCCCCAGTTAGCGTGCCGTCGTCGGATAATGCCGCAGCACCTGCATCTGGATGGCATCCGTCGGAGCCGCTCTCCCAAGGCCTGACGGCTCGACAGACAGGGAATAGCCGCCCCAGCGCGGTCCAGCGCTCCAGTAGGTACCCCCCGCGATTACGTTGCTATGCGCCGACAGGTACCGTAGGAAAAGATTCAACACCGTGAGCCAGCGGGGATCAGTCTTGGGCACGCCATACTCGCCATAGAAGGCTCTCGCGTGATGCGCGCGTAGCCAGGCGACAACATTCTGGGCTCGGTCAACACCGATTGTCGGGTAAACTGCGCCCGCGTCATAACTCGCGCCCGCACCGTAGAAGCCGTTGCTGATACGATCGAAGTACTCATGGATACTGTAGAGCAGGCGCGCGGCAGGGTCCGTCACGACGAAATTAGGCGGTTGGCCCACGACATCACCCTCGACAATTATCTGGCTCGTCCGATCGACGCGACGGATCCCGTCGATGACCGCCTGGGCGTCTTGCGGCCACGTTGGCGCGGAAGGTTCGTTCATGAGGTCGTAACCGAAGACACCAGGGCGCCCGGCGTAATGCGCTGCCAACTTGCTCCATAGGTCGACGAGCGCGGCTTGAGGGACCTGCGGACTGCCGACCAGATAGCTCGTGCCATTGCGCACATAACGCCCGTAATTGTGAACATCAATGATAACCTTAGCGCCGTTAGCGGCGGCGGCGGCGACAAGGCCGTCCAGGCGTGTTAGGTTCGCCGGATCGAGAGGTCCCTTGAGACCATCTTGCAAACGTTCCCAGCGGACCGGTATGCGTAGCGTGCGCAAGCCCTTGTGACTGAAATAACCCACTTCTTGCCGCGTGGGGAACGTATAGTCCAGGCCATACACTCCGGGCTCGGCGTGGTCCCCGAACTCCGCGCCCGAGAGATTTATTCCCCACCATTGCCCCCGCGGAGGGGCAGGTGCGGGGACCGGTGGGTTGCTCCCATTTATCGCGCGGCCGACACTCAAGGCGAAGACATGCAGACGCTCAGAACTCGACGTACGGGGCAAGATAATAGACGAAATCGACGACGTGCGCTTCAAAGCAATGCCTTGATAAAAGATATAAGCGCGCGGCACGGCACAGGCAGGCGCGGCACCGCAGGCAACGCGAGCGGCAACCCTGTCCATCGTCGAAACGACCGCCGCCCCTCCTGATAACGTCCAATCGCTCTGTACAAGCGTGAACGTTTGTGTACTGCCATCGCTATACTTAATCATGCCGTTGCCGGTCGCCAATCCACCATCAGCCGCGCCGAGCACCCCGAGCGTAGCGCCCATTAGCGGCACGGATAGGGTGAGAGCTTGACCGGCCGCGACGACGTTGTCGTACCCCGATGGGTTCGGATGTGGCCACCGAAACACCAGGCCGTTAACGGTGACGACACGTCCCCTCACGAAGCCATGTGCGACTAACTCCGTGTTAAGGTAGCCGTGGTGCTGGCGATCAAAGTCAGGCGCCACGGTGGGCGCGGATCGCGTGCTAGCATTGTTCAAGGCGCTCGATAGATCGATCATGCCTGACACCGGTCGCACCGCTGGTGGGGCAAATACAGCTCCAATGAAAGCGTCAGCCAGCCATAGCGGTAGGACAATGAGCAATACGGCCGCCGTACCCGTCAATATCCAACCCGGCAAGAGATTGCGTCGCCTCATTGCTATATCACTCGTCGACCATGTAGCCTTGCCACGCCACGATACGACAAACCGCTCTGTCCTCTCTCATAGTGTCTGGATGCGCCTGGGGAACATGGAACATCGCCGCCTGCACGAGCACAGTGCCTGTGACAGACGGCGGTATTCCATGTTCCCAAACTGCGAATGGATCAGTGCACGCTCAGGGCGAAGAGGTGGAGCGCACCACCGCTCCCGTTCGGCAAAGTGACGCTGGCGACGGCCTTGCCGGACTGCAAGGGCACGGACGCATAGAACAGGTCCGTCCCGATGGACTCGGGCCGTCCTCTGTTGTCGCGGTAGCCCATCGCCGCCGCCACACTATCGCTGAGCAATGGACTCGCACTCCCTCCATTGAGCGTCCAGTCGGAGAGCCCGAGCGTGTAGCCCTGCGTCGAGCCGTCGGTATAGGTAACCGTTCCCGTCCCCGTTGCCATGCCGTTGCTCGCCGCCCCCAGGAAGGCGAGGGCCGTCCCCGTCGCGGGCGTCGCGAGAACGATTGTCTGCCCGCGAGCCACGACGTTGTCGGGGCTGCCAGGGGACGAGGCCGGCCAGCGGAAGGGCACACCATCCACCGTCGCCGTCTGGCCGGGCACGAAGCCGGCCGCCTGCAGCGCTTGCGCCGAGTAGCTGTAGCCCTGCCCGTCGAAGTTGGCTCCTGTCGCATTGCTGTCGCTGCCAATACCCGCGTTGTTCACGTTGGCTTGCAGACTCACGGTCGCGCCGCTCCCTCCGCCTCCCGTCGGCGGCGCTGGGGTGTTGGTCGCCGTCGCTGGCGGTGGGGTGTTGGTCGCCGTTGCTGGTGGGGGGGTATTGGTCGCCGTCGCTGGCGGTGGGGTGTTGGTCGCCGTTGCTGGTGGTGGGGTATTGGTCGCCGTTGCTGGTGGTGGGGTATTGGTCGCCGTTGCTGACGGTGGAGTGTTGGTCGCTGTCGCCGACGAGGCCGACATGCTGCTCGCAACGCTCAGGGCGAAGAGGTGGAGCGCACCACCGCTCCCGTTCGGCAAAGTGACGCTGGCGACGGCCTTGCCGGACTGCAAGGGCACGGACGCATAGAACAGGTCCGTCCCGATGGACTCGGGCCGTCCTCTGTTGTCGCGGTAGCCCATCGCCGCCGCCACACTATCGCTGAGCAATGGACTCGCACTCCCTCCATTGAGCGTCCAGTCGGAGAGCCCGAGCGTGTAGCCCTGCGTCGAGCCGTCGGTATAGGTAACCGTTCCCGTCCCCGTTGCCATGCCGTTGCTCGCCGCCCCCAGGAAGGCGAGGGCCGTCCCCGTCGCGGGCGTCGCGAGAACGATTGTCTGCCCGCGAGCCACGACGTTGTCGGGGCTGCCAGGGGACGAGGCCGGCCAGCGGAAGGGCACACCATCCACCGTCGCCGTCTGGCCGGGCACGAAGCCGGCCGCCTGCAGCGCTTGCGCCGAGTAGCTGTAGCCCTGCCCGTCGAAGTTGGCTCCTGTCGCATTGTTGTCGCTGCCAATACCCGCGTTATTAACGTTGGCCTGCAAGCTCACGGTCGCGCCGCTCCCTCCGCCTCCCGTTGCTGGTGGTGGGGTATTGGTCGCCGTTGCTGGTGGTGGGGTGTTGGTTGCCGTTGCTGGTGGTGGGGTATTGGTCGCCGTTGCTGGTGGTGGGGTATTGGTCGCCGTTGCTGGTGGTGGGGTATTGGTCGCCGTTGCTGGTGGTGGGGTATTGGTCGCGCCGCCATACCAAGTGGTGACCACTGATTGGGCCGGCTTGTTCTGGACTGAGTACCCCGTGTTGGTACCACTGACGTTCGGATCGGTCTCCCAATTCCAAAAGGCGGCGCCGGCGAACCAAGACACGTTTGCCCATGCCTGGAATGTGGCCTGGTAGCAATCAGCCTGTTCCTGAGCGTTAAATGGCCAACTGTCCCAGTTATCGAACGGCGCTTGGGCCGTGCCAGTTCCGCTACGGTAGCCGCCCTCGATGAACAGCACGGGCTTGTTCCACTGTTGCTGCACCGCACTGATCTGGGGCTGCCATGTATTGATCCAACGAGATGTCATCCCGTCGACCGTGGGGGTGGCCCCATTGTCAGCCAGTGGGAAGTAGGCCGATATACCGATATAATCAAGCGCGTCCCAGAAGGGAATACGCGTGTATTCGGTGGCGAAGTCACCGGACCCCCAATTGGCGCTGTAGGTGAGTTTGCCCCCGAAGTGGGATCGTATCTCCGAGATGAGGCTGCGCCACTGATTGGTGTAGGCCGCGTTAGTACTCATGTCAATGAGTTCGGCCCCGACGGACAGCACCGTTACCCCCTGCTGCTGCGCTAAGTCAGCGTAGTGCAACATCATGGCGTCATAGCTCGAAAACCACGCGCCGGAGAGGTCGTTGGCTGTGGGGCAGGGCTCGACGTTTGTGATCGAGCAAGGATGGATGTGCGCGCGCCAGTTGCCGTCAATAGAGTCGACATGTGGCTTGATGATCACCCTAAGGCCGAGCGCCTTGGCTTCACTGATCGCGGTCGTGAGCGAGGCGTCTGACGCAGTATTTTGCGTGCGATAGATGCTGCTGGAGTAAATACTGTCCTGATACCATGTCATCACGAACGTCACGGAGTTGGCGCCTGTATGGCTAAGTTGCTGCAAGGAGGCCGCTGTGTTGCTGCTCCCTAGTTCGTCCTGGGAGTAGGCGGCGATCGTGAAGCCTTTGTACTGCCACGGGACGGGGCCGGCCGCTTGGGCAGTGTGGGTCCCCATCGCGGTGGGCATGATGCCGACGAGCAAAAGCGCGAGGATTAACGCGGTTGAACGATATGTACGGCGGTGAGAAACGGCGACTATTTTCTTCATGGCGTTAACGTAGCCCTACTAACGCACGACGACAGCGCGCGACGATGGTCGCCGCCAGCGTGCGGTCCATCCACAAAATAACGTTGCGGTACACAACGATACGCGCACCAACACGACGGTACCACGCAGCCTGCAGATTGCGAGCCCGCGTCGTTGAGAACAGCAATAAGCGCCCATCGCCGTGGGAGACGTGACCGATGGTAAACCCCCAGGCTTCATCCTCGGCCGCCGGTGGGCCGCTTGGGCTACTATTATAGGTCGCTTGACGCTGGAGGTGCTCGATCGAGAGGCCAGAGTGGCGGAGCGCGACAATGACGATGCGCGCGGTAAGTGGAGCTGCGCTGGATCTTGATGCCGCCGACTTACCGCTGGCAAGCGGAATCACTAGGGTAAGCGCGAGCCCAAGCGAGAACATGGAATGGAGAGATCGATGTAGGATGTGCATGGTGTGCCTAGAATCCTTTCTAGCTGCCGCCTCACACGACTTGATAGAGCCCCACAACATCTGGGTATATGCGGTAGAGGCCGTGTCGGTCGAGGAGGCGCGTGGAGCCAACTCAGTCTCGCTAGCCACTAAACAGTGGCGCGCGACCCGTGACAAAACGGCTAGCGGGATGTGACGGGTTGTTTGGCCGGCTGGTGAGCGGCACGCATGATACAATAACGCAAGCTGGGGCCGAGCAATCGTGATACCTGTAAATCCTCTCCTTATCTGGGCTAGGCGGGCTGCGCGCACATCCACATCACGACTATGAAAGCGTTTCCGCCCATAGGCGATGGTTATCGGTGGGTGTGGTCGGTTTCACCACTCGCTCCCCACAGTCCAGGTGACCAGATAGGGCTAAACGACGCCGGCACTCTGAGGGTTGGCTGTGATAACCCTCGCCACGCGTCGTATCGCGCCTTGTATTGACTGAGGTTCTTTGCATTCCACACGATGAGCGTTGGGGCGCTCACCGCTGAGTATCATAGCAGACTACACAGGGAAACGTCGACCGGAGGAACGTCATGATGCCGTGTTGCCCTTATCTGTTCCGATCAACATGTAATGGCGTACGCCGTGTCACCCGGTCAACGTGACTGATCGGCGTAAAGTGGACGTGATCGATTGATCCTCCACATACAAGGCGGCGATGAACTAACCCTAGCGAGGCTCCGCCTCAGACCGACGAGACATGACGCGAAAACTTGACTCATTCGCACCATGTTTGCCTGTATTAGGAGTCTAGTGCCATCATGCTTCCAACCCTACGATGAAGCGAGCATCTGCGTACAATTGACAACCACATCACCTCGACGACGCCCTATGGCCCACCTCTTACTCCTGGCATTGATGACAGTTGCCGGCGCCGTGTTCGTTGCACGTTTCTTTGCCACTGGAGGGCCGGCACCACAATCGTCCTCGCGGATGCCCTTCATCGCCTCAGTCGACACCATGAAAGAGAGTATGGACACGGACAGACAGGGGAGTCAACTTAGTGAGAGCGACATAGCCGCCGACGTCAACCTGACGAGTCGCCTCGATACCACACACATCGCGGTTGACACCTACTGGGATTATCCGGCCTATCTGGGACGCTGGGTCGCCGCCGTTCGCGCCGCCCACAAGCACGTCTGGTTCCGCCTGCACCCGAACAGATGGGAAGGCGCCGATGGAACATTGGCGTCGCTGCCGCCGGCGGATTACCTCCGCTCCGAACGGGCCTTCATCGTCGCCCACCCGACATTGTTCCGGCCAGGCGATATCCTGGATGCCTGTCCCGAGCCCGAAAACAGTCCCTATTGGCGGAAGGCGTATGGTGCGAACTGGACCTCATCCCGCATCGCTGTCGATGCCTATAATCGCTTCATCCTCGACTCAACGGACGTTGCGTGGCGCGCGTTGCGCGAGAGAGGCATCTACAATGTCGTCACTACGATCCGCTCAGTCACCGCCTGGTTCGCGCTGCATCCGGCGATCCTATACCCCTCGACCGTCGCCCATTTGGGAGCCGTCACCGTGGATAGCTACCCAGACGGTCCCTTCGTCGACCCTGCACGCGCCGCGCGCGCTCGTATCGCGGAACTCGGCGTCATTGAGCGCATCCGCCGCGTCCCTATCGTGTTGGGCGAAATAGGTTATAGCGCGCGTATGTTGGTCGATGACTCGACACAACGGTCTGTCCTGGCAGCGGAGTTTGCCGCTCTGGGTCGGTTATCCTATCTCGGCGGCGTCAACTATTGGGTTGGAGCGGGCAGCGCTCAATATGACGGAACACGCTTGTTCACCGGGACGCGCGGCGCATGGTCCTTACGCCCGGCAGGGCACGTTCTCGCCGTCTTCTTCGCGCACGAGCGCCAACCCCACGCAACTCTTCCTTAGGGCCTGGGGCACAATAACATAGACACCGCGCGCCCCAGCGACGCCTGGACGGCGTTCTGAAACGTTCAGTTTATTGTGACCCAGGCCCTTAGCTGGATGTAGGGGCGTCGCCCAATTCTGGAAACGTGAACAGGCAATCAATCGTCTGGGAATATAACAGTACTACAATACGCTCTATCTTTGCACTTTTTGTTTGGCTACTACATCTTGTGTTTTGCCGAACTATCATGCCGCAAGATGCAGTGCAAAACCGGCCATTTATTTGACCATAATTGAAAAGTGCAAAGATAGTGACTTCTTTACGCTGGTGGTGGGTTACGCGTCCGAGAAGGTGACGACGGATGGGCGCGACGCACTATCTATCGGTAGTGTCAGGCAGACGTGGTAGAGCCCAGAGGCAGGTGGCGCTTCAAAGCAATCGCCATGAGAAAAGCGTCGCACATAGCCACCAGTGACCGGGCCATTATACCCTAAGGTGAGCGGCTTGACGGGCTATTGACGGCGCGGGCGCAGTCCCCCCTGCGCCTCTGGTCACGTTCGGCATGACTCGTCCGCACTCCGGATGCCGCGCAGTCCCGCACATCCGGAATCGGGCTCTGGACCGACCCATCTCGTTCACTTTTTCATCAAAGAGATGCTATAGCCATAATTTGTGCAGGGGAAGATTATTTTTTACGTAAGTATAACCACACGAATTTTGCTCATCTCATCACTCATGGTCGCAGGTATGACAACGGTGCATGGCCGCACCAGCGCGGCCAGCATTCTCGCCGCCAGGTCAGCGACGATGGCGGATGCTACAATCCCACAACTCATGTTCGGGCTGGGCCCAGAGGCGGATGGGGTGCTAGACGCCCCGCTAGCGCGCGAGGCGCCTGTCAAGATGTTTACGAGTTGGTACAACAGTCCCAACGACCTATCCTGGATGTCCAGTTGGCACAACAACCTCATACCACAGGTGTATGCGGCAGGCAAAGCATTGCACCTGGTGGTGTGGGATAGCAGCTCATCCAATGCCACTATCGACACGAAGTATGGGCCCGCCTGCGGTCGTCCTTACGCCCTCTCGGCGAATTTCCTAAACGACATGGAGCGGTTGGCGCGGATCTACGCTGGTTCCGGTCCACTCTACGTTTCATTGTTCGCCGAGTTCCAGACCTACCCCTGCGTGAACAACCAGTGGGCCGGGGCCGAAAACTACTATCGCGCGCTCAAGGATCAGTACACGGCCGCGAAGGCGATTTTCCACCAAGACGCCCCCAACTCCCGGGTCTCGCTGTGCTGGGGTGGTTGGCAAACCCGCTTCAACGATCAGCTTACAGGGGCCGGACTCGCATTGTTTCCCCATTTCGCGGACGTGATGCAACAATCAGACTTCCAAAGCTTTCAGGCGATGCAATCGGACAACAACGCGTCCGACGTTGATGCCATGACTACAGAGTTGCATCAATGGGGCCCGGTCATGCTCGCCTACTACAAACCTGACAACGGGTCGCAAACAATCTTTGACGCCGATACACAAACCATGCTCACTGATAGCTACCTGGCGCGAGTCACAGCGGATGGCCTGTTCGCTTGGAGCTTTATGGACAACAACAACCTGACGGCTTCGGCGTCATCCTACCAATCCGTCCGGGACGCCATCATGCGCTACGCCGCGCCTTGGATCGTCCCCCCGATAACCGGAGTATCCCCCGCTCCAACGATACCGCCCACCAATACGCCCATCACACCGACGGTCCAACCGACCAATACACCTTGGCCAGTGGCGAATGCGCCTACCCCAGCCCCCCTCTTCTCGACGGGATTCGAGGGTAGCGAGCTGCAGCCGACGTGGACCAACACTATCGACGGTGCCGGCTACCCCGCTGGTGCCCTGGCCAGCGTTGTCGGCGTCTGCTGCGGGCTCGGCGGCCCCCAGACCGGCGTGCGCGCCGAGGTGGACCACACCGGCAGTGCCGCGTTAATGTACTCGGGCAAGGACATCAACCCAGGCATGTCGTACGCCTATACCAAGGTCTTCGATCTAAGTGGACAGAACATTATAGTTGGCCCGAGCACCACGCTCTCGTACTGGATTTACCCACAAAGCAGTCGCACAGCGCCCGTCCCAGTCAGTGGCGGCAACAGTACGTGCGTGGCAGTCGACCTGATCTTCACTGACGGCAACAACCTACGCGACTCCGGCACGGTTGATCAAAACGGCAATAGGCTGCACCCAGCCGCCCAGTGCGGCCACTTGACGCCGGATACGTGGAATCACATCACGTCCGTGATCGGCACAAGGGCCGATGGCAAGACCATCGCCCGCCTCGACGTGGGCTATGACCAGCCAGCCAACCAAGGCGGCTACCGCGGCTACATCGACGACATCAGCATCTACAACTAACCAAACTCTGCCTCAGATCAACGAAGCAAGTGCGACTTGCATAGAGGATACCTCTGGTGGTTCCGTTAGGTCGTGCTGAGATGACGCATTTTGGCCGAAAAACCACGGATTAGCCAGTCGCAACAGCCCGCTTCGACCGTCCACAGGTCCCCAAACCTATCGGGCGGCTCTGTTTTGGCTGGTCAGCAATACCCGTTCCGAAGATCTTTCATCTATCTCAGCAGACCCCAACAGAATTCACGGCCGCGTGGTGTGCCCAGGTACGCCCTACAGCCGAGACGGTTCACCGAGCGTTCGAGGGCGTGACGCGCCACTTTTCCCTCATGACGGGCGCCGTCGACCGCGTGAGGGCCACCCACCTTTCGCGTCAGGTCGATGTGCTATAGTGAGTTAACGACAGCCGCAAGAGGGGTGGACACCGACACATGCCTGAGCGCACAGACGAGGCGAGCCAGCGCTCGTTGGGGGCAACAGAGGGGGCGCTTGTCTCCGATGACCCCGTCCTGTGGGGGCTGGCGCGCCGCGCCGTACATTCCCCCCACTGATTCCACCGTCGCCGCCCTACACCGGGCCGAGGTGTCCTACCGCGAGACGCAAGCCCGCCTGCATCTGCAAACGGCCTCACTCCAGCGGTCGCAGCACGACCTGACGGACGCGCAGGCTAGCGTCACCTGGTTGGAGCACGAACTCGTGGAGGCACGGCTGCGCCTGGGCCAGGCGCAGCGGCGTGCCGCGCACGACAGCGAGCGCACCGTCGCGCTCCGGACCGCCCTCACTCAGGTCCACCAGGCACTCTTCGGCGGGAACCTCCACGAGCTCATCCTCAAGGCCTGTCTCATTGCGACGGGGGCCACCCGCGGCGTGTATCTCACGGCACGGTGGCCGCACGACACCCCGCGGATCCGCGCTGCCATCGCCATCGACGGCTCCCCGCCCTCGCCCCCATCGCCCTTCCTCCAGGCCCTGTGCCGCACGGTCCTCGCGAGCAAGGACACATTCGTGGCTAACGGCCCCGCAGCGCTGGCGGTCCTGGACGCCCAGCCCGCACCCGGCGAGGAGTTTCGCACCCTGCTGGCCGCGCCGGTCGTGCTGCTCGCCGACCTCAACGGCGTTGTCGTCGCCGCCGACAAGGTGAGCGGCGACTTCGACGAGCGCGACGCCAAGGAGCTCTTGGGTGTAGGCGATCACGCCCAGGTGGCGGTCCAAAACGCCAGGCTTCGGCGCGACGTGCAACAGGCCTATCTGTCGACCGTCTCGATTCTGGCCGACGCGCTGGCGGCGCGTAACCCCGACGGGCAGGAGCGCGGGGATCGGGTGCTGCGCGCCGCGCAACGCGTCGGCGACCGCCTCAATCTGCCCGCGTACGACCGCAGCGTCGTCTACTACACGGCCCTGCTCCATGACATCGGGAATATCGGCGTCGGCGATGGCGTGCTCACCAAGCCTGGGCCACTCCGTGCCGCCGAACGCGCGCTCATCCAGTCCCACGTCCACATCGGGCATGACCTCATCCGGCACGTCCCCGCCCTCGCGGGGGTCGCGGACGCCGTGTTGCACCATCACGAGTGGTACGATGGGAGCGGCTACCCCGACCGCCTGTCAGGGCAGCGCATCCCGATCGCCGCGCGCATCGTCGGCGTGGTCGCCGCGTACTATGCGATGACGACGCGCCGCGGTTACCGGGACGCCTCTAGCACCGAGCGTGCCCGCGCTGAGGTGCGCCGCTGCGCAGGCGCGCAGTTCGACCCGTGCATTGTTGAGGCCCTCCTCGCCGTCCTCGCCGCGCCGCCCGCGCGTCCCCTAGAGAAGGACGCCGACGCGGACACGGCGGACGGCTTGCTCCCCGGCTTCGACGCGCTGCGTGATGCGCTCCAGCCATCCGCCCCGGCCGCCCGCTAACGGCGTGTGGGTGCCCGACCGCCGCCATCGTCCGCGTCGATGTCCAGCTCCGACGCGCGCTGATGCTGCATGAGCACCGCCAGGTGGTGGCGTCGGTCCTCCGCAACTGATCGGTGGCCGTCCGCGACCGTCGCGACCTCCGCGCGGATGACCGCGCGGAGCACCTCGTGCGCGACGTTATAGCCGTCCGCCTCGGCGCGCAGTAAACGGGCGTGCGCGGCGACCTCAAGCGCCTCCGCCGCTGGGGTCGTGCCCGCGACCCACGGGAGGATGGCCGCCGACGTGATCGGCTCGTCGACGGCGGCCGCGACCTCAAGGACCGTCCGCACAACGGCCGGCACGGCAGCGATGCGTCCGCGCACGCCCTGCATGATGGTCCAGGGCACATGATCGGCTGCGCCACCCGCATCGTGCCCCAGGCGCAGTTCCCGCGCCCAGCCGACGAGGTACAATGGCACCCCGCCGGCGCGACGCGCCACACGGTCGCGCACAAGCGGATCGACCATGTCGACGTCTGTCAGGAGGTCGTCGAGGAGACGGGCGGCATCGGGCGGCGCCAACGGGGGGATCGTCAGGGACGTCGCCACCTGGGCTTGCGCGACGGCAGCCAGCCAGGCGTCGTGCGCATCCCCCCGGCGCACCTCGGTGTCGCGGTAGGCGGCGACGACACGCAGCCGGGTGGTGGGGGCGGGGAGCAACAGCGCCCCCAGCAGGGCAAGATCCGCGGTATCAGCCACATGAAGGTCGTCGAGGACGAGCAGCACGCCATCCGGTCCGGCCACGTTGGACACGAAGCGGGCGACGGCCTCCTCCACCAAGCGACGTTCCTGCGCGGGCGTCACCGCAGCGACGGGGAGCGCCTCGATCGGCCCATCGCTCAGTTCGGGCAGCGCGTGCACGAGCCACGCGCACCCCCGGAGATCCTCGCGCAGGTCGACCGGCGAGCGGTCGCGGATGTACGCGCGCAGGGCATCGAGCAGGGGCTCCTGGGGCAGTCCCCCCGCCTGCGACCGGCCGCGACCTCGCAGCACATGCCGTCCCTGCGTGACGCCCTGGTCCGCCGCCCAGGCGAGCAAGTGCGTTTTGCCAATGCCCGGTTCGCCCGTCAGCATGAGCAGCGGCGGCCCCTCGCCCTGCACATGGCGCACGAGCGCGGCCCGTGCGTGGAGGTGCCCGACGACGGGGAGTGCGGCGGCCTGAAGTCCCAGGGATGGCTCGTCCGGTGTGGCTCTCCCCTCGTCCGGCGGCGCCGCCGGCATGTCCGGGTTGTAAGTGCCACTTTTGATCTGGCTCATGGGCTCTTTTGATGATGCCGATGTCGTGTCGACGTGCGGTGGCAACGACGAGAAATTATGCGCGTGGTGGTTGGTAGACATCGTATCGACAGGGCACATGCCCAATCAGGAATAGGAGCGGTTGAGTTCTCGTAGCTCGTGACCGCTCGTTTTGTTGCCGGGCTTCGTCGCCGCATGCTATGGTCGGGATAGTGCAAGGCCGCTTGATCGTTTCGGTTGTCTAATTGGTGGCCATCGTCATTGGTGGAGACAAACGTTCTGGGTTTCACCCCTATGATGCAAACTTCCCTCTCGGACAGCATCATCAAAAGAGCCCATGAGCCACTTCAACGCTGGCACTCACACGGGTCACGTAGGCGCCCGGCCGTGGCCTCGAACAGGGCGCGCTCCTGCGGCGAGAGGGGGAGGGCTGCGACGAGGAGGCGGACCGTATCGCGGCGCGGGACATGCTTGAGACCCCGCTCGAGGTCGCTGATGGCGCGGACGCTCACGCCGGCGCGGGCGGCCAGCGCCTCTTGCGTGAGGCCAGCCGCACGCCGCGAGCGCCCGAGCAGTTCACCGAACGTGAGGTGGTGGGTCATGGTGATGCCCCGGGTATCCGCTTATCGCCAGCGCTCGTGAGCGCTGGCCGCACGGGGGTGAGCAATTGCACTCCCTGCAACTCCCTGCAGCATAGCATGTTCGCGCACGCCACGTAGGTGCGCCTGAGCCCGCGCGCCACGCCAACGTGTGGGCGCATCTCCGGCGTTTCTCCTGGCTATTGCAGGTTGCCCTGCCGCATAGTGCGGGAGGGGCGTGCGCGGCTTGGGTGGCCACGACGGTGAGAAGACAGGACGTGAGGAACCGCATGAGAGGACCCAGCGCATGAGGCCGGACCAGGGTGATAGCAAAGCCGACCCCGTGGCGGACGATGAGCTGATCGCGCGCCACCTGTGCGGGCAGCGGGATGCCTTCGCCATCCTGGTCGACCGCTATGCGCGCCAGGTCTACACCATCGCCTATCGCATCAGCGGCGACCACGCCGAAGCCGAGGATCTCACGCAGGACACCTTTCTGCGCGCCTTCCGCGCCCTCCCCACCCTGCGCCAGCACCATGCCTTCGCGGGTTGGCTCTACCGCGTGGCCACCACGACCTGCCTCGACGCGCGGCGCCGCCGCACGCCGCGCCAGATCCCGCTGGACACGGCTCTGGCCGCCATCCTCCCCGACGAGGCGCGCTGGTCCTCGCCGCCGGACGCGGTCCTGGCCGGCGAAGACCAGTGCACCGTGCGGGCGGTGTTGCGGCGGTTGGCGCCGCGTCAGCGCGCGGCGCTCACCTTGCACGGGCTGTACGGGCTGTCCTATGCCGAGACCGCGCAGGCCCTGGGCGCCAACAGCGCGACCGTGGCCGTCCTAATCTGCCGCGCGCGGCGTCGCTTCCGCATGCAGTACGTGGAGGCGACGACGAGCGGCGACTAACTGATGGCGCGGCACGTCCGGCGCTGTGGTGGTCGCCCGTGCGTCGTCACGCGCGTCACCGGGCGGCCTCTTTCCGATAGGGGTGCGCCCCGGTGCCGCCCTGCCGCGGATCGCTGTAGGGACACCGGCGCTCGCGCGTCGTCAGGTGTTGCGGAGGAGAGCTGCTGTCGCTAGACCAACCGGTGTCAAGAATGTCGTGACCATCCAGGCGGCTGTGGATGGGCCGCGCGATGACTGTCCGTTCATGAGAAGAGAGGAGACACGATGCCCCGAAGCTCCACCGTTCCCGTCACCTGCGCCCACTGCGCCGTCCCCTTTACCCTCACACCGCTCGCCCATGCCCGCCGCGTCGCCCGCTACGGCCAGCGCCTCCTGTGTCAGCGGTGCCTCACCGATGGCTGGCTCCGCACCTGGCGCGGTGCCGTCATAACGGATCAGCTACTCCGCGACGACGCTCCCATTCAGTGATGGGTGTGGCCGCGACGTGACCCGTCGGCCAAGCGCGCCTCGTGGTGAATCGGGTAGCACGGAGGCGTCGCTGAGGGGTCGCATATGTCGTCCGCGCCGTTCATGCAAGCGTTTCGCCGAAGGCCTTCAGCGCCATGGAAGCGCGCGATGTGACCTTTGCGCCCGCGGCTCTCATGGTGTCGCCGCCGGTTGAGTAGCGCGCTTGGCGGCCTGCGTGCGCTTGGTGGTGGCGCTGGTGGCGTAGACGGCGATGCCCTCCACGCGCGGGTCGAGGGCGGCGTACCCCTCGATGATGGCCGCGTCCTCGGGGTCGGCGGCGAGGG
>JAABUJ010002846.1_pt1 | contig 20421 bp, 19 predicted proteins | sample 5559131 | NCBI WGS metagenome assembly JAABUJ01 (sample SAMN10711875, study PRJNA513366) | rock metagenome | isolation source: Antarctica rocks | place: Antarctica: Victoria Land, Mt New Zealand nord | collected 2016-01-07 | reverse complement strand
CGTATCTGGCCGCTGAAGCGGTCGATCTGGGTATCGTGAAGAGAAAGCGTCAACGTGATCCTACCCCCGCGCGCTTCGCGCAATTGTGCTTGACTTTTGCCTCAACGGCTTAACTTGTGACCAATAAGCTAAAGCGTTACCATAGCGATTAACGAGGGGTATCGCCCCGTCTGGCGTGTCAGGTCAACGACAGCGCCGAAGAGGCGGTCGGAGTGCAGGTCACGGTCAGTGTCATCTCCCAGGTCTGTTCGCCATACGGCGGTAGAAGAGCGTGGCGGCCCCACTCCGCCGCTGCCGAGAGGATGTCGGGATAGCCCAAGCAGGGCTCCAGCGCGACCCGCGCCTCACCCTCGCCTTGGGTGTCAATCCAGATGCCTAAGCTCGGAATCGTGGCGGTGTCCCAGTGTAGCTCGACGGTCAGGCCGTCAGATCGTTGCAGCATGCACCAGCCCTCAGGAACCTGCGCGACGTAAAGCTTATCTCCCCACCCAGTGCCCGGCTGTATGTCGGAGAGGTCGATCTCGGTGCCATCGGCGGTATGCAGTCGAGGCCACGGTATACGTCCATACACAGCGCCAAGCCGGTCGTGTACCGTGGAATCTACGAGAACCTCGTCCACGCCGTCCGGCAGCACGATGCGCGCTCCGCCGCTCACGTCGAGGAGGGGATGAACTGACCAGATAAAGGGAAACGGGACGGCGCTGTGATTGGCGATGCGATAGCGCACATGGGCCATGTTCGGCTCAACGAGGGCCACGTCGCGCTGCAACTCGTAGGGGAAGCGCACGCCATGGACGGCGAGGACGGCGCGGCGCCCATCCGCCTCGAGCACGCGCCAGGGCAAGGCATAGACCTCACCCTGGGCCGGGCTCCTTACTCCCTCCCAGGGTCCAGGTGGATAGGAGCCGGGGCCGATGGCGGGGCAGCACTCATCCCACCCCTGGATATCCGCGTCGCTCGCGGGCGCGCCATAGCGCGGCCAATCGGGCCGGGGGCTTTGCCGCCATAGCGCCTCGCGCGTCGCCAGCCGGTGTGCTAATGAGATAATGCGGCCACCCCGTTCAGGAGACATGATCAGCGTCAGATTCTCGCTCTCAAGAGTCAGGTCCCCTGTCGTGAGCACGCGGGAAGATGAAGGTGTGTCCACGGACATAGCTCCTCATGGCTAACCACTACCAGGGACGCATAAATGGCGGATGCTCGCCCATCCCGATGTCGAGGCGATAGATCGACCCGCTCATCCCTTCCGTCACGTACAGGCTGTCCTGCCAGAAGGCCACGTTGGTCGGCGCCGGACCACCCACCGGCAGACTGGCCACGATGGCGCCATCCGGCTCGACGACCTGCACGCATCCGGCGCCATAGTGCGCCACGTACAGCCGCGCGTCGGCGCCAAACGCCATGCCGTCGGGGCCGCTCTCGTCGTCTCCCCCAGCGGCCGGGCTCAACACGGCCAGCGGCGTCAGCTCCTCAAAGCGTCGCTCCGTGGCCAGACTGTAGCGGTGCAGCACGCCAGTGAACGTCTCGCCGACGATCAGCGTCGCGCCATCGGGCGTGACCGCGATCCCGTTGGGGTAGGCCAGACCGGAGGCGACGCGCGTCACGGCGCCGTCCGGGGCCACGGCGTAGACGGCTCCGCTACGCCGGTCCAGCGTCGAGCCCTCGGGATCGGTCACGTAGAGCACGCCATCGGGGCCGAAGCAGAGATCGTTCGGCCCGTTAAAGGGCCGCCCGGCGTACTGATCCGCGTAGACCGTTATCTCGCCCGTGGATGTGTCCAGCCGCAGAACCGCTGTGCGGCCGCAATCGGCGACGAAGAGGTCGCCCTCCGGACCGAAACGCGATCCATTCGGGCCTCCGCCCGTACGCACCCATTCGCTCAGTTCACCGCCCGGCAACATGCGCCACACGCCGCCGCCCTGTACGTCGACACAGTACAACGTGCCATCACGGTCAAAGTTAACCCCTTCGGAAAAGACAAGCCCTCGCCCAATGAGCACGGGCGCTGCCACGGTTTTCACAAACATCGCTCCTTGTATGCGCTGTGCGGCCGATCACCAGTTGGTGAAGGCTCCATCCAGGCGCCGCAGATGTGGCAACTCGACCATCTGGAAGGGATAGCGGCGCGCCGCATCCCGGTCGAACGCGACGCCCAAGCCCGGCTGCGTGGGCGGCAGCAGATAGCCATCCGCGAAGCTGGGTACCACCGGAAAGACGTCGGGCAACGCCAGGCCCGTCGGCTGGGGCAGTTCCAGCACCCCCACGTTTGGACAGGACAGGCAGAGGTGCAGGCAGGCGGCTGTGCTCACTGGCCCATTGGGGTTGTGCGGCGCCAGGTTGATATAGTGGGTCTCGCACCAGCCCGCGATCTTCTTTGACTCGGTGATGCCGCCGCCGAGAGTCGGATCGACGCGGGCGTAGTCGATCAGGTCTTCTTCGATGAGCTGCCGGTAGTCCCACTTGCCGGCGAACTGCTCGCCCGCCGCTAGCGGCACACCTGTGCGCATCCGCAGCGCCCGGTAGGCGTTGGTGTCTTCGGAGCGCAGCGGGTCCTCGACGAAGTATGGCCGGTATGCTTCAATCTCCCGGCACAGCATGGTCGCATCAACCGGGTCAAGTCGCGCATGAACGTCTAGGCATATCTCTACCTCGTCGCCCAGCGCGCTGCGCAGCGCCTCGCACTGTCGGAGCGCCGTGCGCACGGCCTGCCGTGGCTCCAACACCTCGCCCTCGGTCGGAAGCCCCCACCGTACGAACCTGTAGCCCAGCGCCATCGTCCGCCGGCAACTCTCAATCAGACCCTCGACACTGCCGCTCTCGCCCGCGTTATGGGGGTAGCATATGACTTTGTCGCGGACGAGGCCGCCGAGCAACTGGTAGACCGGCACGCCGTGGGCCTTGCCCGCGATGTCCCATAAAGCGGTGTCGATGGCCGCGATGGCCGAGGCGCCCACGCGGTCGGCCGGGAAGAAGCCGCCACGGGAGAGCGCCTGCCACAGGTGCTCGATGCGCGTGGCGTCCTGGCCAATCAAGAGGGGCTTCACATGGTTGACGAAGCCGATGACGGCCTCCTCGCGCGAGGTCAGATTCGACTCGCCGATGCCCCAGACGCCCTCGTCCGTATCGACGGTTACGAACAGCCAGTTGCGCATCCCATTGAACACGGGATACGTCTCGACGTTGGTGATCTTCACCGCTGCTCCTCGTCCTCTATGCCTGCCGTGTCGCTAATAGGGTTGTCGAATAATAAAGTAGTCAACTATGTACTCACTCTTCTGGCGGCGAAATAGCGAGCGTTGGATCAAGGGCAGCCAGCACCTCCGCCCGACGTCGATGATCAAGGGACAGGAGCGGCAGCCGCACCTCATCAGAGGCGATCACGTTCCGCGCGGCCAGCACGGTCTTGAGCACGGCCACATAATCCGGCGCGCCCAGCGCGACGTGGATAAAGTGGCTTGCGGGCTGATAGTCCCGCGCGGCCTCGGCCAGCGCCCCGCGCTGCACCGCTGCCCACACATTGGCGGCGACCGACGGATAGAACAAGGGCAGGGCCACCATCGCGCCGTGTGCGCCGCGCGTGAGCTGCCCCCATAGGGCGGCGTCATCACCGCAGTGGACCGTCAAGCTTGTCTGCTCGCGCAGAGCCGCGACCTTATCCAGCGCGAGGTCGGTCACTTTGATATGCGTGAGCTTCGGCTCCGCCTCGGCCAGCGCCACCACATCGTCGACGGACAGCGTTGTATGCGACGCGACGGGGTTGTCATAGAGACACAGGTCCAGGTCTGTGAAGGACGCCACGGCACGCAGATAGGCGATCAACCCCACCCGCGTGTTCGCGAAATAGTTGGGCGTCGGCAGCATGAGCAAGTCGGCCCCGCACGCGGCCGCCCCCGTGGCCAGACGGCGCACGTTGGGCAAGGCGTTATCGCCGATGGAGGCCACGAGCGTGTGATGCGGCTCTTTACTCGCGGCGGCGATCTGTAGCGCCGTTAGACGTTCCTCGACGGTGAGGCTGGGATGTTCGCCGACCGATCCACCCACGAGATATCCCGCGACGTAGGGGGCCAGACTATGCATCAGGCGGCGCAGGGAGACAGCATCGAACTCTCCACCGCGCAGCGGCGTCGGTATGGGGGGGATGAGACCTATCACGGCCATTGTTTCTCTCCTTGCTGATCTGCCATGGTCATGATGCTGTCAGAACTCTCGCACTGGTGCCACTGGGCGCCGTGACGCTCTCGGTAAGGTCTTGCAAACTCCCCGTGAGGTCTTGCAGCATGGGCGCGAATCGATAGGCATGCTCCAACGTGAAGCGTGGGGACGGACCAGTGATACTGACGGCGAGCGCGACCGGCTCATGGTCTGCCAACAGCGTGGTTGCCAGGCACCGCACGCCGATGGCGTCCTCTTCATTGTCGATGCTGAAGCCCTGGCGTCGAATGGTTTGGATCTCGGACCAGAAAGCCTCCGGCGTCGTGATGGAGCGTTCCGTCATCGCGGGCAACCCTGTTTCCACGATATAGGAGTGCAGGACGGCATCGGGCTGGCGGGCCAGCAAGGCCTTACCCAGGCCCGTCGTGTGGGCCCACCCGCGGCTGCCGATGCGCGACGCAATCCCGACGCGCTCGGGGCTCTCCTGACGTCCGATATGGACGACTTCCCACCCGTCCAGGACGCCTAGATGCACGGTCTCGCGCGAACGGCTGCTCAATTCCTCGAGCAGGGGTTGCAGGCGCTGCACCAGGCCATAGTGCTGCACGAAGACATGAGTGAGGGCGTACAGCCGCAAGCTGATGCGGAAGAGACGCCGATTGGCCGCGCGCTCGACCCATCCGAGCGCGTGCAGCGTTGTGAGCACGCGCTCAACGCTGGCGCGGTGCATGCTCGTGCGCTCCGCGACCTGACCGATACTCAATCCGTCCTGGGACGTCAGGAGAAGCTCCAGGATACGCAGGCTCTTCTCCACGGTCTTGACGCCGTTGTACGGTTGTAGCTCCCGTTTCGCCAAAGACTCTCTCCTCTCAGATCTGATCGTATCGCTATACAGGCGCGCGAGAAAGAACAGCGGATGGCTGCATCCCGCGAACGACTTACGTCAACGTTGCCGCTGCCTCCAGCAGCGCCGTGATGGGCAGGAACATGCAGCCATACCAGTCGTCGCGCCCTTGGTGGCCGCGGACCCCACCGTCCGCGTCGGGGACATATGTCGTCGAACGCCCGTCCGTCATCTGGCATTGGGTCACCACGTTGGCCGCGCCGATGGCGCGCTGGCGGTATCCGTCTGATCCGGTGACCTGCCACAGACGGATGAGGAACAGCAGCCAGTTGGCGGTATGCACATCCATGGGCCAATAGTAGCGCCATTGTTCGGTGACCGTGGGCGTGTACGCGCGGTAGGGCATGAAGGGGTCCTCGGCGTAGAGGACAAAGTTATCGTCGACCCAACGGAACAGATCCTCGGCCCATCCCACGAAGCGTGCATCGTCGCTGGCATGATCGAGTAGGAACCGGCCCATGAACAACGCATCATAATTGCCCTGGTTGGTGTACGGTCCTTCATACGCCGTGTCATCGAAAATATTCTCCCAGCGATAGGTCCGCACAGGATTTTCCAGCATCCACGTCAGAATAGCGTCGTAGGCCTGCTGGTAGCGCGCGTCTGGCGCGAGGCGGTGGATCCGATCGAGCAACAGGAGCGCGAACACGCCGGTGCTCGTGTATTGCTCCTCGGTCGCCCCGGTGACCGAGTTCACCCTGTAGTACCACGATCCATCGTCGTTCTGCGTCTCCGCCAGCGTCGCGGCGATGCGGGCCGCCGCCTCGCGATAGCTGCTGTCCCCCGTGACGTCAAACAGGTCGAGATAGGCGACGCCCATGTGCCCCGCCTTGTTCGGCTCCACGATGTCGTGCAGGTCGGGCCGGTGGCCGCCGTGTAGCCCCAGGCGCCCCTGCGCGATGGTGTGGTAGGGCAGAAAGGCATAGCGATGATCCGCCGGTGTGGAGTGCGCGATGGTGAAATCGGCCAGGGCGCGCGCCCGGTGCATGGCCTCCGCGCGCAAGGCGGGGTCGGTTCCCGACCGCGCATAGGCGAGGAACGCTTGCACACCCAAGGGGTTATGCAGCGCCGGAAACGCGCGGGGGTTGGTCGTGATGACACTATCGGTCGTGTTATAGATCTCGGCGTGCCAGAAATACGGCGGCGCCCCCTGGTCGTAGCGGCCCTCGCCGCTGTCGCGCGCCAGCCATCGCATGATGCGGGTGGCCGTCTCGGCGTAGGGGAACCGCGCGGGCACCATGTCGCCGTTCCACCCGGGTACCTTGTGGAAGCTATGCGCGTTGCTGAAGCCGGCCAGGGCGCCGGTCGCGTCGAGGGCGAGGATGCACATCCGCACGCGTCCGTCCGGCATCCCAGGCCACACGCCCGCCAAGTCCACAGCCGGATCCGCCACCGTGGTATCAAGAACCGTGGCCGCTCCGCTCCACAGAGCCACGCGATACCGTACAGCGTTTGGTACGGGGGACCATTCAAAGCGCGGCGCGTGAATGAAGCGACGCGCCAGTTGGTTGGACCCCGTGAGCTCGATGCGCGTCTTGCCCGGCGCGTAGCCGCCATAGGCGTCCAGCAAGGTGTGTTGATCTCCTGTCGTCACCGGCATCGCCCCTCCATTTATAGTGCCGCCGTGGCGCTAGCGCCTAGCGCGGCTTGGCGCACGATTTCCTACGACTTCAGCCTCAGCAGGCGCGTCCGTCAGGACGCCACGCGCGTACGCGGCGCCTCCACATCGACCCTGTTGTCTATGCTCACTAATGCCCCCCGCTCGAAGCGGCCCACATCCAGTTGCGCCACGTCGATGGTCGCCGGCCACGGCATCACGTCGGAGACGTCCACCGTCAGGCTGTTCTCCAGCATGAGGGTGGCCACGCACCGCGCCACACCCGCGTGGATCGTCATGCCGTGCCCGTTCATCCCCAGGGCGTGGACCAGATTCCCGATGTTGCCGTCCTGGGAGATGATCGGATAGCCGTCCTCGGTCGTCCCATACACGCATGACCAGCCCGCGAGGAAGACAGCTTTGGGGAGACGGTAATACTGTTGGTAGATCGCCGCCACCGCCTCCGGATAGCCGGGGTCATTGCCTCGATTGAACTGATCCGGATCCTCCGTGGGCAGATCGGGGCGGGTCGTGTGGTGATGCTGGCCGAAGAGAAAGGCCCCGCCGCGCTCGCCGCGGCACCACACGCCGTCGCCGTTGACGACGCTGCCCGGTACCCCCGTGAGCGGCGCCTGGTAGTCGCCATCGTCGTAGGCCGTGGCGACGCATACTTGCACGCGCTGGGGTGTGAGCTTGATCTCCGTCCCGGCCAGCGCGGCGAGCTTGGCGCCCCACGGGCCACCCGCGTTGAGCACGCGGCCCACCCGCCAGAGGCCCTTGCGCGTGGCCACCTCCGTGATACGATCGCCATCGCGTCGTACCTGCAGGACCGGGTTGTAGTAGCTTAGCTCGACGGTGGGCATCGCGGAGAGCAAACGGCGGTAGAGATCGACCAACGCGTATGGATCGATGAACCCGCTGTTGGGCTCGAAGACGCCGCCGCGCACGCCGTCCGGCTTGATCCAGGGGAAGCGCGCCAGCAGCGCGTCGCGCGCCAGCGTCTCACGGACGTGGACGCCCACCGGATCCCCCGCGTACAACTCGGCCGACGGGTCGCGCGGCGGGAACTCGCCCGGCTCCCAGACGACATTCAGCGTTCCCCACGGGGAGAATTGGAAACCATGCTCCCGCTGGAACTCGGCGATGCGGTGATAGCCGACCTGCGTCAAACGCACGTAGGTGGGGCCCAGGTCGCAGCGGCAGATCACCCCGGCCGAGCGCCCACTGGTTCCAGCGGCCGGTCCTTCCTTCTCGAAGAGGACGATCTTGTTGGAGCCGCGTTTGGCCAACTCGTAGGCGCAACTGACGCCGATGATGCCGCCGCCAATGATCGCGATATCCGCTGTATTGACCATATGGTGTCTCCTCTACATTACGGGGCGGGGGCATGCCTACCGCCGCGCGAATCCGTGCGGCCGCACGGAGGGGCCATAACGATGATGTCGACATGGCGCGGCGTCGAGCGTACAACGGGGAGCGGCCCCTCCGCCGCGCCATGTCTAGGCGCCGTTCGTTACGTGCCGGCCTGGGCGTGCAGGACGCGCTGCTTGTTGTCAACTAACAGCTGCGCCTGATCGAGGGCCTGGTCGACCGAGGCCCGCCCGTACTCGATGCTCTGCCAGGCGCGGGTCAGTTGTTGATCATAGTACGGGCCGGCGGCATCGGTGACACGTAGGACGCGGCCGAGTTGAGCGCCTTTGATCGTGATCTTCGCCGCATCGACAATTGGGTTGCCGGCGTAGTGATGGCTGGCGCGGATCTGCCCTTCCGTCTTGATCAACGTTTGCGCCCACTGTTCCCCCTGATTGGCGAACGTATAGCCGTTCGTCGTCGGCCCCGCGACGTAGCCGTAGTCACCGGAGGTGAACTTAACGAAATCGAAGGCCAGTTGCGCGTGCTTGGCGCCCTGCGGGATGCCCCATTCCCAGGCCGTCGTCCGCACGGCGCGCTGCTCGGCTAGCGTGCCGTGCGGGGTCGGCGCCCAACTCTCCGCCCACTGGTCGGGATAGCAGGTGTCCATCTGGTCGCCGATCCAGTAGGCCTCGATATGGAAGATCTCCTTGCCGCTGGGGAGATACGCCTTCTTCGAGCAACTCCACACTAGGGGGTCGCCGCTGAAAAACTTGGTGTACTTCGCCACGCCGCCATAGAAATCCAGCAGGCGCTTCTCATAGCGGAAGTAGTCCTTGATACACGGGCTGTTCGCGTGGAACTTGGTCGTCTTGGGATCATAGGTGGCGAAGGCGCCGCAGAAGAGATTGATCTCATCGTCGGACGGAGCATCGACGGTGAGCCCGATGCGCGTGAGATTACCCTTGCTGTCCCGCGTGGTCACCTTCTGGACAGCTGTCCACAACTCGTCCCAGGTGCGAGGGATCTTGTTGGGATCCCACCCGGCGGCTTTCACGTATTGCGGGACGTAGATGATGTCGCCAATCGCGGGGTTACTGGCGCCGGGGATGCCGTAGTAGTGGCCGTTCACACGGGCATAGTCGAGCATCGCCGGCAGGTAGTAGCCGCTCGTGAGGTGATCACGCCTGTAAAAGTCGTCGAGATTCATCAGGGCCTTGCGGGCCACGAGCGTGCCCACCTCGGTATCCATGCCGATCAGATCCGGCGGGTTGCCGGCGTTGACGGCGAGGATTGTTTTGGTGGTCTCGTCCGCCATGGTCTGGACCTGGATTTCTTTGATCTTCAACTGAGGGAAGCGTTTGTTCCACAGCGCCTGATAGTAGCGGTAGTAGGAGGCGACGGAATTGGTGCTGCTTGCGGATGCTTTGGTGAAGCCGGCCGCCATCAAATTGTTAGTCATGATGGTGAGCGTGTTACCCGCGTCGCGCGAGGACGTGGCCGCGATGTGACGCGGGGGCGCGGCGGTGGTCCGCCCCGGCAGAGCGATCAGGGAAGCCAGCGCGCCGAGGCCGAGGAACAGGCCGAGCAGTCGTCGAGAGCGGTGCATGAGATCTATCTCCTAATCATGAACGACGTAGAATCGGAATGCGCGAACGCATGACCGTACAGACAAGCGATAATTTCGAACAGCGAGAAGTCGGCTTACCCATCTCTCCGCTACACACACCTCCTTCCTCAGCCTTTGATACCGGTGAGGGTGATCCCTTCGACGAGCAGGCGTTGGGTGAAGAAAAACAACACAACCAGGGGCGTGGTCACCAGGGTCGAGAAGGCGACGATAGCCCCGATGTCGGGCGCCCCATGGTTCTTGACGAACTGGAAGGCGGCCAGCGCGAGCGTATAGCGGCCTGAATCGGTCAGATAGATCAGCGGCCCGAAGAAGTCATTGTAGTTGTTGATGAAGGTGAACAGCGCGGCCACGGCTAAGGCAGGCTTGACCAATGGCAGGATCACCCGCCAGTAGGTGGCGAACTCGCTGGCGCCGTCGATGCGGGCGGCGTCCGATAGTTCATGCGGGATCGAGAGCATGAATTGCCGCAGCAGGAAAATGGTGAATGCGTCACCGAACAGGGCCGGCCACGTCAGCGGCCGGTATGTCCCCAGCCAGCCCAGCCACTTGAAGATTGTGTAGGTGGGGATCAGGGTCGTCCAGTTCGGCAGGACGAGCGTGCCGATCATGATGGCGAAGAGGATGTTTCGTCCGGGGAAGCGGATGCGCGCGAAGCCATAGGCGGTCAGCGAGCAGGAGGCCACCGTGGCGACCACGTTGAAGCCGCTGATGTAGGCGGTGTTGAGGGCATCTGACGGGATATTCACGTCGTTGTAGCCAAACAGCGACTGCAGGTTCTGCAGGGACCATTGGCTGGGAAGCCAGACCGGAGGGACGACGAGGAGCTCGCTGGCTGGCTTGAAGGTGCCCGTGACGAGCCAGAAGAACGGCAACAGAAAGGGCACGGACACGGCGATCAGGACGACGTGGGTCAGGACCGTCTGGCGGCGTCGTCGCGCCGCCGCCCGCGCGCGCGCCCGCTGCACCTGCAACGCGATCGCACGATCGGCCGCTGCCGCCGCACTGCCGCTATCGGATCTCGCTGCCATGATAGTACACCCACTTCCGTGCTGTGCCGAAGATACCGGCGGTCACGAGAACGACCACGATGGTCATCAGACAGGTCATCGCGGCGGCATAGCCGAACTGGAAGTTGCCGAAGACCTGTTGGTAGAGGTAGAGCGAGTAGAACAAGGTTGCGTCAACCGGACCGCCCACGCTGTCCACGCCGTTACCGCCGCCGCCGCCTAGACTGGCGGGGGAACTGGAGACGATGAGCGCCTGCGTGAAGAAGTTGAACGCGGCGATGGTGTTCAGCACCAAATTGAAGAAAATCGTTGGAGTGAGCAGAGGCAGCGTGATGTGGACCAGGCGACGCAGGGCATGCGCCCCGTCGATGGCGGCCGCTTCATACAATTCGCCGGGGATGTCCTTCAGCCCTGCAAGGTAGATGATCATGCCGCCGCCGAGTCCCCACAGACTCTGGATCAACAGGGCGGGCTTGGCCCAGGTGGGGTCGCTAAACCAGCCGGGTTGACCCAGGCCCAGCGCGCCCAGGATGCCGTTGACCAAGCCGCCGCTTGGGTTGAACAACCAGAGAAAGAGCAGCGTGGACCCGACGGCGGGCACCATGCTGGGCAGGTAGAACAACGTGCGGTAGATGCCGATGCCACGCACAGGCAGGTTCAAGAGGAGAGCCAGTACGACGCCAAATAGGATCGATAACGGCACGCTGAAGGCAGCCCACCAGATGGTGTTGGCGACGGCGGGCCAGTACTGCGGATCATTCGTGAACAGTGTTTTGTAGTTGTCCAGGCCAACCCAGTGGGGCGGGAAGGTAATGCCATCAAAGTTGGTGAAGCTGTAGTAGACGGTCGTGATGAGGGGGTACGCCGTGAAGATGAGCAGGCCAAGCAGCCAGGGGGAGATAAACAGCAACCCGTTGCGCAGGTTGCGCCGGGTCGCCGGGCTGAGCCGCTTTCTTGTCTTTCCGATCGGCCTAGCCATGGACATCGCGCGTGGCATTCGCTACTACCTCCTGACCGAATCGTAGTGGTATTGGTGGTATTGAGCGTCCCGGACGATAACGCGCGGGACACACGGTATGGAGCAGCTAGCGCAAGACGCGCTAACCTCCTAATGGCCGGTCATCACCGACACCGTCGCCCCTAGATGCAGACGATGGATCGCCCCGGCTCCAGTGCCGTTGCTGCCTGATATCTCCGTGCGTTTGTTGACAAAGCAAGCCAGTACTGCTAGCGTATACTCGAATCACGAAGAAATCAACCAGGCAATACTTGCATGCCGCGTATTATGCACCACGTCGGCCAGTGTGTCAAGAGGACGAGCCTTGGGTATATATTAGAGGGGACGGACAAGCAACAAGAGGAGGAACATCATGCCACGCTTCTCATACGATGATCAGGTGACGACCGACCAACCCGGGCCGTCGTGGGCTGCCGCATTGCGTGCGGCGATGCAGGCGCTCGGGGCGGCGGTGGAGGCGGTGGGCGGCTATTCTAAGCCATGTCGGTGGGGGAGCGAATCATGAACGCCTTTGCCCTTCTTTTGCTCTTTCTAGTGAACGCCCTCGGAGGGAAGTGGGGCGCGGCGCCCACGGGCGAGCGCCTGGCGGCGCTTGACGCGCGGGTGGTCCGCCGTGACGAGTTGCGCCAGTTGGTGCGCGACCGCAAGCTGGTGGCCGCGATGCGGCTCTATCGGCAGGACACCGGGGCGTCGCTCGTCGAGGCGAAAGCAGCGGTCGATCAGCTGGCCGCGGGGTTGCGCACCGCCGGTTAGGCCGCCGTCAGCGGCTGGAGCGGGATGTCATCGTTTTGTGGGGTCGGCTGCGTCGAGCGCGTCGAGAGGTCTACGAATGGATACGCGGATCGCGGCCGCGATCCGGCCTGTGGAAGTGGGGATGCCGGCTGAAGCCGCTCGCGTAGAGCAGCAGAGCAGCGTGGATTAAGCGTGGGACCGTGCGCCCAATCGCACCTGCGCAACGGTTTTGTAGTAGACTAAGCACATGACTATAAGGTCGGCGCGTTTTTACGCCCGCATCACGCTCCACAGACCATGCCAGACTTCTGGTGACCTGCGTCGAGCGGTGAATGGTCAGCCCAACCTAGGAGGGAAGTGCATCCATGCAACGCAGAAAAGCGCGGCTTGCCGTCCTACTCGCCCTATCCGCCGCCCTGATCACGCTGGCGCCAATCGACACCGCCCGGGCGCAACGCGTCGGGGGAGGGGCTCCAGGAGGCGGAGTTTCGGGCGGCGGAGCCCCAGGGACCGCATTCACGGCGGCGCCGTGTGTGCTGCCCCTGCCGCCGGGCCTCGCTGTCGGCAAGAACGTCGTCTGCGGCTACGTCGCCGCGCCCGTGGAGCACGCCCGCCCCTTCGGGCCTGCGCTGCGCATCCCGGTCACGGTCATCAAGCATCAGGGGGCCGGGCCGGCCGGCGACCCGGTCATCTTCTTCACAGGCGGCCCTGGCCAGACCACCGAGAGCGTGCTGGCTCCGGTCTTCACCCTCTTCGGCCCGATCGTGCTGCCGCACCACGACCTCATCCTGTTCGACCAGCGCGGTACCGGCGTCGTCCAGCCGGCGCTGGACTGCCCCGAGGCCGTGGCGCAGGTGCGGTTGAGCGGTCCAAAGCCCCAGAGCCTCGCGCAGGACCAGCAGCAGCAGGCCGCGGCGCTGGGCCTGTGCGCCAATCGCTTTCTACGGCAGGGCGTGGACCTGCCCGCCTACAACACCTACGAGAACGCCGCCGACGTGAACAGCATCCGCGTGGCGCTCGGCTATGCGCACCTAATCTTGTTCGGCACCTCGTACGGCTCCCTGCTGGCGCAGGAGGTCGCGCGCGACTATCCGCAGGGGGTGAGCGCCGTCTACCTCGACTCGGTCGCGCCAACGGCGTTCGACGTGTTCACCCTCTTCGTCCCCTCCGTCGACCGCTCGCTGCGGCTCGTCTTCACTGGTTGCGCGGTCGACCCCGCCTGCAACCGGGCCTACCCGCACCTGCGCGCCACCTTCTCGCGCGTGATCGCCCGGCTCAACGCCACCCCCCTCATCCTGCGCGCCGACGTGCCGGCCACGGGGAGGCGCGACACGGTAGCGGTCACCGGCGACCGCCTGCTCGGCCTCCTGTTCCAGCTGTTGTACAACGCCCAGGCGACCAGGATCATCCCGGCCCTGCTCGCCAGCATCGACCAGGGCAACACGGCCCTGCTCAGTAGGTTGGAGGCGGCGAGCGTGGCGACGCCCGAGAGCGGGGACAGTTCGGCCATGTACCTCTCGGTCGTCTGCGGCGACGGCCTCACGCACACGCAGGCGCGGATCGACGCGCTCTCGCGCGACGCGTTGCCGGAGTGGACGCGCTATTTCGGCGCGACGGTCCGCTACGGCAAGGGCATCACCGGCGAATGCCTCCGCTGGCCGACGGCAGGCGCGACGCCCTTGGTGCGGCAGCCGGTCCGCAGCGCCATCCCTACGCTCGTCTTCGAGGGATATCACGACCCCGTCACGCCGCCGCCCTATGGGCAAGCGGTCGCGCGCAACCTGACCAACGGCTACTACTACGAGTTCCCGAACAGCGGGCACTCCACCCTGGGCCAGACGGGGCAGTGTGGCGTGCGCATCCTGTCAGCCTTCCTGGCCGACCCGACGCGGCGCCCCGCCGCGCCCTGCATCGCCGCACTCACGGACATCACGTACCTTACGCCTCGGGATCTGGCGCGCGGCACCCTGGCGGCGACAGTGCATGCCGTGGCGTCCATTGCTCTCTACTAGCATAGGAGGACATCAGGGCGCTACAGCATGTAGATGGCGTCATGGCGCGGCTCTCTTGATCGCGCCGCGGCGCTTCTGTGAAGAGACGGAGAGGAAGAACGATGAGCCACGCTCTCACGGAGAAGGACCGCGAGCGTATTATCGAACTGGCTGGCGCGAACCTCGCACTGTGCCGTCTGCTTGAAGATGACGGGGAACTCCTCCCCTTCCTGCTAAAGGATGTCCCTGGAAAGGTCGGCGAGCGCTTACGCGCGGAGTGGTACGTCCATATTCTCGGAGAGTTGGGCGACGGGTGTCGTATTGGATCGGGTGTTACCATGCATGCGCCGGCGCGCATCCACCTGGCGGAGCAAGTCAGTGTGGAAGATCAGGCGCATTTCGACGCTCGTGGGACCGGCATCCGCATCGGCGCGCACACCCACGTTTGCTTTGGCAGTTATCTCAAGGATGAGACTCCTGAAGGCTACATCCTCGTCGGCGCCCATTCTTACATCGGCGCCCACAGCGTCATATTCGGACACAGAGGCGTGGAGATAGGGAATCACGTCTTGATGGCCCCGCAAACCATGATCGTGCCGTACCAGCACAATTTCGGCGCCAAAGAAACGCTCATCCGGGACCAAGGCGGCTTGATGGATAAGGTGGTGATCGAGGACGACGTCTACGTGGGCATGGCCGTTCGGGTGCTGTCCGGTGTGACCATTGGCCATGGCGCGGTCGTGGGAGCGGGATCTGTGGTGACTAAAGACCTACCACCCTATGCCGTGGCGGTGGGTGTACCAGCCCGGGTGATCCGCTACCGTTGAGGGGTGAAATAGTAACAGGGGGCAGCAGACTTGAACATCACAGCAATCACGCCTGTCGTCGTGAACGCCCACATGCGCAACTGGGTCTTTGTCAAGGTCGAGACCAATGAGGGGATCATAGGCTGGGGCGAGGCCTCCGTGGAATGGAAAACACGGGCCGTCGCCGGGTGCATTGACGACCTGACCCCCTTCATCCTGGGTGAGGACCCCACTCGTATTGAGCACATCTACCAGATCCTTTACCGTCAGGCCTTCTTCCGCTCCGGAGTCGTGGGTATGAGCGCGCTCAGCGGCATCGAGCAAGCGTGTTGGGACATCTTTGGCAAATCGGTCGGACTGCCCGTGTACAAACTGTTGGGCGGTCTCGTCCGCGACCGCATCCGTATGTACGACCATCTCGGCGGGGGAGAGATGCATAGCCTCTACCTGGATGACCAGCCCGAGGTCATGGCCGAGCGCGCCCGCCGCTCTGTCGAGGAGGGGTTCACCGCCATCAAGACGCTCGTGGTACCGCGTACTCTGCCGCTGGACGGCAGGGCCCCGCTACGACACGCCGACCGCTGTATGGCGGCCATCCGCGCGGCGGTGGGAGACGATGTCGATATCATGGTGGACCTGCATGGACGCACATGGCCCGAGATGGCCATACAATATGCCGACGTACTGGCCCCCTATCGCCCCTGGTTCTTCGAGGAACCGGTCCCACCCGAGAACGTCGACGCGCTGGTCCAAGTCGCGCGGGCTATTCACATCCCTGTCGCGACGGGCGAGCGTTTAATGACGCGCTACGGCTTCCGTGAGGTGCTGGAAAAGCGGGCGTGCGGGATCATCCAGCCGGACTTGTGCCACTGCGGCGGCCTGCTGGAGACGCGCAGGGTCGCGGCAATGGCTGAGACCTACTTTGTATCGGTGGCTCCGCATAACCCGCTTGGACCGGTAGCGACGGCGGCGGCGCTACAGTTTGGGTTTGCCACGCCCAACTTCCTGATTCAGGAGTTCTTGCGCTCCGACGTCCCGTGGCGGGATGAGGTGCTGGTCGAGCCGTTGGTCTTCGATCAGGGATACGCCTATCCCACGCACAAGCCGGGGCTGGGAGTGGAGGTGAACGAGGCGGTGGCCGCGCAGCACCCCTTCCAGCAGGAGGAAATTCTGCGCTACTTCCATCCCGACGGGGCCGTCGCCGATTGGTAGGACGTGTTGGCCTCCACCGACGCGGTGAGCAGCAAGGACGAGGGAGATTTGGGCAGGGCTCGTGAATTATTGTAGGGGCGTATGGCATACGCCCGTGGCCTCGAACGCACGGGCGTATGCCATACGCCCCTACACAACGCTGGGAGCCTTGGCATCACGAATAATTCACGAGCCCTGGAGATCTGGGCGAAGACGACGACGCAACCAGGAGGAGAAGGTATGAGACTCGAGGGGAAAGTGGCTTTGATCACGGGCGCTGCCAGCGGCATCGGACGCGCTATGGCCGCGACCTTTGCCCGTGAGGGGGCGCGGGTGATCGTGGCCGACCTCAACCGAGAGGCGGGTGAGGGCGTGGTCGATGAGATTACGGCCATAGGGGGACAGGCCGTCTTCGAACAGGTCGATGTGTCCGCATCCGCACAGGTCCGCATGGTCATGGAGCGTGCCCGCGCGCGCTTCGGCATGCTCGATATCTTGATAGCTAATGCCGGCATCATGATCTGTAAGACGCTCGAAGAAACGAGTGAAGACGAGTGGGATCGCCTCCACAACGTCAATGTGCGTGGCATGTTTCTTACACTCAAATATGGCGGTCCTCTCGTCCGGCGTCCCGGCGGCGTCATGCTCACGACCGGCTCGATCGACGGACTATACGGGGCGCCGGAGAACGCCGCCTATGCGGCGACCAAAGGCGGTATCATCGCCATGAGCCGCGCGGCAGCGCTGGACTACGCCAAGCTCGGCATTCGGGTGAATTGTCTGTGCCCTGGCTGGGTCGACACGCCGATCAGCGACCTGTATTTTCGTGACAGGGCCGCCGAGAAGGAGGAGATCGCTCGCCTCCATCCGGCTGGTCGTCTGGGCGCCCCCCAGGATATCGCCAATGCCGCCCTGTTCCTGGCAACCGAGGAAGCGTCATTCATCGTGGGTCTACCTCTGATCGTCGATGGCGGGATGACCATCACCTGAGCTTCCGGTGGGCTTCCGGCGCGCCGCCTATCCGCCTTCTCCGCCGATCCGGCGTCAGGTGAGCGCGGCCAGCGCATCTACCGCGGCCTCAATCACCCTATCGGCGGCATCCGGCAAGTATGGCGAGGTCGTGACCTCATAGCCTCCCTCAACATACGCTTCACGGGTGGGCAGATAGCCATAGTAGCCGTTGCTGTAACCGGAAAAGAGCGTGGTTGAGAAGGGCGAGCGCGCTTTCACCGCGGCCCCGATTTCGGCGAACGGCTCCACGGGAATAGCCACCATACCGACAGGGCCGAGACGAATGGCCTGTACCCAGAGATCGAGCATGCCATTACCAAACAGGCGGGCGTGATACAAGGCCAGCTCCGCGCGGCGCACCGGCATGACCGCCTCCTCGATCTCCCGCGGCGTCCCGGAGACGCGTACGCGCTCAAGCTCCGCCGCGAGCCGGTCGAAGTCGGCTCGCGCCCGCGCCACGGGAGGGTAAGGCTTCAGCGGCAATTGGACATGCCGCTGCGCCACGGCGAGGGTCGCGTCCGCCTCGGACGTGTAGACGTCCTCGTAGAGGCCGAGATCGGCCCCCGACTTCCAGACACGAACCAAGCGCTCGGTGTGCGGACGTGTGGGCGTGGTCAAGCGGACGCGCGCCGCTTCGATGGCGAGCATCTTGCCGGCGCGGTGATAGACGGCTGGGTCTCCGACGTAGCCATAGATCGGGGCGATATTGCCAGTAGCGCCCTGCAGGAACAGGCACGTACCTCCTATGATTGCCTCCACCGCGCGCTTCATGGCGCCTGGGTAATCAGGCGTGAGGAGACGATTGGGCGGTCCCATGATGGTGGGGTGGCAGGCGTAGTTGACGATGGTAGCGATCGGCGTCTCGTCGAGAGCGTCGATGCGCACGACCACAACCTCGCGGTCCACAAAGCCGTCCCAGTTATGGCCGCAGATGACGGCGCCGTCGGGGCCGGTTCCGCGCCGGTTCACGTTAATGCCGCATGCGCCTGTCCCGGCCGCCACGCGTGCGGGGCGTAACGCCAGGATGGCCTCGCGGACCGTGCTGGCGACACGCGCGGGCAGCGTCTCCATGTAGCCGGGGACATACTCGCCGCCTTCGCTGGCCCAGGTAACACCCATCACGGGGCCGGAATGGGTGTGACCATACGACAGGCGGATGTGCTCGGCGGCGATCCCTGTCAAGGCGATGATCGCCTGACGCACCTGCTGATCCTGCTCTGGCAACAGCCAGATCAGGTCGAGGTCGACGATCGCCACCACCATATTGCCCTGCCGGGCTACCAGCGCGGTGCAGGTGAGAGGCAGATCAACACCCTCAGCCCGCTGATGAATCTGGGCGCCCCAGTTCGTATGCGCTATGGCCGTTGGCGGCGTAATATCCGATCGCACCACCCCTACCTCGAGATGTGTCAAGGTCTTCTCTCCTCAGCGGCAAAACGCCGCTCTGATAAGATAGCCCGCCCTGATCGCCAGTAATCCACCTATTTTTTCACTAGTATAGTAGATCGCGCGCTGGTGGAAAGGTATTGCATGCGAGTTACACCAATGCTAGCATATATGCTATAAGCCGCACCGTACGGGGTGCGCCCCGCGATTGTGAGCGTGGCCTGGCCCTAAAGGGACCATGGCAGGAACGGACCCTGAAGGGTCAGACGGGGACGCCAACGACCCCCAGCGAGGCCGAGAGGATTGACGGCACACAGACCTTTTAAGGTCCTGTCCCTGCCATGGTTCTTTAGGGCCAGGCCCACGGCGCTCACGCTCACAATCGCGGGGCGCACCCTATCGTACGCGAGCGCCGCAACGGATGAGTGGCGATGACGGGCGCCTCGTTTATGACGAACGGGGTGAAGAGGAGACGGGGGAGTATGTGATGCGACTCGCCAATAAGGTCGCGCTCGTCACAGGGGGCGCGACGGGGATCGGGCAGGCCATCGCGCGGCGCTTCGCGGAGGAAGGCGCCCAGGTGGCGGTGGCCGACATTAACGACACGTCGGGAGAGCAAACCGCGGCCGCCGCGCATGGCATGTTCGTCCACTGTGACACGTCGCAGCCGCGACAAGCCCACGAAGCGATTGATCGTGTGAGAGCGCGCTTCGGCGGCGTAGACGTGCTGATCAACTGCGCGGCGCATCTCGGGGGGATGCACGATGCCATGGCGATGCCGGAATCCGAGTGGCGAGCAGTGCTCGCCGTGACGCTCGATGGCGTCTTCTACTGTTCCAAGTACGCTCTGTCCGCCATGGTCGAGCGCGGAGGGGGATCGATCATCCATATCGCCTCGGTAGAGGGTATGACTGGCGTCGCGGGGCATACCGCTTACGTGAGCGCCAAGAGCGCCCTATTCGGACTGACCAGATCGATGGCGATCGACTTTGGCAAGCACGGTATCCGGGTCAACGCGATCAGCCCCGGCATTATCGATTCGGGTCGCCCGGACATCGAGCGTTCCAAGCAGGACGCCGAGATGATGCGCTTCTGGCGCGATATGACGGTGCTGGGCCGCCCGGGGAGGCCCGACGAGGTCGCGGCGGCCGCGATCTTCCTGGCATCGGATGAATCGTCGTATATCACGGGACAAAACTTGGCCGTCGACGGCGGATGGACTATTGGCCACCCGCCCATGCCGAGGCCGGAACAAACAGAATAGCGTGGTAGCGTTTGCTGTAAGCCGGCCGCATTGGATAGAAGGGGGCACGAGTGCTTGACGAACGAATGCCGGCACAGGTCATAAGGGACGGGGACGCGACGTCGACAGATGCTGACGATCTCGCGCGCTATGCCTCGCCGGAAATGTTGCGACATATGGTCCTCGACTTCCGCCAGATGAGGAACTTTCTGGCCGAGCCGCTCGTGATGGGCCGTGCCGAGGGCGTCTGGTATTGGGACGTACAGGGGAGACGGGTACCACCCCACTAAACCGTGGAAGAGGATGCCCTATGGCACGGACGGGTCGCGTGCGGCATGCTGAAGCTAGGCGTGTCTTGCTCACACGACCAGGAGCGCAGGCGACATGGACCCGTCCACCG
>JAABUJ010002842.1_pt1 | contig 20438 bp, 14 predicted proteins | sample 5559131 | NCBI WGS metagenome assembly JAABUJ01 (sample SAMN10711875, study PRJNA513366) | rock metagenome | isolation source: Antarctica rocks | place: Antarctica: Victoria Land, Mt New Zealand nord | collected 2016-01-07 | reverse complement strand
ACGATGCGTCAGCAGTGGTTCAACCATGTTCGTCTTCTCGTCGCACACCTGACCCGCTGTCAGCGAGCCGTTTCCGTGGTCGCTTCCCACCCCGGCCTTGACCGGCATGACACCACGGTGGTTTGGGCTCCCCGCCTGCACGGCGAACCCGGAGGATCTACCTCCATCACTGGCACAGCACGAATCACAAAACGACCTTCTACATCGCTTCACTTTCCTTTCAGGACACACGTGCAAGTAGACGTTCGCGAGCATCGGCGAAGTCGAAGCCCCTTGTGGAACACCCTCATCGCACGCCGTCCACGCCCCATCCTCAATGACACCTGCGCTCATCCACTTGCGGATCAAACGCAGGACCCTCCTGTCCGCGATCCGGTGCTCGAGAAACCTCTCCATCCAGACGTGATCAAGCCGGGTGAAGAAGTCGCGGACATCCGCGTCGAGCACCCAGTTCACCCTCCTCCTGACGATCCCGGCGGCGAGCGCATCCAACGCGTGATGCGGGCTGCGTCCCGGCCGGAACCCATATGAGAAACCGAGGAAGTCCGCCTCGTAGATCGCGTTCAGCACCTCGACGGTCGCTCGCTGGAGGATCTTGTCCTCCAACGCGGCGATCCCGAGCGGTCGAAGCCGCCCGTCCGTTTTCGGTATGTACGCCCTGCGTGACGGCTTCGCCCGGTAGCTCCCACGATGGACCCGGCGGTGGAGATCCCGAAGGTTCCCTTCGAGCTCCTCTCCGTAGTCCGTCCACGTCACACCATCGACCCCCGCAGCGGCCTTGGGCTTCAGCGCCCAGTACGCCGCCCGCAGGCGATCGACGTCGACGTGGTGCAGGAGCGCAGTGAACCGCGCGTCCTTATCTTCCGATGCGATTCGGCGCACACGATCCAGCGCACTTGGCGCGCTCAGTCCGGCTCTGAGTCCGGGGCGCGTTTTGCTGGCCGCGTTTCCCTTGGCCAGGTCCCTTCCCTCCACCACCTCCGCGACCGCATCCGCGGTGTTGTTCGGCGGCTTCGCAGGTAATACGGACCTGTCTGACTTCCGGCGATCGTGCATCTCAGGCTTGCGGCCTTGGCCTTCCCTGAGCGGCCCGTCCCCTGATCACAGGGACGGGCGATCGCTGGACCTCCCGGTTCTCGCGCATGGAGATTCCGCGCATGCACAGGTTCTTCGACCGCGCAGGGTCCGCAAAGGGCTCGCGATAGCGCCCCCAGCGATGTTGCCTTCCGCCTCGTGCAACGGCGTCAGCACCCCGACCACCTTGATTTCGCGGCTCAATAGCCCGGCCTACGCGTACCCCTGTCAACGCTTCGCCACCGCCCTCACGGACGCCGACGCATGACTCGGGGCCACCGCAGATCGCTACTCCTTCGATGTAGGGCTCTTCCATCCCCTTCTCCATGCCGGTTTATCCCGGCGCTCTGCACGTCCAGGCCAACGAGGGATCTAGCCTTCACCATGGCTGGTTCCTCCTATTCGATTGTGGGCCGCCGCGCGGGTTACAGCCGCGCAGCTGAACGTCACCCCACCAACGACACGGGGGGACCGGCCTCTTTTACACCTCAGGCCGGACGGACGGTCAATCCATATTGTCTAACGCGCTCGTGCACGTCGATGCCGTAGAGGGCTCGAGGCCCGCCGGGTGGGGCTTGGCGTAGGTGAACTGATCGCGGCCTCCCACTCGGTGCGGCTAGCGATCCGAGCATCGCTAGCGGATCCTCGCCGAGAGCATGGACGAGCTCTACAAGCAGGTCGACGTAGCAGTTGTTCAGCCCGTACGCGCTGACCGCGTCGTGAAGGGCGTGCGGGCGGTAGGCCTGTGGGGCGACGGCGCTCAGCCACTCCTTTGGCATCAGCGCTCGTGACCAGGAGGAGCATGCCGCCGCTGACCGAGCACAGACGATCATTGGCCACCATCAGGGAGCCGAGGCAGCATCGCGGATGTGGCGAGCCACGCTCACGCTGGTGTGCGCATTCCCAACCAGTGGGGCCTCGGCGATGCCTGCGGGGTCGACGCCTCTCGGCGGCTGGTGGCGGCGATATCTGGCAGCCGGTTGGGTGAGCAGCCCCCGCCGCGAGAGGGGGTTCGCTTCGTGGCGCCGGAGAAGGACGTGCCGCTGCTCCTGCGTGCGCTCGCCGCCTCGCCTTGGGCGCGCTGGCCGGCGGTCGCGGCACGCCAACTGCGGCCGTACATCGAGGCGCGAGAGCGAACCGTTTTGAGCCTCGGGATCCAGCGCCGGGTGCGGCGTGGCTCCGGACGATGGTGGGGCGGCGGGTGCGGCCGCAGTAGCCTCCAACTGATGCTCGAGGCCGGTCCCGAACCGTGGCTTGACGCGGGTGCGACGACGCGCCTACGGGGTCATGTCGAAGCCGCTCGGGAGCGCACCCGCGCAACCGGGCGTTCGGTCCTGGCCAGCGTGACGGTGCCACTCGGGCAGCCGGCTGACCCCGCGGCGACGATCTTGGCCTCGAGGCAGGAGCATGAGCCGTGGTTCTGCCTCGAGCAGCCCGAGCGTGAGGGATGGGCGCTCGCGGGACTGGGCTGTGCCCAGGCTCTCCAGGCTTCCGGGCCGGAGCGCTTTGCCGTGGTGGAGCGGGCCTGGCGTCGAGCGGGGGCGCTGGCCTGCAGCGACGCGCCCGGGGGTCCACCCGGGATCGGGTTGGTGGCCATGGGCGGGTTCGCCTTCAACCCTGCCGGCACAGGCTCGCCCCCCTGGAGCGGCTTCTGTCCCGCGTCGCTCATCGTTCCGGTCGTAGCGCTGGCCCGCCACAGGGAGCGCACGTGGGTCACCCTCACGGTCGCGGTCCAGCCCGACGACACGACCGCCGACGCCGTCGGCCGCGCCGAGGACACCCTGTCCCGGCTGCGCGAGGCTCCGCTGCCGCTGCTCGACCCGGCTCCGGCCGCGGCGCCGCAGGTGCGCTCGGTCATGCCTCCCTCCCATTACGAGGAGGCGGTGGCGGGAGCGGTGCAGCGGATCCGCCACGGGGAGCTGGAGAAGGTGGTGCTGGCCCGGGAGGTGGAGGTCAGCGCTCCGGCGGGGCTCGACCCGGGCGCGATCTTCGGAGTCCTGCGCCAGGGGTTCCCCAGCTGCTTCATCTACGCCGTGGGCCGGCGCGACAGCACGTTCACCGGCGCCACCCCGGAGCTCCTCATCCGCCGGCAGGGCGCCCGGGCCAGCACCGTGGCGCTGGCGGGATCGACGCGGCGCAGCGCGGATCCCGCGGTGGACGCCCATCTGGGCGAACGGTTGCTGGGCAGCACCAAGGATCGGGAGGAGAACGCCATCGTGGCCCGGCGGATCGCGCGGGCGCTGCGACCGTACTCGGTGTGGGTGGCCGCGGCGCCGGATCCAGTGGTGGTCAAGGTGGCAAACATCCAGCATCTGGCCGCTCCCATCCGGGCGCAGCTGACCGGACCCGTGGGCGCGGTGGAGCTGGCCGGGAGCCTGCATCCGACGCCGGCTGTGGGAGGCGAGCCCTGGAGCGTGGCCGAGCCACTGATCCCGGCGCTTGAGGGCTTCGACCGCGGCTGGTACGCCGGACCTGTGGGCTGGACGGACGCCTCGGGCGACGGAGAGTTCTGCGTGGCGCTGCGCTGCGGCCTGTTGCGGGGCACCAGCGCGCGCCTGTTCGCCGGCGCGGGCATCGTGCGCGACTCCGAGCCCGCGGCCGAGCTGGCCGAGACCGAGGTCAAGCTCCAAGCGCTGCTGCCTCTGGTCGCAAGCTGAGCTCTCCGGGGCCCGGGGCCGATGAGAAAGCGGATGCCGGCCGTTCCCGCCCTCCGCGCCCCCGAGGCCGGCGGGCGTCTCGTTCGCTGCAGCGCTCACCGCGGCGGCGCTCGCCATCCCCACGCCCGCCACGCCCAAGGCGGCCGCTTCCGCGCCCGCGTCCGCCGCTGGGCTCTTCGGGGTAGCGGCGGGCGGCAACTTGCAGAACGAGGACGCGGCACGTCGAGCGCCGACCTGGACGCTGCCCAGGCCGCCGACGCCCGGTGGCTCCGGGTGGACATCAACTGGACTCAGATCCAAGCCGACGGGCCCGCCGCCTACGACTGCGATCACGTTGACGCCTTGATCACCGCGCCCGCGCGCGGGGGTTGTCGGTCCTCGGCACCATCGTCTACACCCCCGTTTGGACGCGGCCCAGGCACGGAGGCGACGTTTGCACCTCATCCCGCGACGTTCGCAAGCTTTGCGGCCGCGGCAGCCCAGCACCTCGCCGTCCTCGCCGTCCTCGCCGTCCTCGGCGTGCACGCGTACGAGATCTGGAACGAGCCGAACGCTGTCAGCTTCTGGACGCCCGCACCGGATCCGGCGCTCTAACGAGAGAGTGCTCGCCGCGGCCTACCCGGGCCCTCAAGGCGCGGACCTCTCGGCGACAGTGATCACAGGCTCCCTGGCCCCGCACTCTCCGACGGCAGGAACATCGCGCCCGTCGATTTCCTCGCCAGCCTCTACGGGCACGGCGGCAAGGACTTCTTCGATGCCCTACTGCTGGCCCGCCTTCCCCGGCGACACCGAGCATTGGACCGCATGGCACCAGATGTACGGGAACTCACCCAGCCTGCGCAGCGTGATGGGCGACAACGGCGACGCCGGCAAGAGGATCTGGGCCACCGAGTTCGGCGCGCCCACCGACGGCCCCCCTGGCAGCTACGTCAGCGAGGGCACCCAGGCGGCATGGTCATCCGGGCCCTCCGGCTCTGGAGCACGTTCAGCTGGGCGGGACCGCTGCTCGTCTATCGGGGGCGGGATCTCGGCATGGAGCACCGCGGAGGATTTCTTCGGGCTGCTCCGTCACGACTTCAAGCGAGAAACCTGCCTACCTGGCCTACCGCCAGCAGGCGTCCTCAGCCGAGGACAAGCTCACGGCCCCCCCATCCTCCTGCCCTGAGGGCGTTGCTAGCCGCGTCGGCTACCCGTCGGTGCAGTCCATGATTCTGCTGACGCTCGGTGCGCACCTCGATGATCGTGGTCTGCTCGTTCTCCAGCGAGCGCTCGAGCGCAGCGCGGAAGCACTCCAGCGTCGATGGCTGCTCGTAGGCGCACCTGTACAGGGCGGCGGCGTGGGCGAAATCCAGGCCATGCGGAGTCGCGACGTGCCGCTCGAAGGCATCCCGCTGCTCGGCCACGGGCAGGAAGTGGAAGATCCCGCCGCCGTCGTTGTTGAGCAGCACGATCGTCAGGGTAATTCCTAGGCGCCCGTGGGCCAGTAGTCCGCCGAGGTCGTGGACCAGGGCCACGTCGCCGATCAGCAGCACCACCGGCCCATCCGACGCCGCGGCCGCTCCAAAGGCCGCAGACACGGTTCCGTCGATGCCGTTGGCCCCTCGGTTGGCGAGGATCCGAGGACCCTGGGCGGTGGCCGGAGCGAACTCCTCCACATCCCGGATCGGCATCGAGGAAGCCACGAACAGGGTCGCCTCCGCCGGCAGCCACTTGGGCAGGCGTGCCGCTATCAGCGGTTCGCTGAGCTCCTCGCCCAGCACCTCGTCGATCGCCAGCGCCACCGCGCCGTCGGCCCGTTGCCAGGAGCCGAGCCAGCCCCGCGCGGCCGCCGCCTGAGGCCGGAGGCCACCGGCCGCCCTTTGGCGCTGGGTGAGAACCGCATCCGGGTCCTGCCAGGGCTCGTCCCCTACGCAAGCAATCTGCCTGACCTCCGACAGACTCGCCAACCAGCGGCGCAGTGGCTTGGAGGTAGGGAGATCACCAAGGCGCAGGACGGCCTCCGGCGCGTGGGCGGCCGTGAACGACTCCGACCGCAGGAGCAGGTCGTAGTGAGCGATCGCGGCGCCGCCCCGGCGGGCGCCTGAGAGCGGGTCGGCCAGGAGCGGCAGGCCCGCCTGCGCGCAGTTATCGGCAAGCTCCTGGGCGGGGCCGGCGCCGCTGCCGGCCACCACCACCGTCCGGCCCGGAAGCGCCAGGGGCGGTTGCCCGGGGGCTGGCGCTGTCGCGAGGCTCACCCACGGGCGACCGCCAGACCGCCCCGGCAGGGGATCGGGCGGCAGGGGCTCAGCGGCGATCAGCGGCTCGCGCAGGGGGAAGTTGAGGTGCACCGGCCCCGCGGGCTCGGCGAGGGCTCGCCCGTACGCCCGACAGGCGAGCTGGCGCATCCAGCGCACGCGCTCGGGCGTCGCCTCGTGCACCCCCACCTCGAAGAACCACTTGACGGCGTCGCCGAAGATCTTCAGCTGGTCGATGGTCTGGCCCGCGCCTACCTCGCGCAGCTCCGGCGGACGATCGGCGGTCAGGACGAGCAGCGGAACGCGCGCCTGGAACGCCTCGATCACCGCTGGCGCCAGGTTGGCCACCGCCGTGCCCGACGTGCACGTCACCGCCACCGGCAGCCCCGAAGCCTTCGCCGTGCCGAGGGCGAAGAAGCCCGCGCAGCGCTCGTCGATGTGCGAGAAGGTCTCGATCCCCGGCTCATGGGCCAGCGACAGCAGCAGGGGCGTGTTCCTGGACCCGGGGGAGGTGCAGGCGTGACGCACTCCGCACCGCGCCAGCTCGTCGCAGAAGGCACGCAGCAGCAGGAGGGCGTCGGCGGCGGGCACTGGGTTCCCCTACGGTACAGAGCCACATGGCCTCGCGGTCCAGAGTCCCGCCCGGGGGGGAAGTGCTCGTGCTGCTGCACGGCTTCACGCACACCGGCGCCAGCTGGGAGCCGGTCCGCCGGGCGCTGGGGAGAGATGGCGCTTCCCTGGCGCCGGACCTTCCGGGGCACGGTGCGGCAGCCGAGGCTCGCCCGATCAACCTGCGCGCGGCACTAGCTCGCCTGGCCGCGGAGCTTCCCGCGCGCTTCACGCTGGTCGGCTACTCCATGGGCGGGCGGATCGCGCTGCAGGCCGCTCTGCCGGAGAACCTGGGGCACCGGATCGACCGCCTCGTCCTGATCGGGGCCAGCCCCGGTCTGGCTGACCCCGCCGAGCGCGACGCCCGACGCACAGCCGACGAGGCGCTGGCGCGGGAAATGGAGGCGGGGGACATAGGCACCTTCGCCCGCCGCTGGGCGAATCGCGCCCCGGTGCTGGAGGGGCAGCCGCCGGCGGTACGGGAGCGGGCCCATGCGGACCGCCTGCGCAACAGCCCCTCGGGGTTGGCACGCGCGCTGCGGGGGCTGGGCACGGGAGCGCTGCCGTCGCTGTGGGAGCGGTTGGGGGATCTGGCAATGCCGGTCAACCTGGTGGTGGGCGAGCGCGACCGGAAGTTCCAGGCCATCGCCGAGCGGATGGCGGCGCGGCTGCCGAACGCGCGGGTCCAGGTCCTGCCGGGCGCCGGGCACGCGGTCCACCTGGAGGTCCCGGAGCGCGTCGCCGAGCTACTTGTACCAGCGCTCTAGCCCGGGACCCAGCCCGGGGCCCGCCGGTGCCGCCATGCACCCGGCGATGGGCGGTAGGGGATCCACCCGCGCGTCGAACCGGTCCAGGGTGGCCAGGCCGCAGGGGCGCTCCGGCCTCACCACGGCGGCGGCGTGAAGCGCCGCGGCGATCCCGAGCGGCCCGTCGAGCGTCGAGGCCAGGTAGACCTGGTAGCCGGCCCCGCGAGCCCGCTCGGCAGCTGCCAGCAGTCCGGAGATCCCGCCGCAGGCGGAGATCTTCAGGCACACGGCGGTGCACACCCGGGCGCCCAGCGCTCCGGGAAGGCGGGCGCTCTCGTCAAGGGCCACCGGCACCGATGTTGCCGCCGCCACCGCCCGGGTGGCCTCGAGGCCGGAGCAGGGCTCCTCACAGCACTCGATGTCCGCCGGGGCCATCACCCGCAATGCGTTCACTGCCTCCTCCACCGTCCACGCCCCGTTGGCATCCAGCCGGATCGCCATCGCCGGCCCGGCCACCGCGCGCACGGCGTAGATCCGCCCGAAGTCGTCGCCCAAGCCCACCTTGACCTTGACGCAGCGAAATCCCGCCGCCCGGGCGGCTCCAGCGGCCATGGCGGCGCCGGCGCGATCAGGAGCGGCGACCATCGCGTTCACCTCCACCGACGGGGCCTCCTCAGCTCCGAGCAGTCGCCACACCGGCTGGCCGGCGCGGCGCCCCTCGAGGTCCCACAGGGACAGGTCGATAGCGGCCACGGCCTGTGGCAACACCGCCGCGTGGGCGCAGGCAGCCAGGATCTCCGCCCGGGGCGTGCCCGCGGCGGCGCGGGCCAGCACTGGCTCGCAATCGGCCAGGGCGGCCTGCACGTCGTCGATGCCCACCCCGTCGTAGCTCGGCAGCGGGGCCGCCTCGCCGCTGCCGACGAGGCCGTCGTCATCGCTCAGCTGCACGTGCACCAGCGGCCGTTCACGTACTTCACCGTAGGCTGAGCTCATCGGCTCCCGCAGGCGTGCCTGCACCACCCAGCTCCGCAGTCTCACGCGGCCCTCAGCGGCTCAGGAGCAAGCCCGCCGAGAGGAGCACGCAGAAGGCCAGCTGCAGCATCCCGGTCTGGGCCAGAGCCTGATTGAGCGAGGGTCCGTCGGTGCGGTTTCGCACCAGCCGCACCAGCGGGGCGGCGGCCGGCAGCGTCAGCCAGGGCAGGAGCAGCCACGGCTTCAGCGGTCCGAATAGCCATGTCAGCGGGGCAAGCAGGTAGGCGCCGTAGACGATCGCCGCGAACACCATCCGGGTGCGCTCGCGGCCGAGGCGCACGGCCAGCGTGCGCTTTCCCGCCCGCCCGTCGGTGTCGATGTCGCGGAAGTTGTTGACGACCAGGATCGCCGCCGCGAGCAAACCCACCGGCACCGCCAGTGCGAATGCCTCCCAGCTCAGGTGGCGGACCTGGACGAAGAACGATCCCGCCACCGCCACGATGCCGAAGAACAGGAACACGAACACCTCGCCGAGTCCTTCGTAGCCGTACGGCTTGGGGCCTCCGGTGTAGGCGACGCCGGCGAGGATCGAGGCCGCGCCGACGAGCAGCAGCTGCCAACCGGCCACGACGATCAGGTAGATCCCCGCCAGCACCGCCAGGCCGAACGAGACGTAGGTGGCCACCAGCACCTGGCGGGGGGGCACGAGCCCCCCGGCGGTGACCCGCACGGGTCCAAGGCGGTCCTCGGTGTCGGCACCGCGGCGAGCGTCGGAATAGTCGTTCGACAGGTTCGTGCCGACCTGGATGAAGACCGCGCCCAGCAGCGCGGCCAGGAACCGCAGCGGGTGGAAGACGTGGTCTAAGCCCGCCAGCGCGGTACCCACGAGCACCGGCGCCACCGCCGCCGGCAGCGTCCGCGGCCGAGCCGCCATCAGCCATATCCTGACCCCGCTGGCGGGGCCCGTGGACGCGCGCGAGGCCATCTAGGCGCGCCGCGGGAACTGCGAGAAGTCGGGACGGCGCTTCTCCAGGTACGCCTTGCGCCCCTCCGCCGCCTCCTCGCTCATGTAGAAGAGCAGGTTGGCGTCGTGGGCTAGCTGCTGGATGCCGGCCAGCCCGTCCTCGTCGGCGTTGAAGCTGGCCTTGAGCAGTCGCAGCGCAAACGGCGACAGGGCCAGCATCTCCCGGCACCAGGCCACCGTCTCCTCCTCCAGGGTCTGAAGTGGCACGACGGCGTTGACGAGCCCCATCTCCAGTGCCTGCTGAGCGTCGTACTGGCGGCACAGGAACCAGATCTCCTTGGCCTTCTTGGGCCCCACCAGGCGGGACAGGACGCTGGCGCCGAACCCGCCGTCAAAGGAGCCGACCTTGGGGCCCGTCTGGCCGAAGCGGGCGTTCTCCGCGGCGACCGTCAGGTCGCAGACGACGTGCAGGACGTGGCCGCCGCCGACGGCGTAACCGGCCACCATTGCCACCACCGGCTTGGGCATGCGGCGCATCTGCACGTGCAGGTCGGTGACGTGAAAGCGCCCGACGCCCGGCTGACGGCCGGCCTGCTCGGGATCGGCGCCGCTGACGTACCCGCCGCGGGCGCCTCGTACCCGCTGGTCCCCACCGGAGCAGAAGGCGTCGGGTCCCTCGCCGGTGAGGATGACCACGCCGATGTCGGGATCCTCACGCGCCAGTTCAAACGCATCGCAGAGCTCCACCACGGTCTCTGGGCGGAAGGCGTTGCGCACCTCGGGGCGATCGATCGTGATCTTGGCGATGCCGGCGTCCTCTCCGGTCGAGACCTCGTAGCGGATGTCGCTGTACTGCGCGGCGCTCTTCCAGACGGTGCTCACGGCGGCTGAGACTACCGTTCCAGGCTATGAGGTCCTGGCTGGCGATGGCCGCGCAGCGGCACCCCGAGCGGATGGCGCTGGTGGGAGCGGACGCGACGCTCACCTACGCCGAGCTGTCGCGGCGCGCGGTGGAGGCGGCCATCGCCCTGCAGGGGTTGGGGGTGCGCAGCGGTGAGCGGGTGGCGCTGGCACTTCAGGATCGCGTCGAGTTCGCGGTGGCGCTGCATGCCTGCCTGCTGTTGCGCACGCCCGTTGTGCCGATCGACCTGCGTCTGGCCGAGCCCGAGCAGACGCTCCGCGCCCGCGGCACGGCCGTGGTGGTCCGGGAGCCGCTGCACGCCTCCTCCGGGTCGCTGGCTCCGGGGAAGACCATCGACCGTGACGCCGTGGCCGCGGTGATGCACACCTCCGGAACCACCTCGGCGCCCAAGCCGGTGGAGCTGACCTTCGGCAACTGGATGAGCAACGCCCTGGGCTCGGCGGTGGCGCTCGGCCTGGACCTGCACGAGCGTTGGCTGTGCCCGATGCCGCTGGTCCACGTCGGTGGCCTCTCGATCCTGATCCGCTCGGCGATCTACGCCACCACCGTGGTGGCGCCGGAGCGCTATGACACGGCCAGCGTGCTGGCCGAGCTGATGGACCGCGAGCGGCGCATCACGCTCGTGTCGCTCGTGCCGACGATGCTGGCCCGGCTGCTGGATGCCGGCCTGCGTGAGCCGCCCACGCTCCGCTGGGCGCTCCTGGGTGGGGGGCCGATCGCCCCTTCGCTCTTGGAGCGCGCGGCCGCCGCCGGGGTGCCGGTGGCGTCCACCTACGGGATGACCGAGGCGTGCTCGCAGATCGCCACCCACGGCTGGCCGCTGCCGGGGGTAGAGGTGGCGTTGGATCCAGACGGCGAGATCCTGGTGCGCGGCGACATCGTGGCCCCGGGGGCGCTGGCGGCGGGGGGGTGGCTGTACACCGGTGACCTCGGGAGCTTCGACGAGCGCGGCCGGCTGCAGATCATCGGCCGCAAGACCGACACGATCGTCACCGGCGGGGAGAACGTCGCCCCCAGCGAGGTGGAGGCGGCGCTGCTGGAGCATCCCGCCGTCGCCGACGCCGGGGTGTATGCGCGTGCGGACCCGGAGTGGGGAGAGGCGATCGTCGCCGCGGTGGTTGCCCGCGTGCCGGGGTCGCTGAGCGACGGTGAGCTCCGCGCGCACTGCGCGCAGCGGCTGGCTCCGTTCAAGGTGCCCAAGGCCTTCAGGTTCGTCGAGTGCCTGCCGCGCACGGCCTCGGGAAAGCTGCTGCGGCGGGAGCTCGGAGCCGTATAGTCGCCCCCGTGTCCTCGGTCCGGCGCCTGGATCTGAAAGGGTCGCCCAACCAGCTGACGATCGAGCAGCTGGCGGCAGAGACCGGGATGTCGGTGCGCAACATCCGCGCCCACCAGGCGCGAGGGCTGCTGGCGCCCCCGGAGGTGCGGATGCGGGTTGGGTACTACGGGCCCGAGCACGTCGCCCAGCTGCGCCTGATCCGGGAGCTCCAGGATGACGGCTTCAACCTCGGCGGGATCAAGCGCCTGCTCCAGGACACGCAGGGGACGGCCGAGCGCCTGCTGGCGTTCAAGCAGGCGCTGAGCGCGCCCGAGGGTGAGGAGCCGCCCGAGATGCTCTCGCTGGCCGAGCTGGGTCGCCGCTTCCGCGTCAACGCCGAGGACGCCCCCGCGGTGCTGGCTCAGGCGCAGCGGCTGGGGGTGCTGATGCCAGTCGGTAGCGACCAGTTCGAGGTTCCCAGCCCGTCGCTGCTGGCCGTGGCCGAGGAGGTGGTGCAGCGCGGCATCTCGCTGCGCAGCGCGCTCTCGATCCTGGAGGAGATAGAGCGCCACTGCGACTCGGTTTCGCGCTCGTTCGTCAAGCTGTTCCTGGCGGAGGTGTGGAAGCCCTTCGAGCAGGCCGACATGCCGCCCGCGGGCTGGCCGGAGATCGAGTCGGCGGTGGAGCGGCTGCGGCCGATCGCCTCCGAGGCGCTGATGGCGATCTTCAGGCAGCGGCTCGGCACCCAGATCGAGGATGCCTTCCGGGAGATCACCAGGCGACTGACCGTGCAACGGGAACGATGATCGAGGATTCGGATCCGAGCGAGCTGCGCGCCTCTCTGCGCCAGAGCTGGGAGTGCGCGGCCGCGGGGTGGGGGCAGCGCGCCGAGACGATGCGGGAGATGGGGATGCCGGTGTCGAGCTGGATGATAGAGCGGCTGGGGCTGGTTCCCGGTCAGCGCGTGCTGGAGCTGGCCGCCGGCCCGGGGGACACCGGCTTCCTGGCCGCCCCGCTGGTGGCGGTGCCCGGAGAGGCACCGGTCGCCCCTCCCGGGGAACCGGGCGGTGCCGCTCGCCCGGGAACGGTGATCTGCAGCGACGGCGCCGAGGCGATGCTGGAGGTGGCGCGGGCACGGGCGCAGGAGCTTGGTATCGAGAACGTGGAGTTCCGCCGCCTGGAGCTGGAGTGGATCGACCTGCCGGCGGCGGCAGTGGACGCGATTCTCTGCCGCTGGGGGGTGATGCTCGTGCTGGACCCCGAGACCTGCCTGCGGGAATGCCGGCGCGTGCTGGCGCCCGGGGGGCGGATCTCGCTGGCGGTGTGGGATGAGGCGGCCGAGAATCCGTGGGCCACGATTCCAGGGAGCGCCCTGGTCGAGCTCGGCCACGCGCAGGCGCCGGCCGCGGGCGGGCCGGGGATGTTCGCGCTGGCCGCGGGTCGACGCCTGAAGGAGCTCCTGGGGGCGACCGGCTTCACCGGGGTGGAGGTTGACCGAGTCCCGGTGGCACGCCGCTTTGCCGATGCCGATCTCTACGTGGAGCAGACGCTCGACCTCTCGCCGTCCTTTTCGGATGCCTGGAGCCGGTTGAGCGAGGCCGCCCGCGAGGAGGTGCGCGCCCGGCTGCGGGAGCTGGCCCGGCCCTTCACCGGCGCCGACAGGGCGCTGCACGTGCCCGGGCGCGCGCTCGTAGCCTGCGCAAACGCCTGAGAGCGTTCACAGGCTGTTTACCAGGACTTTGCTGATCGTTCACCGCCTCGCGTCGGCTAAAGCGGAAGCTTCAGTCAATGCTCAGCGGAAATGGAATCCTCTCCCGGCTTCTGCTCGTGCTGTGGGGACTCGCCCCAGAGGGCGAGGTCCCCCCGCGAGTCCTGATCGAGCGCTGACTCGCCTCCCGGCAGCACCCGCGCCAGCAGCACGGCGGCGGGGCCGGTAGCGGCGATCAGCAGCAGCGACGCCGCCGAGGGGGCGGGGAGGGCGAGGAAGCGCCGCAGCGGCGGCAGGGCCAGCGAGGCCCCGAGGACGGCCCCCGATCCCGCCACCGCGCCGATCACCGGCGCGTTGGGACGGCCTCCGAGTTGCCCGCTCTGCAACGTCTGGGCGAGCTGGGTGACGATGATCGACCCGAACGCCACTCCGGAGGCCGGAATGCCCAGGGAGGAGGTGAGGAGCACTGCCGCCAGCGACGGTACGGAGGTGGCCAGGCCGCGTCGCACGATGCCCGACAGCAGCTGCTGGTCGAAGGAGTCGGTCCCCTCACGGCTGATCAGGCGCAGGTCCTGCTCGCGCGGGGGCTGCACAGCCACCGCCACCGCCGGCAGAACGTCGGTGACCAGGTTGATCGCGAGGATCTGGCGTGCCCCGAGCACGGCGCCGCGACCGACCACGGCCGCGCCCGCCATCATGATCATCTCACCGAGGTTGCCGCCGAGCAGGAGCGCCAGCGCCCGGTGGAGGTTCTGCCACAGCGAGCGGCCCTCGAGCAGCGCTTCGGTCAGGGTCTCGAAGCGGTCGTCGGCCAGCACGAGGTCCGCCGCCTGGCGCGCCACCTCGGTGCCCCCGGCTCCCATCGCCACGCCCACGTCGGCCAGCCGCAGCGCGGGCGCGTCGTTGACGCCGTCGCCGGTCATCGCCACCGTGTGGCCCGACTGGCGCAGGCTCTCGACGATCCGCAGCTTGTCGATCGGCGTGATCCGTGCCACCACCGAGGCCCGCGCCAGCCGCTCCCGCAGCTCCCCGTCCTCCACGTCCTCGATCTCCTCACCGGTGAGGACCGCGCCCTCGCCGACGGAGAGGCCGAGGTCGGAGGCGATCTTCTGCGCGGTGGCGGGATGGTCGCCGGTGAGCATGATCACCCTCACACCCGCGGCGCGGCACCGCGCCAGCGCCTGAGCCGCGCCCGCGCGCGGCGGGTCGCTGATGCCGATGAAGCCGCGGGCGGTGAGCTGTCGCGGGTCCTCGACCGCAGCTTCCTCGGGGCCGTCGGCGACCATCAGCACGCGCAGGCCCTGCGCGGCAAGGGCCTCGGCGCGAGCTAGCAGCGCCGTCCGCCCGTCCTCATCCAGCGGCTGCGGTCGACTGCTGGGGGCGGCGAGGTGGGTGCAGCGCGGCGCCACCACCTCCGTGGCGCCCTTGACGCAGATCCGCCCGGCCACCGCAGTCGCATGCAGCGAGCGAACGGGATCAAACGGAGCCTCGGCACGGCGCTCGGCACCGAGCTGCGGCGCCAGCCCGGCGTGCTCAGCGGCGGCCAGCACGCAACCGTCGGTGGCGTGGGCCGGCGGGTCTCCGGCATCCGGCGCGGGACTGGCCAGGCCGGCGCACAGCAGGACCTCCAGCGCACCCGGTGCCGGGGGCCCGGCGGAGAGCTCGCGCGGCCGACCCAGGTCGTCGATCAACGTCACCTCCAGCCGGCCGCGGGTCAGCGTGCCGGTCTTGTCGCTGCAGACGATGTCGACCCGCCCGAGCGCCTCCACCGAGGAGAGCCGGCGCACCAGTGCCGAGCGAGCTGCCAGCCGGCGAGCGACGGAGGCCTCGGCGACGCCCGCCAGCAGCGGGAGACCCTCAGGAACGGCGGCCACGGCGACGCTGGCGCCGACCGCGAGCTGGGCCATGGGTGCGCCCCCCCAGGCGATGCCGGCCAGCGTCACGACCAGGCCGCCGACCACCACCACCGGCATCCCCTGGCGGAACAGCCGGTCCAAGCGCTCCCCGAGCGGGCTGCTGCGTGTCTCCTCCACGGTCAGGGCGGCGGCGGTGGCGCCCAAGCGGGTGCCCTCGCCTACCGCCACCACAACGGCCCGGCCCGCTCCGACGGTGACGTCGCTGCCCTCCAGCACGATCCGAGCCTGCGCCTGGTCGGCGTCGGGCGCCTTGATCACCGGCAGCGACTCTCCGGTCAGCGCGGCCTCGTCGACCTCCAGCGCCTCCGCCTCCAGCAGGCGCGCGTCGGCGACCACGCGGGCGCCGGACTGCAGCAGCAGGATGTCACCCCGCACGACCTGGTCTCCGGGGATCTCGCGTACCTCGCCGTCGCGCAGTACTCGGGCACCGGCGGCGCCGATCTGCTCCAGCGCCTGCGCCGCCTGGCCCGCCTGGTGCTCCTGCCAGGCGCCGACAGCGGCGTTGGCCAGGATCACAGCGCCGATGATGGCCACGTCAGCCACCGCGCCGACGGTCAGCGACACCGCCGCGCCGGCGCCGAGCACCGCCACCAGCGGCGACTCCAGCTGCTCGGCCATCGCCCCGACAAAGGCGTTGCGCCGGGCCGGCCGAGTCCGCGCCTGCTGGCGGGTCTGCGCCTGCGCCTCCGTGAGGCCCTGCGTGCCGGCGTCCAGCGCCGCCAGCACGTCTTCGGGCACCATCTGTCCCCAGCGCTCCGGTCGGGGGTCGGTGAGCCGGCTGATCACCGAGCGCGAGCGGTGACCGCCGCGCAGACGCTGCCAGCCGGCGCCGATGGCCGCGAGGGCTCCCACGTAGGTGGACAACGAGGCCCGCAGGAGGCCCGGCTCCCCCTGGAGGCCCCACGCGGCCCCGGCGACGTTGGTGGCCACCGACAGCGCCACCGAGATCCGCGCGACTCCGTCCCGCCGGGCCGCGGCCTCGACGATCGCCGCCACCGCCGAGAGGCCCGGGGCCAGCAGGTCGGCGCGGGCCTGGAAGTGCGAGCTGCGACCGGAGCTGAGCGCGATGCCGAGGTCGCAGGCCTCAAAGGCGGCGGCCGCACGTGGCGTGTCGGAGAGCACCGCGACGCGGCTGCCGTCGCGCTGACGCTCGCGTATGTAGTCCGTCAGGTCGGCCTCCAGGACCAACGGCATCCCTGCGCGCCGGGTCAGGCTGCGCGAGGCCCGGCGGTCCCCGCTCTCCAGCACCGCGATCTCCACACCGTTCTGCTCGCAGTGGCGGTGGAGCTCCTGGAGCCCCGGAGCCAGGCGCGCGCGCAGGTGCACGTAGGCCACCGGCGCACCCGCAGCCTCGTCGCGGAGGACGAGCGCCTGCTCGCCGGCCTCCACCGCGCGACGTACCTCGGGGGCCTCGGCGTCACCTGCGGCGGGCTCCGCCAGCCGCAGGCGCCGGCCGCCCACCACGGCGCTGATGCCGCAACCGTCGAACTCCGCCTCTTGGGCCTGCAAGGCGCGGGCGGGCCGAGGGCCCGACCCCCACGGTGAGCCGGTGGCGGCCGCCATCGCCGCGATGCACTCGGTGAGCTCGCCGCGATCGCGGCCGCCCACAGGGATCACCCGCGTCTGCTCGAGCCCGCTGGCCAGCACGCGCGGTCCATCGATCACGAGCACGTCGGGGCGCCGGACCGGCCGCTCGGGCCTCGTGCCCACCACCGTCACGCCGGCCCGCAGCACCCGCGCCGAAGCGCCCGTGTCGGCGGCCTCGGTGCCGAGCATCGCGGCCCGGGGGTTGACCAGCAGCAGCCCCGTGAACGCCGCTGCCGGGGAGCGGTGACGCACGGCGTACAGCAGCGCGTAGCCCAGGGAGGCCGGTCCCAGCACGGCCACGTAGCGCTGCAGCGCGTCGGCCCGGACGGGCTGGGGCCGAGGCTCCGGTGCCCATCCCGAGCCGGTCTGGAGCTCTACCACCAGGGGACCGTGGAGCACGGTCGCCCCGGCCTCGAGCTCCGCACCGGCGGCGACTCCGTCAGGCAGGCCGTCGCAGCCGACCACAGTGCCCGCGCCCTCGATCACGCGAGCGTCCAGCGGAACGCGGGTCCCTGACTCCAGCCGCACCACCGCGCCCGGCTGAGCCTCGGTCACGTTCTGCAGGCGCTGCTCGTAGTCCCTCCACGCCTCGCGTCGCAGCCGGGCCTCGGTCAGCAGCCGCAGCGCCCCGGCGCCGCTGACCATCAGCCCGAGCGGGGAGCCCGACAGGGTGAGCGAGACGATCGCGGCCCCGCCCATCGCCAGCTGCGCCCGGTCGCGCCCGAGGATGCGGCGCAGTCCGTCGCGCAGCGGTGGGGCGCTGTCGATGATCCCGACCACGCCCGCCACCGCCGCCGGCGCCGTGGCGCCCGTGCCTCCGCTCGAGGTGGCCCGCTGAAAGGCGACCAGTCCCAGTCCGAGCGCCGCGCCGATCACGCGGGCGCTGCTCTGGACGATCGGCGCCGGGTCCAGCGGGTGGGCGGGAGGATCCTCGCCGGCGGTCTCGGGCAGCTCGACCTTGGAGATCTCGCTGAGCAGGTCCTGGATGGAGGCGACGTGGTCGGAGAACTCCACCAGCACCCGCCCGGTGGTGGCGCTGGCCACCGCGCGCTTGACCTCGGGGCGTCGCTCCAGGGCCGCCACCACGCGCCGTGCCAGCTGTGGATCGCGATCGATCCCCCGGACGGCGATGCGGGCGCGTCCGAACCGGCCGGCTCCGTCTCGCAGCACGCCGGTCACCGCGCGCGCCGCCCGCGCCGGGCCGGGAGCGCCGCTGTGCTGCGGAGCGGGCGCCGGCGACCCGGGTTGGGTCTCTGGAGGCTCCTGCTCGGCGACGGCGAGCTCAGCCGCGGCGGACAGCACCGCCTCGGGGCCGGAGCAGGTCTCGTCGAAGCGGATCAGCACGTTGCCCGTGTCCGGGCTGGCGCTGACTGCGACCACGCCCGGAATCGTCCCCATCGCCTGCTCCAGCCGGTGGGGAGCACCCCCGTCCCACCCTGGCAGTGTGATCCGCAGGCGGCCGGGACTCCGGCGCAGGATCCGCAGCGCGGAAGCCGTCGCCGGCTCGCTCACCGGTGCCTCGCCGGAGGCGCAGTCAGTCTCGACATCGGTTCCCGCGGGGGTCTAGGACTTGGGTGAGGAGGATGTGCCCGAGGACTTTGCGCGCCGGGTGCCCGAGCCGGTCCCCGCGTGCATCGACCGAGCCTCGGCGAGGATGTCCTCGGTCTCTTCACGCACCCTCCCGAACACACGCTTGAGCATCCGGGAGCCGTCGGTGACGACCCGCTGCATCAACTCCTCGGCCCGCTCGTCGGCGGGCCGGTCATCCGCCCTGGTCTTCTTCGCGGCGGGGCTCATCCCGTCTCGGCGGTGCTGGCGCTCTTGGATGTCCGTCCCGAGGAGCCGCTCGTGCGGCGGCTGCGAGCGGACGAGCTGTCGCCATTGGGGGTGGGCACCTGCTCTTCGCCGCGGACGCCCCGGGTCGCGCCGCGCGCGGCGCCGGCGACCACGTCGCCCACCTTCAGCGCGCCGGCAACGCCGAGTACCGCGCCGCGGCGGACGGTGTCCCGCGTCCGGGGGGAGAAAACCGCGGCCGTCGCCGCGGCCACCACGGCTGATTCGGTGCTGATCAAGTCATCAAGTGCCACTTCGTGCCCTCCTCGTTTTTCCAGGTCGGTGGGGGACTGCACTTCCCCCAGGTGCGAAAGCTACCCCCGCCCCCGCCGGCCAAACGCCATCGGCGGGCTCCAGGTAGCCTGCCGACATATGTTCTACGACGACGACGCAGACCTCCACAAGCTCGACGGCAAGACCGTCGCCATCATCGGCTATGGCTCCCAGGGCCACGCCCACGCGCTGAACCTCAGAGACTCGGGGGTGGAGGTCGTCGTGGGGTTGCGCTCATCCTCGGCGAGCGTGGCCAAGGCTCGCGAGCACGGGCTGCGGGTGCTGGAGCCCGCCGACGCGGCCAGCGAGGCCGAGGTGGTGATGATGCTGACCCCGGACGAGCTCCACGCCCAGGTGTGGGAGTCGGGCGTCCGGGACGGGATCGCCGCCGGCAACGCGCTGCTCTTCGGCCACGGCTTCTCGATCCACTACGAGCAGATTCAGCCGCCACCCGACGTCGACGTCGCGCTGGTGGCGCCCAAGGGGCCGGGCCACCTGGTGCGCCGCCAGTTCCTGGAGGGCTCCGGCGTCCCCGGCCTCGTCGCCGTCCACCAGGATCCCGGCGGCGACGCGCTGGCTCTGGCCCTGGCCTACGCCAAGGGGATCGGCTGCACTCGTGGCGGGGTCATAGAGACGACCTTCAAGGACGAGACCGAGACCGACCTCTTCGGCGAGCAGGCGGTGCTCTGCGGCGGGGTCACCGAACTGGTCCGCGCCGGGTACGAAACGCTCGTCGACGGCGGCTACGACCCCCGGCTGGCCTACTTCGAGTGCATGCACGAGCTCAAGCTGATCGTCGACCTGATGTACGAGAAGGGGATCGCGGGGATGCGCTACTCCATCTCCAACACCGCCGAGTACGGCGACCTGACTCGCGGCAAGCGGGTGATCAGTGACCAGACCCGGCAGGCGATGAAGCAGATCTTGATGGACATTCAGAGCGGGGCCTTCGCGCGGGAGTGGATCGCGGAGAATCGAGCCGGGCAGGAGAACTTCAAGCGCATGCGCGAGGAGCAGTCCCGCCATCAGGTCGAGGTCGTGGGCCAGGAGCTGCGCTCCCAGATGGACTGGATCGATACGGAGTTCGCCGAATAGGCTCCGCCGGCGCGCCGGCGTCGGGACCTGCGCTGCGCGCGAGTCCCGACCCGGCGCGCGCGGCTCCGCGCCTGGGGCGGGCGTCGGCGAACGTGGTGTCGAGCGTGGCCGGATGCTCCCCGTAGATCTGTGCCAGACCATCAGGACGGATGCTTTGGTCCCCGTGCGGCTACGGCTCGAGTCTGCCGTAGAAGTGCCTTCCGGTGGGCGTGCCGCGGAAACCGCGACGGCGCCGCCACCACCGCGCAGATGTTGGCGACGCTGGCAGCACCGCTAGAGGATGAACCGTGTTCTGATCGAGGATCACGCCATCGCTTCAGCTCGCACACGGTGATCTCGCCCGGATCGCGGGTCACGCTCGTCACGAGGAGCCATTCGCGTTGCAGACCCTGCCAGCTAGGCCGCTGTGCCTGTCCCTCGATCACGACGTCAACGGTCACAGCATCGTCACGCATCTCGCCCGCTACTAACTCGGATTCCCAAACAGCGAATGGGCACCTGGTTGGGTGCTCAGGCGAACTGGAAGCGTAGGGGCCGGTTCCCCCACCAGGGGATCTTCAGGTCGGGGAGCTGGGCGGTGCGCATGATCGGGC
>JAABUJ010002841.1_pt1 | contig 20440 bp, 17 predicted proteins | sample 5559131 | NCBI WGS metagenome assembly JAABUJ01 (sample SAMN10711875, study PRJNA513366) | rock metagenome | isolation source: Antarctica rocks | place: Antarctica: Victoria Land, Mt New Zealand nord | collected 2016-01-07 | reverse complement strand
CGCCATCTGGGAGAAAGAGCTCAAGCACTACATCGGCGACAAGAGCTTCAAGCGCGCCAATAAATCGATGTCGATGATAGGAGGGTAGTGACGAGCGGGCCTGCGACTGGCGTCGCGTGGCAAAGGACGGACATTGGCGTGTCTCGGCGGATATCTCCTACCTATTCATGTCCATCGCGCACGCCGCCCACACGCCGGACGCGCGCCCCCTTGATCCCTGTCGTCCCGTCCCCTGGCAGCGCGAACAGGTGGTGGAGGGGGCCATGTCCGCGCCCAATCGGGGACGCCGCGCGCATGGCCGCCACCACGTACTCCTTGGCGCGGCCGACCGCGTCCTCGACCGCCAGCCCGCGCGCAAGATAGGCCGCGATCGCCGCGGAGAGAGTACAGCCCGTCCCATGCGTGCTGGTCGTTGCGATGCGTTCGCCCGGATACTCCCGGAAGGCCCGGCCATCATATAGGATGTCGACCGGATCGCCGGGAGCGTGGCCACCCTTGATCAGCACGTACCGCGGGCCAAGCGCAGCGATGCGCCGTGCCGCGTCCTCCAGGCCCGCACGACTCCCGATGGTCACACCCGCGAGCGTCTCGGCCTCGGGGAGATTCGGCGTCACGACCAGGGCCAGGGGCAGCAGGTCCGTCCGCAGGGCGCGCACGGCATCCTCCCGCAGCAGGCGATCGCCGCTCTTGGCCACCATCACCGGGTCCACGACCAGCCGCGCGATCCCGTGTGCTCGGATGCGTCCCACCGTCACGGCGACGATGGCGGTGCTGGTATAACAGAACTTAAGAAGCGTATTACGTCTATATAATCATCAAACAGCAGAAAAAGTTGTAGACAAACGCATCCATCGGCCTCCCAACACCATGCATCCTTAACGATAAACTCACGCATCGTCTAGCGGCCAGCCGTCCAGCCCCTGAACACGCTGCGGCAGGAGGACGTCCAGAGCCATTTTTGGCGGACAGAACTCGCGGCACACCCTGGGTATGCCGTCAGTCGCTGGTGCCGCTAACCATTATGAGGCGCTGAGCGGGGTTGCTGGTGGAGCGTGGAACAGCCAAGAGGTGGAGCAGGAGCATGCTTGTAGGGCTAGGACGTCGGCTCCTGCCGCTGCAATCACGATCGCCGCATGGATCCTGTGCTCTTGCCTGTTAAGGCGGCTCACGCAAGGGTTCCGGCAGGCTGGCAGGAGCCGACGTGTCCCCATCTTACATTGGGTCCGCGAACCGGGACAGGGATGCACGCGGGATGGGACTGCGCTGTGCATCCTTGCCGCTCGTGGAGTGACGCCGATAGTCCTGGAGGGTGGAGCAGGGCGCGTCCACCGGCCCCTATCCCCGGCTGTCAGCGTCAACTGGAACCTGTGCCAGTTCGGCGAGGGTGACGCTGATGCGGCTCCCGAGTGGGACCGGGCGCACGCGGTTGAGCCGGTTGGTGAGCCAGCGTGCGTTGTGGCCGAGGAGGTGGGCCGCCTCACGCAGGGGGATGGTCTCCTCGGCTAGTGGATCATGCCACGTCGCCATGATGCGTGTCAGCGCCCACAACGCACAGTGCGTATACGTGGTCGCGGTGGTGACGGGGAAGGCATGCCCGCCACGCGCGGCCGCGAACGGCATGGGGTCAATGGCGTTGCGATGCGGATACCCCCACGGCTGGAGCGCTGGCGCCGGCTCTCCGACGCGCAGGGCGATGACGAGCACGATATCCGCCGTGATGCCGGCATGCCGCAGGTCGTGCGGCGTGATGCCGTGGCGATCGAGATGGTAGTGCAGCGCCTGCATCAGACGACGTAGGGCCGCGTGATCCGTCGCGCTCGGCAGCAGCGGCTGCCGGGTCGTCGTGCTCGCCACCTCTGCCTGCGCGCGGTAGTCGAGCAGGAACACCTCGGCCCAAGGCAGCAGCCAGCCGCGTGGCCGGCTGGTCGTGCGCCGACCCTTGGCGTCGGCGGCGGGAATGTAAAGCGTGCCGAGGTCGGCGGCGAGGTCGCAATAGAGGCGGGTCGCGGCTTCGCGCACGCGACACCGGAAGAGCACGATCAGGCTGACCAGTACCACCAACTCCCCGGCGCGCTGCTCGCGCGTCGTCCCTTTACGGGAGTGGTACGAATACTCCTCCAGGTCTTCCAGCAGCTGGTTAATTTGACCCGGCGAGAGGAGGAGTTGAGCTCGCGGGTGCGGCACGCACGGCGGCGCGGCCCAGTGCGCGGGAAACGGCAACAGCTTGCCGGCTGTGCCTGCCCATGCCGCGAGGAGGCGGGCCCGCCTCCGGTGGGTTTCGTACGTGAGAGTGGGGCCGAATGCACGCATCAGTGTCTTGGGGGTCCAGTCCCGCAGCGGGACGCCTGTCATGGCGCGCAGGATGGCCAATCCGTCCTGCCAGTACGCGGCGATCGACCGCGCGCGCAGCCGGAGGCCCTCCTGCAGGGCCTCCGCTGAGCGCGCGCTCAACGGCGTCGTCGTGGCCGCCGCGTCGCGTGCCTTGCGCCTCCTCCGCGGTGTGATGATCGGCGCGTCGGCTCGGTGCTCCAGGTGCCGCAGCAGTGTGTAGAGGGCCAGGGCGCCGTCCTGAGGCGGCCGGGCCGCGAGTGCCCGTGCCACCTCGCGGGGAGGCGCGTGCTCCCCACAAGAGGTCGTGCGCGCGATGGCGCGGCACGCGTCGCGGACTGCGATCACGAACATGCGGCGGAACGTGCGCCCCGATCGTATCGGCGTCCTGGCCGCTTTTGAAACGCGCGTGATCGCCTTCGCGTCGGCCGCGTCGGCGACGTCGGCCGCGTCGGCCGTGCCCTCCGCGCACTCCGCGCCGGGGCGTGAGCTGGTGGACGTGGTACGGCTGTCTTGGCTACTTTGCTCATCCGAGGTTCAGATGAGCAAAGTAGCCAAGACAGCCACCGTGAATCGCCATCCTCAATATACGAGCCAGCACAGCCCTACCGAGACCGGATCGAATCCGTCGTTTTTTCATGGTTGGTTAAACTAAGGGCAGGTGACTCATTCAGTATGCCGAAATCCTGAAGTTATTTCTGTGCCGTTGCGCGAAGCGCAGGGCGCGCACGCGGTGCCCCGTCGCCGCCCAGGAGGACTCTCCCCTATGCCCGATCACCCCGGATCCGCCCCGCCGCTGTCCCGCGTCCCCGCGCTCATCCCCACCCTCTGGGCACTCGCCACCCTCGCCACCTTTGCCGCCGCCTTCTGGTTCCTCGTCGCCCCCTCCCCCGCCTGGGTCCGTGCCCTCGCCCTCGCCTACCTCCCCCTCGCCCTCTATACGCGCCGCCGCGCCAACACACCGCCCGCCTCCCCCGCCGCCGCCCGCGCCGCATGGCTCGGCGCCCTCACCGCCGCTCCCGCCGTTGCCCTCGCCCTCTTCCCCTTCGCCCTCGTCGGCGTCTTCCTCGACGACACCTCCACCGCCCGCGCCGCCGCCTGGATCGGCCGTGGTGCCCCCCTTGACCCCGACAGCGCCGACGCCCCCCGCAGCACCGCCGGACGCGCCCTCACGACCTTCACTTGGGCGCGCGCGGGCCGTGGGGCGGACAGGTCGTACATCTACGAACTGCGCGCGGGCGAGACCGTCATGGCCACGCTACGCTGCTCAGGCGCGCCCTGGGGTTCCGCCACAGCCACGGGCGCAGGCATCGCCGGCACCTGGGTCTTCAGGCCCTGGAACGGCGTCACGGTCCGGCGAGAGGGGATCGACGCGCCGGCCGCAGATCTGGCCACGTTCACGTACGATGGGAGGTGGAGGCGGCGCCAGGGCGGGACGCTCGCGCTCGCCGCAGGGCGCCGGTTCCGCTGGGAATCCACCGATACCAGCCACGCTGAGTGGGAGTGGGCCTGGACGGAGGATGCCGCTGCAGGCGGCGCGGGCACGACGCTGCTCTACCTCACGGTACCCGCCTTATCGGCAGACCGCAGCTTCGTGGCGCTCCAGCCGCAGGCCGCCGCCCTGCCCGAGCTCGCGCTCCTGGAGACCCTGGGCTGGTACCTCCTGACCCTGGACGCCGACACCGAGCGCAACGCCGCGCGGGAGTGACGCCATGCCCCGGCCACGTCCCAACGCGTGCTACCCTCAACTTGGCGGGCTCATGCCCACATTTGATGATTAGTTCATCTTCGCAATAACAGGGGTATAAGCCACATTTTCAGGCCATTTGACGCGATGAGGAGCCAGAGGCGCGCTGATCGGTGTCGTACGAGGCTTCGATGACCTGAAGGGGGGGTGGAAAATGGCGCATATGACCTCTCACAGTATTACGAAGATGAACTATTGGGGGTGAGGGGCAGAGGATGTGTACACGGCGACGTAGAATTGGCTCTTGGGCTCTTTTGATGATGCCGATTCCATGTCGATGTGCGGCGATAACGACGAGAAGTCATAGGGTTGGTTGGTGGCTGACGTCGTATCGACAGGGCACATGAACAATCAGGGATAGGAGCAATTCAGTTCTCGCAGCTCGCGACCCCTCGTTGTGTTGCCGGGCTTCATTGCTGAATGCCGTAGTCGGGATAGTACAAGGCCGGTCGACCATTTTGGCTGCCTAACTGGTGGACACCATCATACGTCGAGACAAGCGTTCTAGGTTTTACCCCTATCGTGCAAACTTCCCTCTCGAACAGCATCATCAAAAGAGCCCAAGAACCGTAGAATTGACCCATTTGCGCCAATTTGGCTTGACCCATCTTTTTCAAGTAGCTCGTTCCTGGCGTGCGCCCTCATCTCTGGTAGATGCGGATCGAGGCCTTTGCCATCTGGTCTAATGGGGGTCAAGCTACATTGGCGATTGCTGGGTCAAATCTCACTGTCGTTGACAGATGAGGGGGACACCGCCCGCGCGGTCTGATGGCCTACCCACGGAGTCCTGTGTTGGCTACACACCGCATCCGTACAATAACGATGCGATTATCACCATACGGATGCGGTGTGTAGCAGCGTAGGTGTCGTTGGTACAGTTATGCAAGGGGCACGCGGCGTGGCCCCATTCATGCGGCGTTATTCCTCAGGTGACCGCGCTCGGAGCGAGCCGTGGCCGTAATGAATGGAGGATCAATGATGGAGTATCGTCCACTGGGACGCACCGGCGCGCAGGTTAGTACGCTGTGCCTGGGCGTGATGATGTTTGGCGGCAAGACCGACCAGGCCGAGGCGACGCGCATGGTCGACCGCTTCCTGGACGCCGACGGTAACTTTATAGACACCGCCAATGTCTACCAGCGTGGTGTGTCGGAAGAGATGACCGGGCGCGCCCTGGCCGGCGGGAAGCGTGAGCATGTGATTTTGGCGACCAAGGTTCACGGGGCGATGGACGACAACGACCGCAACATGCAGGGCAACCATCGCCGCAACATCATCCAGGCGTGCGACGCCTCGCTGCGCCGCTTGGGGACCGACTATATCGATCTCTACCAGATCCACCGGCCGCAGTCGAGCGTGCCCATTGACGAGACGCTGCGTGCGCTCGACGACTTGATCCACGCGGGCAAAGTGCGCTATGTTGGCACGAGCACTTACGCCGCCTGGCAACTCATGGAAGCGTGGATGGTCGCTAAGGACCTGGGACTTAACCATTTCATCTCCGAGCAGCCGCCATACCACCTGCTCGACCGGCGGGTTGAGCGCGAGTTGATCCCATTCTGCCAGACCTACGGGGTCGGGGTGATCCCCTGGAGCCCGCTCGCGGGCGGCAAGTTGACCGGCAAGTATCGGCGCGGACAGGCGGCGCCGTCCAACGCGCGTGAGAAGCCCGAAGACTTCAGCGAGGGGACCTGGCGCGTGCTGGAGGGCCTGGAGCGACTGTGCAAGGAGAAGGGGTGCTCGATGACGGCCTTCGCCCTGGCCTGGCTGACCGCGCAGCCCGGCGTGACGAGCCCGATCCTCGGCCCCCACAGCGTCGCGCAGTTGGACGAGAACCTCGCGGCCAACGACGTGACGATCACAGTGGAGGACCGGGAGCGTGTCGACGCGCTGATCCCGCCCGGCACGCACACCGAGGACTACTACCGCGCCGACTTTGGGCCGCATCCCTATCACTTGTAGGGGCGATCACTGCTGGCCCGGCGACCTGATCCATCCGTGATGCGGACGCGGCGTGTCGCCAGGCCAGGGGAACGAGGGAACAATAGGGTTACTCGCAACGACCCCGACTTTGCGGCCTCCCACGCAGCCCTAACGCTCCCACACACAGCCCTAACGTTCGCTAGCGGCCCGTCGTGTGTCCACACGGCCCGTCGCGTCCCTGTTTTGGCTACCATACGTCCAACCAGGGTCGTAGTGACCAGGAGAACTCTCAGCCATCAGGCCAACCTAGATGTCGCCGTCGCACCTGTCGGGTGAGGTAACGTACGCCAACCCGTTCGCAGTACGCCTTTCAAGTGGGTTATGAAAGAGTTGCGTCGAATTCCTGCGACGTCCCGAAGAAGCCAAGGTGATGCACTCCTTCGGGGCGGGGATCGTGCGGCACGAGCCCAAGCGTTACAATGGTGAACGGTGAAGACGAGAGGTGCGTCTGGCCTTGATCGCCCTGTTCCCGGAGATGAGGAGGTTGGTATGGCGTCCTTCGGCCCCTATCACCTGACACAGACCGATGGCGCCGTCGACGCCGACCGCGCTTTCCTCGTCGCGCAGCTGTGCCAGTTCAATGACCAGCGATCCCCCAGCATCGTCGCATCCGCGCCCATCCTCCACAGCCGCTCGATCTCTTCCTCCGCGATGATACCGGCCAGATAGTCGAGGCGTGGTCATAAATGCTCAAATCACGGATTGCGCCGGGTCGCTCACGCATGGCGGCTCCGAAATCGTGTCGGGAAAAACGGCCTTGGACGCCGCTCGCACCCCCTTTCACGCGTGGCCTGCCTATTTATGCCCACGCCTCAGTTATGTAAGGAAGGATAGACCCATGTCGACGGAACGCTATACAGGCCCTGGAACGTCACTACGCGAACTGGCGCGCGCACGGCCGGGGCGGCGGCGGCGGACCTCGAGTTGGGATCGCGGCGGCGGCAACGACGACCGGCTGCACCTGCGGCTGGGCGAGACGGCCTCGTTGCTCGACGTGCCTGGGGCCGGCATCGTTACGCATATCTGGGTCACCACCATGTGCGACGAGCCCGACCACCTGCGTAAGGTGGTTCTGCGTATGTGGTGGGACGGCGAGACCGCGCCGTCGGTCGAGGTTCCGCTAGGCGACTTCTTCGGCGTCGGCCATGCCCTCACCCGCCCGTTCAGCTCCGCCGCCTTAGCGATGAGTGCGGAGGATGGCAAGGCGCTCAACTGCTTCTTTGCCATGCCCTTCGCCCATGGGGCGCGCGTCGAGGTGACCAGCGAGTGCGCGGAGCGCGAGGTCCTATTCTACTACTACATCGACTACGAAGAGCACGACCGGCTCGACGACGACTTGCTGCGCTTCCACACACAGTGGCGGCGCCAGAATCCGTGCGACGGCCTGCCGCCGGATGAGGCGGCCGCGCTCTCCAACGAGGAGTTACAGCTACAGGGGCAAAACATCGGTGGGGCGGGCAACTACGTGATTTTGGACGCGCATGGGCGCGGCCATTACGTGGGCTGTAATCTGAGCATCACTAACCTGCGCCAGACCGAGCAATGGAACTGGTACGGCGAGGGCGACGACATGATCTGGATCGACCAGGACCCGAGCGAGTGGCCGCCGCGCCTGCACGGGACAGGGACGGAGGATTATTTTAACACGGCCTGGTGCCCCACACAGGCCGTCAGCGCCCCCTACCACGGCATCCCGCTGCCCGGCGGCCCCAACTGGTGGGGGCAGATCAGCCTCTACCGGCTACACATCGAGGACCCGGTTCTGTTCGAGCGCAGCATCCGCGTGACCATCGAGCACGGCCACGCCAACAAACGTTCGGACGACTATGCCAGTACGGCCTACTGGTACCAAACGGAACCGCACGCGTCGTTCCCTGAGTTGCCGCCGATGGTCGAGCGCTTGCCGATTGATCTGTCTGGCGCGCTGGAGGACCTCCCGTGACGCGTCGTTTGTTGGTCGCTCTGTGCGCTGCTGGTAGCCTCGCGCTTGTCGCCGGTCCTGGTCAGGCGTCACAGGCGGACCGTACAGCACCGACGGTCTTTCCCTTCACCGTAACCGGGGTTAGGCAGGTCGCCCAGCTCAACGGGCCAAGCCCGTCGAGCCCAGCTGCTCCGTACGCCCCTGCCGCCCACTCCATCAACGACACGACACGTTGGGGCATCTGTGGCGGTGATCTGGGGAGTCTGACCTACGCCCAGGGCACGGCCTACATCGCGTTGGGCGACAACTATACAAGCTGCCCGCCCGGCACAGGTGGCCCCAGTGGGGGCTTGACGCCGCCGGACTGGCGCTCCAACGCCGTCGGCGTTATCCCGGACCCCACCAACTTCACCCACGGCCTGCATATCACGCGCTGGATTAGCAAGGATGGCCGGCATGCCGCGGAGGTCATCCCCTCGCAGCACAACGCCGGTGATTGTGAAACGACCGAGGCGCTCGGCTGTGAGGTGACCACGATCCCGACCTATGGCTTCGCCACGCAGGGTCACCTCTTCCTGGCGTTCATGAGCGCGCACCACTGGGGCGCGCCGGGCGCGTGGGACGTCAATGACTCAAGCTTCGCCATGTCGGCGGACAAGGGCAAAACCTGGACGGTCGAGACGTCCAGGATCACGTGGGACGCGCACAGCAACTTTGCCCAGGTGGCCGTCACGCCCGATCCCAGCGACAAGTACCTGCTCTTCTACGGCATCCCCGGCGGGCGCTTCGGCGCGGTCAAGCTGATGCGCGCGCCCAATACGTGGCAGGGCGTCCTGAACGCGCATGACTACCAGTACTATACGGGCACGGACGCCAAGGGACAGCCGCAATGGAGTGGGAGTGCCACCCACGCGGCCGTCGTCGCCGACGCCCCGGTCGGTGAGCTCTCCGTCATCTACGATCCTGGCCTGAAGCAGTGGTTGATGACCTACTTACAAGGAGGCGGCAATCGCGGGAGCGGCAACCTGGTCATCCGCGGCGCCCCGCACTACTGGGGCCCGTGGTCACACCCAGCGACACTCGTGGACCAGCAACAGTTTCCGGGGCTCTACGGCGCCTTCATGAACCCCCATTTCCTGTCGGATGGGGGGCGTACGATCTACTTTGTCATGTCGCAGTGGGACCCATATTGTGTGTTTTGGATGCGCGCGTCGCTCGGCGGCAGGCACCTGTGACGACCATTTGGGAATCTCCGCTGGCAACTCGACGGAGAGCCTGGTTGGTTGCCAGCGATGTCTTGTATCCGTCCGCTACGTCATCTGTGTACGCGACGTCCTAGCAAACGCACGCTCGCTGCTCCCCTCACACGGCTAACATATCGACTACATAGCTACACCCCGCTTGCGCGGTTTGAATGACAGGCTCGGGTGGAGTCTCCTCGGGTGCGCGTACGTAAAAGCGATGCTCACATCGCTCATGACCGCGCCAGACCGTCGGTGGGGGCACGTCGCTTGTTCCAATGGCGGTGTGCCAAGGCACAGTATGCATCACTATGCAGCGACCCGTCTGTCTAAGTGGTCGGCCGGCAAGCAGATCTGACTCTAACCATCCTCGCGCGCTCACACGCCAATTTTCACCTACCGCCCTGCACACGGTACGTCTCATGGTAGGCGATGTAAGGGTTGCGCCGGGTTATTGTGAGGCCCTAAAGAAGCCAAGGCGATGCACTCCTTCGGGGCGCGGATGACATGGGTGGACAGGAGCGGAAGGACGGGCATGGCACACGACCGAACGAGGCTGACCCGTGGGACAACATAACGGCGGGAGGTGATACATGACCGATGCGCAGGCCCGCGCCCGCGTCTGGACGCTCTGCCTCGCCGCCATCGTACTCCGCGCCCTCACCGGCCCCTTCGTCGGCCTCCTCACCCCGCTGGCTCAGGCTCCCGCGCCCGCCCTTTCCATCGTGGCCGCCGCCCTCGCCGCCGTCCTCGTCGGCGCGTATGTGGCCCTCGCCGTCCTGCTCCTCGTCGCCGTCCTGCGCGTCGTGCGGCCCCGTTTGGACGGCCTGTGCTGGCCGCTTGGTTCATCCGTCCGTGTCGTTGCAGGGCTTATGCCGCGCGTTGATAGTCGTGATGTAAACCACCCAAGATAGGAACGGCCCGTACGGTTCCCTGCCCTTGTATCCTGTGAGCCGGCGCAGATGCCACAGGAGTTCGCTGCCGAATACCCTGATGGGGTCGCGCGTCATTGACGTACTCGATGTACTCGCGCCGGACACGCCGTAGGTGCGCCTCGCCAAGGATCAGGAGGTGGTCGAGGCACTCGCGCCGGACACTCCCGAGGAATCGCTCGCAGATCGCGTTCATCTTTGGCGCTTGATAGGCCGTGCGCAACACGTCTATCCCACTCGTCCGGGCGACACGCGCGAAGGCCGGACCGCATTTGCTGTCGTTGTCCCGGATCAGATACCGTGGCCTTGTGCCGAACGGTGTCGCCTCGCGCAATTGCGGGGCAGCCCATGCATCAGTCGGGTTGTGGGTCACACCAACATGGACCACCCGCCGCGAGGCCCAGTCGACGATGAAGAACGCGTACAGCGGTCGGAAGAGCAGATCGGTGACCGGCAGGACGTCGCAGGCCCAGATAGCGGCGGCGTGATTGTGCAGGAACGTGGCCCACGTCTGGCCGGAGCGGCGCGGTGGCCGCGCCTGGCGCCTGTAGCGCTGGATGGTGGTCTTGGCAACGCGGATGTGCAGCTTGAGCAACGCGCCTCTAATCCGTTCGGCACCCCAGGAGCGATTGGCCGCCGCCATCTCTCGGATCAGTGCGATGGTCTCGGGAGCCACCTTCGGTTGGGCTGACGCCGTGGGGCGTGATTTATGGCGCCAGAGCAGGCGAAAACCCTGCCAATGCCAGCGCAGCACGGTATCCGGCTGGACGATCAGCACGGCGTGACGCCACAGGCGGACGCGGCGGGCGAGGAACACGAGGAGGGTGCGATCGGCGGGCGTGCAGTGCGGGCGTTTGACGCGACGCTGGAGGATGAGGAGTTGCTGGCGCAGCAGTGCGTTCTCGGCGATAAGCGCGGGCTTTCCGCGCATGAAATCGGCGAGCGTCCCTGCGACGAGGACAGGGGCAGCTGGCTTCGTTGCGGCCATGAGGCGTCGATCGAGCGCCGGCGCGAGGGTCCAGCCGAAACGGGCGACGTGGTGACGGAGGTGAGCCAACATGGAAAGGGCCTCCTTGGCGAATGGGGGCGTCACGAGGGTGCATCGTGTCACACTGCCCCAGTGTAGCCTCACTGCTCCCCTCATGTCGACATGCCGATGGTGTGATCATGCCGCGCTTGCCTCTCCGTTCTCTGGACCAAATGCTCGAACGGATGTGCCAAGCGGCCAGCACAGGCTTGCGGCAGACAGCCTATCTGGATCCAGTCGGCGCAGTCGGTATGCGCAGTAACTCCCGCCTGGGACCAGTTCCCCTGGCCCCAGCCGGGCTTGTGTGACCGGGACGCTATGGCCCGCTCATCGAGGGCATGCGGCACACGGGCCCCCCGGGGGCGCGGGGAAGGGGTACGGTTCGCTACCGGAAGGGGAAGTGCAACTTCTCGACGCCCTGACGCTTGGCGGTCTCGCCGCGGCGGTCGTAACGGGCGGTGGTGACGACGGAGGCGTGGCCGGCGAGCTGCTGCGCGGCCGAGAGGTCCACGCCGGCGTCGAGCAGGTCTGACACAAACGAGCGCCGCAGGTCGTGCGGCGAGACGTGCGGGACGCCGGCCTGCGCGGCGCGCTTCTGGAGCATGTTGTAGACGGCGATGGAGCTCAGGCCGTCGCCGTGGACCGCGCCGACCTGCGAGACGGGGAGGAACAGCCTGCCGGGGTGGTCGCCGCGGCGGGCGAGCCAGGCGTGTATGGCCGCCCCGGCGGTGGCGGTCAGGGGAACCAGGCGCTCCTTGTCACCCTTGCCGTGGCGGACGCGCAGCGTGGGCGGGTCCGCCGTGTAATCGGCTAGGCCGAGGTCGACCAGCTCGGTGCGGCGCACGCCTCCTATATAAAGAACGGCTAGGATCGCGGCATCGCGGGCGCCGGCCGGGCTGGGGTCGCGCCGGCAGCCCTCGACGAGGGCGCGGAGTTCGCCGCCGGGCACGGCGCGGCCGGCCGGGAGGCGGGAGCCGCGCGCCCCCTTGACCTCGGTGACGCGCCGGTACTCCTCGTCGGTCAGCAGGTTCTGGTTGCGCGCTTGCTTGAGCACGCCGCGCAGCGCGGCCAGCGTCAGGTTGATCGTCGCCGGCGCCCGCGTCTTCCCCGTCAGCGGGTCCTCCTCGCCCAGGCGACCACGGATGTAGTCGAGGTGGTGGGCGCGCAGTTCGTGCCAGGGCATCGCGGCGGGATCGACGCCGATCAGCCGGGCCACGGTGGTCAGGCGCTCCTTGACCACCGTCTGGCTCTTGGGCGCGAGCGTCGCCAGGTACGCCGTCAGCGGGTCGACGAGCGGCCGGGCCGGCAGCACGGCGGGGAGGGTCGGAGGCAGGACCGCAGGCAGCGTCGCGCTGCTCCTCGGTGTCGGCGTCTCGACCGCCGCCCCGTTCGCCGCCCCGTGTGTCGCCGCCCTGGCCCCGCGCGCTTTCGTCGTCACATTCGTCGTCGTCGTGCTCATGCGCGCAGTGTAGCACGCGCGAGACAAGTGATCAACCTAATGACACTTAGGATAAGCGCTTGCCCCAAAAGAAAACGAGCCGCCGGGCTGATCCATCCCGTACGAACTCGCTACCCTTTTATTATACCATCTCCCCGCGCGGCGTGTCCAGGTGTCGGTTGTCGTACAGGTTGCGCCGTGTGCCACAAAGGGTGCGCCGGACGGCGAGACACGGTCTCTTGACACCGATCGTGGCGGGGACGTGTCGTCGCGTGCCACAGCCCCCGCGTCGCCGGGGCGCCGCACCGCCGCTCACCCCTCGTATCCTGTACGCTGTCAGGAGAGACAACACACGCGCGAGGAAAGACGCATGACCGACGCCGCCGAGAGACCGACGCTCCCGCCGCACGTCCCGACGGGCATCGCCGGCCTCGACACCATCCTGCGCGGCGGCTTACTGCAGGGCGGCGTCTACGCTGTCGTCGGGCCGCCTGGGGCCGGCAAGACCATCTTGGCCAATCAACTCTGCTTCCACCATGTCGCCACCAGGGGGCGCGCGGTGTACATCACCCTGCTCACCGAGTCGCATGGCCGGCTCTTCTCCTATCTGTCGTCACTGGCGTTCTTCGACCCCGCCGTGATCGGGGACAGCGTGCGCTACTACAGCGCGGCGCGGGAGCTGGAGGAGGGCGGGCTCGCGGGCCTGGGGGACTACCTGCGCACCGTCATGCGCGCGGACAAGAGTACCCTCCTCGTGCTCGATGGTTTCGCTGCGGTCGCGGCCACGGCGGCGGGCGACCTGGACCTGCACCGCTTTCTCGCCGCGCTGCAGGTCCAGGGGGCGGCGCATGGGTGCACCACGCTGCTGCTCATGGCGACGGCCCCGCTGGACGCGGCCCACTCCGCCTATGCCATGGTCGACGGCGTCATCGCGTTGGACGATCGCCGCGTCGGACCGCGCGCGGTCCGCGAGCTCTCCGTCCCCAAGTTCCGTGGCCGTGGCTACCTGCGCGGCGGCCATGCCTGCGACATCACGGACACCGGGCTCGTCGTGTACCCGCGCACCGAGGCGCTCCTCGCCGCGCCCTCGCGGGAGATCACGGCGCGGCGCGCGCGTCACGCGTTCGGCATCGCCGGCCTCGACGCGATGCTGCGGGGGGGGGTGCTCGTCGGCTCGAGCACGCTGCTCCTGGGCGAAGCGGGCACGGGCAAGACACTCGCCGGGGCGAGCTTCCTGGTCACCGGCGCCCAGGCGGGCGAGCCCGGCCTCTACGTTGGATTCTTCGAGAGTCCCGCACGCCTGATTAGCAAGGTGGACGGGGTCGGGCTCACCCTAGGCCGGTATGTCGCGAACGGCATGATCGCGCTGATGTGGCAGCCGCCGTTGGAGGCGAGCATTGACGCGCTGGCCGGCGCGCTGCTGACGGCGGTTCGGGCGCGGGGGGTGCGCCGCCTGTTCATCGACGGGCTCGAGGGGTTCGCGCGCGTAAGCGTCGAGCCGGAGCGCATCGAGGCCTTCTTCACGGCGCTGTCTAACGAGTTGCGCGCCCTCGACGTGACGACGGTGGTCTCGCTCGAGCAGACGCGGCTCTTCGACCCTACGGTGGAGGCGCCCATCAGGGGCGTGTCGGCCACGTTCGAGAACCTGCTCCTGCTGCGGACGGTCGAGCTCCGTGCGCAGCTGCACCGCCTCGTCTCGATCATCAAGATGCGCGAGAGCGCCTACGACGCGGCGATCCACGAGTTCCGCATCAGCGACCAGGGCATCGACGTCGCGGCCACGTTCGCGAGCGCGGACGCCGTCCTGACGGACCTGGAGCGCCCCGGCCCCGCCCCGACGACCGGTGCGCCCTCACCGGAGACGGGGTGGGGGACATGATAACCGTGCTGATCGTCGAGGACGAGGCCCCCATCGCCGACCTGTTGGCCGCGCTGCTCAGTGAGGAGGGCTACCGCGTGGTGACGGCGCGCGATGGGCGGGAGGGGCTGGCGCGGCTGGCCGCCGAGCGGCCGGACCTCGTGCTCTCCGACATCATGATGCCCCGCCTGGATGGCATCGGCCTGTGCCAGCAGATGCAGGCCGACCCGGCCTACCGCGCTATCCCGCTCGTCTTCATGAGTGCGGTTCCACGGGCGTTGCCACCCGACGGGTGCCGCTACGCCGCCTTCGTGGCCAAGCCGTTCGATCTGGACCAGGTCCTGGACACGGTGACCCGCGTGCTCGCCGGCCCCGGCCCCGGCCTCGCCCCCTGAGCGACGCGTACAGCCTGGTAGCGCGACGGGCAGAGGCGTGTCCGGGGCGCTTCACGTCATGGGAAACGCCTCCTCCTCCTTATTCCTATTCCTCCGCTGCGACGCACGCCCCAGAGAGAACACGCCTCGCCGCGTGATCGGTGACATATCCATCCTGTTTGCCTTGGCAAGAAAATGGGCCAGAAGTAGTTAAACCTACGCCTGCAATGCGTGCTCCGACCCCTCAAATCTTGCCAACGATGATAGGACGGATATGTCACCGATCACGCGGCGAGGCGTGCGTCGCCGGGCGGCCGTAACGTCATCCGGCGACCCGACCACCCGTGCCCACGCGCGTCGACGATCAGCCCGCCCCCACACATCCCACACCCACCGCGAGATCCAGCCGCTTGATCACCGGTTTTCACGCCCTCACCCGTCGTGCCGCACGTCGGCGTCGATGTGACCCTGCCCGTCGATCGCGAGCGCCGCCTGCCCCCACGGCGTCTCCACCTCGATCGCCGCGATATCGACCAGATCGAACGCTACGGCCTCCGCCGCCGGCCAGTGCGATCCGTCGCGCCGGGTGACGCGGAGGCGCACCTGCGGGGACGGCGGCCGCTCCCGCGCCGGTTGCCCACGGGCCGCCGCGACCTTCCGCACGTCGCGCCGGAAGTCCGTCGGACGATAGGGCCGGCCCGCGGTAACCTGATCGGCGGCGTAGCCCAGCGCGGCGGCCGGGTCCGGCGCGGCGAGCGCCTCGTCGTACCAGACCATCTCCGGCAGCACCTCGACGATGCCGGCGTCCAGGGCGCCACCCTCGATCACGCCGTGGATCTGTGCCAGGCGGTGGACCCGCCCCGCTTCGATCCCCAACGCAGCCGCGAGCTGCCGCACCGCCGCCGTCCCCCGGCCGTCGCGCTCCGCCCGGCCCACCACGCGCCGCAAGGCCTCGTGCGCCAGGGCGCCGCGCGCTCGCCAGCGGAGCGCGTCGTCATGGGCGAGATACGCCCACGCCCGCAGGATTTGCTCATCGGAGAGCAGGGGCGCGAGCGCGATGAGCTGTCCCTCCGCCGCGGCGTCCCGATCCAGCGCGGCGAAGATGTCTCCGAGCACCCGGTCCCACGTCTCCTCGCTCATCGCCACACCCCCTGCCCCTCGATCACGCGCGGGCACGCCGACTGCTCGCTCACGGTGTCGTCGCTGCCGTCGCTGCCGTCGCTGCCGTCCGTTCCTTTTCGCCCGGCCCCTGGGCCGGTCCTGTGTGACCAGCCGCGCCTCTCACACACGGCGTCGAGGGGACGCGCCACACAGGCGCGCCGCGGCGCGCGCGAAAAGCCGGCCTCACCCCGCCCGTGCGTCGTCAATGACGTCAGCAACGGTGGCGACCACCGCGTCGTCGGCCCCGTCCCCAGTGGCGCGCTCAGGCACGGACGACCCGACGGTCTGCACGTCTTTATCCTGCCACCAGACCCGCGTCTCGTCGTCGAACGTGACCTCGACCTGCCCCCAGCGACCACGGCCGGACAGGAGGCCCTGGCGACCGTCCCGATACACGACCTCAGCCCGTGGGCCGAGCGCGAGGAGCGCCAGGTGGCGCGCCACTGCCTCGGGGGCCGCAAGATCCCGCTCCGCTTTCGGCTCCCACACATCGCCCTGGCGCGTGAACAGGACGCCGCCGCGCATGACGAGATCCCGCGCCAGCGCGAGACGCCCATCGTCCGTCTCCTGTGTTCCCAGGAGAGCGGCGGTCGATTGGCCTTCGCCGGCCGCCGCCCACAGCGCCATCAGGTCGTGCGCGATCACGCCCGCGCGCACGGCGGCGTCGATCCGCTCCTGGTCCGCAGCGAGCATGGCCTTCCGGTCCTCGCGCGGGAGCGCCACGTACGCCGGCCGGCGTACCCCCGTCGGGAGTTGGATGACCGCCAGCGGGAACCGTTCCCCTTTCCACCCCACGATCGTCGCCTGCACGCTGCCCTGCTCTATGGCACTGGTGATGACGCCGAGGCGCGCCTCGCCCTGGCCGGCGTTCATGCGCGCGATGACGAGATCGCCCGGCACCAGGGCGACGTGCGTGGCCTGCCGTCGGGCCACGTCCTCGGACGCGCGGGGGAGGTAGACATCCTGCGCCCCCAGGCGCTTGCGCGCGAAGTAGGCCACGTCGGCGTCGAGCAGCCCCTGGACCTGGACCCGCGTGGCCGGGGTGTAGCGCGCCCCCGTCGCCAGCCGCGCCAGTTCGACCGTTGTCCACGGACGATGCGGGCCACCTGTTGCCAGCGCCGCGCGGTGGACAGCGGCGAGGTCGGCGGGGGACACGGCACCGTCCGCCCCGTGCGGGTCTCCCGGTGTCACGCCCGCGGGGGACGGGGGACGTGCCCCCTCTCCCCGTGGTGCGGCGGTCATCGGCCGTGGTGACAGCGCCGCCGACGTAGCCCGAACCGGTGCGTCGATGAGCGTGACCGCCTCTCCGTTCACCGCGACGTGGGGGTGGTGGCGGGCGACACGCTTCGCCAGGGCGCGCAGTGTGTCCGGCTCCCCATGCACAAGCACCGTCGTCCGTGGCCGGGCGCGCGTAACGGCCACCTCGATCTGGCCGGCGTCCGCATGCGCCGACAGGCTGTACCGCTCCACCGCGCACTGCAAGGTCAGCTCCTCCTTGCCCAGTGCGACGGTCGATCCCTGCCGCGCCCGCAACAGGGCCGCCCCCGGACTCTCGTCGTCCTGGTAGCCGCTGAAGACGATCGCATTCTTCTCGTCCGCCGCGAAGGCGCGCGCGTAGAGCGGGGCGGGGCCGCCGGTCATCATGCCCGACGAACTGATCACGACGGCCGCCCCCGGGTCGTTCAGTAAATGGCGGCGCCGGCCCGCCGTGACGGCGTACACCGCGAGCGAGGGGTCGGCGAACAACGGGCGCCGCGCGTTGCGGACGTAGTTCTGCAGGCGCGGGTTGAGGTCGTGGACCTGCGCCTGGTACAGGTCGCACACGCCGCGCACCATGCCGTCGAGGTGGATCGGCACCGGGGGCAACTCCCCCGTGGAGCGCGCCGCGCGCAGGATCAGCGCCACCTCCTGCGCCCGGCCCACCGCGAACGCTGGCAGCAGCGCCCGCCCCCCGCGCCCGACCACCCGCGCCACTGTCGCCACCAGCGCGCGCTCCTGCTCCTTGCGGTTGGCGTGGATCGCGTCGCCGTACGTGCCCTCGGTGATCACGGCGTCAGCCGGGGGCAGACGTTGCACGTCCAGGCCATGGAGGGTGCGCTGGGCCGTCACCGAATAGTCGCCCAGGTGTAGGACGCGCCCGACCGGCGTGTCGATGAGCAGCATGGCGGCCCCGGCGATGTGGCCGGCGTGCAGGAAGCGCACCGTGAGGGCGGGGTCGTCGAGCGGCGCGATCGGCTGGCCCCACTCGATCGGCCGCACCCGCGCCAGGGTGCGCTCGACCACCTCGGCCGTGTACAGCGGCGTCTCGCCCTCCCGCTCCAGGTGCTCGGCCTCCATGACGCGCACGCTGTCGGCGAGGAGCAGGCGCGTCAGGAGCAGGGTCGTCTCCGTGCAGTAGATCGGCGCCGTCGGGAACAGCTCGGAGGCGAGCGGCAGGGCGCCGGTGTGGTCGATGTGCGCGTGCGTCACCAGGATGGCGTCCGGTGGCTCAGCGGCCAGCCGATCGAGGGCGGGCAGGCGATCCTGCCCGACGCGCGCGGAGGGGCGCATCCCCGCGTCGATGAGCACGCGCCGGTCCCCGATCCGTAAGATGCCGCACGACGCGCCGACCTCGCCCGCGCCGCCCAATGGGAGGTACTCCACCTTCACGCTTGTCCGTCCCCTCTTCCTTATTCGTCCCTGTGCGGCGCGCCGGCCCTCCCGGTGCGCCGACGACGCCTCAGCCTTCTCTCTCTAGTGTCCCAGACGCGCCGCGAAAGACGTGGGTCAGCGCGCACAGTGGCCGGATACGCGGGCGGGCGTGCCTGGAGAGCGCACGCGCTAGTCGGCGTGTTTCTCCGCGCGGCGCGCGCCGTGTGTGGTGCAGCCGACACAGGGCCGCGCCAGGCGCGGGAGAAAGGGCGGCATATCCAGCTGTCAAGACCATACGCCGACCAGCGCGCGCCAGGCACCGCCCACGCCGTCGATAGAACGCGCGTGCTATGATGAAGGCGAACGCGTAGACGGCGGCGTGGCGGCGCGCCGGCCCATTCATAGGAGAGGCGCATGAGCATGGAGGTCCCCACCGCCCTGGACGCGCTCGCAGCCGCCACCGATCAGGCTGTCGCCGCCGGACGTGCTACCCCCGCACAGGCTCCACGCGTGACGGGGCAACTCGTCAAGGCCCAGCGCGCGATCGAGGCTACGCCCACCGACGCGACCACCCTGCTCGTCCACCTCACCGTGGCGCGCACGCTCATCACCGAGGGCTGGGGACCGCCCGCCCTCGCGCGCTGCCTGAGCGCGGCCATCACGCGGGTCCACCAGATCGCCCGGACAACCCCCGAGGTGTTCCGCTAGCAGCGCCGGCGCGCGGTCGCCCGTCACGACGATCGACGCGGCGCACGCAGGCGCCTGTTGACCGTGTTGCGGTCAAAGCCGTCCGGGTCGAAATCGCCGCCCAGTCACGTCAGCAGGTCGTCGTACGCCTCGTCGCGCCCCTTCTCCAAGGTCGCCAGCAGGTCGCGGTAGCCCCATACCCCGCCGCAGTCCTCTGGAGGGCCGGCCCGCGCGCCCGCGACGCACAGCGGGTACTGACGGCGCTTATCCGGCCGCTCGATGGACCGTACCATGTGTCGTGCCGCCAATTGTCGCCGAAGTCGTAGGCGAACGTTGCATCAACGGCTAGGGCGATGTCAGCCAGCGCCGTGTGCGTGGCGTCGATCGGCGGTTCCTCGTCCGCGAACGTGGGCTCGTAGATGCCGTAGCGCACGGCGCCATAACCCTCCGCGCCGCCACCGACCTGGAACTCGTAGAGGTGATAGTTTCCACCCACAGCATCGTCGTCTGCACGATCTCGTGCAGCCGGTCGAGCGTCGTCGCCCCCGGCACGAGCACGCGCCGCCAGATGCGCGGGTCGCTCTCGCGCACGCTCACCTCTAGCGTGTAGATCGCCCGACGGTTAGAGAGGCGCGGCATCGGACGACCTCTCTCCTACCACACCAGGCGCGGGCCGAGCCGCTATAGGCCGGCCGAGCGCAGCGTGCCGTCGGCCTGGACATACACGGCCTGGATGGCGTGCGGCAGGCGCACGACGATGATCGCTTCGGCCCTGGGATCGTAGACCTGGAGCAGGGCGGCCACGTCGACGCGCGTCTCAGCGGGGGCGTCAGTCAACACGCCTGGTGTCTCGCGCGGCCGCGCGTACCGGAAACGGAGGTTTCCACGGCCATCCGTGTTGTCGCAGAACAGGACGCCGCGGCCATGGCTGGCCCGGTAGCAGGCCTGGGCCTCCGCGACGGCACTCGGCACGAGCAGCTGCGCCAGGCCGCGCGCCTCCTCCATCGGTTTAGTGGAAACACGCCGCGCAGTCAAGAACGCTCAAACATGCGTGTCTAGGACAGACGTAGAGTGCAATCATTGTGCATCCCGGTATGGTCTCTGATCCTCAT
>JAABUJ010002270.1_pt1 | contig 20449 bp, 18 predicted proteins | sample 5559131 | NCBI WGS metagenome assembly JAABUJ01 (sample SAMN10711875, study PRJNA513366) | rock metagenome | isolation source: Antarctica rocks | place: Antarctica: Victoria Land, Mt New Zealand nord | collected 2016-01-07 | reverse complement strand
GACATCGCGCAGACGTTCGGCGACGTCCAGCAGGTCGCGCGTGGAGCGGGCCAGGCGATCCAGCCGGGTGACGACAAGCACGTCCTCGTCGCGCACCTGGTCGAGCAGCCGGGCCAGCTCGGGGCGGTTGCGCTGGGCGCCGGACAGCTTCTCCTCGAAGAGACGCCGGCAGCCCGCCTCGCGCAGCAACCGGCGCTGGAGGGCGAGGTCCTGGTCGTCGGTACTGACGCGGGCGTAGCCGAGGAGCATGGAACCGTCGCGAAAGTTGTCGCGGAACCCTGCTATTATGCGACATACATTTGCAACAGCAAAGCGCCCGGCCTGGCTGGAGTGCGGCGGCGGTCGCGGAAATCCTAAGTTCCGCGACAACCTAGCCAGTGGCTCAGCCAACAACCCTTACATAGGTTTTGCGTTCCAATGCTCCCCAGACCCCGGCTTGGCGCCGAACGTGGTGATCCACGCCCTCCATCGTCTCGAAAATTTCTGGCTCGTTATCCAAACGAAGATACCGCGATCGATGAACAGATTGGTCAACACGTCGATCACCTCGGTCGAGTTCAACTTGCGCTCCGCCCGGATCACCAGGCACCTGCGGCTGAACTCGTCGACCAGTTTCAGCGTGCGGAACTTGGCGCCTTTATGTATGCGGCCCTCTACAAAGGGCTCTGGCGGCTCTCCTGCGCATCGGTGAACTTGCCGTGGTAGTAGGTCAAAACAACGATCATGGCGAAGGGCACGGCCGCATAGACGAGATACCCGAGCGCGACCACGCCATAATGGTGATTGCCGGTGAGGGCGAACTCGACGCCGGACACCACTGCGACCAGCAGCATGAGCCCGCAGACAAGGCCGCACAGCCACAAAGCCAGCACGCCGACAAGCAGGGCGATCCCGCCTAAGAAGGCCAGGATGCCGGTCGCGAACACGGCTAGCAGCTCGGTCAATGCACGCACGGTCGCCTCCCTGGCCATGCAGCCGATGATTACCGCCCGTGTCCCATCTCTTGCACCTGCGATTTATCACGATCGCGGCCGAACGCCTTGCCGATCCGGCCAAGCGCCTGGCTGAGCGACTTGGACAAGCTGTGGCCCTGCTCCTGCCCGGGGTTCTCGCGAGCTGCGGACAAGCCCTGGACGCCCTGCTCCCGGTCGGCCACCGCGATAGCGCCGCGGAGCTGGGCGGCGGCCTGGGCACGCCCCTGGCCTTTCGCGAGGTCGTTCCAGTCGGTGCCGGGGGTGTTGTCGGGAAAGATTGGGAACACGGCCTGCCCGCCGATCGCCGTGGCGGCTTCCTCGGCCTTCACCCGCCCGACGTTGACCTTGGGGCGCCCTTGCCCATCCCTCTCGGCCTCGCGGTGCTTGTCGTCGTCGCCTGCGATGTAGATGGCCCGGGTAGAGTCGAGCGCGCGATAAGCCTCGGCCACCGGCCGCAGATTGCCGGCATTGAAGGCGACGATCGTCGGCAGGCCCGTCATCTCGTGCAGCGTCGCCGCGGTGGCAAACCCCTCCGCGATCAGCACCGGCCCTTCCTTCTTGGCGTCCCCGATCACGTAGTGGCCGCCCTCCACCTTGCCGTCCGGCATGAACATCTTGCTCCCGTCCTGCCGGATGAACTGCAAGCTGGTCAGCTTGCCGGCCTCGTCCGCCACCGGGACAAGGAGCTGGCCGGCGACACTCAATTCGCGCGGCCGATCATCGGCGCCGTTCACGGTGACGGTCTGCCCCGGCGCACCCTGCCGCAGCCCATGGTCCTGCACGCCCTTGTCCGCGAGGTAGGGATGCGCCTGGACGGGCGTAGCTGCTGCCCACATGGCGTCCACCTGCTGCGCGGTGCGCTCGGCCTGCTGCTCGCGCTCGTGCGCCCGGTCGTGGCGCTTTTGGGCAGCATCGGCCGCCATCTGCGCCCGGTCCTGCATCGTGAGCGCCGCTGCCTGCCCGGTGGCCTTCCAGTTCTCGCGCGTGCCGGTCTTGTGGTTCTGGATGAAGCCGGCCGGACGCCCGTCGAGGTGCCCTTTGTACGCGCCGCTGCGCTCGCGGAGCCCGTCGCCTTCCACGGGGACCCGGTGCAGCTCGCCGTCCATCTTTGGGGCGCCGTTGACCTTCAAGCCGGCGTCCCGGAGCGCCTGGGCAAACTGCTCCACCGGATCGGCGTCCACCGCGATGTGGACGGAACCCTTCGCCGGCATCCATTGCGCAAAGGCTTCAGTGTCGGCACCGGCTGGGATGAACCACGACTTCTCCGCCCGGTCCCACTTCGCGCCGAGCTGCTTGGCGTCGTCCTTCTCCGCGTAGGGGACCGCGATGTAGGTCCGCTCGGTGCTGGGCGCCTGGAGCGCCGGGCTGCTCTCCCGGATCATGGTGGGCATCTGCACCGCGTCCGCGGGCGTGGCCTGCTGCTGGTCCGTCTGCGTCTCCCGTTCCGTTGATGCGATGAGGTCGGCGCCGGGGTTGTCCCGGTCGAGGCCCTTGGAATGCAGCGCTTCCACGCGGTCGGCGTCGCGGACGTAGAGCGCACCCATGGAGAACCCGGCGGCGTCGCGGGAAGCCTCCATGTCCACGATCAACGAGGCCAGCGAGGCTTGCACCGGCCCCTTGCCGGCGAAGGCGGAGGCGGTCTGTGTTGCAGCCTCGCGCCTGGAAGCGTCGAACCTGGTCCCGTCATTCGCATCCGGGTGGCCGGCGCCCCACCGGACGCTGCGCAAAGTATTGGACAGGCCGGCGGCCTGGTCCGCGTCCTCGGCTGCCAGTCCAGCGCCGAAGGCTCGCCCACGCGCCCAATCGGCCAGAGTGACGCTATCGCCCATGAACCGCTCCGCGTCGTCCTGGCGGATGCTGCGCTGGGCGTAGAGGCCCGCAACCGTGTCGGGGGTGATCTGACCCAAGCCACCAACGGCAACGCTGCGATGGTAGTCCCGCATTCCAGGCGTCTCGCCAGCGAGCACGATGTCCGGCGCGGCAAAGTCCACCATGCGCGCCACTGCGTCGTGGCGGATGGCAGGCGGCAGGTGATCGGTGCTGGCGGCGATCATGCCGGCATAGTGGCTGGCCGGCTGAGCGCGGCCGGTGCCCGGCGCCAGCTCTGGGCGCTGCCAGGGGATTGTGCGGCCGGATGTCGTGAGTCGCGCCCGTTCTGCCTCGGCATCCTGCACCTGGTCGGGCGCCTCCTGCTCCTGCACCAGCTCGAACGACCGGACCATCTTGGTGATCTTCTCCGCGTCGGCTGCGGCGCGGAACACCTCGCGCGGGTCCTGCTGCAAGGCTTTGATCCAGTTCCCCACGTAGGCGACGTGCTGGCTCGGGTCGTGGCCGATGCCAAGCTGCTCCCCGAGCATCATGGAACCGATCTCCGCGCGCAGTTCCTCGCGGGCATAGCCTTCGGAGCCGAAGGGGTGTGCCATGTCGCGAGCGAGGCGCGAGGGGTGGCCGGTGGCGTGCCCCAGCTCGTGCAGCGCCGTCGCATAGTAGCGGTCCGCACTGGCAAACTGCCCGCGCTCGGGCAGGGTGATCTTGTCCTCGGACAGCCGGTAGAACGCCCGATCGCCCGGCGCGTGCAGCACCGGAACGCCGGAGTTCGCCATGATCGCCTCGGCCTTCTCATGGCGCTGCCACTCGGCCATCGCGGGCCGGTCCGGCGCAGGCGGCAGGCCGTCAATCTGCTGGGCGTTGAACACCACCGCCGACCACACCCGCGGGCGCTCGTAGCGCACTACCTGCTTGACGGGCTCGCCCTGCTGGTCGAGCACCGGCTTGCCGCTGGCGTCCTTCACGGGCTCAAGGCCCTGCCATTTCCAGTACTGGATGGCGGTGCCTTTCTCGCCCTTCGTCACCTGGGCGTCCTGCTCCTGGGCCTGCCGATAGGTCATCCACCTGGCGTCCCCGAATCCCTTGCTCTCGGCCTGGCTCATCAACCACAGGGCGTTGGCGCCGCGATACTCGTTCCCGGTGGTCGGGTTGTACGGCATGAACCGCTCGCCCGGGTTCCACGGCTTCTGCCAGGAGGCCGTGCCTTCCTGGAGCTGCTTGATGATCGCGCCGGCAACCTGGTCGACGTAATCGGTGGCCATGGCTATGCCCCCTCTTCCATGAGGTCGGCGTTCGCCTGCCATGCGTCGGCCTCAGACAGCGCGGTTTCCTCGAACGCGCCAAGGCTCTCGGCCTCGCCCGCGTCCAGCTCCACCACGACGCCCGGCGTCGTCAGATCCCTGATGTCATCGGACAGCAGCGCCTCGGCTGCCGCGTCGCGCGGCTTCTCATTCGACATGAACACTCGATGCCTCCCGGACATAAACCTGTGTGTCGGCGGTGTAGGGATTGGGCGGGGGCGGCGGAGCGGCACGCTTCACCGCTGCTGCCGTTGCAACCGCCTGCTGCACGCCGCCCGCAAGTGCGAGCACCCCATCGGGGCCGTAGTATTTCGCCACGTAGCCGTTCGCGAAGCCCCGGAAGAAGCTGCCGGTGTTGTAGGCGCTGAGCGCGGCCTTCAACGCCTCTTGCCCCTCGCCCCGGTCGCGTGCGGCGTCGGCGTAGTTCGCCGTCAGGATCGCCGCGCCACCACGGATGTTCATGCAGGGATCAAGCGCCTGCTCGATGGTGTAGCCGAGCCGGGCCAGGTTCCGGCTGTTGATCTGCAGCAGGCCGAGGTCGACGCTGTATCCCTGCGCGATGAAACTCTCCGCCGTGCCGGCCGCCTCCGCGACCGTGCCGGGGCGAGGCTGGCGGCCGGCGTAGCGGTTCACAAAAAGCGCCAGCGGGTTACCCTTGCTCTCTACCCGAACGATTGCCTCCAGGGTGACGGGCGAGACATTGACGGCACAGGCCAGCAACGCAGGCGGGATCACCGCACCACCCACACCGGCCGCGCCACGCCCTGCACGTTGTCGACGGCGACGGGGCCGAAATAGCGGCTGTCGAAGCTCCGGGGATCGTGCCCGGATAGAAGCCAAACCTCGCCCGGCTCCACCTGATAGGCACCCGCCGGATAAGCGCGCAGGGGGCGGCCGGCGCTGTCCTGATCGAGCTGAGCGGTGCCGTCTACCTGACGGCCATTCACCCGCACACCCGCCGCAGCAACCTCGACAAGATCGCCGGCCACGGCGGCGATCGGCTTGACCAACGCCTCGTAGCCGCCGGGGCAGTCGCCCTGCGGCACATAGCCGCGCTCGGCGCCAAGCCGGACCGCCTTAATGTCGGGCGGGCAGACGGTGACGATCTGCCCGCGGCCAAGTGGCCCGGCGACGTGCGCTACTTGCCAAAGTCCACGAGGCATGGAGGCTGTCTGGTTGATGCGCAGGCCCGCGACCTTCGCGCTCGTCAGACTGCCCGCGACCAGCACCGCAGCGACGCCGCAGGACATTAACAGTCGGCGGCGGTGCCTCGGTGGCAGGGTCATGCGCTGAACCCAGCAGCCTGCCGCATAGTCGAGCCCGTGGCCGGTGCGGGCACAGCGGCACGCTGCTGGAACAGCGGATCGAGGAAGTAGAGGATCTGCGTGCCCTTGATGGGGTTCTCGCCCGCGACGAAGGCCACCATCTCGCCGGCCTCCACGATCACGTCCTTGCCGTCGCGGTCGCGGACCTTGCGCGGCTTTTTCAGGGTCGAAATCTCGTCCGGCGTCATCAGCGGTCGGCTCACTTCATGGAAGGACCGGCTGACCTGGCTAAGCGGCCCCATGCGGTTGCCGCTCTCCGTCACGTCCTCCTTGATGATCGTGGTGGTGCCGATCATGTCGGACACCCAGCGCGCCGTCTCGCGCTCGTTCGGTGCGTAGATGATACGGATGTGGCAGTTGGCGGTGATGCTCTGGTGCTGCCCGTAGGCGCTGAACAACTGCTCGCGGTCCTGGGCGGCGAGGAAGCACTTGATGCCGTAGCCGGCGCACTTCGGAAGCGCGTCCTCAAGGATGTGCATACGGCCGAGCGACGGAAACTCGTCCAGCATCGCCAGCAGCCGGTGCCGGTGCGGCATCACCGGCTGGCCGTTGCTGAACCGCAGCTCCACGCCCATCAGGGTCCGCATCATCATGGTCAGCAGCAGCCGCACCAGCGGGCGGAGGCGTTCCTTGTCGCTGCCACGGGTCACGATGTAGAGCGACACCGGTCGGTCATGGTCCATCAGGTCCATCAGGCGGAAGTCGCTGCGCCGGGTGTTCTGCGCGATGATCGGGTCCTGGAACAGCGTGAGATAGGTCTTGGCGCTGCTCAACACGCTGCCGCGCTCGCGCGTCTCCCGATCGAGCATGTCGCGCCCGGCGGCGGCAACGAACGGATGCGGGCCGGACCCTTGGTGGGTATTGTCCACCATCTCCTGCCACAGCTCGTCTGCGGGGCGTGCAGGGTCGGACAGCGCGTGGGCTACGTCCGCCAGGCTGGCTACGCCACCCGCTGCCCGACGGGTGTACAGGACATGGAGGATCAGCCCGGCGAGCAGCCCGAAGCTGGTCTTTTGCCAGTGGCTCTCCAGCCCCTTGCCCTCGGGGTCAGAGAGCATCTGTGCAATGTTCTGCGCGTCCGCGACTTCGTGCGGGGTGGCAAGCCGGACTTCCTCAAGGAAGTTGAAGCCGGCGCTGCCGGCGATGGCGCTCAGCTCCAGCCGGATGACGGTGTTGTTCGCGTGCTTGGCTCTCCACCCGGAAGTCAGCTCCCAAAGCTCGCCTTTCTCGTCATAGACGACGCAGCTTGCCGGCCAGGACAACAGCGTGGTGTTCACGTTGCCCACGCCCTTGCCGCTGCGCGTCGGCGCAATGACGATGCAGTGCTCCGGGCCGTCGTGGCGCATGTAGTGGGTGCGGCCTTTGGCATCGGTGAAACCGCCGACATAGACCCCCGCGTGGGCGGCGCCGGGCGCCTGGGGCAGCAGCCCGGACCGGCGGATGTCGGCCTCGTCCTGAAAGCGCGCGGTGCCGTGGACGCCTGCATGCCGCTTCGGCCGGCGGCGGAGCGACGTGCCGAGGGCGAGCCCTCCGAACGCGGCCACCGCGGTTAGGCCGAACAGGCTGGCGTCGACAATGTGGAAGGTCTGCGGGACGGAGGCCGCCCACGGCGCGCTGCGCCAAGCCAGCCAGCTCCACGGCGCATAGAAGTGGCCGACGATCGGCGTCCCGATCGTGGGGTGGTAGCCGACCCGGTAAGCAATGAACTGCGTGGCGGCGGAACTGGCGGCGAGAACGGCGACGGCAAGGGCGGAAGTCCTGAGTAGCAGCCCCTTCCCTCGCGAGGTTTCAGCTCCTACTGTTGCACTCAACGGCCCTGGCCTCCCTCGTGGCTTTGTCCCCTTTTAGGGGGACTTAGGTTCCCCCGTCCAACAGTATTCGCAACATCTTTCGCGTGGTCGGCTCGGGCCTGTCCGCGCTGCCGCTCCAGCGCCGGATCGGCAAAGGTTACGTTCACGCCTTCAATGCCGGCGACACGCGCAACCTGGTTCCGAAACTCGTCCGATCCGTTCACCACCAGCGGCCGGTGGCCGAACCGCGCCGATGCGAGAGACAGCGCAAGGAAGGCCGCCGCCGTCGTGGTCTGCGGCACGCGCACCTGGCGGGCTTCGTCCGACACGAGGCCGCCATCCTCTGTCCGATAGATCACCCGCCCGTCGCGCCGCACGGCAGGGCGCATGTGCTGGTGAACGATGTGGCGGGCCTGGTCGGCATCGGCGGCGGTCAGCACCTTGTCCGCGAGCTGCCGGGTGCGCCGCTGCCGGCTGCGCAGGCTGGCAAGGGCCGCCTCGTTCCCCTCGGCCGCCTGCGCTTCAAGCCACCCTTGCCAGTTCGGAACACCGTGCTCCGCCCGGACCCGGTGGCGCTCGTCGCGCTCGCGGGCGAGGCGGGCGATCCGGTCCTGCTCGCGTTGGTCGGCAATGTGCTGGAAGCCGTCGCGGCGCAGGGCTCCCCTGATCCCCTGCGCCCGCTCGGCCCGGACGCGCTGCTTGTACCAGTCGGCCAGCTCGCGGGCATAAGCGCGGTGCTGGGCGGTCAGGCTGGCCGCGGCGGTATCACGCGCCCGGGTCGCCGCCTCGCGCTCGCGCTGGAAGACTTCGTAGAGGTCGCCGCTGCGCTGCGGCTTCTGATAGGTCGCCTGCGGCTGCTCGGCCTCGGCTTCCTGGCCCGATGGCTCGAACGGGCCGAGCTGGGCCGTCATGGACTTTAGAGACAACCCGCGATCCACGTCCGACGCCTTGGCATGGAGGCGGCTATTGGTCTGGTGTCCGAGCACCAGCCCGGCACCACGCAGCTTCACCGTGAGGCCATAGGTGGCGGCAGCCTGGTGAACGGCTTGCCAGCCCTCGCCGGCATCCCTGGCGGTCACCAGCGCGGCCCCGGCGTGCTCCTGCGTCCATGTCAGGAAGGACTGCCCGCCGTGCCGCGCCTCGAAGTCGGCCGCCTTGCCCCGGGCCTTGCGCTCGCGGCCCTGCTCGGCGTCAACAGTGTGCGGCTCCTGGGTCAGCCCGTGCCGGATCTCCAGCTCGGCGCACGCCTCTTGCAGCCGGTAATGGTCGCGGTGCGGAGTGACGTTGCGGAAGGTGGTCGGGTGGACCTTGTTCACCGCGACATGCAGGTGCCAGTTGTCGGTGTTCTGGTGGACGGCGGACACCCGCTGGTGTTCCCCGAAGCCGATCGCCTCGCACAGCCGGTCCTCGATGTCCTCGATCTGCTCGCGGGTCGGCCGTTCGCCCTCGGGAAAGCTCACGACCAGGTGGTAGGACTTGTCGGACTTGGACCGGGTGTTGCGCTCCTGTGTGGACAGGATCGCCTTCGCTGCCCATCCCGGGTCATCGTTGCCGCAGTTGGTCGCCCTGGCCCATGCGACCTTCTCGCCGTCGTGCTGGGTGTCGAGGATGTAGGCGCCGAGCCGGGCCCAACTCGCCGGGTCGGTCGCGTCCCGGTGCTCGGCCCGGACATTCAGCACGTAGCCCGCCAGCCGCTTGAAGCCGGAGCCTCCCTTGGGAGAGAGAATGCGTTTGGCAATCATGCCTGAGGCACCGTGCCATGTCGGGCCGTATAAAGCGCGACGTGCCTGTCGGCGCCGAACCGATTGGCTGCCACGTCTTCGCACATGGTCGCTCGCAGGCCGGGCTCGTCCCCATTCCGGTTGGGTCTAGCCGCCTGGCAGATGGTGACGGCAGCCTTCCACGCATCGAGCAGCGCGTTGTCATCAAGGGCCGTCAAGGCCTGCGTCAGTCTGGTAAGCCGAGCCTCTCGTTTGCTTGTCACGCTCATTCTCTGCGCTAGTCAGACCCGGCCAACGATGTCCGCCAGCGTGCCCTGCAGCTCGCCAAGGCGGTCCAAAAGCCGGCGGACTTCCACCTCCGGCGCACCCTTGCCGGGCTGGTCGACAAGCCAGAGTTTCAGCAGCCCTCCTAACCGGCCCTGATCGCCGGCCACCCGCACCAAGTCGCCCACGGCGGTGTGGTCGAGGACTGATCCGATCGTCTTGTTCAAGGCGACGGCGCGCAGATAGGAGGCCGTGGACAGGCCGGCGGCCTTGGCCCGCTTGGCTATCTCGTCCCGTTCTTCGGCCGTCACCGTGAGCCGGAGAGGGTGCTTTCGGTCGCGGCTCTTGTAGGTCGCCCGGCTGGTGGTCGGCCGCTTGGTCGCGCCTGCGTTTGGCTTCTTCACTGGCGTTCCCTCTGCCTGCCTCCACGTCGAGCGAAGCGAGTAAGGCCCCGCATTGTAGCTCCACAATGCCTATCCTGCCTTCTTACTCCAAGGCGGAGCATGTCCGTTCTCGTCCTGCACTGTCCACTCCCCGCCACACCAAGCCCGAAAACACCTAGTGAGGACGTTAGCGGACGAAAGTGGACAAGTTTAACGACATGATCGGACGTGATTAGCCTATGCAACGGGCGATCTTCTCCGGTAGCGTCACCAAACCGATCGGCGTCTGAGATAGCCGGACGGGCCAACAACAGGTTCACCCATGACAGACGACAACACGCCGAGATGGGGTGCTGGCCGGGTTGCCTTCGTCGCTCGGTTGGACACCATCCGCTCCGAAATCGCGCAGGGCTTTACCCTTCGCGCCATCTACGAACGGCACGAGACGGCCCTTGGGATTGGCTACTCCGCGTTCTGCAAACTCGTCTTCCGCCACGCCGACGACGCTAAACCGCTCCGCCGTCGCAGCTCGTCCAACACGCAAGCGCCTACTCTGCAGCCCGCTCCAGTCCGAGAACGGCCAGCACCAGCACCGCTCCCACAGTCAGAAAGGATAACAGATGCCCGACACGAACACCCCGCCCGCCCCAGCTCGTTCAAGCACGACAGCTCCGAAAGGCCGGACGATAGAAGGAGGCTCCTCGGAGAAGACTGAGGCCCGCCGCCTGCTTCACTTCGTGCTGATGGGCAAAGGTGGCGTGGGCAAAACGATGGTGGCTCTGCTCCTGTCGCAGTGCATCGCGGATAAGGGCGAGCCGGTGGTCTGCATCGACACGGACCCGGTGAACAGCAGCCTCGCCAGCCTCTCCACCATGCCTACCGATCGGGTCGCCATCTTCAACGGCAACAAGGTCGATACGCACGTTCTGGACCTGTTCACCGAGCGCTTGGCCACCGAGGATACAAACTTCGTCGTGGACAACGGCGCTGCCAGCTTCGTCCCGGTCAGCCACTACCTTTTGGAGAACGATGTGGCGGGGATGCTGGTCGAGGAAGGCCGCTTTCCGGTTGTCCATGCGGTGGTGACAGGCGGGCCTGGGATGCTGGACACCATCAAGGGCTTCGCTTCGATCCTGGAGAGCTTCCCGCCGAGCGTCCGCATCGTGGTTTGGGTCAACGAGTTCTTCGGGCCGGTGGTGAACGCCAACGGCAAGGGCTTTGAGGACCTGCCCGTCTATCTTGAGAACCGCGAGCGCATCTTTGGGATCGTCCGCCTGCCGCAGTTCAGCGAGGAAGCAACCTCCGACCTCCGCGACATGATCGCCAGGAAGATCAGCTTCGCGGACGCGCTACGGAAGGAGAACACCGCCATCCTCCGAATGCAGAAGTCTCGCCTGTTCAAGATTCGCGAGGCCATCTGGCCGCAGATTGAACGGGTGATCTGATGGACCCGGCCAAGCTCCGAGAAGGACTCCGAAAGGCTGGGCTCTATGTGGCCGAAGGTGATCCGGTCCTGGAACTGGCCGCCATCTGCGAAGTGTCGCTCGCGGATACCGTCAAGGTGATTGAGCGCGTCACCACGCAGCAGGCCGATCGAGTGACGCTCGCCTCTACGGCGTCGGTGGAAGCGGCGAAGAAGCAGGCCGAGCTAATCATCACGAAGTCCGGCGAATGGGCCGCGACGCAGATCAAGACCGCTGCCGCTGAGGCCGCGGCACTGGTCATCGCGGACATCCGGACGGAGACAGTGAAGGTCGAGAGAGCAAGCCGTGTTGCTGTCCGGGCAGCCTGGGCGACGGCTTTCTGTGCCATGGTAGTCGTCGCCGGACTGGCTGGGATCGTCCTTTCCCAGCTTACGCACGGCTAAAACAGCCGCAAGGAATGGCCGCGGTGCTGCTGTGTCTCGCGCTGTGGAACTGGCGCCCGCTGCTGCACGCCTTCCTGGCCTGGTGGATCAGTTTGATGATTTGAGGCATGGAGACCTTTGGTCCTCGGTCACTAAGCGCCGCTGAATCCGAGAGTCCGCAGCAATTGCGCCTGTTCCATATAACCATTCGCTTTATGCCGGGTCGTCTAATGGCAGGACATCCGCCTTTGAAGCGGTGAATACAGGTTCGACCCCTGTCCCGGCAGCCCGTCCTACAATCACCAAGAGGACGTCGACAGCAGGTGAGACATTCCTTATACGCTGGGACTGGCGGTTATCCGCTATCTAACCGACCAAGCCTTCCAGTTTGTAGACATTCCACGGTTGCCGATCGCACAACTGAAAAGGTCGCCCTCGCTAGCCGCAGGACCGTCACAACCCTGCGAGATGCGCAAACCCGTCCACGTAAAATCACAGGGCAAGGGCGACCAGCGATCCTGGACAAGGTCAAAGAGGGAAAAGAAGCGATGACACCCGCCGACGCGATCGCCCGTTCCGTCAAAGTCAGCGTCTCAGTCGCGGACGGGGATTTTCCGATCGCCGCCATCCCGCCCAAGGGCGCCCCGGACAGCGCCAAGTTGCGTGTGCTGCTGCGGATACGCACGCCCGATGGCATCGAGCTGACAGCCGAACCGACTGCCAAGGGCCTGCAGCGAGCCCTCGATGCAGCCCAGGCGGCTCCGGGCGGTTTCTGGGTTGCCCAGGGCAGGTTGGCTCCGGGAGGAGCCATGCTCGAGGCTGGGGTGGTCTACCAGCCGCCCAAGAACGCTGAAGGCGAGGGCGTCGAGCTTCCCTGACTGCTGCCAACTCCTCCGCTTCCGACGCTGCACTAGATCTCTGGCTGCCGATCTCTAGGGAGGGCCACGTCAACGCCATGTCCGATCCTGTCATCTTCGACCTCTCCCCACGCCGCCGGCCGCGCAGGGTGGCCATGGTGCAGGCGAGCGCGATGGCGCGGTCAAAGGGTGGGGTGGCGGCTGGCATCGCCGCATCGTGGAGTAGGGGAAAAACCAGAACAAGCCCCACGATGCGGGCAAGCCGGCCGCGCAGACGGAATCGCAAATCCTGCTGCCCGTGGCGACGAGCCTCTGCGCCGCCTCAACGCGGTCTCCTTGACGCAAGCCTTTGGAAACCCGGCGATCCTGACGGTTTTCGGACTTTCTCTCCCTTCACTGGTGCAAGCTAAGTCCTCTTATCTTGCACCGGTAGAGGCGCAGAAAACCAGGCAGGCGAGGCAATTACTGATTTGGTTGGGGCCGTCCCAAAGAGTTTGCATCTTCCCTCTTCCTCCGTATAGAGTCGCAGGGTGAAGGTGATCCCCACCCCGATTCTCGACATGCCGAAGGCCAGCCAAGCTACGGCAGCGCCGCGCATGAGGGGCGTTTCCAAGCTTGCCCTCGATCTGCTCTCGGCGGCTGCCGGGATTTCATCAGTGGCGGCAGAGTCCTTTACCCGCCCCCTCGTGGAAGAGGACAAGTGGCCCACGCGCGCGCGTATCTTGCTGCGCGCATCCGACACCGTGTCGTGGATCGCCGGTCTCTCGGGCACCGTGCCCAGCGGTAGCCTGCGAGCCATCCGTGCAGTCGAGGCGATGACGCTCCAGCCGGGAAGCGGCGGCGCTGATACTCCATGGTCCAGCGCGAGCCCGGCCAATCGGTCTCTCCACGACTATCTCACGGAGTGCGTATCGGACTTGGCAAAGCTGTCGGAGAAAGATCTGGCAGAGTTGACACACCAGCACACGACCCAAGGCTGGCGCCTCGACATTTGCCCGATGGCTCCTTTCTTTGCCCGTATTCATTGGGCATGGGACAAGCAGGACAATGTGCTTTTCTTCAGGCCGGCATCAGCCTTTCTGACCGAGGAAATGCCCGAGACGATCCACACGCTCGGAATCGCGCGGATCACGATGATCCCCTTCCGCGTGCTGGCAGCAGCCGCCACCGCCTGCGTTGAAGCGGATCGTCGCGCCGCAGGCTCGAAATCCCGGAACGTGAAGCCTACTGGGCTCCGCGTTTCGGCATTGTCTGTCCCGGAAAAGGAAAAGGTCGCCGGGCCAGATGACCACAGCGACCTTTCCAATGTCAGCCAGCCGGAAAAGTGCCCAAGCCGACCCTCGATCGCGGGTTCCCGCCCGACGAACGAACAGACGCACGAAGTCGCCAACGAACAGTCTACCGACAGTTCGATCTCCGTGCAACGCTTGGGCTCTCTCCGGCTGGTGGCTCCACCACTGCGCAAGACCACGCACCGCGTGTTCGCCCCCACCGGAGTTGCCCCGCCATGTCCCGAGATGACGCCTACCTCGCGCTCGCCGACGCGCCGCCCGAGTTCCAGCCCCACGCAGTTGCCGCGGGGCGCCCCACGCCGACGTACGCCCAGCTCTATGGGCTCGTAGTCAACGGGGTCTTGCCCGCCGTTCGCATCGGTCGGAGCCGCTACTTCGAGCGCGAGAAGCTGCCGGAGATTCTGGAGAAGCTGGGCCTGGTGGCCGGTGCGGGGGCGAAGTCGCCCAAGTCCCGCAAGGCCGCCGCTGCGCCCGTCCGCGACACCGTCGCGGCGTAGCAGCTCCCACCAGCCTGAGCGCGGGCCACGCGCCGACGGCTGATGGGGGGAGGATGCTTAGTTTCGGCGCTCTGGCAGGCCCCTGAGATATAGCGAACCGATCTGCATTAGCCAAGCCGCGTCCGCGTTCCGCCAAGGAACGCCTCATGTCTTCTTCCGCCGCCAAAAAGCGAGCCGTGCCTGCCGAGTACATCCGCCGCGGTCGTGATGGCATCCCGTTCGGGATGGAACACGCACCGAAGTTCTCGCCTTTCCGCTCTTTCACCCTCACGGTCGACCCCGCCCGCTGGCTCGATCTCCAGGCCGGCGTCGAGCTAGCCCATGGTCACGTCCAGGCTGCCGAAACCCTGTCCCGCCGGGCGGCCGATCTGCGCGAGGCCCGGCAGTGACCGCCCTCGCGGACTGCCTCGCCAACCTCCGCACCGAATCGGGCGGCGCCGTCGACCTGTTCATCGTGAGGCCGGTCGACGCCCCCGACGTGGTAGCGCACGCGCTCGCCAGCGATCCCTTGGCCGTGAAAGTCTTTGAGGCACTGGCGAATGCGTCCCGTGCAGTGGAGGCCGCGCCCAAGAAGCGCCCCTTGCTCTGCGCGACGTGCCCGAGGCCCTTGCGCGGGACCGCCTTCGCATTCGGGCTTGTTCTGCCGATGCGTGACGACCCGCGGAGCGGCGCGGCCTTCGGGATCTGCGTGAGGTGCGCCACCCCCGTCGAGGCGTTGCAGGCAAACGCGACCAAGGCGCTGCACAAGCTCTGGCCGGACCTGGTGCCGATCGAAGTCTCGCACCCGGAAGGGGGCCGGGCATGATGGCCCTGCCGCCGGCCGACCGGAACCGCTTGGCGGGCATCCTCGGAATGCTCGGCTCCAGCCACGCAGGCGAGCGCGATGCCGCGGCGCTCGCTGCCGATCGGTTCGTCCGGGCGCGCGGCATCGCGTGGCCCGACCTGCTGGCCGGCGAGCCGGCGGCGTCGAGCAGGGCCGAGCCGGTCAACACCGTCCAGGTGGACATCGCGTTGTGCCGGCAGCACCCCGGCCTGCTGACGCAGTGGGAACGGGATTTCCTGCGCGGGCTGAAGCCGGAGCGCGGGGTGAGCGTCAAGCAGAGGGTCATCCTCGGCGGCATGGCCAAGAAAGTGCGTGGCGGGTGAGCGCACGGGCCACCCCTGCGGTTGACGGGTGCGGGATCACCGTGCTGCGGACTGCGCCTCGCTACAGCGCCACCAAGCGGTGGCGGTGGGATGCCGCTATCGGCCAGTGGTCGAAAGTCTCCTATCAGGCCGGCACGATGTTCGCGCCGCGGGAGCACCAGGTCCGCAACCTCGCGGAGCTGGTCGGGGTGCTCGATGTCGTGCGCCACGATCCCCGCGCTTTCGTGGTCCGTGGCGCCTTGCTGGCGGAAGCCGCGGAGGCGCTGGCGACCGATCCCGGCCACATGATCCGACGCCGCAAACACACGAAGAACGGCGTGGTCCCGACGCTCGAGGAAGTGCCTCGCCGGTGGATCATGGTGGACATCGACAACTGGCCGCTGCCCGCCTGGGGCGACCTGGTGGACGATCCCGAAGGCGCGATCGACACGGCAATCCACGAGTTGCTGCCCGACGCCTTCCACGACGCGGCGTGCTGGTGGCAGCTTTCCAGCTCAGCCGGGTTTGCGGCCGGGTTCCTCAAGGTCCACCTGTTCTTCTGGCTCACGGAGCCGGCGACGAACCTGCACCTCAAGGCCGTGCTCAAGGAACACGCGCCGGGCGTGGACAGGGCACCGTTCAACGCCGCCCAGCCGCACTATATCGCGGACCCCATCATCGAGGGTGGGCACGACCCCCTGCCCCGCCGCACCGGCTGGCGGCGGGGGCTGGAAGACGCGGTGGTGCTGCCGGCGCTGTCCCCCAAGGTCATCAGGCCCCGCGAGCCCGGCAAGGGCACCACCGGCCGCGCCGGGGACGTGATGGATGCGCTGGTCTATCTGGGGCACGGCGAAGGCGGCCAGGGCTTCCACGAGCCGCTGCGCACCGCGACGCTGCGCTATGCCAAGCGGTGCCGTAGATTCAACGAGCGCGACGACGACGCGATCAAGGACGAGCTGCGCGACGCCATCCGAGCGGCCCCCTGCAATCCGGGCGGCGATGTCGAGACGCCCTACTGCCAGGACTTCTACCTGGACAGCATGATCGAGGGCGCGTTCGCGCTGCTGGCGGGCGACGACGAAATCCAGGTCATGCGCCCGCACCATGCCGCGCCGGGGCAGTCGGTCGGTGAAGCGCGGGACGCCCTCGCAACGCATGTTGCCGGCTTCGTGGAGCGGGCGGTGGCTTGGCACCTGATGGGCGAGGCGGCGCACGCGGAGCACCTGCCGGAGCACGCCGCGCTGGTGGTCGACGTGGGCGGCGGCAAGTCCCGCGCGACCCGCGAGGCGCTGGCTGGATTCATCACCGCCGCCAAGGGCGAGGACAGCGGCGCCGAGGATCGCATCCTCAATGGACGGATGCCGCACCGCGTCCTGTGGCTGGTCCCGACGCATAAGCTCGGCAACGAGACGCTGGGCGAAATGCAGACGCTGGGGCTCAACGTCGCAGTAATGCGCGGACGCGAGGCGGACGAGCCCGGCACCGCGGACTCGGAGGAAAATCGGCCGGCGGACAAGATGTGCTTGAACCTGCCGGCGGTCGAGGACGCGATGGCGGCGGGCTACGACATCGAGACTTCGACCTGCGGCACGGGCAAGCCCGGCGCCGCCTCCTGCCCTTTCCATGGCTCTTGCGGCTACCAGCGCCAGAAGCGGCACGTCGCACAGGCGGACGTTGTGATCGCGTCGCACCAGTCGCTGTTCCACCATCTGCCAAAGGAAGTCAGCCGGGGCCTGGGCCTGGTCGTCGCGGACGAGGCGTGGTGGCAATCGGGCCTGCGCCCCAACCAGCACACCCGGCTGGCGTCGTTCTCGGAAGAACCCCTGCAGTATCCCGTGCTATCGAAGGACCCCATCCCGGGGCGGAACCTAGCCTTCCGCTATTCGCGCAACGACACAGCCACGAACGATCTGCACGCCCTCTCCAGCAAGCTCCAGGCCGTCTTTGCCACGATGGAGGATGGGGAGTTCGTCAACCGCGACGGGCTGCGGGCGGCCGGGCTGACGGTCGACGCCTGCGCGGAGGCGATCAAGCTGGAGTGGCGCCGCCGGTATGAGGGCGCCGTGTACCCGGGACAGGCCGAAGCCGCGCGCAAGGACGGCGTGCTGCGGGCGGCGGGCAATCTCGGCATCCCGCGCCGGGCCGCGATCTGGGAAGTGCTGCGGGCGCTGCTGGCCGGGAACGACACCCACACCGGCCGGCTGCAGATGGGCGCGCGCTCCGACAAGGAAGGCGAGTATCAGGCAATCCTCCTGCACACCCGGGCCGAGGTCCGCGAGAACATCACCGAGCTGCCGGTCCTGCTGCTGGACGCGACCATGCCCCTGCAGGTGGTCCGTCACTTCTTGCCTCGCCTGGAAGTGCTGGCGGAGGTCAAGGTCCAGGCGCCGGACATGGAGATCCACCAGGTGCTCGGCGGCTGGGGCAAGACCAGCATCGTCCCCAGCGACAAGGCAGCGCCGGACGAGAACCGGCGCCGCGAGAACCTGATCGGGGAGCTGGCCGACTTCGTGCGGCTGAACAGCGGCGGCAACGCGTTGGTCGTGACCTATGCGGCGATCGAGGACCGCTTTGCCGGCCTGCCGGGTGTCCGCACAGGGCACTTCAACGCCATCGCCGGCCTCGACGTGTTCCGCGACGTGCGTAGCCTGTTCGTGATCGGCCGCCCGCTCCCCGACGCCCGCCACCTCCGCGACGACGCCCTGGCGCTCACGGGGCGCCCCATCGCCCCCGAAGCCGGCCAGGTGGAGACGCGGGGGGCTCTCATGGAGGACGGCAGCGGCTCGGCCATCAACGTGCGGACTTATGCCGACCCGGACATGGAGGCCATGCGCGTCGCCATTACCGACGCAGAGGTCATTCAGGCCATCGGCCGGGGCAGGGGGATCAACCGGAACGCCTCCACCTCCCTGACGGTGTTCGTCATGGCGGACGTGGTGCTGCCTCTCCCGGTTCACCGCATCGCCCGGTGGGCGGACCTTCGGCTCGATGTCATGTGGCGGATGCTCGCCAGGGGAGTCGTGCTGCTCGGCGCCACCGACGCCGCAAAGGCTTACCCCGACCTGTTCCCGACTCCCGAGGCGGCCCGCAAGGCAATCCAGCGCGCTGGGGCAGGGGGGTATTTCCCGGACATTCCCCTAGGAAATACTACCCTAGGGGAATGTCCGGGAAATAAGCTGGTCGAGGTCACATACCGGCCGGCCGGCCGAGGGCAGCAGGAACGCAGGGCGCTCGTCCTCCCCGAGCTGCTGGAAGCCATGCCGGAGTGGCTGGCGCAGGTCTGCGGGGCGCCTCTGGCCCACTACGCAGTGGTGCAGCCGCCTCCGCCGCCGTCCCCAGCGGCAGAGAAACCGGCCGGCTCGAAGTTGCCGCCAGACGCGCCGTTGCACCCATCGGCGCGAAATCCGGAGCCTTCGCGCATGCTGGCAGGTGCCGGCCCTATGCCGACTGCGACTAGGTGTCCCCCGCTACACCCCAGCAACGGAGCGGTGGTGCTTTCGCCGACCGCGCTCCATGCCGCCGACTTGGGGTGGGGCCGGCACGTCTGGCTCGCAGACCATGAGATGCCGGACGAGTGGTGGCCCGGAGCCGCGCCGCTCCACACGGCCCAGCCGGTCCATGGGCCGCCGGCACGTCCCCGAGATGATCCTGATGCGACCCTCGTTCAGTCAAACCGCGCGATCCACTAAACCAGGAGAATCACCATGCCGCAGAAAGCCATCGCCAAGGCGACGCCCCCGATGCCGGTTGCGAGGCTGGCCGAGACGCCCTCTGGGGATCTTCTCGTGGACGGGGTGCCGGCAGTCAGAATCAACGGATCGAAGGTCGAAATGCTGGATAGTGGAGGCAACCCGTTCCAGGATTTGGGAGGGTCAGAACGCCACGCTTTCAACGGATCAATGCTTCGCTCCGTGTTGAGCAGCATGTGGGTTCAACGGAATGGGCCCGGTGACTCCGAAGCCGTGAAAGCTGCTCTGCAGACTGCCGCGGCAGCACTCCGGGCGTTCAAGCCAACCGATGAGATCGAGGGGATGCTTGCGGTGCAGGCGGTGGCTGCCCACCACGGCGCGATGGAATGTTATCGGCGCGCCATGCTGCCCGACCAGCCATGGGAGGTCGCCACCAAGCTCCGGAAGGACGCAGCGAACTTGTCCCGCACGATGGCCGACATGGTCGCGGCTCTCGACAGGAAGCGCGGCAAGGGTCCCCAGGTAATCCGGGTCGAGCGCATGGTCGTGCAAGACGGGGGGCAGGCAGTCGTCGGCACTGTCCAGACTGGCTCCGCAAGGCTTCCGGCCACAGAGCCCGAGGCGATCGAGCACCAGGTGGAGGACATCACTTCTGACGGGCGAGCTGTGCCTTCTGCGGTCCCGCAGCAGGGGAGGGGTCCGGTAAAAAAAGTCGGAAGAGGGGGGAGAACCCCATGAAAGACGCTCCCATGCTGGCAAATGCTAAGGTTCTCTGCGGCGCACGGGCGAGGACGGGGGAAGTGTGCAAGCGCGCGCCAATGGTCAACGGCCGCTGTAGATTCCATGGCGGGTGCAGCACCGGCCCCCGTACTGCCGAGGGGGTCGAGCGCATCCGCGTCGCTCGCACAAGCCATGGCGCGTACGGAGCCGAGGCCATCCGGATGCGCCAGACGATCCGGGCACTCAAAGCGCGAACGCGAGGCCTGATGGGACTGGTTTGATAACGGGCCATAAACGGGCTTGGTGTGTTGGGAACAGCACGAAACGGGCTGTCTAGGAGTGCCGGAAGGACCCCCACATCACCCCTCTATCGAAGGCCACTCCCGCGCGTGCGCGCGGGCAATGCCTAACTGCACAAATTTGCGCAGTTTCTTTCCCGCTCGTGGGGATGGCCGATGGACCAGTTCATCCAATCTGGGAAATTCCCAGATTGACCTGCCCGAGAAGGCGCGGGGCAGTTTCGTCGCCAGCTTCGGCTGTCTTGCGGAGGCGACGAATACCAGCCTGCGCGGTGTTGCCAGTAGGCCGCCCAGATTGGTCAACGTTTACATTGTTAACATTGACCAAATCGGGCGCAGCATGCTGGTTGCGCCCCTTCGGGTTATGCGCGTCGCCATGCCCGCCCTGCATCTCCCGATCAAACGCTAGCAGCGGGTCGTGTCCCACCACGTGGTGTAGGAGCGCCAGCACCGGCGTCTGGGTGGGCTGGGCCGTGTGTCAGTTCGCCATGGGCAGGCTGACGGGCGCAGTATCGCCCAAGGGCGCGAGCGTCTCCAGG
>JAABUJ010002840.1_pt1 | contig 20450 bp, 17 predicted proteins | sample 5559131 | NCBI WGS metagenome assembly JAABUJ01 (sample SAMN10711875, study PRJNA513366) | rock metagenome | isolation source: Antarctica rocks | place: Antarctica: Victoria Land, Mt New Zealand nord | collected 2016-01-07 | reverse complement strand
CGAGTTGGTGTCCGGCGGCAGGTAGACCCGGACGATTTCGGCCTTCTTGTTGACCACATGATCGATGAATCCCGGGTCCTGGTGCGACAGCCCGTTGTGGTCCTGGCGCCAGACGTGTGAGGAGAGCACATAGTTCAGCGACGCGATCGGGGCTCGCCACGGAATGTGCCTGGTGGTCTTGAGCCATTTGGCGTGCTGGTTGAACATCGAATCGACGATGTGGATGAAGGCCTCATAGCAGTTGAACAACCCATGCCGCCCGGTCAGCAGATAGCCCTCGAGCCACCCCTGGCACAGATGCTCGGACAGCACCTCCATCACCCGGCCGTCCGGCGCGAGATGGTCGTCACCGTCGATGGTCTCGGCATCCCAGGCCCGGTCGGTGGTCTGGAAGACGGCTTGCAGCCGGTTCGACGCGGTCTCGTCCGGACCCATGATGCGGAAATTATCCGGATTGCGCGCGATGACGTCGCGGAGGAATTCGCCCAGCCTCGCGGTCGCCGCGCTGGTGGTGGTCGCTGGATTGTCGACGGAAACGGCGTAGTCGCGGAAGTCCGGCATCACCAGATCACGCAGCAGTAGGCCGCCGTTCGCGTGCGGATTGGCGCTCATTCGGCGGCCGCCCAGCGGCGCCAACGCCTGCAGCTCGGGAATCAGCGTTCCGGTGGCGTCGAAAAGGTCCTCCGGGTGGTAGCTGCGCATCCACTCTTCGAGCATGGCGCGGTGGGCGGAATTGGTGCGGGTCTCGGCCAGCGGAACCTGATGTGCCCGGAAGGTTCCCTCCACCTTCACGCCGTCCACCTCCTTGGGACCGGTCCAGCCCTTCGGCGTGCGCAGCACGATCATCGGCCACAACGGCCTGTCGGCGCCGTGCGCCGTTGCGGCATCGTTCCTGGCGCGCTGCTGGATGCCGGCGATGTCGTCCATCACCTCGTCCAGGGTTGCGGCCAGCTGCCGGTGCACATCGGCCGGATCGGATCCGGTGACGAAGTGCGGCGCATACCCATAGCCGCGCATCAGTTCTGCTAGTTCTGATTCCGGTATCCGGGCCAGTACGGTCGGATTGGCGATCTTGTAGCCGTTGAGGTGGAGCACCGGCAGGACCGCTCCGTCCGTCACCGGGTTGAGAAACTTGTTGCTGTGCCAACTGGCTGCCAGTGGCCCCGTTTCGGCTTCTCCGTCGCCGACCACACACAGCACCACCAGATCGGGGTTGTCCAGGGCGGCCCCGTAGGCGTGCACCAGGGCGTAGCCGAGTTCGCCGCCCTCGTGGATGGATCCGGGTGTTTCCGGTGCGACGTGACTCGGGATGCCGCCGGGGAAGGAGAACTGGCGGAACAATGCCCGTACCCCGTCCTCGTCCTGGCCGATGCCGGAATACACCTCGCTGTAGGTGCCCTCCAGGTAGGCGTTCGCGACCAGACCAGGACCGCCGTGGCCGGGTCCGGTGACATAGAGCGCATTGAGGTCGCGGTTCTTGATCACGCGATTCATGTGGGCGTACAACAGGTTCAGTCCGGGCGTGGTGCCCCAGTGCCCAAGGAGTCGCGGCTTGACATGCTCGGCCAGCAACGGTTCCCGCAGCAGCGGGTTGTCCAGCAGATAGATCTGCCCGACCGACAGGTAGTTGGCGGCGCGCCAGTATCGGTCGATCAGGTCGAGCTCCGCGGGATCGATCGATCCGGCCGGTTTCAGATTGGTGTCGACTTCGACGCTGCTGTTCACGTGAACGTCCTCCAGGAGTACAGCCGAAATTCGCGCAGTGCAGCACGGGCTCCGGCCGTTTCGTCGGTGATGGTGGGGTTCTTCAAGTGTGGATGCTGCCCTGCGGTCCTGGGTTCCAGATAGAGGCAAAGGTCCCGACGTCTTGGAAACGGAGGACGAATTTCTGGCGCCGTGGCTCCGGGGCATCGTGACCGCTCTACAGCGGTGACCGGCGGTCGGTGCGGGGGCTCGTGCGGGCAAGATGCAAATCGCTGGAACAGGGTCAGAGCGGATTTCGCCGGCGGAGCAGATACCGGTTACACGCGGAGAGCAGGACCGTAGTAGATCCGGGGTCGACTACCACTTCGGATCTACTACGATCCTGATCTTCTCGCTGCCGCCGAGCGAGCCGCTTGACGGAAGTTGCGTCGACAACCGGCGCTGGAGCCCCGCCAGGTCGATCTCCGCGAGCGTGGCCGGCGGCTGTGGCCGCGGCATGCTTCCCAGCGAAGCCACCATTGATCCATGACGATCATCGAACAGCCGAAGAGAACCTTCCCGCCGGCCGGTTCTTCGCCGACCGGACCGCGAACCGCCGCCCCGGATTCCCCGGTCGACGACGTCGCTTGCGGCGAATTCGAGTCGCCGACCGGACCGCGAACCGCCGCCCCGGATTTCCCGGCCGGCCGCGTCGTTTCCGGCGAATTCGAGTCCCCGGTGCCGGTGTCAGCACTACCGGTATCAACACTGCGACACGCTGCTCGGGTGGCACTGCACCGGACCCGGCGGCTGACCGTGCTCGGTGCGGTACCGGTGGTCGGACTGCTGGTGATGCCCTGGTTGTGGCCGCTGCACATGGCCATCGTCGGATTGACGGCGGGCAACATTCGGCAGACACCCGATGCGTCGTTGTCGTTCTACGACGGCTCCCCGGCCGCGCGGCACCGCTCCGCTGTCATGGTGGCCCTTCTGGCGGCCGGATCCTGGCTGGCCCTTCTGTCCGGAACATGGTGCGCCATCGCCGGAGTCGGTCAACCGGCTGTGGCCACGATGATCCTGGTGGCGACGGTGCTACCGGCCGTGGCGGAATTGTTGGCCCTGATTTCGTTCGCCGCACTCAACCCGGAGTGGGTCACGATCAAGCGGGCGCAGGCGCGGCGCACCGATGGCCGCACGACCTACGTTCTCACTTCGCTGGTTTCGCGCCAGGACGGCCATGATTTCGCCGCCGTCCTGATGGCGCTCACCTATCCCGGGTGGTCAGCGGCCGACGCCGTGGTCATCGGATATCCGGCCGACAAGAGCTTGATCAGTTACTACGTACGACTGGGGGCCCGGCGCGAGCGGTCGGCCGATTCCGGCGTTCCACACGCTCGGCGACAGATCAGCTTCGACTGCCGACGCCCGCTACGCATGCGCACCCGGTAACACCCGACTGCGCTCACAGCATGGTCAGCCACTGGGCAATTGCGGTGGCGATGGGCGAATCCGCACGGCGCGGATCGTGGCCGCCCGGCAACCACATCTGGGTCACCTTTCCTGGGATGCGGTGGAGGTGTTCGGCGAACTCGTCCGGCGAACCGAAGGGATCGTTGTCGCCGGACACGAAGAGGACGGGAACATCGATGTCCGGGAAATGGTCGGTCCGGAGCTTGGTGGGTTGGCCGGGCGGATGCAGTGGGTAGCTCAGCAGCACCAAACCGGCGGCCGGCAGGCCTTGGGCGACCGCCATCGAGCACATCCGGCCGCCGTAGGAGCGTCCACCCAGCACCAGTTGCTCGGGACCGATGTGCCGCTGGGCAGCGTCCGAATCAGCTGGTGGGGCTCAGAACGTTGTCGATCAGGTACACGGTGGCGTTCTTGGTCTTGACGTTGCCGCAGATCACGTTGGCGCCGTTGACCTTCAGGTTGTTTCCAGAGCCGGTGACGGTCACCGAGCCGCCCTCGACGGTCTTGTGGGTGCCGGCGATCTTGCTGGCATCGAGCTGCCCGGCGACCACGTGGTAGGTCAGGATCTTGGTGAGCAGGGCACCGTCGGTGGTGAGCTTGCCCATGGTGGCGGCGTCGACCTTCTTGAACGCGGAATCGACCGGGGCGAAGACGGTGAACTCGCCACTGTTGAGGGTGTTGACCAGGTTGACCTTGGGGTTGACCTTGCCGGAGACGGCGGCGACCAGCGTGGTCAGCAGCGGGTTGTTCGAAGCGGCCGTGGCGACTGGGTCGGCGGCCATGCCACCGACGGAGCCGGCGCCGGCAGGAACTGCCTTGGCGTAGGCGGCGCAACCGGGGCCGACCAGTGCGGCGCCGGAGGTGGTGGCGCCGGAGGTGGTGGCGCCGGACGTCATCGCACCGGAGGTCATGGCTCCGGAGGTCATGGCTCCGGACGTCATGGCTCCGGAGGTCATGGCTCCGGAGGTCATGGCACCGGAGGTCATCGCGCCGGAGGTCATGGCACCGGACGTCACGGCGCCATCAGCCGGCGGGGTGAGGACGGTGTCGATCAGGTAGACCGTGGCGTTCTTGGTCTTGACGTTGCCGCAGATGACAGCCGAGGTGCCGTTGATCTTGATGTTGTCGCCGGATCCGGTGACCTCGACCGATCCACCTTCGACGGTCTTGTGGGTGCCGATCACAGCCTTGGCGTCGAGCTGGCCGGGGATGACGTGGTAGGTCAGGATCTTGGTGAGCAGCGCGCTGTCGGTGGCCAGCTTGCCCATGGTGGCGGCGTCAATCTTCTTGAATGCGGTGTCGACCGGGGCGAAGACCGTGAACTCGCCGCTGTTGAGGGTGTTGACCAGGTTGACCTTGGGGTTGACCTTGCCGGAGACGGCGGCGACCAAGGTCTTGAGCAGCGGGTTGTTCGAAGCGGCGGTGGCGACCGGGTCGGCGGCCATGCCGCCGACGGAGCCGGCGCCGGTGGGAACTGCCTTGGCGTAACCGGCACAGCCGGCTCCGACGAGAGCCGTTGCCGCCCCGCCACCGGAGGTCATGGCGCCGGAGGACATGGCGCCGGAGGACATCGCACCCGAGGTCATGGCGCCCGAGGACATCGGCGCAGAGCCGGACGGGGCAGCTGCCGACGATGCGGAACTCGACGAGTTGGACGTGGCCGGGCTGGCGGCGGGAGTGCTGCTGGAACCGCAGGCCACCAGGGCCAGGGCCAGGCCACCGGCAGCGGTGAGAACCGCGAGGCGCTTGACGATCATGGGGAATTCTCCTTCTAGTTCGGATCTGAGGTACGGATTCGGTCGTTGAGGCAGGCTTCGAGGTGTCGATGAGATACACGGCGAGTCAAACCAAGGGAAAGGATGTCGGCACGCAGGCCCCCGGAGCCGCGTGCACGAAGGGCGTCCGGGCCGGTACTCCGGACGATCAAGCCATGTGCCGCAGAACGTTTCGCTCACGCTTTGCGGCTGTCGGGCCCTTTTGGCCCGACCTGAGTCCTTCGGGGGCCTCACCCAGACGGATTGGTCGAATTCAGAGCGTTATCGGACCGAGACAACGGCGTCGTGAAATCCACGATCTATCGCCTTCCACGCGTGGCATTCCCGAAGATGGCCCGGCTGCCTGTCAGGATGAGAAAATGTCCACCCATCTGAACCGGCGTACGGCGCTGGTGGTGGCCGGCCAGGGCATGGCCGCACTGCTGCTGGCGGCCTGCGGTCAGATCCCGACCGAGTCGTCGTCCACGTCCGGCGTCTCGCGATCCGCCGCACCGACGGGAGCGTCGCCGACCGCCGGTCGGGTTCAGGTCACGGTGCCGGAGATGGGGTCCAGCGGGGCCGGCGCGACGACATCGGTCGCCACCCGAACCCGACTTCCGATCACGCCGGTGGCTTCGGCGAGTCGGGCGACCACATTGCACCCCACAACGGAATCGACAACGGCGGCAGAAATAACGACGCAGACAGTGCCTGCGTCGTCGATCACCGCCTCATCGACTCGCGCCACCGCAACCACGCCGACCACCACCGCGGCGACGTCGACCACACCACACCCGACGGCGCCGAGGACCACCTACTCCACCCCATCGGCCGCAACCTCGTCGAGCGGATCCACCTCCGAGTCCTCGACGTCGTCCCGGGCGAAGCTGACTCCAACGTCGACCTCGACCAGGAGGCGAGTTGCCGCGGGTGGGCTGGCAGGCAAGGTCGTCGTCATCGACCCGGGCCACAATGGAGCCAACGGACAGCATCCGGAGATCATCAATCAGCGCGTCGACGGCGGTTACGGCCAACGAAATGCCTGCAATACCACCGGTACCGAAACCAACGACGGATACACCGAACACCGCTTCGCCTGGAACGTCGCGACCTACCTCCGGCCGTTGCTCGAGGCGGCCGGCGTCCAGGTGCTGTTGACCCGTTCCAATGACGAGGGTGTCGGCCCGTGCACCGACAAGCGGGCTGCTTTCGAAAACGACTCGCAGGCCGATGCAGTGGTGTCCATCCATGGAGACGGCGCCGCGGCCGAGGTACGCGGGTTCTACCTGACCACGGCCGCCCGGCCACCCGCGGGAAGGACAATCGCCGCCGCCTCGATCCGGCTGGCCACCTGTATCGCGCAGGCCGCCATCGACCAAGGTTTTCCTCCGTCGAATACCCTTGGCAGCAGAGGTATCTGGACCCGCGACGATCTGACCGGTCTCAATCGCTCCACCCGCCCGAAGACGCTGATCGAGTGCGGAAACATGCGCAACGCCACCGAGGCCGCGTTGATGTCATCCAGCGCCGGCCAACGGCGGTACGCCCAGGCTTTGGCGCAGGGCGTCTTCGCATTCCTGAAGGGATAGCCCCGACAATTCCCGGATAATGATCGTCGGATTACCCCAGCACCCTGCCTCGTCCACGAGAATGCGAACCCGAATCCCTTTTCGCCACAGCGATTCAGCATCAGGCGAAACACGATTCAGCAGCAGGCGCAATACGTGCGCCTTTCCGGTGGCTCGGACAGGAATAGCTGCTTGGCGGATCAGCGCCGTCTGCTCGCGCAGCCGGCACAGAGCCCGAACAGCTCGACCTGGTGGTCGAGATCGACGTAGCCGTACTCCTCTGCTACAGCACGCGCCCACTTCTCCACGCCGGGGGCGGCGACTTCCTGGGTGAGGCCGCACGCCCGGCAGACGAGATGGTGATGGTGTGTCGGCTGCGCGCACTGTCGGTACAGCACTTCGCCGCTCTCGTTCCGAACCGCGTCGAGGTCACCGGCTCCGGCCATGTCCTGCAACGCCCGGTAGACGGTGGCCAGCCCGACGGACGAACCTGAGGTGCGCAGCGCGGCATGCAGATCCTGGGCGGAGACGAATTCGTCGGTGCCGGCCAGCAACTCGGCGATGACGGTGCGCTGAGATGTGTTGCGGCGCTGCGTCACCACCATGCTGGCACCACGGTCCACCTCTGATCGCCGGGAGCGGGCTGCGGCGAGCCCGCTCATTCGGCTCCAGACTACCGGCCGGTTCTGACGACTCGATTGCCGTGCGGTGCTGAAGGGGGTGAGGCGCCGAGGTACGCGGTGCAGAGGTGCGCGGTGCCGAGTCGTGGAGTGCCGAGTGCGCGGTGCCGAGTCGTGGAGTGCCGAGTGTGGAGTGCCGACGTATGCGGTGATGACGTAGTGACGGCGTGCGGTGACGAACGCAGCGGCGCCCGACCCTCACCCGGAGTTCATGCTCGTCGTCCTAGGGTGAGCGTCGGCCCTATGCGGGCCAGTGTTGGAGAAGTTGCCCGGTATTCGAAGTTGAACGGCAGAGGGAACGCAAGGGGAGGGCGCGGTGGAATTTCGGTCGGTGAGGCGGGGGATTACGGTTCGCTCGCGGGCGATTCTCGGCGCGTCGATTGCCGGGATCGCGCTGCTCGCTGCCTGCACCTCGAACGCGGCCGCGCCGAGCGACTCACCTCCGGCGGCGTCGGACAGTCCGACCAGCAGCGCCGCGTCCAGTACCGAACATCCGGCCGGCAGCCCGGAGGTCACCTCCCTCGTGAGCTCCGCGGTCAGCAGTGCCGCGAGTCCGCCGGCCAGCACCGCCGCGCTCTCCGCCTCGCGCACCGTTCCGACCAGTCGGACGACCAGTCAGATGAGCAGTCAGACGACCAGTCGGACGACAAGCCTGACGATCGGGACGCGCTCGCTACCACGGTCGACGGTCGCTGTGAGGTCCCCGACCGCGCCCTCCCGTCCGCGGGTCACGGTGACCGTGACCAGGACCCACGCCGATGTGACCGTGACGGCAGGGCCACCGAAGTCCACAGCGGAGCCGGCCGCCATCTCCGGAGAATGCCCCTATCTCGGCGCGAGCGTGGTCTCGATGATCACCGGGCAACACCACGGCGATACCCGGCTCGTCGATCTCGTGCCGCAGCCGATGTGCCTGTTCTTCCGGTCCGACGGTGGGTGGATGGGCAGCGTGCGAGTGATTCGGGCGGCGAACTCGCAGGCCGCCGCGGCCGCGGTGAATCAGCACGTTCCGATCGCAGAGTCGCAACCCGCATCGAGCCCACCGGGTTGGGTCGGCGGTTCGACGACCAAGGGTGGAATGACCCAGGACGCCGACGCGAAGTCGGTGTACGGCGTTGCAAAGGGCACCATCGCGGTGATCGCCGAAGAGAACGAGTCGCCGTCGATCAAGGCGCGACTGATGGCCACCTGCGCGATCTACCAGCTGAAACTCGAGAGCGGCCAACCGCCGAGCGTGTGTGTGCCGCAGGGCTGAGGTGGGGCTGAGGTGGGTCGGTGGGAGCGCCGTCCACCGGTCACTGTCGTGCTGCCGTGGCAGGATGGGGCTTGTGAGTAACCTCTACGCAACTTTGCACACCAACCGTGGTGACATCCGCATCCAGCTCCTTCCGGACGCGGCGCCCAAGACGGTCGCCAACTTCGTCGGCCTCGCCGACGGCACCGGCAAGTACAGCGACAAGAACGCCTCCGGCGGCGCCACCGGCCCGTTCTACGACTCGGCGGTCTTCCACCGGATCATCAGCGGATTCATGATCCAGGGCGGCGATCCGACGGGAACCGGTCGCGGCGGCCCCGGCTACGAGTTCGGTGACGAGTTCTTCTCGGGCCTCGCCTTCAACAAGCCGTATCTGCTGGCCATGGCGAACGCCGGCCCCGGCACCAACGGTTCGCAGTTCTTCCTCACCCTCGGTAAGACCCCGCACCTGACCAACAAGCACACCATCTTCGGGGAGGTGGCCGACGCCGACTCCCGCGCGGTGGTGGACGCCATCGGATCCACCGCCACCGACCGATTTGATCGACCGACCGAGGACGTGGTGATCAACTCGATCACCATCGAGAACGCCGACCAGGCCTGACGGTCCGAGATTTCGTCTGCGCCAGGGCCGCGTCGGGAACGGCGCGGCCCGGTGGATTGGTGAACCCGTGACGATGCCTTCCCCATATGCAGCGCCGCCCGGCCAGGTCTGCACATTCCATCCGGACCGGCCGACCGGGTTGCACTGCACCAGATGTGGCCGACCCGCCTGTCCGGAGTGCCTGATGCCCGCCAGCGTCGGATTCCAGTGCCGGGTGTGCGTGGCCGAGGGACGCGCGGCGCAGCGCGAGCCGCGCACCGTCACCGGCGCGCGGATCGGTGAACAACCGATCGTCACCTACGCGTTGATCGCCGTCAACGTGGCGATCTTCCTGGTCACGGCCGTGCAGGCGAAGTCAGGTGTCGAACTGGGCGGGTCCAGGATCTTCCAGCAGGCGGTGTTGTCCCCGACCTTGGTGGCCTCCGGTCAATGGTGGCGGCTCATCAGTAGCGGGTTCCTGCATCTTTCGGTCATCCATATCGGGCTGAACATGCTGTCCTTGTATTTCCTCGGCGTTCCCGCGGAACGGATGCTCGGCCGGGCCCGATTCGGCGTCGTCTATCTGATGTCGCTCCTCGGCGGCTCGATAGCCGTCATGCTGTTCACCGATCAACTGTCGACAGAGGCCGGCGCATCCGGTGCGATCTTCGGCCTGATGGGCGCCCTGGTCGTCGTCTTCAGGCGTTTGAAGTACGACTTGCGTCAGCTCGTCATCGTGCTGGCGATCAACCTGTACCTGAGTTTCCAGCTCAGCGGAATCTCCTGGCAGGCGCATCTGGGCGGCCTGCTCGTGGGCGCCGCAGTCACAGCCGCGATGGTCTACCCACCCGCGCGATTGCGCACCCGGGTCCAAATCGGCACCGTCGTGGGTCTGGTGATCGTCATGGCGGTTCTGCTCATCGTCCGAGATGGCCAGATTGCACTGCGCTGTACCGACCTGACCACCACCGAATTCGCCGGCTGTCAGCAGGTGAGTTGACACTGCATTGACGTTGACACTGCATTGACGCCGGATGGGCTGACACAGCTCAGAGTGCCGGGTGCCAAAGGCGCCGGAGTTCGGTGGCCACCTCGGCAGGATCGGCGCCCAGTTCGGTCTTGCCGAAAAGGATCAGCCCGTCGTCGTCGAGATCGAGTTCCAGCGACGTCGAGGCCAGCCCCCGTCGTCGTCGCGTCGGAGCACCGATGGCGACGACCTGGTCCCAGCGAACCCGTCTCGATCCGCCAGGCCCGCGAATGGTGAGTCCGGCGGAATCGGCGGTGAGCCGACGCCGCATGGTAATCAGCACGGCTGCGGCAAGCGCGGAGAGGAACACGCCGGCACCGGCGACCACCTGGTCGCGCGGAGAGCCGGCGAACACCAGCCAGGCGGCCAACGCGACAGTTCCGCAGCCAAGGGCGACGATCAGCGACGTCCGCACGCCCCACACTGCCGGCCCCGTGTCGGTCACGGCTTCAAACCGGCGATCGGTGCACCTGTCCACAGCAGTTGTCCACATTGGGGATGAATCACAAGCGTGTTGTTCGGTCGGTGTGAGCGCAGAAAGCCGGCGACCGGTAGGTCAACGCCAGCGCATCGTCATCAACAGCCCGGCGACCATCAGACCGAAGCCGATGGCGAAGTTCCAGTTCCCCAACGAGGCCAGAAAACCGATGTGTTGTCCCCAGAGATAGTTGACGACCAGCCAGAGGAGCCCGAGCACCATCAAGCCGAGCATGATCCCGATGTAGACCGGCCCGGACGGACCGGAGACCTGAACCCTGGCCGTCGTATAGGCGGTCGAGTTCGCCTGCGCCGACGAACTTGCGGAGGCGGTGGCGACCTTCTTGCGGACCTTCGACTTTGGCACGGAGTTCCTCGCTGCTCAGGGGGATGGTGCGCCGCTGCGAGCTTGCGCAGTCCGGCAGCTGGCTTTCCTTCTGCCCGAGCGCACCTGCTGCATACGGCCGGGGACGATGCTGTCGCTGATCGACTCGACCGACAGGCGAGACGACGACAACTGGCTGTAGTTCGGCTGACGACCCCGGGTTACCGGGACCGTACACGTCGACGCCTAGCCTACGTGGTCAGGGGCGTTGATCAGGAATGTCGACTGAGAACCTGCCGCGAAGCCACCAGCCGTTGAGCGGGGTGTACGCAGCAACCGAGGCGATTGGAAGGTGGTGCGGTGTTCAACGGTCGACCAACGCCTCGGGTCCGCTCGCGCAAACCTGCGGAAACCGACAGATCAGCGGGCAACACCGCTTCACCCGGGCAATCCGCCCGGCCGTGGCGGGTGGCTGGCGTGGCGGTGTGCCTGCTGGCGGGCGCGCTGATGGGCACGGCAAGGTCGTACTCGCACGGTCACACCGTCCGGAACCGCTCGGTGGATCTGTCGGTCCTCGTTCAGGGGGCGGGGCAGCGGGTTACCGCGGCGAACGCCGAGGCCGCAGCCGTCCAGCAGCACATCGACGCACTCGCTGGGTCCGACGTATCGCCGCGGGTGGCGATCGTACGGGCAGCGGCCGCACAACTTCGCGTGGCGGCCGGGCTGACGTCCGTCCATGGACCCGCCCTGCGCGTTTCGATGTCGGACGCCCAACGGAACATCGACGGCAGCTATCCCGACGCGGTGGCTCCCGACGATCTGGTGGTCCACCAGCAGGATGTCCAGTCGGTGGTCAACGCGATGTGGGCGGGCGGCGCAGAGGCGATGACGATCATGGATCAGCGGGTCGTCACGACGTCCGCGGTGCGTTGCATCGGCAACACCCTGCTCCTGCAGGGCCGCACGTATTCGCCGCCGTTCGTGATCACTGCCATCGGGGACGCCCCCCGCATGGTGCAGTCACTCGGAGCGGAGCCGGGTGTGGCTCTGTTCCAGACGTACGTCCAGAAGTTCCGGCTCGGTTTCACGATCGACCCGGTGAACGACGTGACACTTCCGGCATATGCGGGTCTTCTCCGCATGACGGACGCACATCAGGAGACGAAATGACCGATGGCCGACGGCCTGAAGACGCCGATCACGCCGCGGCGGACAAGATCCGGGCGCCCCGCGATGTCGCTCTGATCGTCGCGCGAGGAATCGGCCAGACGCTGATCACGGTCGGCCTGGTCGTCCTGTTGTTCGTGGTCTACGAGGTCTACGTCACCGACCTGTTCGGTCATCAGAAGCAGCAGAGCGCGACTGCTGCGCTGGACGAACGCTGGAAGGACTCCGGCAGCGGGAGAACTGCCGGGCAGACGGTCGCCGGACCCACATCCGCGAGCCCGAGTGCGCGCGCAGCCGGGACCACCGGGGAAGGCGGGAGCACCAGCAGCAAGAGCGGCCCGGCGGGAACCCGAGTCGTCGTCGTCGACGACCCTGCGAAGATGGTCACAGATCCGTCCACTCGGAAACGCAACTACGAAGCCATCGACGGTCAGGGCTTCGCCAAGATCTTCATTCCGACGTTCGGTGCGGATTACGCGTTCACGATCATCCAGGGAACCACGACGGACGACCTCTACGCCGGGCCCGGTCACTACCAGAACACCCAGTTCCCGGGCGAGCCCGGCAATTTTTCGGTGGCGGGACACCGGGTCTCGAAGGGCTCGCCGTTCAACGAGCTGGGCCTGCTCTCCTCGTGTGACGCGATGGTGGTCGAGACGCAGAGCGACTGGTTCGTCTACCGGGTGATGCCGATGGACAACGAGATCGCGAACTGGGCCTCGACCAAGCGTGCCCATTGCGCCGGAGTCTCGGCGCAGTCGGGGCAGTACGCCCGCACCTTCGGCAGGGAGATCACGGATCCGTCCGACTACGCTCAGGTGCTGCCCGTACCGCATGTGCAGTCGCAGGCCGTACCGGCCGACGCGGAGCGGTTGATGACGCTGACCACCTGCCACCCGCAATTCTCCGACGCGCAACGGATGATCATTCACGGTGTGCTGGTGAAGAGCTACAAGAGGGCAACCGGATTCGTGCCGCCCGAGCTGAACGAGAGCTGACATGTACATCTGGATCTGGAGACACCTACCCGGGCCCGTCGCGGTCAAACTCCTGGAGACACTGATGCTGTTCCTGGCAATCGTCGCATTGCTGTTCTTCGTGATCTTCCCGTGGCTGGAGCCGTACCTGCCGTTCGACCAGGTAACCACCAACAACTGATTACGTGCTGGTCGCCCGATCTGGAAAGCTGGCCGGGTGACGCGCATCCTGGTGGTCGACAACTACGACTCGTTCGTCTACAACCTGGTCCAGTACCTGCAGCAACTCGGTGCGGACTGCGTCGTGCGACGCAACGACAAGATCACCACCGAGGAGGCGGGCGAGCTCGGCCTCGACGGCGTGTTGCTTTCTCCCGGCCCCGGCATTCCGGCCGACGCCGGAATTACCGAGGAGCTGGTGCGGTGGGGCGCCGGCCGGATGCCCGTGTTGGGTGTCTGCCTCGGCCACCAGGCGATCGCCGAGGTCTTCGGCGGGGTCGTCGGCCGAGCTCAGGAGTTGTTGCACGGCCGAACCTCCACGGTGACCCACGATGACCACGGCGTGTTGGGCGGTTTGCCCGACCCCTTCACCGCCACCCGCTACCACTCACTGGCCGTCGTCGAGGGAACGGTGCCGTCCGAACTCGAAGTGACCGCCAGAACGACCGAAGGCGTGATCATGGGGCTCCGGCATCGCGAGTACGCCATCGAGGGCGTCCAGTTCCACCCGGAGTCGGTGCTGACCCAGGGCGGCCACCGCATGCTCGCCAACTGGTTGACGATCTGCGGTGACCTGACTGCGCAACGGCTGGTGCCGCCCCTGGAAGAAGGTGTCGAGCAGCTCCGCCTTCGCGTCGCGTCGCCCCGTGCCTCCGATTCCGCCACGCAGGCCACGGCTCATCTGTCCTGACGAGCTCACCGGGGTAGCTGTGCTGACGAGATCGCCGGGCAACCGCAGGCGGTCGCGCCCGCGCCGCGGCGGCCGACCTTTCGACGGATCGGCCGCCGCGGCCAAGCGGGTCGGCCGATCAGCCGGCGTAGAGGTTGAACTCCGACATGGACCACCAGGAGTTGTTGGAGCCGGTCTGCACGATCCGCACCCAGCGCGCCGTCTGGTTGGCGAACCGGGAGGTCACGACCGCAGCGGAGCCGCTGCCCGTGGTGACGTCGGTCCACGTCGCACCGTCACCGGACGTCTGAACGGTGAAGCTGCGGGCGTAGTCCAGCGTGCTGCCGCCGGAGTCCATGGTGACCTGGTCGAACGTCCGTGCCGAACCGAGGTCGAGGGTGAACGTCTGCCCGTTGGTCATCGCCGTGCCGCTGGAGAACCGCGTTGCGCTGTTGCCGTCGAGGGCGTTGGCCGGGACGTCGCCGCTGTTGGGGTTCGCGGAGGCGACCCATCCGGTGCGCGCCAGCGCGGTCGGTGTGCCTGCCGGCGGTGTTGGTGTCGTGGTGCCGGCGGTGAGCACGTTCAGTTCGGCGATCGACCACCAGGACGACGAGGAGCCGGTCTGGACGAGCCGCAGGTAGCGGGCCGTCTGGGCGGCGAACGACACGGTCACCTTGGCGGAGGTTCCGGTGGCGGAGGTCACCGGCGTCCATGATGTGCCGTCGGTGGAGACCTGCACGGTCACACCGCGGGGGTAGTCGCCGGTGCTGCCACCCGCGTCGACCGTCATCTGGTCGAATTTCTGGGCGCTGCCCAGGTCGAGGGTGAACGTCTGACCGTTGGTCATGGCGGCGCCGGTGCTCCACCGTGTCGCGGTGTTCTGGTCGATGGCCCGTGCCGGCACGTCGGCGCCGGCCGACGACGATGCCGAGGCGATCCAGCCGGTGCGGTTCAGCGGCGTCTCACCGGCCGGCGGGGGAGTGGTGGTATTCCCCTGACCGAACACCAACCAGTTGAGATTGACGAAGTCGGCCGTCCCTGCGGACACGAACTTCAGGAACATCGTGTGCTTGCCGGTGGTCGAAGCCAGCGCCGCGTCGACCGACGCCCAGTTCTGCCATCCGCCGGTGCCGTTGACCGCAATCGTTGCGGCAGCGGGGTTGGTCAGCGCGTCGAGGTGCACCTCGATGGTGCCGGCGGGGGTGCCCGCGACTCCGGAAGCAACCCGCGCCGTGACGCTCGAACCCGCCGTCGCACCGAAGTCGACGTTGTCGAAACGCAAGCTCGCACCGTTGTTGATGTAGCCGACGTCCTGGCCGCCACCGTTGTCCGTGGTCGTCTCGAGGCTCGTGCTGCCCGTCTGGGCGTCGTAGTTCTCGGCCTGGATGGTGGTGTAGGCACTTCGGGCCGGCGCGGTGGTGCCGTTGAGCGTGACGCTGCCGGTCAGGCGGATGTCACGTGAGGACGCGCCGACCGAGATGGTTTGGGCGCCGGCCGGAGTCGTCCAGCCGCTGGTTCCCCAGTATTGGAACGCACGTGCCGGAAGCGTCAGGTTGACCGTGACGGACGCGCCTGCGGCGAGTGAGACCTTGCTGAAGCCCTTCAGCGACTTCGGTGGCTCGCCGACACCGGCCGGCGCGCTGACATAGACCTGCGGTACCTCCGCGCCGGTGCGCGTGCCGGTGTTGGTCACCCGAAACGACACCGCGACGTTGCCGGCGCCGTCGGGCTGTCCGACGGTCAGACCGCTGTAGCCGAATGTGGTGTAGGACAGGCCGAAGCCGAAGGGGAACAGCGGCGCGACACTGCGGGAGTCGTACGACCGGTAGCCGACGTCGACCCCTTCGGAGTACTGCACCTGGCCGTTGGTGCCGGGCCACTGCGCCGCCGTGTTGGCGGGTACGTCACCCAGGTTGGTGGGGAAGGTGACCGGCAGCTTGCCGGACGGGTTGATGTCGCCGAAGAGCAGCGCGGCGATCGCGTTGCCGTTCTCCTGGCCGGGATACCACGCCTCGAGAACGCCCTTGACGTTGTTGACCCATGGCATCGTGACCGCGGAGCCGGTGTTGAGCACGACGATGGTGTTGGGGTTGGCCGCAGCGACGGCGCTGACAAGATTGTTCTGCGTCGCCCCCAGATCGATGTCGCCGGTGTCAGAACCCTCTGACTGCCACTTGTTGACGAAGACGATCGCGACGTTGGCGGCCTTGGCGCCGGCAACCGCTGAGGTCTGGTCGTTGGTGTAGTAGTTCACCGTCGCACCGCCTGCTCGCGCCTTGATGCCGTCGTAGGGAGCTACGTGGTAGCTCGAGTTGACGCCCGCGCTGCCACCGCCCTGGTACAGGGCGCCGGAGCCGGCATCGTCGCCGATGACGGCGATGGTGCCGCTGTTGGACAGCGGCAGGATCGAGCTGTTCTTCAGCAGCACGCTGCCCTGGGCTGCGACCTGCTTCGCGGTCTCGTTGTGTGCGGCGCTGGTGACGGCCGAGCCCTTGTTGCCGGTCTGCGTCTTGTCGAACAGGCCGAACGTGAACATCTGGGTGAGGATGCGGCGCACGTGGTCGTCGATCGTGGCGACCGAGACCTGACCGTTGGCGACGGCGTTCTTGAGCGCGTCGCCGTAGTACAGGTTGGTGTCGGGCATCTCCATGTCAAGGCCGTTGTTTGCAGCGGCGACGGTCGAGTGCGTCGCGCCCCAGTCAGCGGTGATGAATCCCGCAAATCCCATGTCGCGCTTGAGGATTTCGTTCTGGGTGTGGTTGTTCTCGCAGGCGAACTGGCCGTTGATCACCGAGTAGGAGCACATCACCGACGCGACGTGCGCCTGGTTGATGGCCGTCTCGAACGCGGGGGTGTAGATCTCCCGCAGCGCCCGCTCGGAGACCTGCACGTTGTCCGCGGTGGAGTTGCGGTTGGTCTCCTGGTTGTAGGCCGCGTAGTGCTTGATCTGAGCCAGCGGGCCCTGCGCCTGGATGCCGTTGATGTCGGCGGCGGCGATCTGGCCGGTGAGGTAGGGATCCTCGCCGAACGACTCGAAGGCGCGTCCCCACCTGGGGTCACGCACGATGTTGACCGTTGGGCCGAGCACCACGTTGACGCCCTTGCCCCAGTGTTCCTGGCCGAGAACCGTGCCGTAGTCGCGCGTCAGCGCGGTGTCCCACGACGCAGCGGCGGCGACCGGCGCGGGGAGCTGGGTCACGCCGGTCACTCCGTCGCCGACTCCGAGCGGACCGTCCTGCAGGTGCAGCGCTGGCAGGGTCCCACCGGAGAAGCTGGTGGGCGTGCAGCCGGCGTACTGGCAGTTGGCCTGGTTGTGCAGCATGTTGATCTTGTCGTCGAGCGTCATTGCGCCCAGCAGCACAGCGGCGCGCTGCGCGGGGCTCTGGGTGGTGTCCATCCACGAGGCGGTGGCGGCCTGGACGGGTGCGAGCGTCAGACCTGAGAACACCGCGATCATCCCGGCGAGAAGGGCGACGCCTACGCCGGAGCGGCGACGGGTTCCGATGGCGTGCCGGGTGGAGCTGCTGAGCCGTATGCGCATGCGCAAGTCTCCTCGGTCGTGCGGGCGACAACGTCGACATTGACGGCGATGCTGCTCGGCGGGTGGCGGGTGGCGGGTGGCGGGTGGCGGGTGGCGGGTGGCGGGTGGCGGGTGCGGGTGCGGGTGAGTGCGGTGGCAGTGGGGTGCGGTGCAAGGCAGAACGCGCGGAACACCCGGGCTGCTGCGCGAGCGTAGGTACCGTTTCAAGCCGCGTCAAGAGCACGCGCCGTGCGGGAGAGCGCTTTCCCAGTCAGTGTAGCCTACTTCGGCAAGAGTGCGGTGGTGGCCGGCCGCGGCGGTTCGACGACCCGCTGATCGGGCCGGATCAACGCCCTCGATACTTCCGGGCGCTCTGTCCGCGTCGACCAGCGTCGCCGCGACCGACAGCAACGGAACTACCTCCACCGGAGAGCCCGTCGAGGGGCTCGGCTCCAATGGTGATTCCACGAAGGCCGCCTGCTTCATCGAACCGGCACGTGCGCGTCAATGACACGGAACCCTGTTCGGGCTCGGCGCCAATCCCATCCCCTGGGCGTGAGCTGCCGTCGACTTCGGGGGTCAGGGGGCACATGGTGACCGGCCCGAGATCGGTGAGACGGCCGGTGTCCGAGGTCGAGTTTCAAAGGGGAGATGCCGGTCGGGGGAGGGGCAACAGCTTGGCCGCGGCGGCATCGCATCCCCCACCGACTGCGGCGCCGAGTACCCAGCCGGCAAGTACATCGGTCGTCCAGTGGGCGGACAAATAAATCATGCAGACGCCGACGAGACCTACGCCGACGGTCAGAACTACGCCGAGCAGTCGGATGCCTCGACATCTCGCACGCCGCGCAACCAGAAACAGAGCAAGAGCGGCCGCGGCCGTGACTGCGCCATCGGTCGACGGCATCGAGTACCCGCTGACGTGTACGAGCGCTGATCCCGCCGGTGGACGAGGTCTTGCGATGAGTTGTTTGAGCAACCCGGAAATACCGAACGCCAGCACGATTCCGGTGCCGACGATGAAGGCACCGGACCAAAGCCGTCGGGAGACGACGAAAACCAACGCGGCCACTACCACGAAGCCCAGAACCAGAACATTGGTCCCGACCTTCAGGGCGCTGCTCGCCAGCCAATTCATCCAGCCCAAGCGATGAGCAGTCACCCAGTCCGCAATGGCGAGATCAGGACTGTTCAAGGTCGGTCCGACCCAGCTGAACAACAGCGTTCGTGCTGCACGCAAGCATCAGCCAGCTCCGGTGCAATCTGCAAAGAATCGCTCCTTCGAGTAGGCATGTTCGAGCGGTGACATCTGGCAGACGTGCGGGGCCGATCCACATCACGAGCCCTTCATCCGCGATATGGAAATGTTGCGACCCACACGTCGGTGAGCCACCCGACGATCGCCTCGCAAGCGATTCGAAAGAAGAGGACACCAGCCATCGCAGATCACGGAGTAACAGCACGGACCAGACTCCTGGTTTCGGGAATCACCGGGATCGGCGTGGGCGTCGGAGTCTCCGTCCCTGGGACGTGGCGATACGGAACCCTGCTCGGCTGGATCGCCGGCGCCGCCGTCTTCGTCGGTTGGATGTGGATATCGATCTGGCCCATGGACGATACTCGGACCGCCGCACACGCCCGCCGGGAGAATCCCGGACAGGCGCTGACAGATGTCACCATGCTCGGCGCCGCAGTCGCAAGTCTGCTGGCAGTCGGTCTGCTACTCGCAGACGGCACCGGGAACAAGACGGTGGAGGCGGCCCTGACGATTCTGGCGGTCGCGCTGGCATGGGCGGTCGTACACACCGTGTTCACCACCCGCTACGGGCGGCTCTATTACGATCAGACAGCGGGCGGCGGCATCGACTTCAACCAGGACAAGCCTCCCCGGTACTCGGACTTCGCGTACCTGTCGTTCACCATCGGCATGACATTCCAGGTCTCGGACACAGACCTGAAGACCACCGTCATCAGGGCCACTGCCCTTCGGCACGCGTTGCTGTCCTATCTGTTCGGCGCGGTCATCATCGCCAGCACCATCAACCTGGTAGCCGGCCTCTCGAAATAGGCGCGGTATCCGTCATCGGCCAGTGGTTGGGATTGCAGATGACGCAGCCGTTCGCGGCGCAGGGTCTGATCAGTGAGCGATGCGGGCGGCGGCGCCATGGTGCAGCAGTGGGCCGAGCAAAGTCGCGTAGCTGCGGCGGGGAAATCAGGACGGAGTGCCTGACGAGGGGTTCAGCGCTGGTGGGTACGCCGCGCATGAAGAACGTGATAACCCCGCCTGGCGATGAAAAATCGACCGTCAGGCGGGGTTTCGCGGTGAAGAACTACTTCGAGACGGCTGAGCCCAGAGTCACTGTCGCGGTTTTGGTAGCGGTTCCGCGGACGTAGGTGATGACGACCTGGGAGCCGGGTTTGGCCGACCGGATCGTTGCGATCAAGGCGTCGGCAGAGCCGACTGTGCTGCTGCCGATCTTGGTGACCACATCATCGGCCAACAAGCCGGCACCCGCGGCGCCGCCGCCGGCAGTGACCGAAGCGATCTTCGCGCCGACGCTGAGACCGGCTCGTGCCGCCGCGGTCGGGTTGGCCGACTTACTGTCGGGGGCATCACCAACGGACGCGCCGAGAACGGCATGGGTGGCATGCCCGTTGTTGATGATCTCCTGCGCGATCCGATAAGCCTGGTCGATCGGGATGGCGAACCCGACTCCGATCGAGCCCGACTGACCAGAGCCACTGGACAACGACGCGATCGCAGAGTTGATACCGATGACCTTGCCCGACATGTCCACCAGAGCGCCACCGGAGTTGCCGGGGTTGATCGCGGCGTCGGTCTGGATGGCGTTGAGAACCGTGTCCTGGGTCGTGCTCTGCTGCGACGAACCGCCGGTCGGATCCTGCGGTTGCTGTTCGGCTGCCGTCCGGACGGGCCGGTTCAGCGCAGAGATGATCCCGCTGGTCACCGTCGCGGACAGGCCGAGCGGAGAGCCCACCGCCACCACCTGTTCACCGACCTTGACGTTCGCCGAGGAGCCGAGCGCGGCCTTCGTCAGGCCCGAGACACCCGAG
>JAABUJ010002838.1_pt1 | contig 20456 bp, 17 predicted proteins | sample 5559131 | NCBI WGS metagenome assembly JAABUJ01 (sample SAMN10711875, study PRJNA513366) | rock metagenome | isolation source: Antarctica rocks | place: Antarctica: Victoria Land, Mt New Zealand nord | collected 2016-01-07 | reverse complement strand
TTTTTTCTTTTGTGGTTTTTTGGTGGGGCGGGGGGGGGGGGCCTGGGGGCCCCCCCCCCCCCCCGGGCCCCGCGCGGCCCCCCCCCCCCCCCCCCCCCCGCCACTCTACAGAGACAGAGCCTTGCGGCGACCTCACCCAAGGAAACCGACCCGATGAGCGTGATTTGGCAGGGCGTATTCCCGGCGGCGACCACCCAGTTCCGGGCCGACGAGTCGCTCGACCTCCCGGCCACCCTGGCGCACCTGGACGCGATGATCGAGGCGGGGTCCGACGGTTTGGTCCTGCTGGGGACCGTGGGCGAGAACTGCTCGCTGGAGGCCGTCGAGAAGCGCGAGATCCTCCGGGCGGCCGTCGACCGGGTCGCCGGCCGGGTCCCCGTCCTGACCGGCGTGGCCGAGTACACGACCGGCCTGGCCTGCCGGTTCGCCGCCGACGCGCTCAAGGCCGGCGTCGACGGCCTGATGGTCCTGCCTGGGATGGTCTATAAGTCGGACCCCCGCGAGACCTCCGCCCATTTCCGGGCCGTGGCCCGGGCGACCGAGCTGCCGATCATGGTCTACAACAACCCGGTCTCCTACGGCGTCGACCTCAAGCCCGATGCGTTCGTCGAGCTGGCCGACGAGCCGACGCTGGTCGCCATCAAGGAGTCGTCCGAGGACCCCCGCCGGATCACCGACTTGAGGAACGCCGTGGGCGACCGCTACCTCTTGTTCTGCGGGGTCGACGACCTCGTCCTGGAGAGCATCATCCTGGGCGTCACCGGCTGGATTTCCGGCCTCGTCAACGCTTTCCCTCGCGAGAACCGGCTCCTCTGGGACCTGGCCCTCGCCGGCCGGTTCGAGGAGGCCCGCGCGGTCTACCGCTGGTATACCCCCCTGCTCCACCTCGACACCCACCCCAAGCTCGTCCAGTACATCAAGCTCGCCGCCGCCGAGTGCGGCTACGGGACCGAGACCGTCCGGGCCCCCCGGCTCATGCTCGAAGGGGCCGAGCGCGAGCAAGTCCTGGCGATCATCCGCAAGGCCATCGCCACCCGGCCCGAGGTCGCGATGCCGGATCCGGCCCGGGCATGATCCGGGGCCACCCCATGACTGTATTCACTGACAAACACACGACCATCCCAGTGATCGATTCCCACACCGGGGGCGAGCCCACCCGCGTGGTCGTCTCGGGCGGGCCGGATTTGGGCCGGGGGAGCCTCGCCGAGCGTCGGGCGACCTTCCGCGACCGCTTCGACGACTTCCGCTCCGCCGTCTGCAACGAGCCGCGCGGCTCGGACGCGATGGTCGGGGCCCTGCTCTCCGAGCCGGTCGACCCCTCGTGCGCATCGGGCGTGATCTTCTTCAACAATGTGGGATATCTGAACATGTGCGGGCACGGCACGATCGGTCTGCTCGTCACCCTGGCCCACCTGGGGCGGATCGGGCCGGGGACGCACCGGATCGAGACGCCGGTCGGGGTCGTCGAGGCCACGCTCCACGGGCCCAACGAGGTGACCGTGCGGAACGTCCCGAGTTACCGATCGGCCCGGGGGGTGACGGTCGAGGTCGAGGGGTTCGGCCCGGTCGTTGGCGACGTCGCCTGGGGCGGCAACTGGTTCTTCCTGGTCGAGGGCCACGGCCTGGAGATCGCCCTGGGCCACCTCGATCGCCTGACCGACTTCGCCTGGAAGGTCCGCCAGGCCCTGACCCGCCAGGGGATCGCCGGCGACGACGGCGGCGAGATCGACCACGTCGAGCTATTCGGCCCGTCCCAACTCGCCGACAGCCGGAACTTCGTCCTCTGCCCCGGCCGGGCGTACGACCGGTCCCCCTGCGGGACCGGGACCAGCGCCAAGCTCGCCTGCCTGGCCGCCGACGGCAAGCTCGGCGAGCGCCAGGTCTGGCGGCAGGAGAGCCTGATCGGCAGCGTCTTCGAGGGGTTCACCACGGTCGAGGACGGCCGGACGATCCCGCACGTTCGGGGGACGGCCTTCATCACCGCCGAGGCCACCCTGATCCTCGGGGTCGACGACCCGTTCCGGGCCGGGATCCGCCCGTGAGCGGGTCGCGCGGCCGGGTCGCGATCGTGGGGGCGGGGATCGTGGGGGCCGCGATCGCCCGGGCCCTGGCGCGCGACGGTTTCGGCGTGGTCGTCCTGGACGACCGGCCGATCGGGAGCGGGGCCACGGCCGCCGGGATGGGGCACGTGGTCGCGATGGACGACTCCGACGCCCAGTTCGCCCTCTGCCGCTACTCGCAGCTCCTCTGGGACGAGCTGGCCCTGGAAAAGCCCCCGGGGGTCGAGGCCACCCGGACCGGGACGCTCTGGGTCGCCTCCGATGATGAGGAGATGGCCGAGGTCGGGCGTAAGGCCCAATTCTATGCCGACCGGGGGGTCGAGGCCGAGCCGATCGGGGCTTCAGACCTGGCCCGGGCCGAGCCCAACCTCCGCCCCGGACTCCCCGGCGGGCTCCGGGTCCCGGGCGATTCGGTGGTGTATCCCCCGTGCGCGGCGGCCTACCTGATCGCGCAGGCCGCGCGGCTCGGGGCCGAGGTCCGGCTGGAAGCCCCGGTCGTCGGGATCGGCGGGGGCCGGGTCCGGCTGGCCGATGGCTCGGTCGTCGAGGCCGACTTCGCGGTCAACGCCGCCGGGGCCCGGGCGGACCGGCTCACGCCCGGCCTGGCGATCCGGCCGAGGAAGGGGCACCTGGTCATCACCGACCGCCACCCGGGCTTCGCGACCCACCAGATCCTGGAGCTGGGCTACCTCAAGAGCGCCCACGGGTCCGACCTCGCCTCGGTCGCCTTCAACGTCCAGCCCCGGGCGACCGGCCAGCTTTTGATCGGCTCGTCGCGGCAATATGGCGTCGAGGATCCCGCCGTCGAGCCGGCGATGGTCGCTCGGATGATCGCCCGGGCTCTGCTCTACATGCCGGGCCTGGCCGGACTCTCCGCGATCCGGGCCTGGACCGGCTTCCGGGCCGCCACGCCCGACTCGCTCCCGATCATCGGCCCCAACCCCGAGGACCCCCGGACGTACCTGGCCGCCGGCCACGAGGGCCTGGGGATCACGACCTCGATGGGGACCGCCGAGCTGATCGCCGCCGCCCTCGCCGGCCGAAAGCCGCCAATCCCGGCGGGGCCGTACCTGCCGTCGCGGTTTTCGGCGCTCGCCCGCGCGGGGAAGGAGATGGCTGATTATTGATGGGAGATGGGAGATGGGGGATGGATGGGCGAATGGCCATCACTCATCACTAATCACCTATTACCTATTACACATCATCCATCATCCATCATCCATCATCCATCACCCATTCCCCCTCGGATCCATCGACGATGCCCGACGAGACGATCTCCCTGACCATCGACGGCGGCCCGCGCGTCGTCCCCGCCGGGACCTCGGTGGCGGTGGCGGTGATGATGGCGCGGGGCCCGGGGTTCCGGCGGTCGGTGACGGGCCGGCCGCGCGGGCCGCTTTGCGGGATGGGGATCTGCTTCGAGTGCCGGCTGACGATCGACGGCCGGGCGCAACGCACGAGTTGCCAGACCCTGTGCCGCCCGGGGATGGAGGTCCAGACCGATGCCCCCTGATCCTCCCCGGACGTTCGACGTCCTCGTCATCGGCGCCGGGCCGGCCGGGCTGGCGGCATCGGTCGCGGCCTCGGGCGATGGCCGGAGCGTCGGGCTGGTCGACGACAACCCCGACCTCGGCGGCCAGATCTGGCGCGGCGAGCGGTCGCAACAGACCGATCGCGCGGCCGCCGACCTGTTCCGGAGGGCGGGCGAGGCCGACCTCGCGTTCCTGCCTGGGACCCGGATCATCGGCCAGGCGGGCCCGAAGGCTCTGCTGGCGGAGTCGGGGGCTCGGCCGGTCGAGCTGGGGTATCGGGCCCTGATCCTGGCCACGGGCGCCCGCGAACTGTTCCTGCCGTTCCCGGGCTGGACCCTCCCCAACGTCCTGGGGGCGGGCGGGCTCCAGGCGATGGTCAAGTCGGGGCTTCCGATCGCGGGCAAGGCGGTGGTCGTGGCCGGGTCGGGGCCGCTCCTGCTGGCGGTGGCGGCTCTGTTGAAGAAGAAGGGGGCCGAGGTCCGGATGATCGCCGAGCAGACGCCGATGGGCCGGCTCGCCCGGTTCGGGCTGGGGCTCTGGGCCGATCCGGACAAGCTCCGGCAGGCCATCGGCTTGAGGCTGGGGTTGTTGGGCGTCCCGTATCGGGTGGGGTGGTGGCCGGTCGAGGCCTTCGGCGAGGACGCGGTCCGCTCGGTGAACTTGACCGACGGCCGGAGGACCCGGACGGTGCCTTGCGACTACCTGGCCTGCGGGTTCGGCCTGGTCCCGAACCTGGAGTTGCCGGGCCTCCTGGGGTGCGCCCTCGGGCCCGAGGCCACCCGGGTCGACCAGTGGCAGGAGACGACCGTCCCCGGGGTCTTCTGCGCCGGGGAGGCCGCCGGGATCGGCGGGCTGGACGCGGCCCGGCTCGAAGGGGAGGTCGCCGGGCTCGCCGCCTCCGGGAAGCTCGACGAAGCCCGCCGCCTCTTCGGCGACCGCGACCGGGCCCGGCGGTTCGCCCGGTCGCTGGGTCGGGCCTTCGCCCCCCGCGACGAGCTGAAACGCCTGGCCCGTCCCGACACGATCGTCTGCCGCTGCGAGGACGTGACCGCCGGGGCCCTGGCCGGCCGGTCCTCGGGGCTCGACGCCAAGCTCCAGACCCGTTGCGGGATGGGGCCCTGCCAGGGCCGGGTCTGCGGGGGGGCGACCACCTTCCTGTATGGCTGGCCCCGGGGCTCGGTCCGGCCGCCGATCTTCCCCGCCGGGGTCGCCAGCCTCGCCGGGTGGGAGGAGCCGGCGGGTTAAACTTCAACCCGGCCCGCCCGGGTGGTGGGGCCGGATGACCCCGAGCATCGCCTCGTGGATCGCTCCGTTGGAGGCCAGGATGCTCGACTTGCCCAGCGGGAGCGGCCCCCCTCGGGCGTCGGTGACCTTGCCCCCGGCCTCCTCGACGAACAGGCGGCCGGCGGCGAAGTCCCAGGGAGATAGCTCGTACTCGAAGTAGGCCCCGTAGTTCCCGAGGCCGACCATGCAGAGGTCCAGCGACGCGGTGCCGAACCGGCGGATCCCGTGGATCATCCGCAGCTTCAGGTCGCCGACGGCCGCCAGGGTGGCCTCCATCATCGCCCCCCGGTCGTAGTAGAACCCGACCCCGACGATCACCTCGTCGAGCCGAGCCGCCCGCTCGACCTCGGCCCTCGTGCCGTCGTGGAATGCCCCTTGCCCCCGGGCGGCCACGTGCCACTCGTCGCGGACCGGGTTCAAAATCACTCCGCACTGGGCCTCGCCGCCCCGGTAGTAGGCGACGGAGACGGCGAAGTGGGGGATCTTGTGGGCGAAGTTGTTGGTCCCGTCGATCGGGTCGACGACCCAGAGGTGCTCGGCGGTGGCATCGCCGTGGTACTCCTCCTCGCCCAGGATCGCGTGGTCGGGGAACGCCCGCTTGATGACGCCGGCGATGGCGTGCTCGGCCTCGACGTCGGCGTCGGAGACCAGGTTGGAGACGTCCTTGCTCCGCATCGTCACCCCGTCGCGGAAGTAGCGGGCGGCGACCTCGCCCCCGGCTCGGGCGGCTTGCTCGGCGACGGTCTGCTCGGGCGTGGTCATCCGGGGCGTCTCCTCGGCTCGGTTCGTCGGGCGGTCGGCGCGATCGCCCGGCAATCCGGGCGGCCCGACCGATTATACGGAGTGACGCGCCCGCGGCCCGACCCGAATCCGGCCGGCCGTCCCGCGCCGTCCTCGGCCGGCGACCGGGCGACCGGGATCTCCGCCGTCGGGGTCTCCCGGGGCTTCCGTCCGGAGGAGGAACCGCAGGCCGAGGGCGCCGACGCGATCATCGACCGGCCCTCCGAGCTGCTCGCCCTGCTCGACCGGGACCTGGCCGGTTGACGGCGGGCCTAGAATCGAGGGACCGTGATTCCCGCCCCGACCCGCCCCCGAGGCCGCCGGATGCACGACGCCCTGATCGACGGACCGGCGACGGCCGGACCGCTTCAAAGCCAGGCCGCCCCGAAGCCGGGAGCCCGGGACGACGCGGCCCTGGCGCTGCTCTGCGTGGCCCAGTTGATGCTGATCCTGGACTTCTCGATCGTGAACGTGGCCCTGCCTTCGATGAAGCGCGACCTCGGTTTCAGCGAGGCCGGGCTCCAGTGGGTCATCAGCGCTTACGCCCTCACGTTCGGCGGCTTCCTGATGCTGGGGGGCCGGGCGGCCGACCTGTTCGGCCGCCGCCGGGTGTTCATGGCGGGCCTCGGGCTGTTCACGGCCGCCTCGCTGGCCGGCGGGTTCGCCAGGGCCCCGTGGCTCCTGGTCGGGGCCCGGGCGTTCCAGGGCGTCGGCGGGGCAATCGTCGCGCCGGCGGCGATGTCGCTGCTGACCACGACCTTCGCCGAGGGCCCGAGCCGGAACCGAGCGATGGGCTGGTTCGGGACGATGAGCACGATCGGCTTCGCCGTCGGGATGATCCTGGGCGGCTTCCTGACCGGCTCGGTCGGCTGGGAATGGGTGATGTTCATCAACGTCCCGATCGGCCTGGCCGTGATCCTCCTGGCCCCCCTCGCCCTGCCTCGGGGGCGGGAGTCGGCCCCGGCCGGGGGATTCGACCTGATCGGCGCGGCCCTGATCACGGGAGCGTCCTCGTCGCTGGTTTACGCCCTGTCGGACGCCGAGCGAGCCGGCTGGACGTCGTGGCAGACGTTCACCCTGCTGGGGATGTCGGCGGCGCTCCTGGTCGGGTTCCTGGCGGTCGAGTCGAGGGTGGCCCATCCCTTGATCCCGCTGGAGATCTTCCGCCGCCGCGACCTCGTCGGGGCCAACCTCGTCGGCTTCCTGCTGGCGGCGGCGATCCCGGCGATGATTTACCTGCTGACCCTGCACATGCAGCGCCACCTGGGCTATTCGCCGATGGTCACCGGCCTGGCCTTTTTGCCGCACGCCTTGGTGGCGTTCGTGGCGGCGCGGGTGGTCCCGAGGGTCGTCGACCGCTTCGGCCCCCGGCCGATCATGGCCTGGGGCGCGGCGACCTTCGGCGGCTCGGTCCTGATGCTGGCCGCGATCACCCCCGGCGGCCGATATCTCGCGGAGTTGCTGCCCGGCCTGGCGATCACGCCCGTCGGGATCCTCTTCGGCTTCCTGGCCAGCATGATCGCCGCGACCTCGGGCCTCCCCGACGACGAGCAGGGCCTGGCCTCGGGGCTGCTCTCGACCTCGCAGCAGATCGGCCAGGCGCTGGGTTTGGCGGTGATCCTGAACGTCGTCTCCCTCGCCGAGCGTCGGGCTCTCGCCTCCGGCCTGACCGGGGCCTCGGCCACCGTGGCCGGCTACCGCTGGGGCTTCCTCGTCGAGGCCGGCTTCGCGGCGGTGGCTGTGGCGGTCGCGCTGCTGGTGGTCCGGAAGTCGGCCGGCCAGGCGGCGAGCGTGCGGCCGGTGGTCGTCATCCATTGATCCGAATCATGCTGGGGGGAGCAAATCCGGTTTGCTTCTGATGGTCTGACGGCATCGAAGATCCGCATCGAATGACCTCAACGGATTAACCCGTCCCGTCAGCCATCAGAGCTCGGTCGATCCTTCGGTCCCGGATTATTCTTCGGGCGAAGAAGCATTCCTCGGCACGGTCTTCGCCGATAACTTGAGTGCACGGCCGGAAAGCCGTGGGCCCTATCGTCAATTCCGCACGAGGAGATGAGGCGGAATCGGGCGGGAATTTCTTCCATGCGTATCTCCCTGCTGGTCCTGGCCATGATCGTCATCGGCGGCTGTTCCGGGACTCGTTCGGTCCAGGGCCCCGCCGGAGCCGGGCCATCCCACAAGACGCCCGTCTCCCGGGAAAATCCGAGCATGTCCCAGAGGCAGATGTATCGCCGGCTCCAGGAAGGGGATCAGGTGACCGGTCGGACCAATGTGGATGGGGACCTGCGCCGGTGATCCGGCTAGGCGATCACGGACCCGGCCCGGCGGTCACTCGCCGTGGTAGTCGATGACCCGGCCGATCGCCCGGGCGCAGACGGGGCAGAAGGGCTTGGTCCCCTTGGAGAACATGATGCAATCGAGCGCCGGGCGGTACAGACCCTTCGAGTTGTAGCCCGCGCCCTCGAACGCACCCACCTTGCCGGCATATTCGGCCTTGAGCAACGACGCATCGGATCGGGCGGAGTGTTCGCGCGAGAGCCGCTCGGCCTCCTCCTTGAGCGGCTCGGCCTCCTTCGAGCCGGCCCGGCTGGCGGCGGCGATCTTCGCGTTCAAGGATTCCCGGATCTTCTGATAAGCGACGTCGGATGCGTCGAAGTCGGCCTTGGGCCAGGGGGTCGGCAGCGGGGTCCCGGGGGGGACAAGGTCTTTCCACTTCAAGTTCAACGGGTCGAGCAGGGCGGTGACGTTGGGCTCGAACGGCTCGACGCCCTTGGGGAAGAAGTCGTTGTAGGCGACCGCGGAGGTGTAATACTCGTCGGCCAGGGCGGCGAAGGTGTGGCCGAACTCGTGAAGGAAGACGTAGGGGCTCCACTGGTTGTCGGCGGTGAAGGTGCAGTAGAGGTTATAAATCCCGCCGCCCCCGTAGCGCGGGGTGTTGACCATGATGTAGAGGACGTCCCACGGGGCATGCGCGGCCACGTCCTGGAGGGCCCGGTTGTCCTCGGTCAGCAGGTAGCGCTCCGAGCCCAGCGCGTCGAAGCTGACTCCGACCGCCGTGGCCTTCCAGGTCCCCCGGCTCGGCTCGTCGCAGCCCCGGTCCTGCGAGGGGGCCCAGACCCCTCGGAGGTTGAACCGATCCCGGTTCGAGGCGAACGGCTCCTGGCCGAGGAAGACGCCGGCGAACCGCTTCAGGTCGGCCTGGAGCTTGGCCTCGTCCTCCCGGGTGTAACCCTCGGCCACGATGGCGACGTCCACGCGCGAATGCGGGTCTCCGCCTTGATGGACCTCGATCACGGTCACGCCTGCGCGGAGCGGCTCGTGGGCGACGGCGGCGGGGTCGACCTCGGCCTCCAGCAGGGCCTTGTCGGTCCGGTCCTGCTGGCGGACCTTGATGGCGAGCTTGACCTTCCCCTTCGGGAACGGCACCAGGACGCTCGCGTGGTAGGCCCGCTTGACGCCCCGGGCGGCCTCGGTGGTGGTCCGGTACTCGCCGAAGTACGAGTCGAGCCGGCGCGAGAACAGGAGGACGCCGGAGGCCGGGTCGCGGATCTCCACCAGGGTCCGCCCGACCTCGAAGGGGTCGACCAGGTGGGCCCGGCTCCCGGCCCAGGTCCCCTGGCGATGGAGCCGGTCCAGGGCGACGAACTCACCGGAGGCGTCGCCCCCCTGGAGGTAGTCGACCCGGAGGGTGGCGTCCTCGAACGAGCGGTCGAAGGCGGCGGTCTCGGCGGCCCGGAGGCTGCTGGCGAGCCCGAAGCCGATGGCTCCGGTGAGGATCAAACCGGTGGTGAGTCGCATGCGTGTCTCCCGATCGCCCGGGTCCGGGGCGGCGGGACCGATTGGAGCCGATCGGAGGGCCCGACGCCAGGGGGCCGATCCCCGAGCTTGGAGTCGGCCCACCGGGCGATTAGGATGGAGCCCGTTCCCGCGGATCCCGATCGCACCGGAAAGGCACGGACGATGAAGCCAGGATGCTCCCTCGCCGCCCTCCGTGAGAAGGGGCACGACCTGGCCTTCGTCTTCGGCGACGGCGGCCACTCCGACAACCTCGGCGGGGCGATCCTCCCCGAGATCCTCCGATGGACCCGGCGCGACTCTCCGAAGTGAGGCCCATGAACGGATCACCGCTCGTCCTCGGCCTCGACGTCGGGACCCAGGGCCTCCGGGCCGCCCTGGTCGACCTGGAGGGCCGGACCGTCGCCTTCGCCGTCGAGCCGATCGCCACCGCGTACCCCCGCCCCGGCTGGGCCGAGCAGGACCCCCGCCGATGGTGGGAGGCCGCCGGCCTGGCCGTTCAGGCCGCGCTGGCGAAGGGCGAGATCTGGCCGTCGCGGGTCCTCGGGATTGGCCTGAGCTGCACCGCCTGCACGGTGGTCGCCTGCGACCTTGAAGCCGAGCCGCTCCGCCCGGCCCTGCTCTGGATGGACCAGCGGGCCGCCCGCGAGGCCGACGAGCTGTCCGCCACCGGCGACCCGAACCTCCGCTACGTCTCCGGCCGGCTCTCGCCCGAGTGGATGCTTCCCAAGGCCCTCTGGCTCAAGCGGCACGAGCCCCAGACCTACCATCGGGCGGCCCGGATCGTCGAGTGCACCAACTGGTTCATGCGGCGGCTGACCGGCGAATGGACCCTCTCGCTGAACCACGCGGCCGTGAAGTGGAACTACGCCCGAGCCGAGGGCGGCTGGCCCCGGGCGATGATGGCGGCCACCGGGCTCGACGACCTCCTCGCCAAGTGGCCCGACCGGATCGAGCCGCTCGGCCGGGGCGGGGCGACCCTGACCCCCGGGGCGGCGGCCGACCTCGGGCTCGATCCGGGGACCCCGGTCGCCCAGGGCGGGATCGACGCCTACCTCGGGATGCTCGGGATGGGCGCGACCGGCCCCGGCGACGTGGCGATCACGGTCGGTTCCAGCACCTGCCACCTGGCCCAGTCCTCGGCCGGGGTCTTCGGCTCGGGCGCGGCCGGCTGCTATCCCGACGCCACCGTGGAGGGGCTCTACACCCTCGAAGCCGGCCAGACCGCCACCGGCTCGATCCTCGACTGGTACCGCCGCCACTTCGCCGGCCGCGAGCAGGCCGAGGCCGACGCCCGAGGGGTTTCGGTCTTCGAGATCCTCGACGCCCAGGCCGCCGCCGTCCCCCCCGGGGCCGAGGGCCTGGTCGTCCGGGACGACTGGCAGGGGAACCGCTCCCCTTACAAGAACCCCGGAGCCCGGGGCGCGATCGTCGGCCTCTCCCTGGCCCATGGCCCCGGCCAGATCGTCCGGGCCCTCTACGAGGCGACCGCCGCCGGAACCCGCCAGATCCTCGAGGACGCCGCCGCCCACGGGCTCGACATCCGGAGGATCTTCCTGGGCGGGGGAGGCGCCCGGTCCCCCCTTTGGCTCCAGGTCCACGCCGACACCCTGCAACGCCCGATCCACTTGACCCGCGACCCCGAATCGTGCGCCCTCGGGGCCGCCATGGCCGCCGCCGTCGGGGCGGGCCTCTTCCCCGATTTCGGGACCGCCGGGCGGGCCATGGTCGCGATCGACCGCGTGATCGAGCCCGACCCGGCCAATCGGGCGATCTACGACGAGCTGTTCGGCCGATACGTCGCCCTCTATCGGGCCCTCAACCCGACCTGAGGCGAAGCAGACCGGGGGAACGAACCAACCCACCGGTCTCCGGCGTCCGCCATTTCTCAGGCGGGGAGGGTTCCGACGAAGACTCCGGAGGTGTCGGCCGCGAAGATCCCCGCGTGGTCGGAGCCATTGGCGTGCGCGGTGGTGATCACCCCGCCGTCGACCATGGACTTCGAGGGCGTCCGCCTGGACGAGGTCTGGCTCGGGGCGAACTCCCGATTGATCGAGCCGGGCAAGACGAGATCCTGGGGGAGGTAGCCGTTCAGACCCTGGGGACAGCGTAAAACTAGGGGTCACCTATATCACTGCACTTTCCGGGAGATCGTGCATATCATGCGGCCAGATTGAGCAGCCTCTCGGCTGCGGACTGAATTTCCGCTGAGGTAACCCCCGGGCGTATAGCCGCAGGAATCTCCTCACCCAGCAGGGCACGACGCCATGCCCGCCGCTTGTCCGCGTGGCTCGGGCGGCGTGATGGGCTGTCCCACGGCGAGGCCGAGCGGTCCACCAACTCCTCGTCGTTCCGACCCCACGCCCATGCCTCGGTCATCGTGAAGGTCCACAGGCAGATGTGGAACGCCCCGATGTTCGCCCACAAGAACCGCACCTGCTGCTGGCCGGCCCCCACGTCCTCCTTGCAGTCGCGAAAGGTGATCTCCAGGCTGAAGCGGTCGGCCACCATCCCCAGGATGTCGGCCACGCTCGCCGAGGTGTCGGTGCACAAGAACGCCCGCCAGCCGTACGGCTCGTCCACCAGCACCACCCGGATCACCCCACCGGCCGGCCGCCAGGTCGCCAGGAACGTCTTGTACTTCTTGACCGAGGCGACCCCGTACAGGGTGAGCGTCTCGGAGGACCAGCCCCGCCGCTGGCCGGCTCGATGGCGACTCGAGCCCGTCGCGGCGGGAGGTCGCATCGCGGAGGCGTTCCGGGCGGCCCTGGTCAACGCCCAGGAACCCGGGTCGGGGCTGGCGGCCCTGGACGCGATCGACCCGCGATCGGCCCTGAACGACCCGCCGTACTGGGCCGTCCGGGACGCCGACTCGCACGCCTTCGGGCTCAGAGGCTATCCGGGATCGAAGATGGCTAATGGCTAACGACGGCCAAGAGCCAATGGATCCGAAGCCATTTCGGCTCTTTTTCCAGGAATTCCTTCACCCATCAACCATCGCCCATTGACCATAACCCATTACAGCGACTTGGAATGATCACCAGATGGCCTCTGAAGCCCCCGACGCGGTCGATCGGTTTCTTGGGTCGCATGTCCAACCCGGCGAATTTGAGCTAGGATCGGGTCGACGGATGGCCCGGACCATCGGCTCGCGCCCGGGACCGCGACCGAGGGCCGGCCGATCCCCGCGCGAAACCGGATTGCGATGACCGAGCCGCCCGACGACGCCCAGCCCCGAGCCACCCGGCCGATCGCCCCGCGGGCTTTCGGGGCGGTCTCGGTGGCGATCGGCGCGATGGTCCTGGCTGGATGGGCGTTCGACTCCGAGGTTTTGAAGTCCGTGGTGCCCGGTCTGATCGCGATGAAGCCCAACGCGGCGCTCGGCTTCGTCCTGGGCGGCCTGGCCCTGGGGTCGATCCGCCCCGCTCGCCCGGGGAACCGGCTGGCGGCGGGGCTGGCGGGCTCGGTCGCGGCGATCGGGGCGGCCACTCTCTTCGAATATCTGACGGGCGTCGACCTGGGGATCGATCAGGCCCTGGCCCGCGAGCCGCCGGGGGCGAAGGGATCATTGAACCCGGGGCGGATGCACCCGACCACCGCCTTCGACTTCGCCCTGCTCGGGGCGGCGACGCTTCTGATCGCCGCCGGTCGGGGATGCCGGACCGCCCATGCGATGGCGCTCCTGGCGGCGCTGGTGGCGGGCTCGGCGCTGATTGGCTACGCCTACGGGCTCCGCCAGTTCCACGGTCTGGCCGTCTACAATCAGATGGCCCTGCACACGACGATCGGGATGCTCGCGATGGCGGTCGGGGTTCTGACGGCCCGGCCTGGCTCCGGGCTGATGGGGGCGATCGCCGACGACGGCGCGGGGGGCCTGATGGCCCGCCGGCTCCTGCCGGTGGCGATCCTCCTGCCGTTCACCCTGGACGGCCTGGCGCTGCTGGCGAACCGGGCCCAGCTCTTCGAAGAGCGGTTCGCCGCGGCGGTCCGGGTGATCGCCACCATCGCCATCTTCGTCGGGTCCATCGGCTGGAACGCCCACTCGCTCCGGCGGCTCGACCGGGCCCGCCGGCGGTCGGACCAGGCCCTCCGGCTCCTGGCCGACGCCATGCCGCAGATCGCCTGGACCGCCCGGCCCGACGGCGGGATCGATTATTGCAACCGGCGGGGGCTCGACTACACCGGCCTGGATTTCGGGCGCGACGACGGCTGGGGGTGGCGGCCGGCGATCCACCCCGACGACCTCGCCCGGAGCGTCGAAACCTGGGGCCGGTCGGTCCGGTCGGGCGAGCGGTACGAAATCGAGTACCGCCTCCGCCGGTCCGACGGCGCCTACCGCTGGCACCTCAGCCGGGCCGAGCCGATGCTCGGCGACGACGGCCAGGTCGCCCGCTGGTTCGGGACGAGCACCGATGTCCACGACCAGAAGCTCGCCGGTGAGCAGCGGTTCCGCTCGCTGGTCGAGGCCACCTCGGCGATCGTCTGGAACACCCCGGCCTCCGGCGAGTTCGAGGCCGAGCAGGCCGGCTGGAGCGCCTTCACCGGCCAGTCCTTCGCACAGCTCCGGGGCTGGGGCTGGCTCGACTCGGTCCACCCCGAGGACCGGCCGGAGACGGTCCGGGTCTGGTCGGAGGCTCTGGCGAGCCGGTCACTCTACCAGGTCGCGCACCGGCTCCGGCGGCTCGATGGCGAGTACAGGCACATGCTGGTCCGGGCCGTCCCGATCCTCACCGAGGGCCGGGCGATCTGCGAGTGGGTCGGCGTCCACACCGACGTCGACACCCAGAAGCGGGCCGAGGTGGCGCTCCGCGAGGCCAAGGAGGCGGCCGAGGCGGCCACCCGGGCCAAGGGGGAGTTCCTGGCCAACATGAGCCACGAGATCCGGACGCCGATGAACGGGATCCTCGGGATGACCGAGCTGACCCTGGGGACCGAGCTGACCCCCCGCCAGCGCGAATACCTCGGGCTGGTCAAGTCCTCGGCCGATGCGCTGCTGACGGTGATTGACGACATCCTCGACTTCTCCAAGATCGAGGCCGGCAAGCTGGCGCTGGACCCGATCCCCTTCGGGATCCGGGACGCGGTCACCGACACCCTCCGGACCCTGGCGCTCAAGGCCCACGACAAGGGCCTGGAGCTGGCCTGCCGGATCGCCCCCGAGGTCCCCGAGTCGGTCGTCGGCGACCCGGGGCGGCTCCGCCAGATCCTGATCAACCTGGTCGGCAACGCGATCAAGTTCACCGAGCGCGGCGAGGTCTGCGTGGCGATCGAGACCGAGGGGGCCGGGGGGCCCGGCCACGCCCTCCTCTTCTCCGTGGCCGACACCGGGATCGGGATCCCGGCCGGCAAGCGGGCCGCGATCTTCGCCCCGTTCGAGCAGGCCGACGGCTCGACCACCCGGAAGTACGGCGGGACCGGCCTGGGCCTGACGATCTCCAACCGGCTGGTCGGGCTGATGGGCGGGCGGATCTGGTCCGAGGACAACCCCGGCGGCGGGAGCGTCTTCCGGTTCACCGTCCGGCTGGCCGAGGACCCCGAGCCCGGGGCCCGGGCCCATCGACTCCCGGCCGACCCGGCGGGGATGGCCGGGCTCCGGGTCCTGATCGTCGACGACAACCGGACCAACCGCCTGATCCTGGAGGAGCTGCTCGGCCAGTGGGGATGCCGGGCCATCCCGGTCCCCGGCGGCCTTGAGGCCCTGGAGGCGCTGGGACGGGCCGCGTCGCGGGGCGAACCGTTCGGGATGATCCTGCTGGACCGGATGATGCCCGGGATGGACGGCTGCACCTTGGCCGACCGGGTCCACGCCGATCCCGCCCTCGCCGGGATCCCGATGCTGATGCTGACCTCCGGCGGCCCCGACGAGTCGGTCCGGTTCCGCGAGCTGGGGATCGGCGGCTGGCTGGCCAAGCCGATCCGCCATTCGGAGCTGTTCAGCGCCATGCTCGACCTGATCGAGCCGATCGACCTCCGCCCCCGGCCGGCCGAGGTCCGCCCGGCCCCGGAGTCCGGCCGGAGGCTCCGCGTGCTCCTGGCCGAGGACCACCCGATTAACCAGAAGGTGGCCAGCCGGATGCTGGAGAGCATGGGGCACGAGGTGGCGATCGTCGGCGACGGCCGGGCAGCCGTGGCGGCGGCCGGCTCGGGGGTCTTCGACATCATCTTGATGGACGTCCAGATGCCCGAGATGGACGGCTTCGAGGCCCTCGCCGCGATCCGGCTGGCCGAGGGGCGGACCGGCCATCACATCCCGATCGTCGCCCTCACGGCGCACGCGATGGCCGGCGACCGCGAGCGTTGCCTCGAGGCCGGCTTCGACGATTACCTGTCCAAGCCCATCCAGGCCGCCGGACTCCGGGCGGCGCTGGGGCGGCTGGATGGCCCCGGCCCGGCTCGGCCGGCCGAGGGCCCCGGCGAGCCCCGGGACGGCCCCCTCGCCTTCGACCGCCCCGAGGCGCTGGAGTGCCTGGGGGGCGACGAGGATCTCCTCGCCGAGGTCCTCGGCCTGTTCCTCGACGACTGCCCGCGGCTGGCGGCCGAGATCCGGGCCGCCATCGGGGCCGGCGACTCGGCATCGCTGAAACGGCTGGGCCATACCGTGGCCGGGGTCGCGGGCAACCTCGCCGCGCCCGAGGTCGTGGCGTCGGCCCGCCGGCTGGAGGCGATGGGCAAGGCCGGCGACCTGGCCGAGGCCGAGGCCGCCGAGGTCGCGCTGGGCCGCGCCATCGACGGATTTCGAGCCGCCGTCGGGCCCCTCCCCGGGTCAGCCGGGAAACCGGCCGGAGTCGCGGGGCGGGCTCGCCGATAGGGTGAATGTCTGTTGTGGGTTTTCTCGAAACCGGATATAGACAACAATCGCCTCCCCCATCCCGGCTCGGAGCCCGGAATCATGCTCGACAGGATGTCGACGATGCCCCCTCTCGACGGATCGGGGAGCGTGGCCACCCCGAGGCGAATCCTCGGGATCGCGATCGGCCTATCCCTTCTGATGACCTCGGGATGCGCGGCCTATCGGCCGAGCGAGAGCGGTTACCTCGGCGATTACTCCGGGCTCCGAAAGGACCCGTTCCACCTCAATCGCGGCCTGGGGCTGGAGCGAGCCCGATCGCGGTCCGCCCCGGCCGAGGCGGTCGCGAAGATCGATTCGTATTACATCGAGCCGGTCCAGTGGCTCGTCCCCGACTCGAATCGAGCCAGCCGCAACCCGGCCCGCCGGGACAACTTCCGTACGGTCCTGGGCCAGTCGCTCCGGGAGGAGCTGGGCCGGCTCAAGCCGATCGTCGAGGTCCCCGGGCCGAGGACGGCGCGGGTCCGATCGGCGATCACCGTGGTCAACCTGGCCCGGCCGGTCCTGAACCTGGCCCTGATTGCGACCGTGGTATCGCCCGTGATCGTCGGGCCGATCTTCGGCGGCAGCGGGGTCGTCGAGATCGAGGCGATCGGGCCGGACGGGACGCAGGTCGCCGCCGTCTCGTGCGCCTCCTCGGGGGGTCCGCTCGATCTCCTCGGATATTACAACAAGTCGGGGCACGTCCGGAAGGCGATGAAGCGGGCCGCCCACGAGATGGAAGAGACGCTCGAAGGTCGCTGAGGCCCGGCCCCGGTCTCCGGATGGTTCGTTCGCTCCCGGGTCGCCGGTCAGATCCGACGAAAGTTTCGGACCGACGCCATCGCCGAGATCCATCGCGTCGGGCCCTCGACGGTCACTTGGGGGGCTGGTTGCCCCGGAGGTAGGCGAAGAGGTCGCGGACCTCGCGGTCGGCCAGGTCGCGAAGCAGGCCCTCGGGCATGATCGAGGTCCGGGAGGCGGACATCTCCTCGATCTCGTCGCGGCGGATCGGGGTATCCCGCCCCCGCGAGTCGCGGAGGACGACCACACGCGGATCCTGGTCGACGAGGATCCCTTCGAGGGTCCGGCCGTCGAGGGCAGCCACGGCGTAGGTGGCGTACCCCTCGCGGATCTCGGCGGCTGGATTGGCGACGCCCAGGAGCATGGCGTCGAGGTCGTCGCGCTGGTAGGTCGTCAGCTCGGGGCCGACCTTGCCGCCCTGGCCGAACAGCGCGTGGCACCCGGCGCACTTCCGGGCGAAGATCGGCTCGCCCTTCTTCGGGTCTCCCGGGGCGGACCGGACCACGCCGGCCAGGCGGTCGATCTCGGCCCCGAGCCCGGCCGGGGTCGTCACCCGGGCCTCCCCCCAGTGCTTCCGGACCAGGGTCGAGAGCCGGTCGGACCGGTGGGACCGGAGCCTCCGGACGACCTCGGCGGGGACCTCCGAGGCGTCGACTCGTCCGGCGTCCACCGCCTCGGCCAGCCGGAGGGCCGAGCCGGGCCGGCCGGCCAGGAGGGCCAGCGCCCCGGCCCGGATGTCCTCGGTCATCGAGCCGAGGGCTCCCAGGACGCTCGGGGCGATCGCGGGGTCGTCGAACCGCCCGAGCGCCGCCAGCGCCCCGGCCTGGAGCGCGGGGTCGGCCGATCGGCCGGCCAGGCTCACCAGGGCCGGGAGGGCCCGGGGCTGGGCCACCTCGCCGAGGATCTGGACGTACCGGAGCCGCTTCCCGGCGTCGGCCTTGTCGTCGCCGATGACCCGCAACGCCTCGTCCACCGCGCCGAGGTCCCCGTCGCGGAGGCGGAGGATGATCGAGCCGGCCCGGGACCGGCCCATCGCCCGGGCCAGCTCGGCCGGGATCGGCGGGAGCGACCGGCCCTCGAAGGCGGCCTCGAAGCCGTCCATCAGCCGATTCACGTCGTCGTCCCCGGGAGCGAGCCGGAGCAACTCGGCGCAGGTCAGGAGGTCCCCGCGGCTCCCGCTCGCCGCGTAACGCCGGATCAGCCGCCCGGCGATGGCCGTCCGGACGATCGGCCGCGACCAGGTCGACGGCTCGCGGAACATCGCCACCACGAGGTCGCGGTCCGAGTCGGCCTTGGACTCGATGGCCCACCAGAGCAGGAGCGGAAGGTGGGGGTCATCGGCGTCCTCGTCATGTCCGATCAGGGCCCGGACGATCGGCAGGCCCTGATCGCCCGGGAGCCGGCGGGCCGAGCAGGCGAGCTGGCTCCGGGCCTCGACGTTGGGCTCGGACCGCGCCCGATCGGCCAGCTTCGCCGCGATCGACGGCGCGACGCGGCCGGGGTCGCAGAGCAGCCGGCCCGTCCAGAGGCGGACGTGGGGGTCGGCGTGGTCCAGCAGCGCCAGGGCGGTCGGCTCGTCGAGCCCGCCCACGAGGTTCAGCGCCCAGAGCGATTCCAGGGCGAGCGGGCCGGTCGCCTCGCGGGCCTGCCGGGCCAGGCCCGGCCCGGAGCCGCCGTCCTTGCGGTCGCCGATCAGCCTGAGGGCGGTCCGTCGGGTCCAGCGGTTCGGTCCGCGGAGCTTCTCGACCAGCCCGAGGGTCGATTCCTTGCCGAGATCGAACGGCGCCATCGGCTTCGATCCGGCGGCTCGGAGGCGGTAGACCCGGCCGTTGGTCCGGTCGATCCGGCCTTCCTGGTTCCGGATGTGGCTGGTCTGGCCGTCGTACCAGTCGGCGATGTAAAGGGCGCCGTCGGGGCCGGGCTCGATGTCGACGGGGCGGAACCACGGGTCGGAGGTGGTCACCGGGCGGCCGAGGTCGACGGTCCGGAAGGTCGAGCCCTCCGGGATCAGCTCGCTCAACACCACATGATTGAGGAGCGGGGCGACGCCGAACAGCTTGCCCCGGTAGCGGTCGGGGAGCGACCCGCCCTCGTCGATGGCGAAGGTGTGGGTGAACCGGGGGACGTTGGGGTGCCTCATCGCCGGAAAATAGCCGAAGGCGTAGGGGTTCGAGAGCGGTCCGTGCTTGTCGAAGCCCTTCCGGTAATAGCCTCCCTGGACGTAGTGGAAGCCCCGGGTGTCGCCCCCGTTGTGGCCCGAATAGATCCGGCCCCTGGCGTCGATCTCGACCCCGAAGGCGTTCCCTCCCCCCTCGGCGAAGACCTCGTAGCGGCGCGACTCGGGGTGATACCGCCAGATGAGCTGGCCCATCGAGTGGACCGCCGGCCCGGCCGAGCCCGGCCGCCTGACCCGGCCGGAGACGGTGGACCCCTGCGCCGCGTAGAGCCAGCCGTCGGGGCCCCATCGGAGGCTGTTGACGACCGAATGCGTGTCCTCCAGGCCGAACCCTTCGAGGAGAACCTCGGGATCCCCGTCGGGGACGTCGTCGTTGTTCTTGTCCGGGTAGAACAGGAGATAAGGCGGGTTCAGGACGAACACGCCGCCCCGCCCCCGGGCGCAGGCCGTGGCGATGTTCAGGCCATCCAGGAAGGTCTTGTGCCCCTCGAACCGGCCGTCGCCGTCGGCGTCCTCGTGGATCGTGATCCGGTCGAGCCCCCGGACGTGGCCCGGCGGGGGCTTCGGGACCCCGTCGAGGACGACCCGCCAGACGCCGTCGCGGCTGAGGACCTTCTGGCCGGCGACCTCGGGATACTGGCGGTACTCGACCACCCAGAGCCGCCCCCGCTCGTCGAACCCGACCGAGACCGGCTGCGCGATCTCGGGCTCGGACAGAACCAGGTCGATCGCCAGGTCGTCGGGGACGTGGAACCGCCCGAGGGCCTCGGCCGGGGCCAGCGGCCCCGACTCGGCCGGCAACTCCCCCTTGGATCGGTCCTGGCCCGCGACCGGCGGGGCCATCAGGCATGCCAGCCCGAGGGCGGCGGCGAGCCCCGGGCCGGACCATCGGGCTCGACTCGACGGTCCGGTTCGCATCGCCTCGGCTCCCCGTCCGGTTCCGCCCTCGGGCCGCCGCCCACCCCTCGAAGGCAATCCGGGATCGAAAATGGTTGATGGGTGATGGTTGATGGGCGACGAAGGCGGAGCGAGGAAGCTTCCGAAGTCGTTCCGGGTGCATCATCACCCATCACCGAATGGCACTGACGGAGCCGTAACTCTTTCCATCGGCGGGGGATGTACAGGAGGGCCCTCCTCGCCTCCAATCGAGGGTATCTCACCACCTTCGACTGACAACAAGGAGGGCTCCCATGTCC
>JAABUJ010002834.1_pt1 | contig 20471 bp, 16 predicted proteins | sample 5559131 | NCBI WGS metagenome assembly JAABUJ01 (sample SAMN10711875, study PRJNA513366) | rock metagenome | isolation source: Antarctica rocks | place: Antarctica: Victoria Land, Mt New Zealand nord | collected 2016-01-07 | reverse complement strand
CCACCGTGCGGGAGGCGCACGCCGCGACAACACCGCCGCCAGCCCGCGCCATCGCCCAGGTCGCCTAACGAGGCTATCTCCATGATGCACCAACTGTTCATAATTCGCTTGACGGACTACTAGGCAGGCCATCACCCCTGATGCTCTTCCTGAAATTATCATCGGCGCTGACGACCTGGATAAGCTTGCCGATCGCGTTGTCGATATTCTGAATTATTATCGGTCTACCTCAAGTCATAAGATTGAAGATGGATCACACCTTGTAGCGGACCTAACGAAACTTATCGCTCCTACGACCGAATTGCGCAATCCACTGTCGCTACAAACGGCCGAGGATGACCGGGAGATTGTTCGGCTGACTGAGGAACAATTTCATCTACTGCGATTTCTTAGTCGCAGACGCCGTGTTGCAATCGGCGGTTGTGCTGGCGCGGGTAAGACCTTTTTAGCGACAGAAAAGGCCAAGCAGTTAGCCCGAGAGGGTTTCCGCACTCTATTGACCTGCTACAATCGCCCATTAGCCGATCATTTAGCTTTGGTTACGGCTGGGACAGAAAATCTAGAGGTTCTAGGCTTTCACCAACTCTGCTACCGTTTTGCCAAAGAAGCCGGCCTGAGCATGCCGACAGCGAACGATCATGTCTTTCAAGAACAGTATCCTGATCTTCTGCTTCAAGCTGCGAGCCTGCTCACGGACCGCCTGTATGATGCCATCATCGTCGACGAAGGTCAGGATTTTAGGGATGATACGTAGTGGATAGCGTTAGAAAGCTGTTTGCGAGAACACAAACAGAGTGTCTTCTATGTGTTCTACGACGATAACCAAACGCTCTACGACGATAACCAAACGCTCTACCAAGGACGTGGATCACTCCCGTCCGATCTCGACGATTATCCGCTGACCGAGAATGTGCGTAACACTCGCGCAATCTTCAATACGCTGGTGAAGCATTACAGGGGCGAGACTCCTGCCGAACCACGCGGTCCAACGGGTCGAACGATTGAGCGTATAGAGTACGAATCACCGGAGAAAATGGGGCTAGTCTTAACCAAGGTACTACACAGGCTACTTGTCGCTGAAGGCTTTACCAATAAAGATCTAGTGGTACTCACCCCGAAGGCGCTGGATCGATCCGCTCTATTGTCCTTGAAGTTACCAGGAGCGCTTCGGCTTGTCAAAGACGAACCTCCAATTACTGCGCATCACCATGTATTGTGCTCTACTATCCATAGCTTCAAAGGCTTAGAACGGCGCGTGGTTATAGTAGTAGCAGAATCGGATGCCGAGTTGGAACAGGATGTATGGTACGTGGCCTTTTCGCGACCACGTACTCATCTTATCGTGCTAGGCACGAAGGAGGCACTCTCACGAGTGCTGCCGGATCTGCAATAGTCACTGCCATATCGCATATGAAACTCTTCACTGACATAGCTCCGATCGATGGAGACGCGACGATTCTCCGAGCTGTAAGAGCTATTACGTCTCAGCTAGACCAGCTACCGACACCACGATCACTATGCGAAATGGGCATGGATGAAGAGGACTACCAGTGGTTGTGCGCCTGGGCCCACAACTTGACCCGACATACAGTACAGTGGTGGCTCTACCCGTTGTGGGCGGCTGGATCAATTGTCAGTTCATCATCCGACATATCGCGTTTCGAAGGGGGTGGCTGCCTCTTTCTTCTCTTAAGTGCTGAGGTAGCGCGCCGAGAGGCGCGAGAAGGTTTCGTCTGGCCAGCCGTTCAGGACAAGTATGCGCCTGATACACGGCAGTCGCTGTTTGTTCAGGGCCAGCCAATCCAACAACACAAAGACGCCATGGAAGCTGCGGCGCGCAAGTTGCATTTACGACACGTCTTTGGCATCGCGGGTACCCAGAATTACTATGTCAGCGTCTATTTGCAATTCGGGTTCACGCAAAAGGGTATCCCTCGTCTGCCGTTTTGGTTAGCAGGGCAGGCACAAACTGAGGCGGCCGCGTACTTGCTCGGCACGGATCAAGGCAGTAAGACATTCGCCCATCTTGGGCAGACCTTACGCGACTATCGACGAGGAAACGTCCCCGAAGCTCATGTCCGTCAAGTTATTCAGACGAGCCCATGGGTACTACCACAATGGTGTGACGACCTGGTGCGGCAGGCCCGAGAGAAACTCGAACTTGGTACAGCCACGGCTATCCGTGTTGAACCTGACGACGATCAATCTCTGCCCTTCTTGGAGCCGCCCCGGCTGCGTTGGGACCCGCCCTCGTCGCCACAATTTATTACACGACTGGTCAATCTCGCTGCCCTAGAATTGGAAGCACAGCGATACGACGTGCTCATAGACGATGACGAAGCTCCCGTCGCAAGGCTCTTGCGCCAACCTGACGGCACATACACAATCCCCGATGTCCTTATTCTTTCTTGTGACACCGCTCAACCTGTCATCACTTTAGTTGATCAAGACGGACAACTCCACAGAAGCCAGCAAATCGAGTTATGGGACCTACACGAAGATGTCGTTGCATGGGAATATACTTCAGGCCGTCACATCGCCGCGTGGCAAGACCGAATGTTGCCTACCAAACGGTACGTGTTATTGACGGCTAGCGATCTCGCCGTTCGACCCGAGCCCGCAATATGGCAAGTAATCGCTAAAGGAGCAAGTCGACTGTCATTGCTCCAAGCGGATTGGCTACCTCAACTACACGTTCTACTCGATGATCAGGTATTGTGGACGCCACATCTTGGCCCAGGGTCTCGGGCTCCTGTTCAAGAACCGGAATGGGCTCAGCGCGTACGATTGTATCTCAACGCTACTTTACCGATAAGCCTTGGGCGCAACCTCGCCGTGATCGTGGTGGGTCTCTCCAATAACATCTCTCTTAACTTTGTGCGCTTGGGGACGCAGCCTCTCGACTTTAGTCGCACTGACAACACGGCAGAGGTGAGGCCCTTCGAGGTCACTCCCGACATCGCGTCCTCAAAACTCGCCTTTACGTTGGGCTTGCAGCACGATGACGAAAGCGCTGTCGTGTATCGCACGGTCGATGCGGACATGATTGGAGCGGCACAACTCACACCATCTGGGTGGAAAATACTGTTTACAGAACAGTCGCTAACGTTACAAGAAGCGGCAAGGACCCTTTACAGGCTATTCGTACCCCACCAATACGTGGGTGAAAGAATACGTGAGCTAGCACTTGTTGAGGGATCGACGTTCTCAAGGGAGTTGTCGCAACGACCGCGTCCGCTAGGACGCCTTGGCGGGTTTGGAGCGCGAGTAAGCGTGCAAATCGGTGCCTACAACTCTACCGAAACTCTCTTTACCTTGGCCAATAAGGTGGAGAATCCTGGCATAGTTCAGACTTTGGAGCCGACGAGCGGTGATTATTTTTACATACTCCTCAATCAACATCTAGAACCCGGTCCAGGCCATCGCATCGTATTCTGGCCACTAGATCGCGGTCCGACAATTATTCCCTTGGAGCAGATTACCACGATAACACCAGAGAATGATATCTGGCGGATCAATGGTGACATACGTAACCCGACGCGCCTCATCGCCGGCATCGCCTACGAGGGTGATCGTCTAGGAGCATGGTGGCCTGAGCACATCGAAAGTGTGCTGAATCTCTCGCAAGGACATGTTCCGTCCTCAGATTCTCTTGAAACAACAGCCGCGCTCATTCGTTGGATGTACTTGCCAATACTCAGCCATGGATACATTACAGCGATTCGCGCCTTCGTCCAGCAGTACCCAGCGGAAACAATGGCAGCGTGGCTACTCGACGATGGCTTGCCTGATGGCCTGCACTTCGACGTTACGGGCGAGGAATGGCTTTCCACGTTACGCTGTGTTTTCGAAGGATGGCGACCTACGAGCGATCATGCGCTCGCCATTATTGAAACGCTCTCCAGAGACACTTCAGATTTAGATCGGCCATTACTCGCCACCATTCCTCGACTAATGCGAATAGACCCTCTTCTGATGGGTCGCGTCGTCCGCACATGGCTTGATGATACCCTTGTCGGGGAAGCGGACAAAATAGAAGCGGTGAAGACGATTAACGTGCTGCGACGCCGTGTCACGGATTTATCGGACACGGCCCCTGAGTCCAGTTTACTCCAGGCCCAAAAGAATAGTTTGAACAAAGCATCTGAAGAAACGAAAGTAGACGCGAATTTCCTCGAACGTGGTATTGTCGAACGCGCCTTACACACTTTGAAGGGCGCCACACTAAAGGCTATAGATGCCGCTAATTTGAACGCCGCCTTGGCGTCGGCGCCATTTCGCAACTATTTAGGGGTACGCGTGCTGGGCGAAATCATCAAGTAAGCGCAAGGAGTTGAGGCTATGGCAGTGTCCGAACCGACAGTAACACAACTCGACGCGTTGCGTCTGACGAATGCAGTGCGACAACGGCTGGTAGATTTTGCCGCCGATGATAACTTTACGCGAGATGAGCGTTTAGCGGCGATTTGCCGTCGCCTATGGGAAGGACCGCCACAGCTAGGGGGGTTGCTCAGCGACTTGTGGGTGGAGGGCGCTTTCCCGACGACCGTTTCGGACCAATCACTACACAGCCTTGTACAGCAAGGAGTATTTAACTCTGATTTAGCGGCCCAACTTGACCGTACAGGCGCGGTACCGCGCAACCGCCCGCTCTACAGTCATCAAGTTGAGGCCATGACGGACGCACGATCCGCACACCCGAAAGGGGAACGTCCCGCGATCGTCGTCACAGCGGGTACAGGGGCTGGCAAGACCGAATCCTTCCTTCTGCCTATACTCAACGATCTATATACGCATGACACCCAGGGCGCTACTGGAGCGAAATGCCTCATCCTTTATCCAATGAACGCGTTGGTGAACGATCAAGTGGACCGCCTGTACGACTGGCTCCAGGGTCAGACACGAGTAACCATCTTCCACTTCACGAGCGAGACGCCTGAAAATAAGAGGAGAGCCGATCACGATGGAGTCCCGATGTGGGACGCTTGTCGTATACGCACGAGGCAAGAAGCACGCGGATTAGAGACACGAGATGGGCAACCGCTCGACCAAACGCACAGGGGACGTATTCCCGACATCGTCATCACCAGCTACTCGATGCTAGAGTATATGCTCTGCCGCCCACAGGACGCCGTGTTCTTTGGTCCGGCTCTACGCGCGATCGTGTTGGATGAAGCGCACCTATATACGGGCACATTGGCGGCTGAAATCACGCTCCTTTTACGCCGCTTGTTGATACGTTGTGGCGTTTCATCGAGTGACGTGCTGCAAATAGCTACCTCCGCCACCCTTGGCACAGGCGACGTACAGGAACTGAAACAATTCGCCGCCACTCTATTTACCAAAGAAGACCGGCTGGTAAAAGTCATCGAGGGAAAGCCAATGCGGGTACCGCTAGATACCCCCGCGCCGCCAGCCGCCACACCTACGGCGTCTGCTTTAGCCAACCTAACCTGGCTCGACCAGCCTTTGGTGGTCATGGACGACAACGCTACACCGACACTAGCGGTGGACGAAGCGTTGTGTGACCGGCTTCGGACACAGTTGCCGCTACTGGTTGCGGACGACACCGTGCGGAAGGCTCCTCATCAAGAGCAGCGCCCCGCAATATTGCTCCAACAAACGCTCGCAGCGGCTCCATTGATACAAGCTGTGGAAAGCGTACTGTGGAATAGAAAGCGTCTGCGATTACACGACGTGGCGGAGCACGTCTGGGGTTCTTGCACTGCTGAAACAGTTCGCGCTACGATCATGCTACTGCAATTGGGGGCTTCGGCCCGCTGCCACCCGACCGACTACCCACTGGTGCCTCATCGCATCCACTTGCTGGCGCGAGCAAGTGATGGACTAGTGGTATGCCTCAACAAGGACTGTAACGGAGCCAGCGATGGAAAGCTGTCGCCTTTAGGAACCGTCTCGGCAACGAGCCAGGATCACTGTCCACACTGTGGGGATGCTGTCATGTCATTGTATCGCTGCCGCAACTGCGGTCAGTGGATGTTAGCAGGCATATCTCAGGGTAATGACGGGCGCCTGCATCCCGCGCCGCTGGCGTCACCACATGTGAAGTGCTACACCCTTCGGGAGCCATGCGAGAAGGGTACCACTCTTAATCCAAAGACCGGAGAGGAATCGGGCGCTGGCGCATTCGGAGTTCCCGTTGCCCTTATTAACGCGTGTCCAACCTGTGGCAGCACACAGGAAGATTTCGCATCATTTGCCTCGGGCGCGCCGCTCACGCTGGCAATCCTAGCCGAGACCGTCCTCGCCGAGTTGCCGCCATATCCGTCACCGTCAGGTGGCAATGTGTGGCTCCCTGGACGCGGGCGACGCATGTTGGCCTTTAGCGATAGTCGTCAGGAGGCCGCGCGTTTAGGGCCGAGACTTACTCGCCAACACGAGACACAGTTAATCCGGACAGCAATCATCCAGTCTATGGGCCAGAACGTCGCGGCGGACGACGCAGTAATGGACGATCTCAGGCTGGAGATTGAGCGGTTAGAGGCCGAGTTAGCACAATCGAGTTTGACAGCCCCACAACGCCAATCTCGGGAAAAAAGATTGCGTACGGCACGACAAGAGCTCGCGGAGGCTACGGTCGGGGGCTCAATAGTCGATTGGGCTGCAAATCTAAAAAGGGAAGGCTTACTCGCCCAGGTGCTAGATCCTGAGATCGGGACCAAGCAGTATGCGCATCCACACACACCGAAAGGGCAACGTGATTGGTCCCAGCACGACTGGGAGGCTAACACAAAGGAGATACATAAGCGCGCGCAGACGTTCCTGGCGCGCGAGTTTGCCAGCCCACTCCGTCGCGCGATCTCAGCAGAGACTCTTGGACTGGCGGAGGTCACATATCCCGGCCTGGACACACTACCAGCCCCGTCAAAGTTCCTGGGTATCTTGCCGCACGAACAGGCCCGCCAACTATTAAAGGAGTGCTGGTCAGCGTTCCTCCATGCACTTTGCGACACCCTACGCAGTGATGGAGCCATTACCCTCGGTGACGAGCAAGAGGACACCGGATACCAATTCGGCGGAGTGCTGCTAGGTCGGTGGTGCGCTCTTGATCAAGAACGAAGCAGTGCCTTGATTCGGTTCGTAGGTGTGACGACGCGTCAACGACGACGCGGGTTTGCAACCGCCGTACTCCGTTCGTGTGGCCTAGCCGAGCAAGACGCTGAACAAAAAGCAGTAGAAATGCTATCTGTTGCCTTTGAGCAACTGCTAAATCGAGCAACTCCGCTTGATCAGGTTCCCGATTCCGCAGATCTTCCGTGGTTGCAGCGAGGAGTGAAACAGACTAAGCAAGGACCGCCGGCTGACGCATTGCGGTTGTTATTTCCAGGATTAGGCTTGCGCCGTCCGCAGCAACTATATCAATGCACAACCACGGGCCATGTCTGGTGCCGTACGGTTCTTGGTTGCGCACCGGAGAGCGGCGGAACAGGGACTCTTAAAGAGGTGTCGGAGGAAGAACTGGATCGGGACCCACGACTTGCTCGACAGCGTCGTGAGTACCGGTCGTCCCCCGTGTTCCGAATCGGCCTTTGGGCCGAGGAACACAGTGCGCAACTCTCTCCACAGGAGAATCGACGTCTACAAGATCTCTTCAAAGCCGGCATTCGCAATATCTTGAGCGCCACGACAACATTAGAACTGGGTATCGACATAGGCGGTCTAAGCGCCGTCTTGATGGGCAACGTGCCACCCGGCAAAGCTAACTATTTGCAGCGCGCCGGTCGTGCGGGACGGCGTGCCGACGGCTCGTCGATTGTCGTTACCTTTGCCCGTCCACGCCCGTTCGACCAACAGGTTTTCCAGGGCATAGGCGAGTATCTGGATCGACCGCTCCACCGGCCGCTCGTGTTCCTCGACCGCGCCCGAGTCGTGCGCCGTCACTTCCACTCATTTCTGTTGGGCCAATTCTTCCATGATATTTCTCCAACAGATTTGCACGTCGGGGCCATGAACGCATTTGGCAGCATGGGCCGATTTTGTGGCGTGTCCCTACCGCCCTACTGGAAGGATGGAGACAAGCCGACCGCAGATCAACCTGTCCCTCTCCTACCACCAAATACCGCAGCATCATTATCTTGGTGGAATCCCGCGCTACAATCACCGGGGTTAGAGGCGCAGTTTCTAAGCTATCTTTTCTGGCTGCGCGACTGGTGTGAAAGCGATCTACGTGAAACGGCCAAGATGCTGTTCCACAACACAGGCGTAGAAGCGGAAGTAAGCGACTGGACCAAGCTGTTGCAGAGCGTGGTAGAAGCCTTCGGTGCGGCGATCCACGATTGGCGGCGGGAGTACGATAATTTATTGCTGTCGTGGTATGTATCAGAGCCAAAAACGCAATCTAACGCTATCCGCTACCAACTCTCGCTGCTTCATGAGCTTACCGTCATCGAGGCGTTGGCGGATAAGCAGTTCTTGCCGCACTATAGCTTTCCTATCGGCATCCACAAATTGCGCGTTATTGCGCCGGACGAGCGGCGAGAGGGTAAGATTCGCGAAGAAGACCAGTACCGGCTGGAACGCAGCAGCCTATTGGCATTGCGTGAATACGTGCCTGGATCGCAACTCCTAGTTGGTGGCAAGCTAGTATCCTCGCGGGGCTTGCTCAAACATTGGACGGGCGCGGATCTTAACGCCTCTATGGGGCTGCGTGGGCACTATTGTACATGCATGAATGACCACTTCTACTATTGGGTGTCCGCGCCCTCGGCGGGATGTCCTATTTGCGGCGCCCCTCCAAAGCAAGCTCCGCAAGATTTACTTTTCCCACAACATGGCTTTAGCAGTGCGGCATGGGATCCACCGAAATGGAGCAATGATGTTGAGAGTGTAGGTATTGCTGAAACGGCGACTATTACCTTCACGCAACATGGAAGCGCTGGCACAGAGCTATCCAAGATTGACTTCGGAGATGTGAGAGGCTTGTCGACGCGTTACCGGGAGAACGGTGAGTTGCTGGTCTACAACAGCGGGGGGTCGGCTAAATTGGGTGAACTTGGCAAAGGATTCGCTATCTGCCTTAAGTGTGGCTACGCTGACAGCGAAAACGACTTTGGCAAAGGCAAGATACGCTTACCCAAGGAGTTCGAAACCCATGCGCCGCTGACCGCTACTTTACCCTGGGCTATATGTTGGAAGAACAACGAATCTCCCATCATCCGCAATCAAGTGCTCGCTGCCAGTGAAACGACCGATGTACTCCTCATCGATTTCTCTGCCTGTCTGGGAGCCTATGCCTCGAATGCGTCAGTAGTTACCACTCTAGGCTACGCCTTACAACGAGCCGGAGCGCAACTCCTGGAACTAGACTCACGAGAATTAGGCGTCCTGGTCGTACCAGCAGGTGAGCAAGGATTTGGGTTAGGCGTCGTCCTTTACGACAGCGTTCCTGGTGGAGCAGGACATGTACGCGAACTTATGGACAGGAAACGTGATTGGTTGACGACAGCCCGATCAGTAATGTTTGTCAACGAGGCGCATCACGCGCGTTGTGAAACGGCCTGTCTAAATTGCTTGCTCTCCTACAGCGCGCAAATGGTGGCCGCACAGAATCTCTTTCAGCGTCGTCTTGCAATAGAGGTGCTTGATGCGCTTCTAGACGAAAGAGCCCTTCCGGCGCCCCCTGCAAAAATACCCACTCAAACGGCAGCCCATGAAACCACGCTCCCACCTCTGCCATCTAATGACGAAAGATTACAAAGAGCAGAGAAGCGTCGTCAAGGGAGAAAAAGTTGAGTGCCCCGTGAAGTACCATACATGAATGCTCACTCGTTTGATCTCTCCGATCACTTTATCACTCTGCCCGGCTTGCGCATGCACTACGCGGAGGCCGGGCCCCCTGACGGCGCGCCAGTGATCCTGCTGCACGGCTTCCCTGAGTTCTGGTACTCGTGGGGCCTGCAGATTCCGACCCTCGCGGCGGCCGGCTACCGCGTGATCGCGCCCGACCAGCGCGGCTATAACCTCTCCGGCAAAGGCGGCCCCTACGACATCGCCACGCTCACCGCCGACATCGCCCACCTGCAGGACGCGCTCGGCCTCGCCACAAGCCATATCGTCGGACACGACTGGGGCGGCGTGGTCGCCTGGGCCTTCGCTGCCGCGTACCCTGAGCGCACCAACCGCCTGGTGATTCTGAACGCCCCGCACCTCAACGCCTACGAGGACACAGTGCGGCGCCACCCGCGCCAACTCCTCAAGAGTTGGTACATCCTGTTCTTTCAGCTGCCCCAGCTGCCTGAGTGGAGCTTGCGCGCCGGCGACTACGCGGTGTTGCGGCGTGCCTTCGCGCGCGTCCCCCACATGACGGCGGGGGACATTGCCCGCTACACGGACGCCTGGGCGCGACCGGGCGCGCTGTCCGCCACGATCGGCTGGTACCGCGCCATGGCGCGCCAAGCGCTGTCCCGCCGCGGACATCCGCCAATCCTGCGCGTCGCCAGTTCGACCCTCGTTATATGGGGCGAGCGCGACGCCTTCCTAGATCGAGCCTGCAACGACACGCTGCCGCGCTACGTGCCGGATTTGCGGATCAGCTACCTGCCGGCGAGCCACTGGGTGCAACTGGACAGGCCGGACGAGGTCAACCGGCTAATGCTGGCGTTTTTCCGCTCCACCAGGAATAAAACGTGAAACGCGCGGGGTTCAGCGTTTCAGCTTCCCGTGGTCAATGGCATCTCTTGCGCCTCTACAAAGAGCCTGCCTTCGGGCGTCACGCGGTAGCCATCACCCTCGCTTACCGCGAGCAAGCCTTTCTCAGCGAGCGCGCGTAAAGCCGCGACAGGCGTAGCATAGGGCTTGATATTCATAGCCCTAATGGTATACCACGTCACCGGATATGGTTGGGCCGCGATAAAGCGAAGCAGTCTATAATCAGTATCCATTGATTATCCCCCCTGCATTTACTCTATCAAATCCAGAAACTGCCATGCGCTGTGGTCGTACAAGAGATAAACGGGCTTATTGGCCGCGTCTGTCACGACTTCTCGCAGACCATAATCTTCAAGCGCAGCTGTGTGGCAATTGTTCCACAATTCGTAGGCTACTTCTGGCGAAGCCGGCTGGCCTGTTTCCCAACCGAGTTCGCGATAGCGTGCGAACTCATCCAATTCGTGCGCGTAGAAGTTGAGGTCTTGCACCGTTGGATTAGTATTACCGCGCGCGATTTGACGCAGCCTACCCAACATGATCTCATTAGCGCGGTCGGGACCAAAGCGCGCCAGGTGTTGTTCGACCAGTTGAATACCACCGTCTGTGATTCGCACAGCGTCGATGTTCAGCTGTCGAATCGGGCCTCCCGCGGCTATAGGGTCAAATTCGCGGCCGCTCACGGGGCCTCGCGCTCCCAAAAGTCCCTCCTCGGACCGGCGGTCGAGAAGCCCCAACGGCCGGTCCGCGACGCCTATACGTTGATCGCCGCCAGTAGCTCGGCGCAGGCGATGGCCGGCTCCCAGCCGTGGCCGTGGTCCTCGAAGCTCCACCACGCGGAGAGCACCGCCTGGGCAACGCCCCAGCCACGTATCCGCGCCCGCTCGAACCCAAGCTCCGCGGCCAGTTGATCCACGCGACGCGCTAGCATGCGACTGGGATATGGCGCATTGAGCAGCCCCGGCAGCGGATCGCGCAGCAACACGCCCGTCTCATAGGCCGGCTCACCGACCACGCCCTTCGGGTCGATAGCCAGCCACGGTTGGCGCTGGGCGGCCAACACATTGCCATAGTTGAGGTCGCCGTCAACACGACGGGCTCATCCATCGAGGCGATCAGTTCAGTGAACAGACGTTCGGCCTGCGCGACCAAAGCAGTGGGAAAGGGTCCGGTACCGCCGTCGAAGCGCGCGCGCAGCCGCTCCAGCCCCCTGGCCCAATCGGCGACCGAGGGGAATGGGTGGTCCGGCAGGAGGTCCAGCGGGATCGGGCGCCATAACTGCCGCATGGTCGCCGCCGCGATGGAGGTCGCCTTCTCCTCGTCCTCCACGGCGAGCAGCGGCGTGCCGGGCTCACACCGCTCCAACAGCATCACCTCGTCGTCTCGGTCGAGCTCGAGCAGCCGCACGGAGCCGTGCCCGTCGTAGATACGGAGCGCCGCGGCCTGCGCGGCGAACTCGCCGGCGGGCGCGCAGGCTTTGACGATGACGGCCGTACCGTCGGCGCGCCGCGCTGGGACAACATAGTTGTACGATAGGGGCGCCGACGAGGGCTCGAGCGTCAGGTCCCAACGCCGCGCGCAGGCGTCCACGATAGCGGGGAGGCGCTCCACCCAAGCGTGACCAACCGCGCCGTTAAGCTCGATCTGCGTTTGGACGAATGTCTCGGGGATAGGTAGCATCATCTATTAGCCGTCGTCGTTCTCCGCCTCTTCGCCGGAACCCTCGCGCAGGCGGCCTTCGGAATAGCCGAAGTGGTGGCCGACCTCATACGTTAAGGTCTCGCGGACGCGCGCGCGCAGGTCGTCCAGGCTGGCGCTGGCGCGTTCGAGCGGCCCCTGGAAGAGGGCGATCTCGGGCGGGGCGCTCATGGCCGGCCCCGCCAAGCCGCCGCCAAGGAACTGCGCCGGCACGGCCACGCCACGGTAGAGCCCGTACAGCGTCGTACCCGACGGCGCGTCGTCGGGGATATCCTCGGCCACCGGCTCCGCCTCCACGACCACGACGATATTGTCCAGCAGCGGCGCCCACTCGCGCGGCAGCTCGTCCATGACGTCGGAGACAAGCTCATCGAACTGCTCCGGCTCCAGGTGTACACGACCTTCAGGCTCTCCGATCATACTCACGTTCCCTCCCCCGCGATCAGGCGCTGGTACCAGCGCCCGCTATCCTTGATGGTACGCGTCTGCGTGTCGTAGTCGACGTGGACGATGCCGAAACGCTTGGTGTAGCCCTCGGCCCACTGCCAATTGTCGAGCAGGCTCCAGGCGAAATAGCCCTTGACGGGCACGCCGTCGGCGACGGCGCGCGCCACTTGCTCGACGTGCGCGTCGAGGTAGGCTACGCGGCGCGGATCGCGCACGACCCCGTTCGCGCCGGCCTCGTCCTCGAAGGCCGCGCCGTTCTCGGTGATGTAGATGGCCGGCGGGTCGTAGTCGCGCTTCAGGCGCGCCAGCAGGTCGTAGAGCCCCGGCGGGTAGACTTCCCAGCCCATGGCCGTGCGCTCGGTGTTGTCGCCCGGCCAGAGCGTCTGCTTCGGTTCATCGTGCGGACCCATCGTCACGATCGTGCGGTTGTCGTAGTTAACGCCCAGGAAGTCGATCGGCGTGGCGATGATATCCAACTCGCCGGTCTCAATCTCTAGCAGTGGACGCCGCTCTAAGATGTCCGGCGGGTAAGAGCCCTTGAACAGGGGGTCAAGGAACAGACGGTTGCGCAGCCCGTCCTCGATCACGGCGGCGCGCTCGTCCTCATCGTGCGCCGAGAGCGGCTCGACCGGCGTGAGGTTGAGCGTGATACCGACCCGCGCGGAGACGCCGGGGCCGCCGCGTACGTTCCCACGCACCACGGGGACGGCCAGGCCGTGCGAGAGCAGCAGGTGGTGGACGACGCGCGGGTAGAGGTCGGGCCGCGTGAGCCCCGGCGCGTGCGCGCCGGTGACGTGCCCGAGGTGGGCCACGACCCACGGCTCGTTGTGTGTGATCCAGTCGCTCACACGGTCGCCCAGGCGGTAGGAGACGGTATCGGCGTACTCCACGAAGCGCTCCACGGTGTCGCGGTTAGCCCAGCCGCCGCGCTCTTGCAGCGCCTGGGGCAGGTCCCAGTGGTAAAGCGTGACGAAGGGCCGGATATTGTGCTGGAGCAGCAGGTCGACCAGGCGCTCGTAGAAGTCGAGGCCGGCCCTATTCGTGCTCAGACCGCCGCGTCCTTCCGGTTGGATACGCGGCCACGCGATGGAGAAGCGATAGGCCTGCAAGCCAAGTTCGCGCATCAGCGCCACGTCCTCGCGCACGCGATGGTAGTGGTCGTCGGCGGGCTCGCCCGAGCTGCCGTCGACGATCTTGCCGGGGATGGCGGCGAAGCGGTCCCAGATACTCTCGCCACGCCCACCCTCGCGCGTGGCCCCCTCAATCTGGTAGGCCGAGGTCGCCACGCCCCATAAAAAGTCTGATGGCGTCATCGTTGGTTGTTCCCTTCCATGCAGCGCCATTGTAGCATGCCACTCAGTTCCCCTATCGAACGTGGATCCACCCGACTGTTGTGCCCGTGAGGGGATGGAGAAACGCGGCAAGGTACAAATTCATGATATGCTGACGGTATGCCCCATACAGTGGCCCTGCCGCCCCTGCTAGAAGGCATCATGTCACCGCGACATCATAACCCTGCCCGCGCTGTCTGAGGAGGCGCTCACGGATCCCCGCCGCCTACTGACGCTGCGGCGCACGACGCTCCTGGATAGCCCGCCCACCGACGTCTTCGACCGCTTTACCCGCCTGGCCGTCACGATCTTGCGCGTGCCCATGGCCTTGCTCACGCTGGTGGACGTCGATCGCCAATTCTTCGTGAGCCAGGTCGGGCTACCCGAACCATGGGCCTCCGCCCGGCAAACTCCGCTGTCCCATTCTTTCTGCCGCTATGTCGTCGTCACTGGAGAGCGCCTGCTCATCGCGGATGCGCGCGTTCATCCGCTCTTCAAGGACAACCGCGCGATCGCCGACTTTGGCATCGTGGCGTACGCCGGCATCCCGCTGCGCACGTACGATGGCGCCGTGCTGGGCGCCTTCTGCGCGGCTGCTCATCGCCCTCATACCTGGCGGCGGCGGGAGATCGAGATCCTACACGAACTCGCCGCGGCGGTGACGACGGACATCGAGCTTCAGTTGTGTCGTTGATCCTGATCGTTACATCGGCGTGAAATTATCCTATCGACGCGGCTCCGAACCGTGCGCTATAGTGGGACCACATCTTCTAGACCGACAGCGATGGGGGCGCGCACGACATGGTATTCGGACAGAGCGATGTCTTCCTGATCCTGGTCCTCGGCTTCGCCGCGTTCCTGTGGCTGGGGCTCTATGTCCTCGCGCGGGGTGATCGCGGATCTATCTCCGTGCTGCTGGGGGCGGCGGCGCTGACGACGGCCGTCTTTTTCCTGCAAGCGTCCCTCCAACGCGTCTTGGCGGACGCGCCCGGCGCGCGCGACACCCTCGCGCGCCTGACGTGGTGGACCAATATCATCCCGATCGCGCTCTGGCTGCGCCTCAGCCTGTCCCTGCGCCGACGGATCGCTGGCGCTCCCGACGCGTCCCAGCGCGCCGCGCTGTCACGCCTAGCCTACGGGGCCGCGCTCGTGCTCTCGCTGCTCAGCATGTCCACGAACCTCGTCGTCGACTACGGCCACGCCACCATCACGCCCGGCCCACTCTACGCGGTCTACCTGGCCTACCTCCTGGTGGGCACAAGCGTCGCCGTAGTCAACCTGAGTCCTTTAGGAGCCCGCGGTTGGCGGGCTGTCGAGGCAGGAGTTCCCCTCGTGGAGGCCCGCGCGGCGCTGCCACGAGACAACAACGCGTCCGGCGGGGAGGGGTGGGGCGCGGCGGTGGGAGCGCGGCGGTGGACGCTGGAGACACGCCTGCTGGTGACGGGCGCCCTATTGTTCCTGATCGCCACGGTCTACATCGCGCTGCGCTTCCTGCTGAATTCCGACTGGGCCGAAACGCCGCCCTACGTTTTACTCCTGGCGGGCCTTGGCGCCGTGGGGGCCGCAGTCGCCGTGCGTAGCGCCCTGTTGCTCGGCCGCGACGTGCGCCGCGACTTCTTGTATAGCTTCACCGTCGTCGCCGTGCTGCTCGCACTGTATCTCGTCACGGATGGGCTGCTGGTCGGGTTCGCCACCGTCGCCCACGCGCTGTTCGCGCTCAGTCTGACCGCGCTGATCGTGGCAAGTCATACCTTGTACGATCCCGGCCGCAACCTGCTAGATCGGGTATTCTTCACGCCGGTCGTGCGCGAGGAGCGCGCGGCGGCGCGCGCCTACGCCGAGGCGCTGGCGGCTCCGCCCGCCGGGCCGCATCCTGATCTCGCCACGTGCAAGGCCTTCGACGACGCCGTACGACGCGCCCTCACGCATATCTCCGATCCGACCAAGCTGGCTACGACCCCGCTGCTCAATCTCCAGATCGTGGCGAAGGGCGTGAGCGAGCAGGGCATCGAGGACAACCGCCTGACGCGCGCCGCCGTCCTCAAAGACATTCTACTGGAGCTGCTCGACGGCCTGCGGCCGCAGGACGGCAGCGGCGGCAAGGTGACAGGCGACGCCTGGCGCTACTACAACTGTCTCTATTATCCCTACCTACGTGGGTTGGGGCGGCGGCGCGCGCCGACGGCGTTGCGCGCGCTGGCGGAGCGGCGACGGCGCGAAGGCGGCCCGCGCACGGAGTTGGAGCAAGCGCTGGAGTGGCTCTTGCAGGTCGACGAAGATACCTTCTACAAATGGCAACGCCGTGGCTCCGATACCATCGCCGCCGCGCTGCGCGAGCGCGAGGAGCGCGTGGGCGGGGCCGTGCCCGAGGCGCCAGTCGGGAGTCGTGAGTCGTGAGTCGTGAGTGGACATCTGGTCAATTGTCGGCATGGCTGCGCTCATACGGTGTGAGGCGTCATTTTGCTGACAAGCCACGTCCGACTCCCAACTCCCGACTCCCGACTGGCACGGTCCTTGCTCTCTCGGGCGCATATGGAAAAGGACGAGGGGACGGTTGATCGGCGCGGTGTGAGTGTTGTACAGGCGGTGCTGCGCGCACTCGCGGCTGGAGCCTCGGCCGATGAAGCGCTCAATCTTATCATCGAGCGCGCGCGCCTGCTGCTCCCCGCCGCGGAGGTGATGGTCCTACTGCTGCGGGATAACCAATGGATTCTACACGCCGGACAAGGCATCGCGGGCGCGCATTTGCCGCGCCTCACATTCGCCGACGGCACATCAGTCGAGAGTTGGGTCACCGTGCGCGACGCGGCTCTATTCGTGCCGGATGTGTCCATTGACCCCCGCTTCCGTTCGGCGGCCCCAGGAAAGAACCGTATCATGGCGCTGGCCGTCGTCCCTATACGGGTCGAGGGCGCGGTCGTCGGGGTCCTGGAGATCGGCAATGAATGTAGAGTCGATCTCCGTGAGAACGGCGCGTTGTTAGCCTTGTTAGCCGACGCGGCAGGCATCGTTGTCGCGTATGCGCGCGCGACACAGCGCTCGTGCGATCTGGCGGCGGAGGAAACGTTGCGCGCCATCAGGCATGATGTCAGGAGCCCGCTCACGGCCATCAACGGCTACGCGCAACTCCTGCGCCGCCGCGCCATGCGCGAGAGCCGCGACGCGGACGTGCGGACGGCGGCTATCATCATGGAGCAAGTACAGCGCATCATAACCATGCTCGACGCCCTACGCGACGCGGCCCCGGGCGACGCCGACGTCGGAAGTCGGACGTATTCCGCGTGTCAAGGCATGTAGTGATGGTGACGAGGTTTGCTGTCAGACGTTGTATGTTCACCCATCGATGTCCGACTATCGGCTATTTCCACATACTCTCGAACTCGGCGTTGCTGCGCGCCGACGACGGCGTGCTCCGCCGTAGCGCCGCGGAGACGCGTCCGCGCCAGCGCAACTCGGCCCATTTGCGACGACGGGCCCGCCAGCGACGAATAACGTGCGCGACGATCGTGCCGAGCGTGTAGATGACCAAGAGAGCCACGATGGCTAGAACGCCGGTCAGCAGCACGGCGGGAGTTGTCTGGGCCGCCGTGCTCTTGAACAGATCCACGAGCGGTTGAGGTAGTGGCGAGTGAAACGGCGCCGTCGGGTTGCCCCCCAGATTGGCCTTCGCTCCCGCGGCCAGCGGCCCGAGTACCATGGCGAACACGCCGACGACGGCCAGGGTGAAAACCGTCACGACGCCAATAAAGAGCTTGACCATACCTATACCTATGCCCCCTTTTCGCGCTACTATAGACGCGCGCGTCGTGCGGCGCAATAGCCCATTGAGGGGAGCCTGACTACTGACTACTAAGGGTCACATCGCCCGCGTGGACCGCGCGCACCGCGCCGTCGCTGTCACGGACCAACAGCGCGCCCTCGGCGTCCACGTCGAGCGCCACGCCCGCGAAGGCGTCGTCCGGCGTCTGCACGCGCACGGGGTGCCCAAGCGTGACGAGCCGCTCACGCCAGAGACGCCGGACCGTTGCCGGTTCGTACGCCGCCAGAGTCACGTACGCCTCCAGCCGCTCCAACAGGTGGATCAGCAGCGGCTCGCGAGCGATAGGCGCGCCCGTCACGGCGGATAGCGCGCGAACGCCGGGAAGATCGGGCGCGGCGTTGACGTTCAGACCGATGCCAATCACGACCGTCCACGATGCTTCGGCTTCGTCCAACTCGAGCAAGATCCCGCCGATCTTCGCCCCGTCGATGAGGACATCGTTGGGCCACTTCAGCGTACAACGCGGGCCGGTGAGCGCGCGCACGGCGTCGCCGGCGGCGAGAGCTGCGGCCATGGTGAGGGTGTACAGCGGGAAATCAGGCGCGGGACGCAGCAGAACCGAAACGGCGAGTCCAGTACACGGCGGCGCGGTCCAATGGCGACCGTGACGGCCACGCCCCTGCGTCTGCTCGTCAGCCAGCAAGACCGTACCATCAGGGGCTCCCTCGCGGGCCAACGCGCGCGCGGCCGTATTCGTCGACCCGATGGAGGGATAGTATATGATGCGGCGCCCCAACCGTGCGCCGGCGCGGGCGCGCGCGACGCGCCGCCAGTCCAGAGGCTCAGGAGAATCCGATGTCATCGCGCTGTGCTGTAAGGTCCCAACAAGATCACGCGTTAAAATCCCGAACAAAAAGGAGAGGGGCGGGAAGCAAGCTTCCCGCCCCTCAGCTGCGATAGGTCAGGCCTACCGAATGTGATAGGAACGCTCGAGAGCGAACCGTTTAGGAATGAGTACCCTCACTCATAATGTATCCGCCAATCGAGCTCAAGACGCTACCGCAACTATGACTACCCATATTGGCATCACCTCCTTTCAGAACTAGGATTGATAGTTGAATAATACCGGGCCTTCGTACCGTTGTCAAGGGCAAAATATGGCGCCACGACTAATAACTCAAGTCGCGTTGCTATGTGCGCGTCTGGCGCCACACATGCTACCTACACAACAGAGTACAAAGTTAAAACAGGGAGAGAGCTATGGTGGACGAAAAAGCGTTCGTGTTGGCCGTCAACTACTGGCCGCGCAAAAAGGCAATGTATTGGTGGAAAGATTTCGACCGCGCCGAGGTCGAAACGGAGTTCGCGCAGATCGCCGCGCTGGGCCTGGGCGTTGCGCGTATCTTTCTGTTTTGGGAGGACTTCCAGCCAGCCCCCGAGCGCATCAATGACCAGGCCCTGTCCGATCTCGGCACGGTGCTCGACGTGGCGCGCGAAGCCGGGATCAAGATAATGCCAACGTTCTTCACCGGCCATATGTCGGGCATTAACTGGTGGCCGCGTTGGGCGTTGACGCCCCAAGAGGACCTGGAGGGGATGCTGCGCATTACCGACGGCCAGTACACCACGCGCGCCGGGCGCGACCCCTACGCCGACCCCTTTATGATCGACGCCGAGAATCGCCTCGTCGACGCGGTGTGCGGGCGCTACGGCGCGCACCCGGCCATCTACTCCTGGAACTTCTCCAACGAGCCGGACCTGTTCGCCGTGCCCCACACCTACGCCGACGGCGCGGCCTGGAATCTCAACCTGGCGGCGCGCGTGCGCAAGCACTCCGCGTCGCCGGTCAGCGCGGGCATGCACCTGGCCACGCTCATCGGCTACAGCGGCTTCCGCCCCGACTTACTCGCCGCCAACAACGACTGGCTCTCCATGCACGCCTACAGCATCTACTACGCGCAGACCGAGGGCGACGACCCGCTCAACAGCGACGTGGTCCCGCTGGCCTGCCTCGTCACCGAGGCGCTCGGCCGCAAGCGCGTGCTCTTCGAGGAGTTCGGCTACGCCAGTTCGCCGGGCGGCGACATCTCGGAGCACCGCACCGTGCGGCGCGGCCCGCGTGAGAGCCTGCAATACTTCGCCGACGACGCGGCGGGCGGGCGCTACTACGCGGAGGTGCTGGAGAAGCTGGCGCGCTGCGGAGCGCTCGGCGCCGGCGCCTGGATGTACTCGGACTACGACCCGGCGCTGTTCACGAAGCCGCCCTTCGACACGCACGAGCACGAGCGCTTCTTCGGCCTTACGCGCGCCGATGGCTCGGTCAAGCCATCGGGCGAGGCCGTGCGCGCCTTCTCGCAGCGGATCGCGGCGGCCGAGCGCTTCCCGCGCACGGTCGCCCCGCTGCAGCTCGACCCCGACGCCTACTACCTCGACCCCTCGGGCGCCTTCGACCGCCTGTTCGCTCAATACAACGGGCGCCTCTAGCATCGAGGGTCGGGGGGGGGGGGGGGGGGGCGGGGGGGCGGGGGGGGGGGGGGGGCCCCCCCCCCCCGCCCACGGGACCGCCCCCC
>JAABUJ010002832.1_pt1 | contig 20504 bp, 13 predicted proteins | sample 5559131 | NCBI WGS metagenome assembly JAABUJ01 (sample SAMN10711875, study PRJNA513366) | rock metagenome | isolation source: Antarctica rocks | place: Antarctica: Victoria Land, Mt New Zealand nord | collected 2016-01-07 | reverse complement strand
GACGGTGCGGTTCATCCTCCCCAGTGCCGCGGCGGTGGAGCAAGGGGCGGCCGTGCGCCCGCAGGCACGCCTTAGGCCCCCGCACCCTGAGCGCCACAAGCGGCGAGGGGCACAGATCAACGCCACACGCGCGGATCCGTGCGCGGACGAGGCGGACACCCGCGCGGATCCATGCGCGAACGAGACACCCCCCAGCGACGCCTGGCTCGCGGCTCAGCCGGAGCGACCTACGGCCGAGCGCACACACACAGATGGCATAAGGAAAGAACGGCGTCAACAGTGTCAGGACTGCGGCGACCTCTTTAGTGTCTTCCCGCTCGAGCGGGAACGCACGTCAGCCTACTGCGCCCGGTGCGGCGCCGAGCGGCGACGCGCGCAGGCCCGCGCCCGCATGCAAGCCCTGCGCGCCCGGCGCCGCACCGGGGCGGGGTAGCAACGAGATGGGGGGTGCGGTCAGCGCATCCCCCCGTAGCTCGCCTTGCGCTGGCGGTAGGCCTGGGCGCGCAGGGCGTTCTGCTCACGCTTCACCTCATCGCGGCAGAGGTCGCAGTAAATCGACGCTGGCCCCCGTTCGCCCCTCATCACTGTCTCGCGCTCGCCACAGCGGGCACACTTGATGCGCTTCTGTTTGACCGCCATTCCCCCCCCTCTTAGACCGTCACGCAGGTATTATAGAAAACCTGCGTGATGGCTGTCAAGCGCCCCTTTTCTCCCCTAGGGGCATGTGTGGAGCCGCCACGGGCGTGGGGGGAAAGCGGGCCAGTTATCGACCACAGTGACAAGCTGCCCATCGTAACGCTCTGGTGCTGTAGCTCTATACAACAGATGCGTTTCATGGTGGAGTGCACATAGGTGTCAAGATCTATGGCACAGGCGGTCGGCTACGCGGGGTCGTGTGCCCCTAGCCGACCGGCCGCACGCGCCCGTGATCAGCCGACCGGCCCGCGCCCCCTGTCCGGCTGCGCCGGACCAAGGGGCGCGCCCCTTGAACCCCGTTTCGGCTGCGGCGGCCCTGTGTCAGGCGGTTGGGCTCGACGGCGTCTGTGTGCTGACACAGGGCCGTCCTCGCCGACCTGATACGGCCGTTATGAGGCAGCCGCGGTAAGATATCTCGTGAGGCAACAACCCCGCACGGGTTACATTCCTCCGTGAGGCAATACGCGGATGTTACGCTTTTGTCACCAACAAAAGCGTAACAAAAAAGAGCATCGCCTAAGGGGCACCATCCCGCCGCGTCTGGGCGGACAGGAGGAAGCGATGAAAGAAGTGCGCGTACGGTGCAAAGGGTGCGGCGAACGGTTCACGGTCATCCGCGTCGACCGGGAGCGCACCCCGGCGTACTGTGACCTCTGCCTTGAAGAACGCAAGCGTGCGCAGGCCCGCGATCGGATGCAGGCCCTGCGCGCACGACGCCGGAACTCGTGAAACGCGACGACACCGTCGTATCGTTGTTGCTGTGGTACAAATGGAGATGTGTTAAATTGGGTGCTATGAGATCTGGTTCGGGACGCTGTCCCGCCTGGTGCTCCGCCGCGGGAGCCACGCCTCAGAGGCCGCGCTGCGCCACCAGGTCCTCGCTTTCATCGCGCACTACAATCGGGCGCTGGCCAAACCTATTACGTGGACGTACACGGGCCGCGTCACACCAACGGAGCAGGCGACTGCTCCGGCACCACCCGTGCAGGTCCAGGCCGCCTAATATGCGGAATGTTTTCAGGCGAAAGGTACTAGTCGGTACTTTGTTGATTCCGGCAGTGGTTACGTCGTGCGATACGAAACCGGCACGATACTGTCGATCAGGGAGCAGTCTTAGGCGCGTTGGGAGCCGCCAAACACCACTCGTCGGCACTGATTTGGCCTGCTCTACCGTATTCAACAAACTACCGGCTAGTCCTTTTCGTCATCTGTCCTCCCATGCCCATGCACGCGCCCGGATATCCCGGCAGGCGCGCTCGTCGCACTATTGCCCTCGGCATGGCCGGGTGCCGGCGCCTCATCCTTCTACAAGGTGTGAGGTGGCCCGGCTGGCGTGGACGCGCCGGTCAGGCCGCTTGATGCTCCGAGGCGTCGTCGTTCGGGGTGCTGACCTCGCCTTCCTCGGCCCCTGCTCCCGCAGGGTCGGTGGGCGTGTGGACGGCGCCGCCGTCCGGCGCGCCCACGGCCTCGTCGCCGCATTCCTCTCGCGTGAGCTCGGCGTCGAGCGCGGCCAGTTCCGCCTCCTTCTCCATGAGTTCACGGTCGAACTCGAACGGTTGGCCGAGGCGGGGGTGAAAGTCGGTGAGCCGGCGTTCCGCCTGAGCCCGTTCCAGTTCGTAGTGCGCCAGGTTCTTGTCGAAGCCCGACAGGGCGTTCTCCAAGCGCGCGATCGCGCCGAGCTCGCCCGTATCCGCTCGTATGTCGATCGGCTGCTCGTAATCCGTGCGCTGCAGATAGAGCTCATAGCCGTAACGTGTCGCCGTGACGCCGGCGGCCCCCCTAAAGTAGAGGTCGAAGCCGGCGACGCGGCCGAGCCTCGTGACGCCGTGGTACCGCTCGCCGACGTGCCGTTCGACGGATGCGATCAACGCGGCGCCTGCGGACCTGCGCTCGTCGTGGGTCGCGCCGGCGACCTCCATGTGGAACTTGTCGCTGCGCGTCTCCTCTCGGCGGGCGAGATCGGCCTCGATGGCCGTGATGCGCCGCGCCGCCTGCCGGATGGTTACTTCCGCGTCGGCGAGGTGACCACGGATGGCGACTTGGTCGTCGAAATGGGCGGCCTTGAGGCGACGCAGGCGGGCGAGGTCGCCTGCGAGCCCGGCCTTCGTGAGCAGGCGCTCGTCGCCGCTGGCAAGCGCCTTCGCCATGGCGAATTGGTTGGACTGGGACTCGCCCACATCCTCGACGCGCCGGATACTGGTGTCCCCTTTCAGGACCGCCTCTATGAATTTGGCCTTGCGCTCGAGGGTCTGCCACATCGCCGCGTCGAGGCTGCCTAGCGTGGCGTACGCGTAAATCTCCACCTCCTCGTGCTGGTTCTTCTGCCGTACGATGCGCCCCTCGCGCTGCTCGAGATCGCTCGGCAGCCACGGGCAATCGATGTGGTGGAGTGCGCGGAGCCGGGTTTGCGCGTTCACCCCGGTCCCCATCGTCTGTGTCGACCCGATGAGGACGCGGACCACGCCGGCGTTGACCGCCTCGAACAACTTCACCTTCTGCTCGGACTTCTTAAAGGTCTGCATGAAGGCTATGTGGGAGGCGGGGATACCGCGGTCTCCTCCCAGATCCGGGCAATGTTGTCGATGCACGCGTTGATCTTGTTGCTCGGCTCGTTCGGGTGGTCCGGCTCGACCAGACGCAGGTCTATGGCGGCGTGGCGGCCGTCGTTGATCACCGACAAGATGATGTCGTCCCCTTTCCGCGGCTTACCCGTGCGCCCTTCGATGGCCGTGATGCGCGCGGCAAGCGTCCCCTGGTAGGCCTTGAAGGCGTCGGTGGCCGGGCACCGCACGATCTCGCGCCGCCCGCCCCGCACGCGCGGCACGGCGACGACATCGCGCAGGTCGCTGGGCATGAGGACGTCCATGAAGGAGCGGACCATCTGGATCAGCTCCGGCACGTTGGTGAACTCCGCGAAGCGCGCCACACTCTTGTATTTGCCGGAGGGTTGGAGTTCCAACTCCGCGCGCACCTCACCGAACATCGCGGCCCAGGCGTCGAAGTTGTGCAGGTCGCGCTCGCGCAGTGCGCCCTCCTGCATGTAGCGCTGAATCGTGAAGACCTCCCCGAGCGTATTGGTCACGGGCGTACCCGAGGCGAGGATGAGCCCGCGCGTGGGATTCTTCTCCGCGAGGACGTAGCGGGATTTCACGTACAGATCCCAACTGCGCTGCGACCCTTCCGCGTCTATGCCCTTGATCGACCCCATATTTGTCCCATAGGAGAGCTTGCGGAATTCCTGGCAGTTGGACACCAGGATGCCCGACGCGAAGAAGTTGTGGTTGTCCGCTATCTCGATGTCGTACACAGGTTCACCTTCTCCACGCACGCCTGCAGCCCTGTCATCACCTCCTCGTTCGTAAACCTCAACACGGACCACCCGAGTGCGGACAAGACCTCCGTCTTCCTCCGATCGAGATACGTCCACTTTGGCTGGCGATGCGTGCGCCCGTTGACCTCGATCGCGAGTTTCAGCGCCGGATCGGCGATGTCGACCTTGTACGCATGCGGCAAGCTCGGAAATAGCCCTTTCACCGGCGCGGTCACGATCGCGTACTCCATCGGCAAGCTGAGGGCAGTCGCTAACTGGCGCTGGGGCTCCGTCGTCGTTCCATTGCCCCCCCGCGCCAAGAATGTCCGTCCCGACATCGACGCGGACACTTTGTCCCGCGTAGACTGGTTCCGCATCGGCTTGTTCTCGCGCATCCATGCGGCGACCTTGGGATTGGCGCGCCCCTTCAGCTTGCCCGAGTGCGGGGAGATACGCTCGACAAACTTCTCCTTCTCGCCTGGCTCCGCATTCCCGGCTTTCATGTGGCAGCTGCGTGAGCAGAAGCGTGGCCGCGCATCCTTCTTCGGCCCCAGGCTCTTGATCGTTCATTCCTTTCCGCAGCCGGGACATGCTGTCACAACAACCTTCTTCGGCGCGGCTCGGCGCGCGGCGTGGGCGCACTCCGGCTTGCAATACGTCTGCGGCCGGGCACCGTTCGGACACCTGACCGGGAACGGCGCGCCGCACCCCGCGCAAATCGCCGCCGTGGGAGGTTGTTACTTCGCTTCGCGGCAGGTTGTATCGCAGAACGTGCGCCTCGGATGGCTGCCCGGGGGCAGAGGCGTCCCGCAATGCGCACAGGACCGTACCTGGCCCGAGTTTACGCGCTTCGACATACCCGTCGCCCTCCATCGCTATTTTGTGCTCCCCGGTGCAGACGAATGACCCCAACTCGTGGACGACGCGCACGAGGTCTTCTCGCGGGCCGCGTGGCAGCCAGCGCACGATCGGCTTCCATTCGAGCCGTCCCCGCCCGCGGTCGCACGACAAGACCCGCACCGGTAATCGCCCCTCCACGATGCGGCCGATGGGGAGCCAGCCACGATCCGTTAGGATAGGCGTGTCGTACGGGAGGCATTCGTCCACCACGATCTGATCGACGCCGAGCTCGGCCAGGTCCACCAGATCGTCCTTGCGCGACTGGAGCGCGTCGATCTTCGCCCGCATGCCCTCCAGTTGCCGCTCGAGTTGCTTCCGCGTGACCCGGTCAGAGGGGTCCACCTCCGCGCGCAGCGCCTCGAACTCGGCGATCTGATCGTCGACCATGCGCTCCTCGAACCACGCTGGCACGGGGATGAACGAGTTGGCGCTATGCGTGATCACGATACCGTCCCACACCCCCGTCGCCGCGCGGGCGAGGAAGCGGCGACGGCGGCTCTTGTGGAATTGCACTTCGTCGGCGACGAGGATGTTGGCGTCGGGGTAGAGCGCCATCCACTCCCTTGCCCACTGCTTGAGCGTATGTCCCGGGACAACCACGATTGGTTTCGCTATGAGCCCCAGGCGTTTCTGCTCCATGATGGCCGCGATGACCGATAAGGTGTTGTGCGTGACAACGAAATCATCGGTCACGTAGAGGTGGCTCGGATGAGCGACAGAAATACAGCGAGCTTCCTTTCGCCCGACTGGTTCGACCGATACGATGTAGCGCGTCGGTTTATAGGACGTTTTGGGGCGTACGAGTTGCGCTTTCCGCGAGAGCCGGAACGGGGCGACCGTTGGCGGCAAAGATAGGCACAGGACATGGCAGGGCTTGCCCATCCGTCGCTCGCCGTCATGCGTGTAGCGCGGATGCTTGAGGTGACGCCGCACAGTGCCACCCAAGGATTGAACCAGATGGATCATCCCATCGGCCAGCGCTGGCGACACTGTGTAGAAGTACACGGAATGCCCGCGGCGGGAACAGGTGCCATCGGTGTCGAGCAACCCCTGGAGCAGGGCGTGCCGCGCCTCTATCGTGTTGAAGAGATACGCCTCCGGGATGAACTTGGTTTCTGATGTCACCCCTCTCAGGCCCAGCCCGTCGAGGGCCGTGCGCAACGGGTTACGGCGGTTCACCTGACCGCGCGATAACCGGTAGGACGGGCATTTGCCCTCCACGGTGCTTGGCACGATCCCGACCCCATCGGGGAGGAGCGGGGCGATGTGCGCGAGGAGCTCCCCATCCGCCGTGGTCACCTTGACGGACCAGTTTGAGAGCGATCCATCGCCCAGTAAGACGCCGAGCAGGTATGGATCGATCGGGACCGGTCGTCCGGCAAACGCAACGGCGCCGACCATTGGGATGCTGTGGTTCTTGGATCCGAGACGCGGATCGCGCAAGCTCTGCCGGATCTCCGCGAGGGCGCGGACTTTCGGCTTCGCCGATGGCCAGTCCTTGCTCAGGAGCGTTTCGTGATGCGTGGCGGTGCGCTCGGCGTAGGTCTGCGTGAGCCAGAGGTGCTCGTCGCAGCATTCGGTGGAAGAACCGTCACTGAACGTGACCCTGTAAATATCCTTCTCCCCTTGGGGGAAGACACCAACGACCGTCGTGGCCGTGCCATCGCCCGCGACGACCCGGTCGCCGACGCACAGCTCGCCCATCCGCCGCCAGCCGGTCGGCGTCAGCACCTTGGCGTCGAGGGGCTGGGCCTTCCCCGCGCCTACGGCGTGCGCGAGATAGGTCGATCCGCTCGTCAAGATACGCCAAATGGCTCTTTTCTGATGCTCGTAGAGCTGGAATGCACGGCTCGCGCCGGGCAGCGTCAGATGAGAACTGTCGAAATGGCGTGGCGCCAGATTGTTATACGCGTCGTTATATATCCGGACCAGGCCCATGGCGCGGTCAGCGTCGCGCCATATCCAGTCCTGGAAGGACGATTTGATCTTCGCCAGCTTCTCCCGCGCGGCCTCGGTCGCCTCGACGTTGAGCTCCTCTCGGGTCGAGCCGTCGTCGTTGCGGATCGTGTCGTAGATGTTGGGCAGCCGCGCGTTGAGGGCGTCCTCCAGCAGGACGCCGGCGTGACGCCGCTCGGTGCCCCACTCGCTGGTACCGGCGGCGCTCCCTCGGAAGCTGTAGCCGACGACCGTCCATGTGCCGGTCGCGGCGGTGTGCGCGATCGTGGTCGCCCCGCCGAGCACCTCCTCGGCAAAGGCTTTCACCACAGCCGTGGGAATCCAGGGGGCGCCGAGCCGCGCCGTGATGTCCGATGGCTTGAGGTCTGGTGGCTGGACCCGCGCCAGCGCCTCCGCGTTGCGCCGGAAGCGCGGGTCAATCTTGGCCGCGGTCTCCGCGAGCTGCACCTTAGTGCGCACGGCGCCCGAGAGATAGGCGTCGCTCGTTTCCCATCGCCCAGTGTCCGGGTCGACGAAAATGCTGTCGCCCAGATCCGCGACGACGGCTGCCTCGGGCCACGCCATGAGCTCCGCGATGCGCGCGGTATCGACGCGGCCCAGCTCGTCGAGGACGACGCTGAGCGCGTCGTGCGAGGACACAATCTCCGGCGGCGATGGCGGCGTGACGACGCGCTGCGAGAAGATAGGCCCTTTCCGGGCCTCGCCCGTCTCCTCGTTATAGATCTCGATGGAACTCACGAGATACGCATCGGGGTCGTCGAGGAACGGCGAGAGGTTCGGGGTCCGCGGCGAGCCCTTCTGGTCCGCGTCGTCGGCTTCCTCACCTGCGTCCGATGAGGCCGGGTACGCCGTCAGGTTGATCGGGCCATGCGACAGGACGAACATGTCGTAGGCCCGGTGGAGGCGCCGCTGCGCCTCCGCCCCGTCCCCGCCAGCGACCTGCGCGCGCAGGATGTCACGCACCGCGTCGCGGATCGGGACGAGCGCGGCGACGGTCTGCGCGTGCGACCGGTACATGCCCTCGCCCCTGCCCTTGTGCTTGATTCGCACGGGCTGGGCAAACCCGCCGACGATCTGCATCAAGGAGCCGTCGTCCGCGACGAGATAGTTTCCCTCGCGGCAGCGGCCCATCTCTAGCGTGGTCGCTGCCGTCGGTGACGTAGCCATGCCCGACGATGCCGGCTTCGCCGGGACGAGCGCCGGAGATGGAGGCGTGTAGATGTCGCGCGGCAGGCGCTCGATGGCCTCGGCGAGCGCCGCGTCAAGGTCGCGCCCCGGGATGGGATCGACCGTGTACGCCGGGCCGTGGTGACCTATCGCCACCGCGTGCGCGCCGAGCACCATCTCGGGATGGGCGTCGAAGTATTCGTTGACCTCGACCGTCTTCGAGCCCGCGACGAGCGAGGGGATCTCGACGAGGTTGGCCCAGGGTATGCTGTCCGGGGTGGCGCCGGCGCCGCGTTTCCGCAGGAAGACGACGTCGACGGCGGTGTCTGTGCCGGCCGTCTTGGCGAAGACGCCGCGCGGCAAGCGGATGGCGGCGACGAGGTCGACGCGCGCGGCCAGGTACTGGCGGGCCGTATCGTTGCCCTTGTCGAGCGTGCCACAACTGGTGACGAACGCGAGGAGGCCGCCCGGTCGCAAGGTGTCCACCGCTTTCGCGAAGAAGTAGTCGTGCAGGCGCAGATGCAGCTTCTTATAGCGCGGATCGGACGTGACGACGACATCGGAGTACGGCGGATTGCCCACGGCCAGGTCGTACATCGGCGGCAAGGCTGTCTTGGCGAAGTCAGCGCGGAGGATGGTGGCCTCGGGGTAGAGGAGCGTGGCGATCCCCGCAGTCACCCGATCGTATTCGACGCCGGTGTAACGCGTGCCCGCGCGCATGTGTTCCGGTGTCATGCCGATGAAGAGGCCAGTCCCTACGCCGGGCTCGAGGACCGCGCCACCCGTGAAGCCCAGGCGTTCGATGCCCTGCCAGACCCGCGCGATCACGACCTCGAGCGTATAGTGCGCGTATTGGGTCGACCGTGAGGCATCCGCGTATTCCTCGGGGGTGAGGACCGCGCGGAGCTCGGCGGCGAGGGCCTCCCACTCGTCGTCGCGGCGGCCGGTCGCGGCCATGGGGAACATCCGATTGGCCAGGTCGGATGCGCCCCAGCCGACGTACGTGATGAGGACCTCCTGTTCGTCGGGTGTCGCGACGCGCCCCTCGGCCGCGATCGCCTTCCAGAGCTTGATGGCCGCGATGTTGCCCTGTGCACGCTCCCGCCACGTCGTGGCGAGCGGCCTGACATCGGGGAGGTAGTAGTTGTTGCCCTTTGGGACATCCACCTCCGGCACGGCCTCGACGACGGCCGGCGGGGGCGGCGCAACGAGCGCGCTGGCCGTGCGGTCAATGACGATCACGTCGGGCGCGTCGGGCGCGTCGGAAAGGTTCACCTGGGGCGCTGGTCCTGGCATGGACGCCAGCCCCTCAGCGCGATTGACAACGTTCTCGGAGGGCCCGGGTACGGCGGCAGAGAGGACGACAACTGGCTGCGCGACGAGGGACGATAGGTCCAGGAGCGGCAGGGGCGCGTCCGCGCGATTGATCATGCTTTCGGATGCGATACGCTCGTCGGTCGGCGCGGGCGTAGACGATGGTACACAGGAGACGCCGAGCCGCTCGGCGTGTCGCTGGACGAGGCGCCGAATGTCCTCGATCGGCGTCGGCATCATCGGGTTATCCGCGTCGCGCAGCGATATGGCGTATTCCGCGACATCCCTGGCGGTCGCCTCGCCGGTCACATGGACCAGAATGGCGCGGGTGGTGATCTCGCCGACACCCCACCGGGCCTCGGCGTCGGCCCAGATGGCGATCCCGCGCTTTACTTGGGTGAAATGGGCCAGCGCCTCGGCCATCGGACAGGAGCCGGGGCGCCACAAGTTATCCCCATACCAGCCGCGGCCGCGCGCATCCTGTCCGATGGCGTCGTCGTGGAAGGCAAAACCTAGCTGGGTGGCGCGTCGCTGGGTCATGCTACGTCTCTTGGTCATCAGGAACCTCCAGGGTATCCGCAGCCTCGGCTACGGCGCCCGATGGGAATGCAGAGGGCCGGCGCCTTTCCCTCCGATGGGCAAGGCGCCGCCCGGTGTGCGGGGTGGCGACCTGCCGTCGAGGGTGCGGTGGCCGATGCTCACGGAGGAAGGGCGACTGGCCGATACCCGCCGTGGCTTGCGGGCGCGCGTCGGGGCCGCTGGTCGCGCGTGGCCTCGTTTGCGGCGACCTGCCACGCGGGGGAGGAAGGGCGCGGATGCTTTGACCGAGCGCATGGTCGGGTCGTCGAGTCCGCGCCATGCCGGGCCGCATTCCCCGCGTCGTGTCACACCGATACGCGCGGAACAGGGGTGGACGGCCCGGCCGGCACGAGAGCGCAGGGGAGGAGAAAAGGGTTGGGCGATTGCTAGCGCGACGGTGGCGATAACGACGCCAGATGGGACATCAGGTCAGTTACCCCACGGCAGCGGGGACTTGCCCTCACCCGCAAGGGGCAGGGCTTCGACGGCCACTGCTGGGACCGCGTGCAGCCGAGACTGGACAAAGCGTGACCGTGTATTGGTCGCCGCATTCCTCCGTCGCCCAACAGCGGCGGTCCTCTGCGACGGTTTGTATGGGCGCCTACACGGCTGCCACGGCCACGTCGAGCGGCCTCATGTCGCGCAGGGCAGCGCCCGCGAGACGGCCGATTTCGTCGATGCTGTTCCCTACCGCCTCCGGGGGCACGCCTTCGAGGACGAGCGCGCGCGCCGCGTTCGGGTTGTCCACGCCAAGGGCGCGCCGCGTGCAGTAGGCGGCTCCGTACGCCCGTGCCACCACGACATTGTCGGAGGGACGGGCGTCCCCTGTGACCACGCGCGCCATGAACAGCGCCGTCAGGACGACCCATTGGAGGGTCGTGAGGTTGGCGTAGGCCGACACCGCGATTGCCCCGCCCCAGACATGGATGTCCCGTGGCGGCAGTGCGCGGCCGTCGGACGCCCGCACCGTGAGGCCGCGCCGCCGCGCGAGCGCGAGCACCCAGTCGTACACCCGTTCGTTGTGCCCCGGCGTTCCCACTGGCTCCGTCGTCAGGGTTGTGAATTGCTCGGCCGTCCGCTCGTCGTCCCACGCCCGCGCCTCCCGCGCGAACCAGACGTAGACGGCGCCGTCTCCGAAGCCGCGCATGTCGGCGCACAACTCGTGGACGTAGCGCGCGGCCGGTGCCTCGATGACGGTGTTGGTTGTATCTGTCATATATCCCATAGATCCCTCCCAGCCCGGCCGTCCCCCGCAAGGGGGGACGGCCGGGCCAACATAACCGTTAGGTTAGCGCCGGTGCGCTTGCCGGCGAGCGTGCAGGAAGCGGTCACCCTTCGCGCGGTAATCGGCGAAGGCGGCGTAGGCCGCCTCGTGATCGAGCCCGGCGTCGAGCGTCGCTTGCTCAACCACGACCGGGATCACGCCCCGCCGCAGCGCCGCGAGCAGTTTCTCCGCCGCTCCCGACGCGCTCCGGTCGCGCGTTGTGACATCGATCGGGACGGCCGCCTCCTCGCCGACGAGGCTGACCCAGGCGTCGACCCCATCCCATTCGTCCTGGTGCGTCGAGGCGGGCGCGACATCCCGGACCGCCGGGTGCCGCCTCAGCGCGTCGAGGAACCGAGCCTCGTCGCGGTGCCCGTCGCGATCATGGGCGAAGCGGGCCGCGCGTGTGCGACCGGATGGGACGTACCGGGGCGCGTAGTGGACGGCCGCTTGCGCCGCGTCGTGATGGGTGATATCTTCCTCGCACATGGGGTTTTCCAGCCTCCGTGTAAACTGAGAGCCGGTCGCAGTGCAGCTGCGACCGGCTCCATCCATATGTAGGCGCCGCATGTTCCGCCATCGAACTGCTCGGCCTGCGGCCACCGAGCGTCGGGAAAACGTTTCAGCTGTCAGACTACTATCACTCGCGACGCCTCCTTAAGCGGCATCCCGCATATCGAGACGACGCTGAGGGGCAGCAAGGGTGACCTGGAAAGTTCGATCCGGCGGCGCGCGAAGTCGCCCGTCGCCCTCGGCGAAACTCTGTTTCACCGGTGTCGCCCTGTGCGTATCGACGATGCGATACCAGGTTGCGACGCTGTAACCCTATCGCTGCCGCCACACCCCCTCGGGCGGCACGATCATGTTGTGGACCATGGTGTACCTCGGCGCGATATGCCCGTCCCGTCCTATGTGCTCAACGACCGTCAGCGCCGGCACGCCACCCTTGATGTGACGGATGCACCAGGCGCAGCCGACATGATGGCCTAGCGCACGCCGAGCCTTTGCGCCATGTCCGCGCGCCGCTGTCCGCCGCAGGCGAAGGCGGCGGCAATCCACACACCATACGATGCGGATGCCGCACGCGGGGATGATAGCGCAAAACGACTGCGCCTTGAGCCTAGCAATAGCCCTGTATTCGGCGACACCGTACCCGACCGCTGCGATAAGCAGCGTCAGCAAGGCGGGCGCTGCCCCGAGCCTGGGATGTTGATAAAACGCGGCCTTCGCCGCCACGCGTGCTATAGTATCCACCATAGAGTTCAACTCCCCTTAACTGTCGGGCCTAATGTAAGGTAAGATATGCATTCGGCCCGACTATTCTCCTCACGCCGCGTCGACGTTCCCTCCGCGCCGCGGCGATAAACCTCCTCTGGACCTGTCGTCGCCCTACTGGCCGTCCATAGTGACCACCCCCTTCCCATGGCCTGCCTCATTCAGCGCCGGGTAGCCACTCCCGGACGGACACATCTCCATGCGTTTCGGCTATTCAACTGAGTTGCGCAGCGGCGCGTCGATATCCCTGCTCGGATGACACAGACGCGCTACTATAAAAAGGCAAGGTGACTATGCTTGCGGACGTCCGCTTTGCCGCTAGCGAAGGAGACAGATCTATGACAGCACAGACACGACACCTCACGCGCCGATTGGGTGCGGTGGCCCTCGCCCTCGGCGTCGCCCTCGGCGTGTCCGTGGCGCCGGCGCGTGGGGCAACATATCCGGCGCCGGCGCGCTTCCCCGCGCTCGACGGAGGGGCGGCGGTCGTGCCGCACATCAAGGTGACGGCGCTCACGCAGGCGCCAGGCGGCGCGCTCTATGCCGCCGGTGTCTATGTCGTGCCCAATACCGACCCCGCGACCGTCAACAAGGTGACGACGCTCGGCAGCACATGGCTGATCTCGCGCGACCACGGCGCGACGTGGGATCAGCGCGTCAGCACGACCAACCCCAAAGCCTTCCCCTCGATGGGTGTCGCGCCGTGGACGAACCACCGCATGCTCCCCATCGACTTCACACCAATGGGCATCACGGTGGATCCGCGCAGCCCGCGTGTCATTTACATCGCGGGCTGCGTCGACATCCGTGCTACCTGTAGCGAGCCCACGCTTGGAGCGGGCGACCACCTGCTGGTGCGCTCCACCGATGGCGGCCAGACGTGGCAGGATGCGCTGACGACGAGCACGCCCATCGCGCGGGCCGGGGAGCTGCCGCCGGGGACGGCGCTGCCCACCGCAGCCTACGCACTGCTCATTGACCCGCACGATAGCCAATGGCTCTACCTGGCCGTCAACGATATGGGCGTGCTGCGCAGCGAGAACGCGGGGCGGACCTGGATCGTCGTGCCCCAGCCGCAAGCAAACAAGATCGGGCGGCCGTGTGAGTTGCTCGCCGATCCTCGCGACGCGCGCACAGTCTACGAACTCGCGCGGGAGGGAGCGTTGTATCGTACGACCGATGCCGGGGCGCATTGGCAAGTCCGTGCCGGCCTCAATGGGCAACTCGGAACCACCTCGGCGACGAGCCTCACATGGGTCGGGCGCACGCTCTATGTGACGACCGATAGGGGCATTGCCGCGAGCCGGGACGGCGGGGCTACCTGGCGGATCGTCTACGGACGGCCCGTCGCAGGTGGCTTCGACCAGAGCGTACGCAGCGCGGCCGGTTGGGTGAGTGTCTTCGACCCACTGAACGCGGGACCCATTGCTGGCCTGTATGCCGTGCACGACGGGGGGCAGTGGCAGCCCGTGGCCGACACGCGGCACCGGGGGACACATGGAGCGATCGACTTTGGCGATACGGGGGCGTATCTCATGACGCAGCTGTGGGAGGATCGTGCAGCCCGGATTATATTCACGGCAGGACCCACGGGAGGCATCTATCGCTGGCAGGCTACCTTATGAAACGGCCGCCGCGCATCCTGCTGATGCTGCTGGTACTCGTGGGTCTGGCTCCCGTTGGGATTAGTCTAGCTGCGATAACCAGACGTGCGCCGTCCGCTACCACATGCGGTAGCCCATACCTGGAGTCGCCCATGGACGCGGCGCCGCACACAGCGGATTATTTCGTGAACCAAAATGTGATCCGCACGGGGGCGACGGCATACATCCACCTGGCCGCCTACTCTGTGGTTGGCGCTGGCGCACCAAGCATAGTAGGGCAGACTCATGTGCTGAACTCGACCTATGATCCAGTTAAGCAAGGGTCGGACAAAGGCGGAAAGTGGACGGTTAACACCTCCTCGTGCGGGCACACGGCAGCGGCGGACACGCATCAGCCCCAGAAGTCGGACGCATACTATTTCGAGTCGACGTGGCAAGCGCCGGTGAACGTCGACGGGCCCACGTCCTTCGAGCTGGCGGTTAGCTTCAGCTTCCAGGACTCGACGACCGCACTGGCCTACATCGAGGACTATTTGATCAACGTGACCGTGGTGCCCGACGGACAACCCATGCCGCAGATGGCCTCCTACCTCCACATGGATGACAACCTGGAGGACGCGCACGGGGCGATGCTCCCGCAGAACACGGTGAACTTCGCCTACGACCTCCAGACGCTCCCGGCCCAGGTCCACATGCACAGCGTGTACAACACGCAGGGCAATCCCGCCCCGTACGACGGTCAGACGAAGATCGCCAACGGCATGCTCTCGACTATCGGCGACACGCCGGCCGTCTTCAGGAATACCGACGAGTCGTCGGGCGCGGGCGGGCGCGGCGGAGGCGGGGGAGGCGTCGACCGGCGCATCACTATCCCGTGCTTGCTGTGCGGCGCGCCGCCCTTCAGCACGTTCGGCTACGACCAGGTATCGGTCGCCCAGAACGGGAACACCACGACGACCCGGCAGGACGGTGGGACGGTCGGCGTCGCGGCGACCACCCGCCACATCGGCACGCCGGGCCAGGATTACTATTACCAGACCGACCTCGGCGAGCCGCTGACGGTGTGCGACGCCGACCCGTGCGGTCGGCCGCCGGACCAGCCGTCCGCCACGTTCGCGCTCAAGGTGGGCCGCTACATCATCGACAACGGCATCTACGGCCCGATCGGGCCCTACCCCACCAGCGCGAGCCCCGGCAATGCCTCCAACTTCGGCGACGGTCAGGGCCTGGCGTTCTACGCCGACGCCGGCACGCCTGCGATCGATCCCACGCATGCCAAGTGTGGTGGCCGGTCGGGAGATCGGGGCGTCTGCGTCTACTGGCAGCCGGTGCCGCCCACCGTGATAGGCCGCTACACCACGATGCACTACGAGTTGACCCTGACCGATCGCGATAAGCAGGACCCGCACCTCCCGCCACCGGACCCGATCAATATGGACCGGGGGAGCGTGCCCTACGCCGTCGTCGACCCGCCCGGTAACAAGTGGTCGGCCGACGTGCAGGTGCGCTACGAGTTCACGGACGACAGTGGGGCCAAGCTGGCCGACCCGCTGTTCAGTACGCCCAAGGAGCAGACGTTTGACACGGGGACGGGCGCGCCGCTGCCGCCAACGGACACAGCGACGCCGACCACCGCGCCGCCCCCGCCAACGGACACGCCGACGGCGACGGCCGTCCCACCAACGGACACTCCCACCCCGGCGCCGACGGCCACGACGGGGCCGGCGGCGGGGACACTCTCCAGCGTGGCGACACCCTACGCCTGGATCGCGGGCAGCCTCGACCCCGCGGCGACGGCGGACGCCGTGCTGCCCACGACGCGCCGCGGCAGCTCCCCCGACCGGGACACCGCGCACTTCGCCTGGCCGGCCGGAGTCGCGCTACGCGTGCTGCCCGCGCTCTCCGAGCACCCCGACGAGGCCCGCCTCTACGTGCGTGACCCCAACGGGGCCGCGGCGCTCGCCTACCCCGACACGGTGGATAGCATCACCTACACCGTGACCGGCGGCCCCTGCGGCACGGGAACGCTCGCCGGGAGCGGGGGCGGGACCTACGCGCACGACGGCGACGCCTACCCTGGCGAGGTGGCGCCCGCGTCCGGGGCGACGACCTTGCCGGGGGCGTCCAGCATCGCCTGGGTCGTTGACCCTGCCCAGGTGGGGCGCGCCTCCGACGGCGTGATGGTCTGCTCGGTGGACGACTACCTGCGCCACGCGCCGGGCCGTACGCTGCCGCCGCGCTTCTCCCTGGACTACACCGTGACGCAGCGCCTGCACTTCACGCTTGTCTTCCGCGACGACGCTCAGGGCACAGGCGCGGACGCGGTGTGCGCGCTCGCGCCGGTCGCCCCGGCCGCCGTAGCGACACCCGGTCCCGCCTTCGTCGGCGGCGCGCCGGTCCCCATGGATGGGGCGGCGCTGAAGGCGTGCGACGCGGGCGACGTGCGCCTGCTGGCCGTGCGGAAGGCCCTCGCGGCGGGCGGAATCGTGCACGACGGTAGCCTGAACAGCATGGTCGTCTACGGGACTCCGGTCGTCCGCCCCAACGGCGATGGGACGACGACGCTGGAGGTCGCGTTCCAGGTGACGCGCTCCCTCGCCCTCGGCTACCATCTCATCATGCTGCACGAGGTAGCGCCGGCGCCATAGGAGCCGACCGACGGGTGGTTGGCTCCTATGGCGCCGGCGCTACCGGCATAGCTACATCCATCGCCGCCGCGTGGCGGTGATCACCCGCCGTCCACAGCGTCGCCTTACCCTGCATGTAGCCAAACGCCCGTGGGTCCGAGCGGCTGCTCGCAGCCAACCCGTGAACGAGTCGGCCAGCTTTGACCAACAGGTACGATAGACAGCCAGAGCCCGAACCTCGCGGCATCAAATGTGCAGGAGGGTGTGGTCGGCGCATCCATCGATAGTGACCTGCCGGTATTGGTCGCGGATAGCTCGGAGAACCTGCGAGAGATAGGTGATCTCGTTCCATGCGGGACGCGGACTCCTAAGTAGCGCTTCGACCACGATCTGGCCGGGTTCACGCGGCAACACCGCGACCACCACGGTCATCGCTCCGAGGTAGGCTGATGGGATTGGCATGCGGATAGGCTTGAGAGGCTCTGGCGGATCTGTCGCGATAGTCCATTCTACGCGCCACCACCCGTCGCCGCACTCCTCACCCTCAGGGTAGGGAGCTGCCTTGATATCCATCGACGTATAATCGGCTAAATCTGGACGGCTCACGTTTCACCTCCCATTCCATTATCCATGATGTGCTACCACATGCCACGCCGAGTCTTGCGGCTCATCATCTTTCAAAGTTCACAACAATCCACGCGGCCGCGCGATCCACGGCATCGAATGATGCGGGTCGAAAGATGGATTGGGTGGGCCCGACTGTGTGGATAAGGGAGCCGCCCCCTTCCAGATCCCCGACGACCGATCGCGGTAGCCGGCAGATGAGGACGCAGAGCGGGCCATCGTGCCGCTTCGCCCAGAAAGCAGCAGTACTTAGCGCCTCCGACGGATCCGATGGATCGATCCTGATGGTGAAGAAGCTGCCGGGTTCTACAGACCCCGCCATGTTCTTGAGCCCCGCTTCATAGCTGAGCCCGTTGACCATAATATCGGCTGCCGAGGCGCGTGTCTCCCATGCGCAAAATCGACGACATCATCCGCATCATCTCCCGAGATCTGCGTGTCCTCAGTCGTCGTATGGACGGCAGCGACGCCGCCCTCCGATGGCGAAGCATCGGACACGCCCAATGTCGCCGTGTCCACGGCTGCTTCCGCCCCTCGCGTCACATTCGTCGCAGCCCCTACACTGCGCGCGACAACGGCGATCAGGCCGATCCCGTGTCCCACCCAACCGACCAAGGAGGCTAGCGCCGTCAGCCCCATGCCGCGACGGAGCGGGCCCGTGCCGAGGGCAAAGGCGATGCGGAGCGGGTCGAGCAGCGGAAAGGTGGGCGTGACCCACAGTGCGGCGTTGGCGCTCGCCTGCTCGTACGCCTGCGACGCCCGCCCCGTACAGCCCACAGCCCTGGCCGTCTGTGGTAGCGATGCTGCGGACGTGGCGCTAACGCAGTCCATCGGCATCGCATCCAGGCTAGAAGGGTCGGCATAGTCGACCGCGCGTCGGTACATCGTCGGACACTCCTATCTCGCTGGCCAGATCCGGCTGCAAAAGCCGCTCCAGGGTTGGGTCGTAGGCGCACACTCAACCAATACCAAGTCAACGGCTCCGTAGTCCACGACACAGGTGGCGCTGCCGATCACGCGCCGTCGGTATCCTACCATTTTGGTGCGCGGCTCGGCCGAACTCGTCATCCTCGCGTTCGCGGATCGGGCAGGCGTCGCGCCGCCAGCGAAGGTGCGCGGCTTGTCCATGCGGACGCCTCATCCGCCCCTTGGTTCACCATCGCAGCGGCGTCCGGCGCCGATCCCCCGGCGCCCAGGGCGTTCCAGCCCAGGCCCCTTTCGTTCGCTACGGGTGACTGAGGACCACGATTGGTGGCGGCGCCGCGACGCCCGACGCCGTGAGGAAGACGACGGGTTCGCGGCGGGCGTGCTGGACAACTATCCGTGGTTGGGGCTATCTGTCGGCGCGCCGGAGCGCCCCGCGCATGTGTGCGTAGTCATGCAATCGCGCGCATGCCCGGTCCGAAGCACCAGTTCAATGTCGCGCCATAGGCGCGCAGGAAAGCCGGCCAGGTGTGCGGGTCGTCCAGTGTCGCCCTGGTGTCGCGATAGCCGTCGAGCGCGTCGTGCGCCGCGCGCCAGACCTCGCGCGCCCGCACCGCGACGCCGGGGGACCACGCGAATGCTTCGGCCACATGGTCGGCCCAGTGCTCGGCCACGACGTCGAGATAAACATTGCCGGTATCGGCCGCTATGTATGCGATATACGTCGGCACGCCGCCCAGTCCTTCGTCCCCAAACGCGCCGGCGATGTCGCTCGTGATCGCCGCCTTGATATCGGCAGGGCAAGGCATCCGTCCGGCGACGCGATCCTGGTCCGACCAGAAAAAGTTGCCGCTGTTTTTGACGCTCGACTCCCAACTCCGCCTATTGAGCGCGTCGATCATGTGGGTGGTCTCCTCGTCGACGCGCTCGTCGCCTTCCGCGAGGTCGAGTGCGGCGTCGTACGACTCGAGATCGTAGGAAGCGGCGGCGTGTAGCATCATCTCCGGCCAGGGTGGCGCATCGTCTACTATCGTCTCATACCATGTCCACCCAGGTGACACCAGTGGGAGGGCGCGCTTGTGCAGCGGCTCGACGTTGCGCCGCGCGGCCTTCCGCGCGAGCGTCGTCAGGTCGCGGTTGCTCGGGAGCAGGACGATGTCGAGCGTGCGCAGTTGAGCGACGACGCGATACGCGAGCCCTTCCTGTGGGCTCTCGCAGCCCAGGCCAGTTGCTGCGGCGGCCACGGCACCGGGCGCTATGGCGTGCAGCGCCACGAGCGGCGCCACTGTTTCGGCCGCGTTGGCGCAGCGCGCGCGCCAGGCGGCTAGTGGGAGGGTGCGGGCGGTACCGCGCGGCGGATCGTCAGCCGCGCGGTACCGATGAGGTAGCGCGCCGATGGGTTCGCGACATGCCTTGGGCATAGGCCCTCCTCGTTCGTTTACGCTGTTGCGATCAGCGTGGCCCGTGCGGGCTCGTCCCGGGGCACTACAATCTCGTGTCTCCGCGTCAGGCTCACCCTGCCTCGGATGATCGTTAAGCGCGCAACGTCGATCGGCTGATGTCCCCCGTGACATTCGTCAACTTCCCCGTTCAGCCTGGAATGGGACAGGCGCCGAGCGCTACACTGAGCGCTCGGCGCCCTGTCGCGTCCCGTTCCGCTGCTTCGTTTCACGATGCCCTATCTAGGGCAATAACGCCTCCCGCAACCGGGCGAAAAACGTGGGTCGCCGACGATCCGATTCAGCGTCGGACGACTCGTCATAGATAGGGGCCGTTAGCTTCGGATCGCTCAGATGGCGCAGGCGGTCGGCCTCTGCCCGTAGCTCTGGCACGATCTGCGTGCTGCCGTCCCTCGTTGGCCGATCGGCCCTTTCCGGTACCATCGTCGTTCCCTCCTTTTGGCCGCGTTCAGCGCACTATGGCCGTTACCACTAACAGTACCGCCAGCCGCGCGATTTGTGCAAGGAAGCATCGTACCGCAACCACGAGGCGCCGTTTCTTGCGACTCAGGACCGCGCGATCCCTGGCATAGGCACTCAGCAAAGCGTCCGCGATGTAGGCTCGCGTCTCCTCTTCGGGGCGTTCATAATAGACAGTCAATGACGAGGGGTCTATGTCGATGATATCGTCGTCGGCATACGCTGTGCCCGCGTAGTAGATGCCCGCCAGGAAAAGCACAGCCTCGACCGCCAACCCTCCATGCCTGTGGCCCGCACACTCGGTAGCGGCAAACATACTCTGGGTGCGCGCACCCCCACGGTCGC
>JAABUJ010002829.1_pt1 | contig 20516 bp, 18 predicted proteins | sample 5559131 | NCBI WGS metagenome assembly JAABUJ01 (sample SAMN10711875, study PRJNA513366) | rock metagenome | isolation source: Antarctica rocks | place: Antarctica: Victoria Land, Mt New Zealand nord | collected 2016-01-07 | reverse complement strand
TTGCCTGGGCCGCCCGTTTCCGCCGCCTCGCACGAGACTACGAACGGCTCGACACCACACTCAAAGGATTTCACTACCTAAGCTTCGCCTGCATCATGCTCTCAAGAATGTTCCACCTACTCAACTCGTAAAGGCGTTAACAGCCTCTAGGGGTTGATCGTTGACCGTTGGCTCAGTCTGATGATGGTAAAGCTCAGAGGGGACTGACTCCAGTGGCCCACGTACTCAAATCCACAATAGGAGCCCGCCACGCTGTACGTTGTCTGACCTAGTCTGGATAAACCGGTGCTTCGATAAATCTGCTACCCGCGCCCGTGTAGTACGTTTCGCTCAAGGGAAGCTCCAGACCAATTGCAATGGCGGTGCGCAACACCCGACGAGCCAGAACTGAGTATAGCGAAAAATTAGTATCGGAGGATCACCCGGGCTCTCGCTGTCGGCTGTGAGCTACTAATTTCCTAAGTGATCATGGTTCCTGAAGTAAGACTCGAACCATAACCTCTCAATTGCGAGAGGATTTATTGGCCTATTCCAAGGAATATAAGCGCCTATCCCGGCGACAAGCCTGCTGTAGCCAAACTCCCCCGCACGTTCGGTAACACGCTAATGCTGAGATGACACCTCACAGCATCAAAGCATACCTGGACAGCAGAGACGATCTGGCGAAGAGCAATTCAATAACATCTATAGAGCAATTCAATAACATCTATAGAACTGTAAATGGCCGACATGCTCGATCAACTCCGCAACTGTTGCGTATCGACTCAAGTCCAAGGTGGGAGACGGCGATGGTACCGCCGTCTCCCACCTTCCAACCGCCTTCGAAGGCTTTTAGAAGTTTTAGATCCGGTCCGCAGTCGTCAGAACTTCATATTCGTCAGATCCTCGATTAACCCGGGACCACTTGGCTCCCAACCTAACGTCTTGCGCGTCCACTCACTTGAGGCAGGCATATCGAGCGTCGCAAAGTGTCCGAACATGCCGAAGTGCTCGGCAGCTTTCTCCGGAGCGACAGAAATAGTCGGAATCTTCAGCCCCTTGCCAATCGCCTCTGCGATATCACGCAACGGGACGCCCTCTTCCTCCACCGCGTGGTAGGTCGTCACGCCCGGTCCGGCCTTCTCTACCGCGAGCCGATAAAGCTGCGCCACATCTTTCAGCGGGCTTGCGGCCCAACGGTTTGCGCCGTCTCCGACATATGCTGAGGCCCCTTTCTCACGTGCAATCTGAATCATCATCGTCACCAGCCCCTGCTTGCGCGTGTCGTGTACCTGCGGCAGCCGCACCACGACAACATGCACGCCTCTCTCGGCTATGGTGTGTGCCGCCTGCTCGGGTCGCCGTGGAATCGACGGTAGAAGCAGCGCAGGATCTGTTTCCTTGCGCGCCTCACCGGGTGCGCCACTGACACCCCCAACTCCCGAGGTCACCACCAGCAGCTTGCCCGGTTGCAACGCCGACCCCAGCGTCTCGATGGCCTTGATCTCGTCCTGCGAGCTCTGCGCAAAGTTTGACCAGTCATGATTAAAAGCAAGGTTCACAGCTGCATCCATGTCCTTCGTTCCTTGGCGCAGGCTATCTAGGTCCGTTAGGTCGCCACGATGCACTTCCGCTCCGATGGCCTTCAGCTGCTCGGCGCCCTCATCGCTGCGCGTGAGACCACGCACCTGGTGCCCTGCCTCGATCAGCTCCCTCACCACTTCGGTTCCAATAAATCCCGTTGCCCCTGTCACAAACACACGCATCGCCGTCTCTCCTTCTGTTGTGGGGCGCAACCTGAGTTGCGCCAAGTTGACATACAGCCTCCGCATAGAAATGAAGCGGAGACAGTCTCCGAAACATAGATTACCGGAGATTGTCTCCGGTTGCATATAATTTGTGCAGTTGAATATCTATGTCGAACAAGAAACCCTCACCCTTACCTCCACGGAAAGTCCGTGCCGATGCGCAGCGCAATCGCGAGCGCATCCTCGAGATAGCAAAACAGGCCTTTACACGGCACGGCGCAGCCGCCAGCCTTGACGACATCGCGCGGCAAGCCGGCATCGGTCCGGGAACCCTGTACCGCCACTTCCCGACACGTGACACCCTGATCGAAGCTGTCTACCGGAGCGAAGTCGAAAAGCTTGCGGTCGCAGCGCAACGCTTCGCCAAAACCATGCCGCCGATCCAAGCGCTCCGCACCTGGATGCTCCTCTTTATCGACCATGTTTCCGAGAAGAAACTTATCATTCCCGCCATGGAGACCGTATCCGGCGGGTCGATGCGCCTCGTCGAGAGCTCGCGTAGTCTCATTCATACAGCCTTCATCAGCGCGGTCCAACGCGGCATCGACAGCGGCGACCTCCGCGCCGACATCGATCCTGACGACTTTGTCCGAGCGCTTGTTGGAGTCTTTTACACCACCGCTCTTCCTGGTTGGGAACAAAGCGCACGCCGCATCGTTGACATCCTGATTGCCGGATCGCTTTCAACGACAAGTAGCCTCCCGCCGCATCGCGCCACCAGAAAAGGCGCACCTAGGATGAAGCAACTGCCGTAACTCTCGGGAACGCGCCTAGCGGAAGTTAGCCGTTAGCTCCGGCTGGCCCGCGGATTGGTGAACAAAGCTCTAAGAATTCCCGGTACTAAGAAACGCCTGGTTGATTAAGGACCTGTCGATTCGCGCGCTGCTCCGTACCGCAGGCCATCTACCAGCAGTGCAACCATTCTTCGCGCGTAAGCGGGTTCTTTGTCGTGAGACACCCTACACAGATTGGCGACGGCATGCAACAACTCTTCGGCGTCAATTCCTGAGCGTACCGCTCCGTCGGCAACAGCAGCGTCCAGCAGGCTCTTCAATGCAGGAAGCAGACGTGTGTTGAAGAGACGAGGTAGGGCGCTGTAGGCCGGATTACCTGAATGCAACGCACCTGCGAGCCCTCGCTTCGTCGCTATAAAGTCCACATAATGTTGCATCCACTGCGCCAATGCGTCAGCAGGCTCAAGCCGCTTTGCCAGTTCCGGAGCCGCATCGGCGCAAGCGTCGACCTGACTCTGAAAGACGCCTTTGATGAGATCGGACCGCTGCGGAAAATGACGGTAGACCGTTCCTAGGCCAACGCCCGCCCTCTCTGCAATCTCGCGTACCGGCGCGTCAACCCCGGATTCCTGGAATACCTCCATAGCCGCTTTGAGCAGTGAAGCCATCTTGCGCTGCCCATCGGCACGCATGCGGCGCGGTTTGCTGGGGTCGGGATTGTGCTCGTTGATGTGGTTCGTCACAGTAATTTCCAAGAAGAAATTTGCGCGCGGAACCAGGTTCCGCATAGTATATGGAACATTGTTCCGGGCCGAATCTCTAGAGCCTGTTATGAACTTTGACCGTGTCCGAGAGCTGAACTTCCTGGAAAAATGACCTGTTTCGCTGTAGATCCTTCCTCCGAAGCGCGTCTGAGGCACCGTCTGAGGCCGAGCAGTTTCCTGGAGAGCTAAGCTGTCAACATCGTTTACTGATTCCAAAGGACTTGCAAACACAAAGTTCATAACAGGCTCTAGTGTACAGGGCGTCGGACAAATCTTGAAGTCAGAATGGAGACGGTATGTCGGAGAAGGTATGGTTCATTACGGGCACTTCCAGGGGATTCGGACGCGTTTGGGCGGATGCAGCACTCAACCGCGGCGACAAGGTCGCAGCAACAGCTCGGACGTTAGACAGTATCGCCGATCTGAAAGAGAAGTACGGCGCGAACGTCCTGACGTTGGAGCTCGACGTAACCCGGCCCGACCAGGTAAAAGCGGCCGTGACGCAGGCTCACGCACATTTCGGAAGGCTTGATGTCGTTGTGAACAACGTGGGCTATCCCCTGATCGGCACCATTGAAGAAGCCAGTGCGGAGGATGTCCGAGCTCTCTACGAAACCAATATCATCGGGACGCTTTCGGTCATTCAGGCAGCACTTCCGTTGCTGCGAGAGCAAGGTGGTGGTCACATTCTTGGTATCTCGAGCACCCTTGGTCACATGACCATGCCGCTCATTGGCTACTACTGTTCCTCAAAGTGGGCGTTCGAAGCAATTCACGAAAGCCTGGCTATGGAGGTAAAGCCTTTCGGAATCAAGGTGACGATCATAGAACCGGGTGCGTACGCCACGGAGTTTGGAAGCCCGTCGTCCTCGAAGGTTGCTCCCGGACTCGACATCTACGCAGACCTGAAAGCGCATGTGTTCAAGGGCATGAAGAAGATGGAACGAGGTGATCCCAAGGCTACGCCTGAGGCTATGTTCAAGGTTGTCGATGCGGAAAATCCGCCCCTACGTTTGTTTCTCGGTAGCCACAATCTGCCTTCGGTACGTGCGGCCTATGCGGACCGGCTAGCAACCTGGGAAGCATGGGAGTCGGTCGCAACATCAGCTCAGGGCTCCTAAAAGCAACGCGTTGTTAGGGGTGATCTCGACCAAGCTCCTCACGGCTGGTTGGTTGGGATCACTCCCGGTAAACGCGCTTCTCCGAAGTTGGCCTCTGGCCTGCCGCTCGTGACGCATGTTCTTTCCGAACGGGCACGGTGCTATGGCGAAAGTTGCTCACGAAGGCTTCCAGACCCCGCTCCAGTCCACCCTTGGGCCCGGATGCCCCAAACGCACCGGAGTGCTCAAGAGTGGCGTAACCGTGCAGAAAAGACCAGGTAGCGACAGCAGCGGCGGTGTCGTCCGGCTGTCCAGAAACGCCGCTTGCGGCCTCGAGCAGCAGGTTCCAGACGGCCTTACCCGCTTTTAAGCCATACGACCCTGGGATGCGGTTCTGCACGATGAACGAGTAGAGCGGAAACCGTTCGCGGGCAAAACGCAGATAGGCTTCTGCCGTCTCTCTAAATCTGCTTCCAGGGTCTGCAGTTGTGGCCGCATTTTGCAGTTCGGCCAACATGGCCCTTAATGCCTCATCGGCGACGGCCAGTTCCAGAGCGTCCTTGTCCGGAAAGTAGCGATACAGGCTGGGTGCCTTCACGCCAAGCGCCGACGCAACGGCTCGCAACGAAATCCCATCAGCGTGACCATGTTCCATGAGGTGGATCGCCGTTTTCAGGATTTCGGCTGACGAAAGGAGTTTAGGGTAGGCCATTACTTACATAGTAAGCCTTTGCTGTTCAGCATCGTGTTGATGCGCTATACAGACTAAGACTTATACTGTTAGTCTTTGTCCATGAAGATTACTCAGATCACTTCCTACGCCCACCAGCTTACCCGTCTCGGCATGATGAACTGCTACCTGGTTCGTGAATCGGACGGCTTCACCCTGATCGACACCACGATGTTCGGCAGCGGGAAGGACATCCTTGCTGCCGCGCAATCTCTTGGCGCGCCCATCCGCCGCATCCTCCTGACCCACGCCCACGTCGATCACGTCGGCTCCGTCGATGAGCTTGCGGAGCGTCTGCCCGGTGTCGTAGTCGCCATCAGCGAACGCTCGCTGCCGCTGCTGCAGCGTCCGGCCGACAAATCCCTCCGCCCCGGCGAACCGCAGGAGAAGATCCGCGGAGGCCTGCCCGGCATCGTCACCCCCGCAACCCATCTTGTCGAAGACGGCGAACTCTTCGGCTCGCTCCGCTGTATCTCCACTCCCGGCCACATTCCCGGCCACTTCGCCTTCCTCGACGAGCGCGACGGAACCCTCTACGCAGGCGACGAACTCGTCGCCATCGGACGCCTCTCGCTCTGCGGCTCCACCCCGTGGTACTTCCCCCTAACGACCCTCGCCATGTGGTCCAAACCCCTCGTCTTTGAAAGCGCCCGAAAGCTCCTCGCCTACCCCATCCAGCACTTCGCCTGCGGCCACGGAGCCATCCGCCAAGGCGGCACCGCCGCCCTGTCAGCCGCAATCGCGCGAGCCGCCCGGTAAGCTCACCACCAGCTCGAATCGCCCAACAACCCTCCATGCCCATTCATTGCGCCTCGGCCTTCCGATGAGCGGATCTCCAGAACATTGAAAGCCTGCGAAGCGGAGCGGTCCACTCGGATGTCGTAATACATTGCGCCTTCAACCACGATTCCGCGAATTGGAAGAAAAGCTCCGAAGAGGAGAAGCGCGCAATCGCGGCCCTCGGGACTTCACTTGCCGGTTCTGATCGTCCTTTGATCGTTAGCTCCGGACTCGGCCTTCCTTCACCAACACGTCTTGTGAAGCAGTGTTTGATGTGCTGTTGAAGCAGCGTTCTGGTGAAGCGATGGTCGCGGTAGCAGGAGCCATTGTCGGTCAGCACGCGCTTAATTGAAAAGCTGAAGCGGGAGAAGAAGGCCCGGGTCATAAAGAAGAAGCGCAGAACCGACTGGTGGGTTTGGTCGGGCAGGATGGCGGCGAAGCTGATACGGGTGTGGTCCCTTCGGCTTCGCTCAGGGCAGGCTCGATTGCGTGAGGTTTACACTGGAGTTGGTTGCGCACAGGCCTCCTGTGTCCCCATTCAACGAATCTCCTTGAGGTCTCAGTGCAAACAAGATTGCTGCTGTCATTGGCGAGTGTTGCCCTCTTCTCCGCGACCAGCGGAAACGGCCAAACGCCGGGTTCCCTGCCCTCCTCACCTGCTCCGGCCGCTCAGTCTGCCCCTGCGAGTCAGCCGTCTGCAAGCGATGAGGCCGCGCCGTCGCCGCAGGCCACGCCCACAGACTCTGGAAGCGTTCCCGCTTCGCCATCAGAGCCGCAGACAGCTCCCTCGCAGCCGCCCTACAGCAACCAGCCCGCCGAAGTTCAAGCCGTCCCCGCAGCTAGGCCCGCGCCGCCTCCTGTCGTTGCTCCGCAACCAACGTCGCCAGATCACCCGTATGCTGCGATGCCGGCTTACGATCCCAATGGCGCAACAGTCCAGAATCACAAGTACATTCCGTACGGCACGCCTGACGAAGATCTCAAGCCTGACCATTACGGCTCCGCTTACATCCCGGTTGACAGCTGGATCTACCCGGAGATGACGCGGCTCTATTCGCTTGGCTACGTAGACACCATGTTTCTTAGCATGCGCCCGTGGACGCGCCAGAGCGTGCTGCACATGCTGGCCGAATCAGCCGACGACATCCGAAACGGAAGTAGCGACCAAGCACGCGACATCTATTTTGCTGTAATGCACGAGCTGAACGATGACGTGACCGACGGCATTCAAGACCGCGGCCTGGTCTACGGGGTACAAAGCGTCTACACACGTGCCATGGGCATCACCAGCACGCCGCTGCGCGATAGCTACCATCTTGGTCAGACAATTGTTAATGATTATGGGCGGCCCTATCAGGGCGGCTTCAATAACATCACAGGAGCTTCCGGTCTGGCCGAATACGGCCGCTTCTCGTTGTATGTGCGGGGCGAGTATCAGCACTCGCCTGCAGCTACGGGCTATTCGCAGGCCCTTACCTCAGAGCTCAGTCTTATTGATGAAGTGCCTCCGACCAGGTTCAACCTGCACCAGGCTACGATCCCGACCGGGCCCATTGCGGCGCAGAATCCGTTCCGCCTGATTGAAGCCAACCTCTCCTATCATCTACTCGGCAACGAGATCTCGCTCGGCAAGTCGGATGCATGGCTTGGACCCGCGCAGGGTGGTGCCCTGGCCTGGAGCAACAACGCAGAAGATATTTATTCGTTCCGCATCAATCGCGTCGAACCGCTGCAAATTCCTCTGCTTTCACGGCTCGTCGGGCCCATGCGTTACGACTTCTTCTACGGAAGCCTGAAGGGTCACACCTTCCCCAACAATCCCTACACGCACTCTCTCATGTTCTCTTTCCGGCCAACAAAGAACTTCGAGTTCGCATTCCAGCGGACGGTCATCTTCGGCGGCGCAGGCCATGAACCAGTCACAGTTCACAACTTTTTGCGAAGCTTTTTCAGCCTCAGCGACACCACTGAAAACGAAAAGAACTCTGCGGCCGATCCCGGCGCGCGTTACAGCGACTTCAGCGCCTCCTATCGCCTGCCTTATCTACGCCATTACGTCACGTTTTACGTCGATTCCATCGCCCACGATGACGTGACGCCGATCAGCGCTCCACGGCGCGCCGCTTACCGGACGGGACTTTATGTCTCGCAATTCCCCTTCGCACGCAAGCTGGACTTTCGCGTCGAAGCCGTCAGCACGGACCCCGGCGTGACCCGAAGCAACAATGGATCGTTCAACTACTACGAGATTATTCAACGCCAGGGCTACACCAACAAAGGCTTCATCATGGGCGATTGGATCGGACGCGAAGCCAAGGGCGGGCAGGCCTGGATCACCTATCACCTCTCCGGCAAGGAATGGGTTCAGCTTGAATACTTAAACAAGAAAAACGCCAAAGATTTCGCTGGTGGTACTACGCAGAATTCCTTCACCGCAAGCGTCGTAAAACGGTTCAGCCACGACAATGTGGAGTTGAATGCGTGGTTCCAGTACGAACGCTGGAAGGCTCCCATTTACCTGGCCGGCCCACACAGTGATACGACCACAGCCGTGCAACTTACCTTCTTTCCCAAGCTCAAGAGTCGCGCATCGAATTAGAACGGGACTTCATTGGGTGAAATGTGTGCGGCGGATCGTGCGTTGGCCCGCTCCAACGCTTGCGTTCTTTGGCTGTGTGCGTTTACCGTAGGAGTAGTCCGCCTATCGCACGTGCCCACTTCGGGACGTTCCGACGACGGACGAAGGAAATTCGATGCCGCTTCTGCGCTCCACGTCAGCTGTCGCCGCACGCACCCCCGAATCCCCTGTTGAAGCCGAAGCTGCTTCTAAGTCCGCCACGCAGCCCGCTGCCGCCGCACGCGTGACCCCGGCTTCCACACTCGACGTCTACCAAGGTGATCCCAACTTCATGACGTCGCTGGCGCGCGGTCTCATCGTGATCCAGGCCTTCACCCAGCAGACGCCGCAGATGACCATCTCGCAGCTCTCGGTTAAGACCGGCCTGTCGCGTGCTGCCGTTCGCCGATGCCTGTATACGTTGTCCAAGCTGGGCTTTGCCGGAGCGGAAGACGGCCAGCGTTACGCTCTGCGTCCACGTATGCTGAGCCTTTCGCACACGTACACCACATCTTCAACTCTGACGACAGCATCGCAGCCAATTCTGGAACGCATGTCGCTGGCCTTCCGCGAGTCGTTCTCGGTCGCTACGCTCGATGGCGACGAGATCGTCTATGTGGCGCGTACCCAGGTGCCATCGAGAGTGATGGCAGTCGATCTCCACATCGGTTCGCGGCTGCCTGCATACTGTACTTCGATGGGTCGTGTGCTGCTCGCCTATTTGCCCCCGGATCAGTTGGAAAATTACCTGGCGCGCGCGGAGCTTACGCCGCACACAACGCGGACCATTACCTCCGTCGAGAAACTGCGCGCCTCGCTGCGCAATGTTCGGCGGCTCGGGTATGCGTTGGTTGACCAGGAGTTGGAGGTGGGTTTGCGTTCGCTAGCCGTGCCGGTCTATGCGCCCAACGGACGCGTGGTGGCGACTGTAAATCTTTCTGGCAACGCGCCGCGCATGCCCGTGTTCGACATGCAAACGAAGTTTTTGACGCCGCTGCGCAATGCCGCCGCCGAACTCAGTTCCTTCCTGCGCTGATTCAGCGCGGCGACCACTTTCAGATCTCAGGTGTCCAGCAGCGAACAAATGTGCCACCAGCCTGGCTTGAGATAGTGACCGATCCTACGGGTACAACGACTGCTTCACCAGAGTTAAACCGCAGTGAGTCTGCGGCCGCCTGGCCGCGCAGACCAACTACGCAGCCCACGCCGGGCATCGGCATCTCGAATGCCGTTCCCGGTGTGACGGTGAACTCATCCACGACGAAGTATTTTGTCTCAATCAGACGCGTAAACTGGCCGTTGTTCATGGTGCGGGGCTTGATCTTGCCTGCCGCCGTCCTAGACTTCACGACCGCCAGGCCTTCGCGCAGATGCAGTTCGCGCGGCCGTCCGTAATCAAACAGACGGTACGTCACATCACAGGTCTGCTGAACCTCCAGCAGCGTCACGCCCGGCCCGATCGCGTGGACGGTTCCCGCATCCACGAAGATCATGTTACCGGTTTGGACCGGGATCATTTCCAGCATCTGCTCCATCGATCCGTCGGCTGCGCCGCGCTCCAGATCTTCCACACCGATGCCAGGCTTCAGGCCACAGGCCACAGTCGCTCCCGCGTCGGCGTCCAGCACATACCAGCATTCCGTTTTGCCCCGCTTTTGCCCTTTGGCCTGCGCCTCCGCATCATCCGGATGCACCTGGACCGATAACTTGTCCTCTGGAAACAGCAGCTTGACCAGCAAAGGGAACTCGCCATCTCCGAGTGAACCGGTACACTGTTGGGCCAGGTCACCCAGCGTGCGCCCCGCATGCTCACCATCCAGGATGATGCACTCTGGTCCGGTCAGCCACGCTTCTCCCACCCTGGCCGACGTTCCTGTTCCCTCGAACCATGGCTTCAGGTTCGTTCGCCCCCAGATGCGCTCGGCAAACACGGGCTTCAGGCGAAAGGGAGTCAGTTTGTAGGCGTTAGTCATCGTCGTCATTGCTATAACCTTCTTTCGTTTCTCAGTCAGCATACTGGGAGGCGGGGTGGAACCCATCACCTCTTGCCTGCGCGTTGGCTGAATTCCGGGTAACCGCAGCGCCAGAGCCTATCAGCCACAGGATCAGCGCCGTTCGTCCGATGTGAGTTTGCATGGGCGTTAACCCTAACAAAAGATTGCGAATTCATGGTGACACGGCCGCTTACAAAAGTCTTACAACGCCCTCCCATCCATCCTGCTAGCGTTGAACGTAGGAAGAAGTGAGGACCCGAATCACCATGACCCCAGCAACTCTCTCCCCGGAAACCGAGATCAAGGCTCCAGAAGCAACAAAGGGCGGCTACGCAGAGTTTCAGCAGGACGCTGTTGAAACCGCCGAGATTATTGAATCGCGTCAGCAGAACGAAATTCAGAGCATGTCGAATGCGGCTCCACGCCAGACGGCTGATGCAGTCCGCACCCAGGTGCGGCAGGACCTGCGCATGGGGCGTGAGCACCAGCAGGGACGCATCAACTGGATCACGACCATCGTCATGGGCCTCTTCCATGTGCTTGCGATCGTGGCCCTTTTCTTCTGGTCGTGGCAGAACGTGATTGCCTTCTTCGTCATGTATTTCTTCGCCATCAATCTCGGGATTGGCGTCGCCTACCATCGCCTGCTGACGCATCGCGGTTTCCGTACGCCCAAGTGGATTGAGTATTTTGTCACGGCCTGCGGCACCATGGCGCTCGAAGGCGGACCGATTTTTTGGGTGGCTACACACCGCGTTCACCATCAGAACTCCGACCAGGAAGGCGACCCGCACACCCCTGTCGACGGAACTTTCTGGTCACACGCCGGATGGATCCTTTCAGGCCGCGCGATGCACTCTGAAACCGCGCTGCTGGGCCGCTACGCTCCAGACCTGACGCGCGATAAGACTCACGTGTGGCTTTCGAAATATCACTGGTTGCCGCTGACGCTTGCCGGTTTTGCGCAGATCGCAGTTGGCGCCGCGCTCGCCAAGCCAGGCCACGCTCTGGCCGGTGGCCTTACGATGATGCTTTGGGGAACTTTCCTGCGCGTCGTGGTGGGCTTGCACGCCACCTGGTTTGTCAATTCGGCAACGCACCTGTACGGCAAGCGCCGCTTTGAAACCCGCGACGACTCGCGCAATAATTGGTGGGTTGCAATTCTCACCGGCGGAGAAGGCTGGCACAACAACCATCACGCCCACCCGGTCAGCGCGCGCCACGGCTTGGCCTGGTACGAGTTCGACATCAACTACTACTGCATCTGGCTGCTCGAAAAAGCTGGTCTGGCCCACAAAGTACAGATCGCCAAATACGATCCGCAGAATCCTAAACCGGCCGGCAGCAATTAGTCCTGGCGGTCACGGTCTCTGGATGTACGAATAAGAAGCGGGGAGCTGGCGCAATACGCGCCACTCCGCTTTCTGCGTTGCGCCGGTATACCCTAGCTCTGGTACCGCTGAGAACCTTCCAGCATTGCCTCTATGAACTTCACACGCCGACGCGGAGCTATCGCCACCTTCATCACGCTCGGCGTGCTGCTTGCCGGCGTCGCCATCGCGCTGAGTTTTGGCTGGATCGTGCTCAACCGGCAGAACGTTATCTACCTGGTGCTCGGCATCGTTTTCTTCGCCGTCCTAGTTGCCGGCGTGGTCCTCAACACGATTTTTCTAGTGCGTGAGGTTCGCCGCAACGAGCGTCAGGACTCCTTCCTGAATGCCGTCACCCACGAACTGAAAACGCCGATAGCTAGCATTCATCTCTATTTGGAGACGCTCGAACGCCGCAACCTCGACGAAGCTCAGCGCAAGAAGTTTTACGCCATCATGCACGCCGATGCTGACCGTCTGCTGGCTACGGTCCAGCAGGTTCTGAAAGCAGGAGAACTAGGCCAACGCCACCGGCAGCAGCTTCGCACGATCCTCGACCTTGAACCGCTGGTGGCGGAGATCATTGCTATCACCCGCGACCGCCACAGTCTTGGCATTGAATCCATACGATTGGAACCAGTCTCTGGACAGGTCAGCCTGCGCGTCTTGGGAATCGCCGAAGACCTGCGCACGGCAATTCAGAACATTCTCGACAACGCCATCAAGTACTCGCCTAGTCGCGTCGAAATTGTCTGCACGTTGGCAATCGTCAACTATAACTTCGTCGCTCTTTCGATCAAAGACACGGGCATCGGCATTCCCGAGATGGAATTGAAGCGCATTTTCAAGCGTTTCTACCGAATTCCGGGCCGCTACGCCGTCAAGATTAAAGGTACGGGCCTTGGTCTCTTTCTCGTTCGGAGCATCGTCCGTCAGCACGGAGGCTCAGTGTCTGCGGCCAGCGGCGGTGCGAACCAGGGTACGACGTTGACCCTGACGCTGCCTTTGCAGCCCGCAACGAACTTGTCGACGCAGCCTGCCAGTTCGCTTACCATCGATTCATGACAGTCCAGCTTGCAGTCATCAACGCATCCGGAGACCTGCCGCTGACTCCAGAGTTACGCGAAGCGCTCGGCCTGCATGTCGGATCGCCAATCAAGATCACTTTGGATGGTGGGCATCTCACGGTTCAACCACTTCTCGCCGACACCCTTGATGAACTGCACGGACTTTTCTCTTCCGTTCCGGGCCTGGTTAAGGAACTGATCGAGGAGAGGCACCGTTCCAAGTGGTAACGTACGTGCTGGACGCCAGCGCCTTGCTTCGATTTTTACTCGCCGAGACAGGAGACCTGCGCGTCAAAGACATTTTGAGGCTGGGAACAGCGGACTTCGACTTCAAGCTGGGTCGAACACATCGTTACAGTTGAATTCCTGCCAACCAAGCCCGTCAGCTAAGCTGGAGACGTGCAACGTGGACTCTCCCTCTGTAATCATGCCCCTTATCGTCGTCGTTGAAGATGAAGAGCATCTTGCCCAGGGGCTGATCTTCAACCTGGAGGCGGAGGGCTATCGCACCCGCCATTTCGGCGATGGCGCCGAAGCGCTCGCCTGGTTGCTGGACACTGCGGATGATCTTGGCGCGATCGTGCTCGACGTTATGCTGCCCGGAGCCGACGGCTTCCACATTGTGCGCACCCTGCGCGAACGCGAGCTTTACTTCCCTGTTCTGATGCTGACGGCGCGTTCCAACACCCAGGACATTCTGGAGGGTTTGAATGCCGGGGCTGACGACTACCTTCCCAAACCGTTCGATCTGGAAGTGCTGCTTACCCGGGTCAAGACGCTGATGCGGCGGGCCAGGTGGCTGCGTCCTAGTTCGTCTACAGTGCCTCAGCCTGGTCTGTCCGCGGATAGCTATCAGTTCGATTCCTGTGAGATCCGGTTTGACAGGCTCGAGCTCACGGCTGCCGGACGCACCACACATCTCACCGTGATGGAAGCGGACCTGCTTCGATTCTTTACAGAGCGGGCAGGCCAGATCGTCTCCCGTAAAGACATTCTGGAACAGGTGTGGCACGTGCACGAGGATACCGACACCCGCGCCATCGACAACTTCATCGTTCGCCTGCGCCGTTATATCGAGGACGATCCGTCTGAACCGCGTTACCTGGTCACGGTGCGCGGTGTGGGCTATCGTTTTCTGCCGAACTCTTAGAAATTGAATCCTCCGGCCCATAGAGTGTGGAAAACATCCTCCAAAGGGAGTAGAGTTTCTCCCCGGGAGGAAACGTTGATGAGCCGGAGCAACCTTCGCATTCTTCTCACCTTGCTGATGTATGTCGGCGTACTCCTGTTTCTCTATCCATACGTTTGGGGCACGTTGTCGAGCGGCATGCTGCTCCTGGTCGGAGGCGCTGCTCTGACCGTCATGTGCGGCCTGCTGCGAGCTTTTTGTCTGGACGGCGACTGTTCCGACAAAGTTCCTACACGTCCCGGACCGTAGTCGAAGCGGGGCTGCCCAGGCGCATCAAGCTACACTTCAAGCAGACAGTTCGTCTGGCCGATGCGCATCCTCACCCGCTACATTCTCCGTGAAGTCCTCTCGCATGCGCTGCTCGGCGGTGTTCTGTTCACCTTCGTGCTGTTCACCTCGCGCCTGGGCAAAATTCTAGAAATTGTCGTGCGCAACTCGGCCTCGCTCGCGCAGGTGGGCTCGCTGATCGCCGCTTTCCTACCCGAAACCCTGATCGTGACGATCCCTATGGCCGTCCTGGTCGGGATTCTGCTGGGTCTGTCCCGGCTGGCAGCGGATTCCGAGATTACCGCTATGCGTGCAACGGGCATGGGCGCTTACGATTTCGTTCGCGTTGTTTCGCTGGTTTCACTGGGAGCGCTGATCTTCGGTCTGTTCAACTCGCTCTATCTTGTGCCGCGTTCCGCCGCCGAACTGCTGCGGCTCGAAAGCTCCCTTAAGTACGCGCAGGCATCTTTCGAGATTCAACCGCGCGTCTTCGATGAAGACTTCCGCAACCTGGTTCTCTACGTGCAGGACGTTCTGCCAGGTTCAGGCGCGGCGCTCTGGCACCATGTTTTCCTGGCGGACGTAACTGATCCGGCCACGCCGCGCATTACGACGGCTGATCAGGCGCTGGTCACCTCGAGCGGTCCGGGCGATCTGCACCTGACGCTCGAAAACGGAGGCCAGCACCAGATCTCCTCCACCAATCCCGATCAGTACAACATCTCCACCTTCGGGACCACCGACCTGCCGCTGCAAACCGGGTCCATGGAGGATGCGCACCTTTCGCGCTCCGATACGCCGATGCTGGCGTTACCGCTGGGCGAATTGATTTCACGAGCTGGACTTAGACGGGAGCAGCGTAGCACGGCAGCCGAACGCCGCGCCACGCTGCGCTACCGGATCGAGTTGAACAAGCGCTTTAGCTATCCCTTTGCCTGCCTGGTGTTGATGCTGGTGGGTGTGCCGCTGGGGCTCTCGTCCAAACGCGGAGGCAAGTCCACAGGATTCGTCCTGACGATTCTTCTGGTTTTCCTGTACTACTTTCTCTCTTCGGTCGGCGTAGCGTTCGCCACCCAGGGCAAGCTGTCCCCCTTCCTCGGAGTTTGGGCCGCCAACCTGCTGTTTGCCGGAGCGGGCCTTCTGCTGCTGCAACAGATGTCGCGCGGAGGCGTAGCCCTCTCTGTTTTCTCGACAGTCGGCGCAGCCCTTGCCAATGGATTGCAAAGGTTGCGCCCCAGTGGAACACCACGTGAACAGCCAATCCTGAGCCAGCAGTTCACGCAGCGTTTGCGCTCTCTGCTCCATATCCGTTTCCCGCTGATTCTTGACGACTACATTACCCGGGCATTCGCGTCGTCGTTCGCGCTCATTCTTGCCACCTTCTCCGCGCTCTTCGTCGTATTCACTTTTTTTGAACTAATCGGCGATATTATCCGCAACCGCACGCCGCTAGTGACAGTGGGCGACTACCTCATCAACCTGATTCCTTACATCCTCTATAACGTCACGCCTTTGTGCGTTCTGGTGGCCGTGCTGGTCACCTTTGGTGCACTGGCACGCTCGTCGGAGTTCACGGCCATGAAGGCCGCAGGCATCTCGCTCTACCGCATTGTCACGCCCGTCCTGGTGCTCGCAGCGATCATTGCGGCCGCACTATTCGTCTTCGATGAAACATACTTACCCGCCGCTAACCGTCGACAGGAAGCTCTTCGCGCTGAGATCAAGGGACGCCCCGCGCAGACCTTCCTGCGTCCGGATCGCCAGTGGATCTCCGGCCAGACCTTCGCCCAGCAGATCAGCGCACAGCCTTCTCCGCATCGCCATCCCTGGCAGCGCGGCGCTGATCCTTCAGTTGTACCGCAAGCTGATCAGGAATCGGGCCTACCGAGCTTTTCCCGAACGGCGTCTGAACCTGCGCGCATTTTCTACTACCAGTTTTTTGACGCAGACCGGAACGTCTTTCGAAGCCTAACGGTTTTTGAGTTCAATCCGGCCACCTACACGCTTACGCGCCGAATCTTTGCCCAGACGGTGCAGTGGAACCCCAACGCACAGCAGTGGGACTTCGACAATGGATGGATGCGCACCTTCACCGGTGAAACGGTCTCCGGCTACACCACCTTTGCCCGTAAAAGCTTTCCCGAGATTCACGAGCAACCGGACTACTTCAAAAAAGAAGACCGTCCCTCGCAGGAGATGACCTTCGGGGAACTGTCGCGTTATATCTCTGACCTGCGCCAATCCGGGTTCGACACCAAGCGCTTGACGGTGCAGTTGAATCGCAAGCTGGCGTACCCGCTGATCACGCTTGTGATGGCAATCCTGGCCGTGCCCTTTGCGCTGGTCTCCGGCAAGCGCAGCGGAGTGACAGGTTTTGCTATCGCGATCCTGCTCGCCGTCCTGTACCTGGGAGTCAACTCGCTTTTTGAGGCGATGGGTGACGTGAATACTCTGCCCGCAGCCTTGGCAGCCTGGGCACCCGACGCGCTGTTCGCTCTGGCGGGTGCGTGGATGCTGCTGCGGACTCCAACCTGAGCTCACTGCGGACTTGCGCCCATCCACGCTTCTCCTCGTCCTGCCGCCTTGCAGTGGCTTGGACCATGTACGATAAATGAACCATGAAGCCAACTCTGCGAGTTTCGTTGACCTCTGTCGCTGCCCTGCTGCTTTCGCCCATACTGCTCAATGCGGGCTCCGCAACTGCCCAGACGAAGTCCGGAGCACATCACCCGGTGCACCATGCGTCGGCGGCAGCACGCGCCAAGCCCAAGGCACCGGCCTGTCCTGGCGATCCCCTGCCGACGATGTCTGCGACGATCCCCGTCGTAGCGGGCTGTCCCGCCACACTCTATTCCCTGCGGTATATCGACACGCTTCCAGGAACGGGGGAATCGGCGGCAGCGCGCAAATTTCTGACTGTCAACTACACCGGCTACCTGGCCGACGGCACCGTCTTTGACACCTCTCTAGGTAAGCACCCAATCACCTTTCCCTATGGCGCGCACCAGGTGATTACCGGCTGGGATACGGGCTTTGAAGGCATGAACGTCGGCGGCAAGCGTCGCCTGTATATTCCTTATCAACTTGCCTATGGAGCTGCGGGCCGTGCGCCGGTCATCCCCGCTAAAGCTGAGTTGATCTTCGACGTGGAGCTGCTCGCCGTCTCCGATACTCCACCTACGCCGGCGCCGGCGATGGATGGACCGCATCCCGCCACTTCGCAGAAGCCAGTGGCCCCTGCGGACCGCACAGCGCAGCCGGCAAAACCCGGCGAGCCCACACAGCCTGCAACTTCACCGGACGAGCCGGCCAAAAAGCCAGCAACTGCTGCACCTGAGAGCGACATGCATGTTTCAACTCCGCCGAAGCGTTAGCGGGGAGCGCAACATCCAACTGTCATGTTCGAACGCATTCAACCGCTAAAGCCCTACCTGAGGCGCTATTGGAAACACCTTGCCTGGGGTGGGGTTGCGGTGGTGCTCTACAACACCATCAAGGTGTTGCTGCCCATCGTAGTCGGCCATGCGATCGACGACATGCGCGCTGGAGTTACCCAGCATAAGATTGTGTTCCACGCCCTCCGCCTGATGCTGGTTGCAACGTTCTCGGCAATCTTCCTCTTCCTCACCCGCCAGATCATCATCGGTGCTTCACGCGAGATCGAGTACGACATCCGCAACGATCTCTTTGCGAACCTGGAACGGCAATCGGCCGCCTACTACCAGACCCACCGCACCGGCGACATCATGGCCCGCACAACCAACGACTTGGCGGCCGTCCGCCAGTTGCTTGGCCCGGCCATCATGTACTCGGCCAACACGCTCGTCTTCACGGCCGCTGCGCTGCCGTTCATGATCCGCATCAGCCCGCGCCTGACCTTCTTCGCCGTGGTTCCGCTGCCCATTGCAAGCATTCTGATCCAGTCCTTCGGAAGCCGCATTCACAAACGCTTCGAACGCATTCAGGCCATGTTCTCTGACATCTCGGCCAAGGCGCAGGAGAACTTTTCCGGAGCACGCCTCATCCGCGCCTTCGCTCAGGAAGAAGCGGAAATCAAGTCGTTCGAGTCGGCCAACCAGGAGTACATCGGACGCTCGCTCCATCTGGTGCGGTTGATGGCGATGCTCTGGCCATCGCTCGAATTTGTCCTGGGCCTTTCCATGGTGATCACCCTCTGGGTAGGCGGACACGAGGTCATCGCCCACCGTATCTCGGTCGGTCAATTTGCCGAGTTCATGGTCTACATGGTGCAACTCACCTGGCCCATGATCGCCATCGGCTGGGTCGTCAATTTGTTCCAGCGCGGAACCGCAAGCGTGATTCGCATAGACGAACTGCTCAAGCAGCAGCCGTCGATTGTCGATGAATCTTTTGCTGCTTTGGATCCCCCGCTCAACATCAGCGGCGAAGTCAGTTTCCGCAATCTGAATTTTGCGTACAACGACTCCGCCACCGTCCTCAAAAACATCAGCCTGGAGATTCCTGCGGGCTCATCGCTCGCGATCGTCGGGCCCACCGGATCGGGTAAATCCACGCTGGTGTCCCTGATCGCGCGACTCTACGATGCCCCAGTGGGATCGGTGCTGATTGACGGCAAACCGATTCGCGAAGTTCCGCTTCAGGGTCTACGAAGTCAGATCGGCTTCATCCCGCAGGAAACATTTCTTTTCTCCGACACCATCGCCCACAACGTCAGCTTTGGCGCACCCGGCGCGACCGCGCAGGAGATCGAAGATGCGGCCTCAATCGCCCACATCCGCACCGAGATCCTGGAGTTCCCGCGCGGCTTCGAAACGCTGGTGGGTGAACGCGGCGTCACGCTTTCGGGTGGACAGAAACAGCGCACCGCCATCGCCCGCGCCGTGCTGCGCAACCCGCGCATTCTTATTCTTGACGACGCCCTCGCCTCAGTCGACACCTACACGGAAGAGCAAATCCTTAACGGTCTGCGTGAGGTTAGGCAGGGCCGCACCACGATTTTCATCAGCCATCGCATTTCGACCGCCCGCAACGCAGACCGCATTGCCGTGCTAGTCGATGGCCGCATCGCCGAGCTGGGCACCCACGAAGAGTTGATTGCGAAGAACGGCTACTACACACGGCTCGATGAAAAACAGCGGCTTGAAGAAGAGCTGGCCGTAGCGCAATAACCGCGCGCAAAGCAGTTCTGCCATCTTTCAGGGCCAAACGGCATGGGGTCTGATCTTAGCTTGAGTTTAGAGTGTGGGACGAATGGCATTTGTGGCTTGAGCACTCATCGGGGGTAAGGCTACACATTCAGACCTCCTGCTGACCGGGATCGATCAGGCGAGCGCTACGGTGGTGAACCGGCGGGGTAGGGACGTCGGTGCTTTCGGGGCGGAGATTCGTTGAGGCGAGCTGGAGGGTGTAGACGAGGAGTCCGGCGCGTTTGAAGTCGATGCGGTTGCTGGCGAGGCGGGCGGCTACGTCGGTGAGGGCTTGCTGGATGCTCTCGCGGGTGGTGAGGGAGGCGATCTCGAAGGGGTCGTTCTCGATGACGGGAGGAACCGTGTCCGTGCGGTGGGCGAAGCACATGAAGTGATTGTGCATGGCTCGGGCGCGGCATTGGCGGCCGTCCTTGTCGTTGTGGTGCATGCATTGGTGCGGGGCGGACGGCTCGCGGCGGAAGTTGGCGAAGCTGTCGGACATGGTGGGTACCCCCGGGGGTGTTGACTTCGGTTTTGTTGATGCTACTGCACTTAGGCGTGGGGAGTTACTGGTTGATAACGAGGGTTTGAGTTTCTCCTTGGATTAAGTGCAAAGGCCCGACTTGATGGCCAGGCCTCTTTGCTTTAAGTTTAGCGGGTTGGGTGGGGGGAATGTGCCAACTTTGATTGGGATTTATCTTGTTTGGATTGAGCGGCTTGGCTGGATCTGGTTCGGGTTTGGGGATTGACAGGGTTGTGCTGAGGCTAGCGCCACGGTGGTCAATCGCCAGGGTCGAGCGATGGTGGCGGCTACGCGAACAAAGTAAGCGTGTGGTCTTACCATCTGGCATGATCGTGGTTCTTTGTAGACGATGGTGGGATGGATGATCCTGGAGTATTGGTTCGGCAGGGACGGAAGCGCCGCTCTACTGCTGAGAAGCGGCTGATT